>Ga0209830_10000031_pt1 | contig 174820 bp, 192 predicted proteins | sample ArcticOcean_MG_C_12_FD_187439 | JGI IMG/M metagenome (GOLD analysis project Ga0209830, IMG submission 187439) | Marine microbial communities from western Arctic Ocean - ArcticOcean_MG_CB8_130 (SPAdes) (version 2) | ecosystem: Environmental > Aquatic > Marine > Oceanic | place: Arctic Ocean...
CCGCGCCGCGCGCCGCGCCGCGCGCAGCGCGGTGGATACGAAACGCGCGTCCACAAAACCAATCGGTAAGTGTGACCCTCGCGACGCGCGCGCGGACGCCGCGCGCGGCGCCTGGAAACTCTTTCCAAGCCCGTTTGATGAAGTGTCAAAGTCATCGGTCGCCGTTGTCGCGATCGCCTGCGCGAAACCGGCTTGGGAAACCGTTCCGAAGCGTCGTCCACCGCCGCCGGACCTTCCCGGCCCCGGAACGCCCGTCTCTGCGCCCCGTGAGCCACTCTTCCCACGGAAGCCCTTTTCCTTGCCGTCCCCGTCGCCAGACCGCTCGCCAGTTCCCGCCACGTCGTCATCACCTTCCGTCTTTGGGAAAAACTTGGGCGCCCCGTCCGTGCCCGTAACATCCGAGCGCCACGCGTCGTATATCGAACCCAATTGGTGCTGCACCGCGGCGACCACTACCGCCGCGGCGGCGATGCGCGCGATGACGCCCCACATGCGGGGGGGTCACACGAGTGTGACGTCGGGCTGATGATGAGAGGAACCCAAAAAGCGTCATCGAAATCTTATTGGAAAACGTAACGGCTCGACGTCATCAGCGCGAGACTTTTGCCGAACGCGCACAGACAATGTCCGCGCGGGTTGCCGCACCACAGGCAGGCCTCGGGGCGTGACCTCTGATACCCAAGATGCGCGTTCCAACGCCGGACGGGCGGGACGGGGGCGACGGTGAGATGAGGGACGTTCGCGTCGTTGCGGCGAATGTGGAACGACAAGAGGAAATGCACTCCCTTCACGGGTACTTCGAGTTTCACTACTGTCAGACCGTACGTATTAGACAGACAGAGGCAATAATAACTCTAAAAAGATACTTCCCCTGATGTGAATAGTCTATCCGTGTGTGTACTTCACACCTCCCTAGTGCAGCGCCGCGTTTACACAGTGGTAGGGAATCGATACATCGAAATAGTCCTCGCGCTCTACAAACGCGCCGCGTCGCGAAGAGCCTTACACACCGCGCATTTGCGTTTCAGCTTGTCGTGAGGGCAGGGGTTGCACTCCGCGCAGTTGTATTTTACCTTGCCGTGGGGGCACCCTGTGCACTCCGCGCAGCTCCTTTTCACCTTCCCGTGGGGGCAGGGGTTGCACGCCGCGCAGTTGCCTTTCTGCTCACCGTGGGGGCAGGGGTTGCACTCCACGCAGTTCTTTTCCAGCTTGCCATAAGGGCAGGGGGTGCACGCCGCGCAGGAGGGCAGGGGGTGCACTGTACGCACTTGTTTTTAAGCTTGCCGTTGGGGCAGGGGTTGCACACCACGCAGCTGTTTTTTCGCTTACCGTGGGGGCAACCGGTGCACAGGTGCACGCCGCGCAGTGGCATTTCAGCTTCCCGTGAGGGCAGGGGTTGCACGCCGCGCAGACCCTTTTCAGACTGCCGTGCGGGCAGCCGTTGCAGTCTGCACTGGCTTTTAAGCGTGCCGTGAGGGCAGGGGTTGCACTCATTGCAGCCCTGCTTCTGCTTGCCGTGAGGGCAGGGGGTGCACGCCGCGCAGTTGCCTTTCTGCTTACCGTGGGGGCAGGGGGTGCACTGTACGCACCTTTTTTTCAGCTTGCCGTGAGGTCAAGGGTTGCACGCCACACACTTCCGTTTCACCTCACCGTGCGTGCAAGGGTTGCACTCCAAGCACTCAAGTTTCACCTTGCCGTGAGTGCAGGGGTTGCACGCCGCGCAGCCGTATTTCACCTTCCCGTGGGGGCAGGGGTTGCAGTCCGCGCAGCGCCTTTTCACCTTGCCGTGAGTGCAGGGGGTGCACTCCGCGCAGTAATATTTCACCTTACCGTGAGGGCAGGGGGCGCAGTTCACGCAGTGGCGTTTCACGTTGCCGTGAGGGCAGGGGTTACACTCCAAGCACTCAAGTTTCACCTTGTCGTGAGGGCAGGGGTTGCAAGCCACGCAGCTGCGCTTCCGCTTGCCGTGAGGGCAAGGATTGCATTCCTCGCAGTCGCTTTTAACCTTGCCGTGAGGGCAGGGGTTGCACTGCACCACAAGTGTTTCATTACCTTACCGTGTGGGCAACCGGTGCACACGGCGCAGCCGTGTTTCAGCTTGCCGTGAGGGCAGGGGTTGCACTCCTTGAAGCCCTGTTTCAGCTTGCCGTGAGGGTAGGGGGTGCATTCCGCGCAGCCGTGTTTCAGCTTTCCGTGAGGGTAGGGGTTGCACACCGCGCAGTGCCTTTTCACTTTGCCGTGAAGACACCGTTTCCCCCCCAGCACGGCCATCCGCGAAGCCTCACCCGACACCCGTCGGCTCTCAATTCATCCCCCACCGCGTCTCGGGTTGTGTGGGAAGACCCAATCGTATTTCGGCGGCTCACTGATGTTTTTCGGCGCACCAAGCGGTTTCCCAGAAACATTGTTAAATCTGATGCGTGTCGTGCCGCACTCGTCGCGGCGCGGTGGCGGCGTCACTCGGTGTGATGTCGGGGAGTCACGTGGCGGAACCGCGAAGAGTCATTGGTGTGGCCGAACCTCAAATCCAGACGTGCAGACACTGGCGCAGAGGCGGGTGTTTGTTCGGCGAGTCGTGTGCGTTCGCGCATCCGCCAAACGAGCTGGGGAGCAGCCACAAAACAACCAGCGGCGGCGACGAAAGGGATGGCGATGGCACACACGCCGACGGTACGGACAATCACAACTCACCCCCGCGAACTGGCCGCCGCCCCAGGGTGAACAAGAAAGGCCGGTGCGGGCACTTGCGGCGGTTCCTGGTGGCTACCTTCGGCGAAAAGGTCCTGCAGAACGGCGTGGTGCTCGACATCGGAGGCGGGAAAGGCGAGCTTTCGTTTGAGCTTGAGAATTTACATGACGCGCGCTGCGTGGTGATCGACCCGGCGGCGTTACGCTTGGAAAAGTTCGCAACGAAAATGAAACACGGCTGGTACGACAAAACGGAGCGGCTGTTGAGGGCATCGGTCGATGGAGTACGGGTGGGCGACACCACGGGGGGTACATCCGATTTGAATGAAGACGTTGATGAGGTTCCGAAAAGAACTTCACCCGACGAAACTCCAAAAAAACCAGAAACCAAAACCAAAACCAAAACCAAAACCAAAACCGAAACCGAAACCAGACCCAAAACCCCCGCGCATCTGCGTTTGCTTTGGTTCCCGAGTCTTTGGGAAGCTTTGGATGTTGACGAGGAAACGGTTACGGGCGCGACACTGGAAGACACAGGGAACGTACCCGTCGCGTTACCACTCGAGGACGGGGTTGACGTACCCGTCGAGGACACCGTTAAACGCGGCGAGCGGTTACTGTGTGCCAGTAAAAAGAAACGACGCGACATGGCGGTGTACGAAGCCTGGGCGATGGCGAGTGCGGTTTCTTGCGTTCCGCGACGGCGAGATAGAAAGGGAGAAACAGACACGACGCGGGAGGGCGCCAAGGTCGGGCGGGCGCCGCGAAAAGAAAAAGCGCGAGCAAACCGCGGTAACCACGCCGACCGCGGATCCGTCGGAATCACGGACGCGTTCAGGAAAGGGTTTCGGGTGACACAACAACTCAGGAAGAGTGGCGAGGTTGTTGATGACTCGGCAGGCGGTGTAGTCGCGCAAATAGGTGCTACCGATACCCTGGACTCGGATCGGGGGAACACTTTGGATGCTTTGACGGAAAAAGAAACAGTTTCAGTGTTGCCGTCGCCCAAAGAGTCGAACTGCGAGTGTTGCGATCCCCTCTGCGGCGTCTCACCGCCCGACGCGGCTACCGTGCGTGTTCATTTACAAAACGCGACCCTGATACTTGGTATGCACTCCGACCAAGCCACGGAGTGGATCGTCGATTTCGCGTTGCGATACCGCGTCAGGTTCGCGGTGGTGCCGTGTTGCGTGTGCCCGACGCTGTTTCCAAACCGAAAAAGTAAGTATTGCATTTCCCACATCCCAACACTGTTTGCCCATACAATACTGACACTTTTCTTTTACAAAAAGTGGACGGATCCCAAGTTCGAACCGCCGCGCAGTTCGTGGCGTACCTTTTGAACAAAGCCCAACCTGGGGAGATTTCGGTTACCACGCTGCCATTCGACGGGAAGAACGTGTGTGTGTTTTCCAGCTTCGACGTGGATGGGGGGCGGGGGTACGGGCGGGGTGGTACCGTGCAATGATATGCTCTCGTCTTTTTGTCGAAAGCCGTGAAAATTGCACTCGCCTCTCCCTGCTCCTGACGCTGTCAGACTGCTCACTAAAGATCTCCTAACGCGCCTCTCCCGGACCAATACGCAACCAACGGGCACCGGGTTTTGTTTTTTCCAACCGACACGTCGTCTAATTCGCATATTCGCGGATTGGAAAGAAGCTTCCGAAACGCCTTCGTGTAGGCAATCGGTCAGGCGGTGAGGCTTCTTTTTATAACGGTGCACGGCGTAGACTTTGCTGCTGCGCGGTTTTCCACGCCGAAACGCGAAAACTTCCGAAAACGCTTTTTCTTCCAGGGGGTGGTGCCGCTCGACGACGTTCACGCGATCTTCCGCATGGCCAGCAGCGCCCAAAAACGCGGACATGGACGATGGACTTACAGGCGGGGATACCCGAAAGCCAGGTGCGCAAACGGACGCGTGTGCGCCCTGGAGCCGCGGCCGACCCGAAGGTGCGAATTCTCGCCTTGGGGAAAAAAGCCTCCACAAAGGTCAGGTGTTTTTGCGGCTTGACGCGTTTTGTTGATTGTGATCGCGTGATGATCTCCCCCGTCGCTCATTCGGACGCGCGCTCCGGCGTTGGATCGCGCGTGGCCAGGGTAGATCGGCCCTGGGCCCACCACACGGAAGCATGTCAAGAAGCGGCTCGTCCTGGTTGTTCGTCACCAACCTCCCAGGCGGCAGCACGCAGGATGACTTCTCGCTGCTGTTTTCGCAAAGCGGATGTGTGTCGTCCCGGCTCACCTCGGACCATACCGGGCGGGCGGTGGGTGGGTACCTGGAGTTCCCCGACGAACCGTCCGCGATGACCGCCAGGAACTTCTACGCCGGGTTTCAGGTAGACGGCACAGGCGGTGCGGGGCTTTCCTTGGAACAAGTGGGAGGGTTCCCCCCCGGGGACGAAACACACGGCCGCGGGGGGTCGTCGGGGGCGAAAAGGCCTCGGCTTGAATACAACGCGGGAGGGCAAGGGCAACGCAGCGCGGACGAGGGGTACGAGCAACACGTGCCGTACGACCCGGAGAGCGTTTCGGTGTACAACCCAGGGCAGGCGCAGCCCGGCGCGGTGCACCACCAACACACGCAACACCAAAATGGCGCGATGCACCAAACACAGACGTACCACCCGCAACCGCCGCGGTACCAAACCTCCACGTCGGTCGGGTCTATAAACACCATGGTCCAGACCCCCGCGCCGTTGGCACAAATACAACAAATACAACACCAACAGTTAACATACGGCAACGGAGGTCAGCCCGGCCGGCCGCCGCCCAACGACCCGCCTGTTCAGTGGCAACCGCAGCCGAGCCACGACCCGCCGGTACCCAGCGTGATGACGCACCCGCACCAGCACAACAGGGGCGTGGAGCAACCGCGGGGCGGACCCGCGCCGCCGGCCAGCCAAAACAGACCGCCGACGATGGCGCCGCTGCCCGGCCCGACCCCGATGCCGTTGCCCGGGCCGGGAATACCTTCAGGCCCGAGGGGACCGCCGTACGGAGGGGGGGCGATGCTTTCTGGTGGCGCGCCCCCGAGCATGTACGGGCAACAACCACCTCCCGTGAACCACGGGCCTCCGCTGATTGGCGCGGCCGGGATGGTGGGCGTCGCGCCGATGATGGGCGCCATGGCGAGCGGACACGCGCCGTCGTACCGGCCCCCGTTCGTCCAGCAGCAGAAACAGCTACCAAGAGACGCCAGCCCAACGATTTACGTGGAGGGCGTCCCCGCGGACGCCACCGTCCGGGAGATGGCGCACGTGTTCCGGCCGTTCGAGGGATTCAAACACACGCGGCTGGTGTCGAAAGAATCCGTCAGGGGGCCGCTTTGCTTCGCCGAGTTCGAAACCGCCGAGCTCGCGAGCTCGGCGAAGGACACGCTGCAGGGGTACCTTATCGACCGGGACGATCTGGAGTCGTCCTCGCTGCGCATATCCTTCGCCAAGTCACAGGGGAACCCGCCCCGGAATGCGGGGCGGGGGCTGAGGGGACGGGGAGCTTCTAGCGGCGCGGGCGGGCGAGGGAACGAGAAACGGTAGATTTAAAGTCTAAAAATCGAGGGTGATGAAGAAAACACGAAAGGAGTTGAATGGAATGTAAGCGTCGACTGCGTGTAAAGTGGTTGAATCACAAGCGTCGAGTTTGAGTAATAAAACGCCGTATGCTGCTCTAGCGCTCGGCGTCGCTCGTGGGGTTTGTTAAAAATGTGAAGGTTTGTCTTGTCGGGTTCTTCGTCGCGTCACGTACGTCGCGGAAAAATTACTTAGCGTCGGCGGTGGCCTTGTCGCCCATTTTAAACTTTTCGTCCGTCACGTCCCTCGCCGACCCCACCCCGAACTTGACGCTGATATCAACGGAAGGCCTCAGCGCGCAGCAGTTCGCGATGGCGATGTGCGCGGGGTTGTTAAGGAACTTCTGTTCCAGTTCGGGGTCCGCCTTCGCGTCCGTGTCCACCGCGACGTACGCTTGTTGCTCAAGGTTGTAGTCGAACCGGGGCGCCCACTTCCGCGACCCCAAGCGGGCGGTGTAGCTGCAGTTATCCACCATGAACGCCAAGCCTTTGGCGTGCATGTAAGGGTTCAAGGAATCCACGGCTTCGATAACAGACTCGTTGCACACCTCGGAGTACGAGTGTCCTTTTTCCCGGAGGGTGTCGATTTGCGCCATCATGCACGCGCAGTACACACCCGCGGTGAACGAGTTCACCGGGATATCCTCCTCCACCCGCTCCGCGCGCACCGTCTCGCCAACCGCCCACATGGACGACGTACCCACCTTGCCCATGGGGAACGTATCGAACCGCTCGCACGCCATCACCACGGACCGAATTTCGTTCTTGGACTCGACTTCTTCGTAGCACTCGTACAAAATGTCCTTGCACGGCATGTACGACGCGGCATAGGCTTTCATGAACTCTTTCTTGTCCGGTACCATCTCGTACACCGCTTTGATACCTTTGGTGCTGATGGTTTTCGTGATAGGACCGGTAATGCACTCCACCGTGTTTTTGAACGCATCCGTAGGGGTCATGCCTTGCTTGGTGTACCTGCGGTACAAGGACTCCACGATCCCGTGCACGCCGCCGAGCAGAATACCGCGCTCGCCGAAAATGTCGCTGCGGTACTCGCTCTCCAGGGTGGTGGCGAAGGTGAACGGTGAGCCGATGGCGATGGACCACCCCAGCGCGATGTCCGTCGCGTTCCCAGTCGCGTCCTGGTGCACCGCGAACGAGGCGTTGATGCCCGACCCGCCAACGTCCTTGCCTTGCTCGTACAGCCTGCGCACGCTCGGCCCCATGCCTTTCGGCGCCACCAGCACGACGTTGATGTCCTCACGGAACGTCTCGCCGTCGCTCTGCATCACACCTAACAGGAACCCGTGCGACAAACCCAAGGTGCTGCCGGGCTTCATCGCCGCCAAAATGCGCGGGTACATCTTCGCCTGCGCCGCGTCGCTGATGAGCAGCATCACCAAATCGGATTTCGCGATGATGTCGAAGGTCTCGCCCAAGGTACCGTCCTCTTCCGTGAAGCCGCACTCCCGCGCTTCGTCGTTTGACTTGCTCGACGGCCGTAAACCGACGCACACCTTGACGTCCATCCCCGCCTCTTTAAGCGAGTCCCGGAAGTTCTGGCCCTGCGCCGGGGCCTGGCTTCCCCATCCGATCACGCCGATGGTGTTGATACCAGCAAGGGCTTCGGGAAGCTTCTCGAAGAGATGCCGGCCGCCGCGCACGATGTACTCGCCCTCGCCAGCCACGTCCACGAGCTCCTTTTCGAAAATCTTGGTGTTGATGTCGAGGTCGGGGGCGCTCGACGCGGCGTTGCTCACGACGCTACGGCGGCCACGCGTGACGGACTTTCCGGCAACGTAGGGTTTACCCGAAGACACGGCCTTGCGAGCGCCGAGCTTGGTCGCGTTGGCAGGGGCGGCCGCGAAGACGCGAGTGGCGGACATGGCGGACGACATGTTGATGCGGCGGGTGCGAATCGACCGCGGGAGAAGGGTCGTGCAAGGGGCAATGGCCGGAGTACGGACGGGACGGGGGGCGATGGATTTGCGCGATTTGCGGGGAAGCGGCGACAAGCGCGTCCGCCGACAAAAAAATGTTGAAAAAAAATCGCGACGGATCGTATGGCGCCAGTCACAGGATTCCAGGCGCCAGGTTAGCAGGAATGGGTCTCGGAAGTCGACCAAAACGATTTTTGCCGTTTTTTTCTTTCACAGTTTTGTTATTTGCACATTCTACGTACCATTCTAAAGTCTACTCCTCCCTCCCCCCCCATCCCCAAACGCGTCGCCGACGCTCCCCACCACCACCACTGTTTTCCCCACCACGTCACGGTGCTCCAACGCTTTGAAACTTTTCCAAGCCTGTTCCAACGAACACGCCGAGCGTTGTCGGTCGACTTTGGGTTTCAAGAAACCGTTCGCTAACATCGACCCGACTTCTTTCGTACACCGCGCCATAGTTTCCTTATCTTTACTCGCATGCGCACCCCAATACACACCGTGTACCGTGATGTTCTTCACCAGCGCAAGGTTCATTTGCAGTTTTGGTATCTTGCCAGACGCGAACCCTATGACTAAAACCGTCCCACCCCATTTCAGGGACGAGATCCCTTTTTGGAACCCAGCGCCACCAATGGGGTCGAAGAGCACGTCCGCCAATTCGCCTTTTAGTGCCTTTTTAACCGCCACAGGCAACCCCGCGAAGGTTTCCTCTACATTTCGCGGTGTATCCTGGTCAATCTTGACATCGTGAAGCGTATCGCTGTCCAGACACACATCCGCGCCCGCTTCTTGGCAGGCTTTTATTTTTTCCCCGCCTCTCGCCACCGCCACCACGAAACACCCAATCGCTTTCGCGATTTGCACCGCCGCGTACCCCACGCCCCCGCCCGCGCCTAACACGAGCACGTTCGTACCAGGGCCCACTCTGGCTCGGTGCACAAGCGCGAGGTACGCGGTGCCGTACGCGATTGGGAACGCAGCGGCTTCGGCGGGCGAGACGTTTTTGTTTTTTGGGACGGGAAAAATAGATGACGCCGCATCTGGTACCACCACCTGTTCCGCCATAGCGCCTCCCCCGACCACCACTCCCGCGACGGTTTGCCCTACCGCGAACGTCTTTGCGTTCTCCACATCTCTCCCCAGCTCAGCAATCACTCCGCAGAACTCGCCTCCCGGAATGAACGGCAGGGCGGGCTTTTCCTGGTACCGGTTACGCACCAGAAGCACATCCGCGTAGTTCAACGAGGCGCAGATCACGTTGACCCTGACGCCCTTCGGGGGCACCACGGAAGGCGCGGGCACGTCCTCCACCCCCAAAACGCCCCCATCGGCACGAGACCTCGTCGGGTCCCCCCAGGCGTGGCACACCAGCGCGCGCATCGCGCGAGTGACGGTGACGGAAGCACGCAATCGTTGTTGAAAAATTTCGCTGGCCAAAAGACAAACGAGACGAACTAGAACCGAGACTACACACGAAAAAAGGGACACAGCAGAGAGCAAAACTCTTTTGGTTTGTGTTACATGGTATAATCACGCCTTCGCCGGTCACGTCGCGCCGGCCGTTTCCTCGCCCCCGGTTGTTTTTCCCTCGCCCATCTCCTCCATGCGCTCCAGCAAGCGCGTCAACATCGCTTTCTCCTCCCCAAACTGCTCGTCCTCGCGGTCGTTCTGGAAGTTCGCCAGGTACGAAATTAGCTTTTCTTTGTTTTTCAAAAGAATCGTCTGCACCGCTAGGGACTTGTCCGGGTTCGCCACAAAAACCTTGAACACGTGAAACGCCTCGAACTGGATGGAGCGCGCTGCGTTTAGTGAAACAAAGGGGAGGAAGGGGAGGAAGGTTGGTTAACGTGTTTCGCGACGTGTATGCGTAAACAGTCACCCGTGATCGGGCCTCCACAGGGCACTTGTGATGTGTGTAGTAAGAACATGTGTGTAGTAAGAACAGGGCACTTGTGATGCGTGTAGTAAACAGTCACGTAGGCGCGGTAACAACGGTCGGGTGGATTCGGGTTCCTGCGCAAGGCCGTCGGATTACCTTCGTCGCGCAGCAGGTTCATCATGAGGCACATGTTCTCCACCGAGCCGATGTACTTCAGCATGGATGGGGCGTTGGATCGGTCAAGAAGCAGCTCGCTGAGAAGCTTCAAACTTTGCCGCCTCGTGACGTAGTTTCCCGTTTCCAGCATCTGGTTAAAGGCCGGGAAAAAGACGTCGTACTTTTCCGAAAGAAACGCCGCGCTCAGGTTTTTGTGCCTGGTGAGGATTTCCTTCCGATTGTAAAAATTATCGTCAGTCGGGGTATGGGCAACCAGGGAGGCGGTGTGTGGTGGGTGGGAAAGGCCCTTACCCGGAAACTCGCCGCGGCGTCGCTTGCCTGATTGTAAAAAAATAAATGTCAGTCGTGTATGGGCAATCAGGGAGGCGAATTGTGTTGGGTGGGAAATACGTACCAGTTCGAACGTGGGTAAAGACATGTACTGAAACATCTTTTGAAACTCGGGCGCACGTAGCAGGTGGCGGCACAACGTTTCGTACCGCGCGACTTCCTGAGATTGTAAAAAATAAATGTCAGTCTGTATGGGCATTCAGTCGGCGGAATGTGGTGAGTGGGAAATACTTACCCTCAACATGGTGCCGTAGGTCAGGGACGCCGCGTTGTTCCCGACGGCGTCTTCGCCCAGCTCGCTCGCGGTGAGCAGAACAAGCAGCAAGTTCGGGTTGTCGTTCAAGTGCTCCACGTGCGGCAGTTGTTCGTTGCCGTCGACGACTAGCACGTGCCGCACCACCGCGTTGAACACCGCCGCGGCGTCTTTCCGGGTTTCGAAGTACAACTTGGGCAAGAGCGTGATCAGCTTTTCGGTGACGTTTTGTTTGTGCGTTTCACACGCCAAAGCGGCTTGATTGTACACAAGAAAAGTGGTTAACGTCTTGTGTATCGCGCCGTGTGGACAACAGTCACCAGCGTTAGAAATAAAATAGTCGTGGGATTTGGGAAAGGCCAACTACTTACCTTGCAGCTCGGGATCCGGCTCCTGGTCGTCCTCGCCGCCGCCGAACATGATGACCCTCATCTCGCTCAAGTACTTCGCGCACGACTCTTGGCACTGGGTTTGGAGCGGGGGGTGGGGAAGGGTGGGTCAGTGCGTGTGGTGAGCTGGTGCGGCTAGTGGCGTGTTGAAGATGCTTAAATCTCATCGAGAGATCGCGAAAGGAACCTCGTGGCAATTTGCCAATCAGAGAACACCCCTACCTTCTCGTCGCCCCCGTCCGCCAAAACAGTCAACGCGTTGCTCAGCTTCAGCGCCAGCTCCGCGGGCGTGCGTTTGTGTTTCTTGAAAAACGACGACATCGCGAACGAGGGACTGCCGGACGCTTGCGCAGAGCCGTAGTGGCGCGATTGAACGGTGCCATCGCGTTTCGAGGGGCGGCGTTTCCAAATTTTTCTGGGCATCAAAAAAGTCAAAGCCAACGAATCGTCGATCGGTCGGTGCGCAGTCGCGCGCGCGCGTGGCCACCGCGGTGCTTTTCGTTATTAGACGACGCGCGGGTTGGCGGCCGTGCGGAGAAGACGTGTGTTCGTGGTACCACGAAGTACCTGAACGTACTCTTCTGTTGAGTAACAGACCGTCGAGCCAGGTTCACCGACCACCACCATGGCGCCCATCGACCTGGCCATGATCCGGCGCCGGGCGGAGCACAACGAAGGCATGGTGAGTACGCTTGAGGAGGTTTCGTTGCACCAGCAGGAAATCGAGAAAATCGAGGGGCTTGGCCAGATTTGCCGCCACCTTAAAATCCTGTACATCCAGAACAACCTTATAAGCAAGCTCGCGAACCTGCACCGGCTGAAGGAGTTGGAGTACGGAAACTTCGCGGTGAACAACATCGTGAAGATTGAAAACTTGCAGCGGTGCGAGAGCCTTGCGAAGCTCGATTTGACCGTGAATTTCGTCTCGAAAGCGAGTTTGCTAACCGTACACACGCTAAACGCTAACTACAAGCTGACGGATTTGTACTTAATGGGGAACCCATGCTGTGACTTTGGGGGGTACCGGGCGTTCGTAGTGGCGACGCTGCGCAACCTGAAAAAGCTGGACGGGAAAGACGTGACGCCGAGCGAACGGATATCGGCTACGCAAAAGTTGCCGGAAATCACGGCGCAGCTTCTGAAAGAACTGAAACGAGACGGCGTGGACATCGACAACGCGCGGAAGGTATCCGACGCCAGGGACCTGGCACCTGACGAAAACGACATTGCTGAGATTCTGCAAACTCCGGAAAACGAAAGGCGCTGGTGTCCCGCCACGCGCGTCGCGGAGCAACGCGAGAGCGCCGCGTTGCGGGACGAACAGGTGCGTGTTGGGGCTTTCCAAAATCCGCCACACCGGCCGTTTACCTGCGCTGTGTGGAGTGTCGTTACGGCAAACGTCTTACCACCCCGATAAGCGCACCCCCGAGTTCAAGACTGTTTACTCACGGTACGAAAATCGCCCTGCACTTCCGACTCCGCGACTGACCCTTTTCTTTTCCAAGCGCAGGATGGCAAAAAAAAAGAAAACGTCGACGCGCTGTTCGCGAACGACGGCGGCGGCAGTCGGCGGTCGCAGAAACCCAGGCACGTCGGTTTCCCCGAGCTCCCTACAGATATGTCAACGGCGCGGCAGTGCAACGAAGGCGAGTTCGATTTCCGTTTCGACGAAAACGGCGGGGAGTTTGGCGAGTCGGTAATTCTGGAAGGTTCGCGTCGCGCGTTTCCCAAATCCCGGACCACTATTACAGCCCCTCTCGCTACAGTACACTTCATTAAAACGAGTTACTACATACACACGTAGACTGTTTGCCCATACAAGACTGACCTTTTCTTTTATTGGTATCAGTGCAGGTTGGGAAGTTCATGGACACTTCTTTGATGGATGTGGACGTGCATCCGAATTTGGTCCGAGTGCTCGTCAAAGGACGGCTCCTGCAACTGGCGTTGCCGGAAGAGGTGCGGCCTGACTTGAGCATATCGCAAAGATCGAAAGTCACGGGGAGTCTCGTGATACAAATGCCGAAACTCAAGGGCGATTCGGGGAAAGGTTCGGGCGAGGGTTCTTCGATTGGTAAACAAAATAAAAAAGATATCTCCAACCGCAACCCGGGGTGGGCGGCGAGCGGCACGGGGAGCGAAACCGGGGATGAGCTGCGGCGCCGGAAAGGACGAGGTAACTCTGGGTTAATAAAGAAACTGGGTAACGTGAGTTTGCGGAATATCGTGACTGACACGCACCGCACCATCGGCGGCGGCGGCGACATTATTTCCGAAGCGCTCAAACCGCCCGCGCCCGCGGTCGCCGCGACGCAAACCGCGGTGTACGGCTCGGAAAGCGACGACGAACCGCCCGAGTTGTAATTTAAAGGAAGACTAATTACTCTGTCCCTGACATCGTGCGTCCTCGAAGCTAATACACGCACAGCTGTGCGTCGTATCGGGTATATAGCATACCGCGACGCCCGCGTCGCTTTGTACGTCTCCCTTTTTTTACATCACTTATTATTTTTTCCCCTTCGGTCCCGTGCCCGTGATCTTCTCGAACGCGGCTTGCCCCAAAAGCCACACCGCGAAGAACAACGCCGGGCCTAGCACCACGCCTCCTGGGGCGAAGTACCAACCGAACCAGGCGTCGGATAAGGCGACGTCACATATTTGGGACGCAGCGATTGCGGGCGCGGGCACGGAGGCGACGAGCGCGACGGAACTGATGGCGCTCGAAACGACGACACCACGCGATCGAACTCGATTTCGGTGCGATTTCGCTTTCGGGACGGAGGCGTCCGGAAGTCGTGCGACGACGACGCGGCGTGCGCGGGCGCGGCGGGTCCCTCGAGTCACCACTCGCGGGACATGCCGCGTCGTGGACGCCAAGGCTGACATCTCACAAAGAAACCACCAAAGCGTGGAGTGTTCTGTGATGAACGCTCCGAGACTCGGTTTCTTCGAAAAACGTGCCTCGGACTTTTCGTTATTATTTTCGGTCGCTTTGCAGTCACGCCGAAAAAGAAGCTTCCCCTCACTCTCGCGAGCACCCTGGAGACACCGCATACACTCGTTCGCGTGTTCCGAAGCAACCAAAATGCCCCGCATCACTCGCATGTCGTTCCAAAACACCACCGCGCGCCTCGCCGTCGCGGTGCTGGTGTTCGCGGCGTGCGCCTTGCGGTGCGGCGCGGTCGTTTCCGAACCCGAGGCTGGGTTGGCAAAAAAAGTTGTGCCCTCCAACCCCAACGCGCTACCAATACGTCTCCCCCCTGACCCGAAGTGCCCGTGGCTCGCTGACGGCGTCGTGGGCGCCGCGCGCGCCAGCCCGCTGGTCGCGGCGATCGTCGCGAGAACGCGCGCAGCCGCGCCCTTCGGCCCGGGGAGCTGGCCGGACAGGTTCACGCTTTCCGAGGCGAACGCCGAGGAGGGACCGAAATACGGCTGGAGCAAGGCCGCGATTTTCTCCTTGACCGTTCCGGTCGACCAAGCGTCCGCGCAGAGCTGGCTCCCCGATGCGCTGCTCACTGTGACACCGGACAGTACCGCCCGAGTGTTCGTGGCGTGGTACCCCGACTCCTTCTGCTGCGGGCCGTACCACGAAATCGGCATTGTTTTGAACGTGACGCACGTCAAGTCTGGAATCACGGCGGCGCACTGTCCGTGGATGCTGGTGGACTCCGACCGCAGCATGATCGCGGGAAGGGAAGTGCTTGGGTTTCCCAAGAAACTCGGTACGTTTTCGTTCACGGTGAACGGCAAGGAGGTACGTGAGTTGTCCACGACCGAGCTGGTGGATGCGCTGACGGCATCCGAGACTGTTGCCGAGATCAAAGCAACCGTTGAGAGAGGCGGGACTACTTTGTTCAACGCCTCCGGTACGCTAAGCGGAAAAGCGCCAGTCGGGACCACCGCGTTCGGGGGCGTGGCGAACGAAACCCTGGCGTTTCTGAACGTACAAACGAACCACCCGATCCCCCCGAACGCAGATGGGACGAACGACCCCGCGTGTCTCGGGAACCGGCCGCGGCTAGTGCAGTTCACGTTTGACGAGGTTCCGGTTGTTGGTAACGCGTGGGCGGTGGCGGACACTGTGCTTGTTTTGAACGGCACGAAAACGGACAAAATCACCACGCCGTTTACCAGTACTCTTCCGAGTTCCAACGGCAGTGCAAGTACACAAAATTCCGTGCAAAGCAGGGTAGACGTCCTCACCGCGAGTTTCGTCGTAACGAACTTCTACACCGGCACAGAACAAACCCCCGCGATGGGCGAAAGCGTTCCGCAAGGGTACGTCGAGGACGACGATATTTACTGGCTGCGGTATCAGTAGATTTTGTGTATCAAAACGTGTCTGTGTCTGTCCTCTGTATCTTCTCTCGTCCCAATCAGACGTAACTTCTCAGTCGTTTCCCTCGTCCGGTTTGTCAAACCCGAAGTAGCCACGGATGGTGAACGGCTCTTGCTTGATCTCGGGATCGAGCTTGGCTTCGGGCTCTTGCTTGATCTCGGGCGAACGCTCCGGCTCGCGCTTGACCCGCTTCGAACTGGGCGGAGCCGCGCGTGCCGCTTTGCACGTCGTGCAGCTGTATTTCAGCTTGCCATGGGGGCACGGGTTGCACGCCGCACAGTTTTTGTTCAGCTTGCCGAGGGGGCAAGGGGTGTACTCCACGCAGTCCTTTTTCACCTTGCCGTGCGGGCAAGGGTAGCAGTCCGCACAGTTGCTTTTCACCATCCCGTGAGAGCAGGGGGTGCATTCCGCGCACCAGTATTTCCGCTTCCCGTGGGGGCAGGGGTTGCACTTCTCGCAGTTGTTTTTCACCTTTCCGTGAGGGTAGGGGGTGCAGTCCGCACAGGCATATTTCACCTTCCCGTGCGCACAGGGGGTGCACTCCGCGCACTTGCGTTTCACCTTCCCGTGGGGACACGGGTTACACTCCTCGCACGGGTTTGTCTCCCTTCCATGCGAGCACCGCTTCTTTCCCATCACGCTTGGTCAGTCGTCGCGTGCCGCGCGCCAGGACGTGTGCCCGTACACGCGAAGAGGAGTCGTAGCTTTGTGGTGACGTTTTCGTTCATGGCCAGAAAAAAAGTAACGGAGATGAAAAAAAGGATGACCGAAAAGCGCGGCGACCTGCCAGCTAGATCTCTGCCAGCTGGCCTTCCCTCATTTCGCGGGCGCACTCGCGTCTCCTCGTGACTTGGTGGGATGTCTGCGAGCCCCGCGCGAACGTTTCTGTTCGCGCGTTTCGCGCAGCACGGCGTCACCGCGCGCGCGGCAGCGTCCGCGCGGCGTGTCGCCGTCCGCGCGACCCCGTTGGCGCGGTGCCGAAATGACACATTCGGCCAAATCGGTTCTCTCGGCGGCGCGCCGCGCGTCTTGACCGTCCAAGGAGGCTCGCGCGCGTTCGTTTCCGCGTGCGTGTTTCGCGACGGAGGGAGACGACAAGGCTTCGGGTTACTCAGCGCGCGACGACGACTCGCCGGTGTACGAGTCGTGGTCAACGCGTTGGGCGACGTGAAGGAGGAAGAGGAACCTGATTTACCCGCCGCCGACACTGTGTCGGGAGCACGAAATCTCGACTCGGTTTCGGAAACGCAAAAGGCAACCGCCACGCCGGAGGACGCTTCCAAGAAAGGCTCGCACCAGCTCATCACTTTTTTCATGTTCACCAAGGTTCCTTGCTACGAAAAGGAACTGGAAGAGCACCGGGCGTTCATTGAAACAAACGAGTTGGAGCTTCGCGGGCGGATATATCTCAACGGCCAAGGCGTAAACGCGCAGATGAGCGGCAAAGGAACAGATGGCGAGACGTACGCGCGCTGGGTGGAGAAACGCACACACTTCAACGGCATGCGCATTTCAATTTACCCAATCGATGCGCAGGCGCACCCCAAGCTGTCCCTGCGGTACAAGCCGCAGCTGGTGCAGCTGGAGGGAGGCACCGCGCACTTGCCGTTGACGGACCCTGAGAAGCGCGGCACGCCGATGAGTCCGCGGGAGTGGCACGAAAAAATCGGGGACGTTCTGGCCGGGAAAAAAGACGCCCCCTTGCTGCTAGACGTCCGGAACGGATACGAGTGGGACGTCGGGCACTTCAAAGGCGCGCGGCGGCCGGTGCAGGAGAGCTTCCGGGAAACCGTGGCCACGAACGTGGACGGGGTTACCGGAGGCAACGTTTCAGACGGAACGACGCGCGCAAACGCGCGCGAAACGGTCGGCCCGCTCGCGGGGGTTGACAAAAAGAAACCGATCATGATGTACTGCACCGGCGGCATTCGCTGCGACGTGTATTCCACGGTGTTGAAGCAACAGGGGTACGAGAACGTGTTCACCCTGGAAGGCGGCGCGCAGGCGTATTTCGAGCAGTACGGTTCCCGCGAGGACCGGGCCTGGAACGACCAGCTTTTCGTGTTTGATTCGCGGCTCGCGATGACCCCGGGCGGGTTACCCGCGTCCTCCAGCGGCGCCGAGGCCGCGACCTTGACGTGCCACTGCTGCCACAAAAAGAACGCCAGCGCGCCGCACAGGAACTGTCCGAACGTGGATTGCAACCGGCTGTTTTTGGTGTGTGTAGGGTGCGTTTCGTCGGGGGGCGGTTTTTGCTGCGCCGAATGCGGAAAAGCGTCGCACGTCCGCCCGAGTTTGCTGCAGCCGGAGCGGTACCAGAAATACGCGCACTACACGGACGGCGAGGCTGTTTTGCGATCGGAACGCAGGGGCGAGGGCCGGAAGGAGAGGCGGCAACGACGCAGGGTCCGTAAAAAGGCGGAGGCGAGCGAGATCCGGGCGAACGACGCCGCATCCGGGGTGAAGCCTCGTAATTTGCTACGCGCGGTGCGCGTCCTAGAGAAAGCCGCGCAAGACCCGACGGCTTTCTCGCGAAACGAAAAAGGAACCGGCACGCTCGCCGCGCGAACGCGGAGCATCGTCGCCGCCGCGGGGTTGTTGGAGGATACCGAAACCACGAGTCCAGATTTGGCGTACAAATCGCAGCGGGAGAAACTGCGGAAAGCGGCGGAGGCGATCGCGAACGGAAACGAGTGCGGTTTGGATCTTGTGCAGCTGCGGGCGATGGCAGAGGACGAGTTTGGACATGAGACGGGAACGAACGAACAGCGAGAAGAACGCAAAAGCGAGGTTTGTTAAATCACGGCTTCGACTCTTGACCTAAGAAATAGAGACTTTTATTTCAACCAATGGAAGCAGTACTCTCGGTATTTGTTACGAGTATTTCATATTTATGGTACAACGCGCGCCGTGCCGTGCGCGACGCCGAGGCGTATCGTGACAGTGTATTAGTGTCGTGTGTGTGTTAGTTTCCGTGGTAACCCCGATATGGACCGATATGTCGACGGTTTAAATAGTTCGGGGGTCGTCGCTCTCACGACGCCGACGACGCGCCGGGCAGGCTGTCACTGTTTCCCAGTTTCATAACGTGCAGGTCCCCCAAGGCGCCTCCGTCCAGCGCCACGCGCGCCGTGTTCGCGTCGCAAGCTTTGGAAAACGCAACGACGTGCTCCCCCTGAACCCCCGTGCTGTGAATGCTCACCACGACCCCGCGCGGCGCGAAGGTTCTCCACAAATACAGCTCCTCCGTCTCGGCCGACGAAAACTGCCTATCGCTCCGGCGCCTGACGAGTAAGCTACGTGTTGCTTCCGGCTCCGACTCGGACGACGCGTGCGTGTGAGTAATCGGCGGCGTTTCCGTTTCCAGCCGGTCGAGCATCGCGCGCGCTTCGAGAGCGGTGATCCCAGGTGTCGCCGCACGATCCAGCCCGTGGTGGACGGACGTCGCGCCTGAGTCGCCCGAGTTATCGCGAGGCCCGCAGTATCCCGTTTCCACCGCCGGCCCCCGGGCCCACATCCCGGGCTGGTCGAAAGACCCGACCGGGCTGACGGGTTGCGCGCGCGTTGAGCCGTTTACCTCCCTTGCGGACTGAGAAGACAGCGCAACTGAAGGCATCTGCTGTGCAAGCACAGATCCCGGGCCGAAGTTGTTCCCGCCCCTAATGCTGGACCCGCGACTTCCCAGGGAGTCCGCGGCGCTGCCGCCGTGCGGCGACCGCGCGCCAGGGAAGCTCGAAAGCGACACGCCGCCGCGGCTGCCGAAACCGTTTTCGTGTGGAGTCTCCAGAGACGTTTCCCCGAAAGCAACAACGTGTGTGGCGGTGTGGTCCATGGACCCGCCGATGGCGAACATAGCGCTGAGCCCGCCGACCCGTTCCCCGCTTGCGGAGTCGGAGGCGTGGGTTTCGCGGCGGCGTTCTTCACCCGGGTTCCCAAGGGTTCCGCGTTCGTCGCGTTGCCCGAAGTTCCCGTTGTACGTACCGTTCGCCGATTCGGGCGACCCTTGAAACTCAAGCGACCCCCCCGCCGCGGGCCCCCACCGCGGCGAGCCGCCGAAGCTCCCGAAGCTCCCGTTCCCGGTTTGCCACCGCCTGCCGTCATGCGCGCTGCCCTCGTCGATTGATTCGTGGAAACTGTTGTTTCGCTGAAACGGCGGCTGGGTTTGCGAAACGCCGCCGTTACCGTCGTGGGGCGGCCGGCCTCCGCCGCCCGCCGCGTTCGCGTGGCCCAAGGACCCGAAGCTCCCCAGCGAGTTAAGGCTCCCGTGGTTGGACGTCCCCCCCAAGGAGTGCATTTGTTGGTGACCCTGTTGCGTGTGCATTTGTTGCCCGTGCTGTTGGTGCTGCAGCATCGCCAGGGACACCGAGTTGTGCTGCGCGAGCAACACGTTGGACATCGGGGTTTGGGTTTGGGTTTGCCCGTGTCCGTTCCTCGCGTACGGCGACCCGCCCAAAAACTCGTCCGGCGAGAGGTGCGTTCCGTTGGATACCGAGTTCCCCCGCGACGAAACGCCGCTGCCGTTGCGGCTGTTGTCCCGGTCTGTTTTCCCCCTTCCGCCCGGGCCTTTGCCGTGCGAATCCGCAAACCGCATCACGAGGGGTACGGACCCACTCTGTGGCACCACGTTGTTCGCGTTGACCACCGCTGTTATGGCTTGTTCTATTAATTCAAAACGAATCAGCGCCCCCGCGGTGGTCGTGCCGCTCGCGTGTAGCAAACGGCACTCGATTATGTTCCCAAACGTACTGAAAAACTCCCTCAGCTCCCTTTCCTGCCACTGCGGAGGTAAGCCTTTGACGTACACGTTGTCGGACACCACCCCGACGCCGCCGCCGTGAGGCCCGACGCCGCCCGCGGTGGTGGAGTCCGAGTTCGCGAATTTCACTGGCACGATAAAAGCCGAAAGTGTCAGTCTTGAGTCTTACTGTATGAGCAAACAGTCTACTTGTGATGTATTTGTAAGAGCCGCGAGTACTGGTAAGAGTTACCAGTAGTATACTTCCGTCTCGTATGCGCAATCGCGCACGGCGGAACGAGGTGATTGGGAAAGCCCCGCACCTTCTAAACTCCGCCCGCGCACGGACAACCCGTGCGTGCTTCCAATGGCGTGCCGCGCTTGGTGCACGTTTTGGAACTTAACGAAACCAAAACCCCGGCTGGCGTTCGTGGACACATCACGAATCACGCAGCAGCTCTCCACCACCCCGAACTTGTTGAACATGCGTTTCAAACTGGTTTCGTCCACGTCTTCTGCTAGGTTCTTTACGTACACGTTTGAGTGCTGCGACGAGTTTCCGTTTTGGTGTCTCTCGAAAGTTCCGGGCGGTGTCGTCACCCCGCGTCGGTCCCGACTCGAGCCCCCCGGGAGGTAGTTACCCCCCCCGGGGGCCGTGTCTTTGACCACACCAGGGACCCCGGACTCCACCTCCGCCTCCGTGGGAAGCGCGGTCATCAGGGAGGTTAGATCCACCGCGCCGCTTGATGACCCACCGCGGTCGTCGCCACCCAGCGCCCCGGAAAGGCTCGCGGGTGCGTGTGCATAAACAAACGATGGGGAAGATTGGTCCCCACGAAGCGGCGCGGGGGGGTGGTGTGTGAACGCGTTGTTCGTGTGAACCGCGTTGCCACCGAACGCGTCGTGGTCGGGACCCGCGAAAGTTGGCGGGTCCGTGAGACGCATTGGGGGTGTGACCTGTGGTGGGAAAACAGTCCGTGGTGTGTACCTGATGACCAACACCAACACGTCGCTTCGGAAGGATCAAGGTTCAAGGAACAAAACCAATGCCGCGATGATACCTTTTCGATTTACCGACGTAGACAGTCCGTCCGCCCCCCTGGCGACTTGTCCTTTGGAAACGACGCCGAGGGTACTCGCGCGAGATGTCAGATGCCCTTACTTCGCCGCCGTCCCGTTGGGTACGGCGGCGAGTACGGCTCGTGTATACTCGTGCAGGCGAGTATGCCCGTGTCGGGGAAGAAAGGAAGGAACGTCCCCACAGACGATTCGGTCGTTTCCCGCGAACACGCGCGTCGCTTGGTGGAGAGAAAAAGGCGCCAAACGTCGCTGGTTACGAGTGACCTCCGGAGGGATTTAAGAAAAGGGATTTGGTTGATAGGTAGCCAGCCTATCAAATCTCTGTTTCTAAAGGGGGTGTTTAAAAAGCGTTTAGTTTGGGATTTACAAAATGCCTTTCGTTTCGCAGATTTTCGTTTTCTTCACCGAAAAAGCTTTGTTTGAGCAGAGTCCCGTCACCCAGGCGAGTAGAAACGCCATGTGCGACGGATTCTTGACAGAAACGGGTACCTTTTTTTGAGGTCATCGGGTAAGTACAGTCGTACGACGCGACTACTACGGTTCATGCTTCTCATAAAACCCACCTGTAGCGCTGGAATGTCCTGACGAGTCACCCTCCATCATCTCTAACATCAGATTTCAGGATGTCGAATTCCTCAACGCATCTGCGCTACTTCATGGATGAAATCCTCCGAAATAGGATTTGACATTGACATTAGACGGCAAGACACTTCATGATAGAGTTATCTATCGATGTCCCAATGGGGTCATTCACTCTCATTGACGTCCTGGACCTCTGCGCGGCCTTATGTGTGGACCTACCAAAATCCCTAAATCTCAAATCCCTACGTACGTAACGGACATCAACGTCGTTGGTTCCGTGTCGAACGGAAACGACGAGTTAATCATGAGTCGTGATTTAAACCGATACGTGCTGCGCGCTAGAAAAGTCAAATTTTCTCTTACTAGATGTATCCCAAATTCAGCCACGCGGCTCCTCCGAGAGACTTTCTCTCTTGGAAAGCAACAGGGGACTTGGTCTAGTGGGTATGTGACCCTGTCCTACCCTGAGCGCCATTCAATTCCCACTCTCGCGTCCGAAGTAATGCCGATCAAACTTGCAGTTTGACTGACCATGACTTCCCACTTCCTACGAAAAGTATGATTCCTGCTTTGGGTGCAGGAGGTCACGGGTTCGATTCCCGTAGTCCCCCCCTTTTTTTTTGCCATGGCTGCGTAGAGGGCGACGTCCTCTATCTCGTGAGGCTATTTTCAGGTCAATCGGTGATCAGGCGGCTCCATGGGGACGCCCAAGGTAAGCATGGGTGATGCTCGTGTTGCTCTTTTCATTTTTCCAAGAATGATTCTCATCTTTTTCGTTTTCGTTTTCGGCGAACCACGACGAATCTTGACGAATCTTGCATCGGAAGCCTCGACACACAACGACGCGCGCACGACACGCATACGTATCGCTATGTCCTCCAAACCGACACTCGGTGTGGAAACCCACTCGCGCGAGAGCGAGCGCGAGGGCGATGCTAACGTGGGGGAGGCCATCCCCGGCCTTCTCAACGACATCGTCGTCACGCACGTTCTCAGATCTGAGCTTTTCGACGACCCCGCCGATCTCGCACGGCTCCCGCGGTGAGCCGCGCAATGCGCGACGCGGTGGCGGCGACGGGGCTTGAGTTTGATGAACTTGATGAGGATGATGCCGCAGAGCTTGGATGTTTAAGCGCGTTGAAGCACCTGCAACGGGGAGGTCGCCCGTCGCGTCGAGAACGCCTTTGTGAGGCAGCGGCGAGGAGCGGACAGCTCGAGAAGTTGCAGGCGTTGCGCGCAGACGACTGGCCGTGGGACGCGTGGACGTGCGCCAAGGCGGCGGAGGGCGGTCACCTCGAGATGCTGCAGTGGGCGCATGCGAACGGCTGCCCGTGGGGCGCACTGACGTGCTACTTTGCGGCAAGGGGCGGGCACCTCGAGGTGCTGCAGTGGGCGCGCACGAACGGCTGCCCGGGGGACGAGGGGACGTGCGCGGGAGCAGCGGAGGGCGGCAACCTCAAGGTGCTGCAGTGGGCGCGCGCGAACGGCTGTCTGTGGGACGAGTTTACGTGCTCGTGGGCGGCAGGAGGCGGACATTTTGAGGTGCTGCAGTTGTTGCGCGCGAGCGGATGCCCGTGGGACGAGAAAACGTGCTCGTGGGCGGCAAGAGGCGGACATCTTGAGGTGCTGCAGTGGGCGCGCGCGAGCGGCTGCCCGTGGGACGAGGATACGTGTATGTCGACGGCGGATGGCGGGCATCTCGAGGTGTTGCAGTGGGCGCGTGCGAACGGCTGCCCATGGGACGTGATGACGTGCGCGCGGGCGGCTTGTTGTGGGCACCTCGATGTGCTGCAGTGGGCGCGCGCGAACGGCTGTCCGTGGGACTGGCGTAAATGCGAATCGATTGCGAAGGAAAGAGGATTTTTTGATGTCGCGAGTCGGCACTTCAATCGATCATCCGCACGCGCAGACGCACGCCAAGTTCGAGCTGTTTTGTTACAAGAGGCCGTCCTGGGTCTACGCAGTGACATCGTTGTTACGCACATCCTTCGTACGCCTCTGCTGCGCCTGCAGGCTGTATAACCCTGTGCACTGTGTCAAAAAGGGGTTTATTATTGAATTGGATCCTATTTGTAACATTTTGTCGCATTGGCACCCCGCGGTGTCTAACCACCCGCAACTATCCCCCGTCGAAATGACGGGTACAGACTGCGCTATGCGTAATTGGGCTTGGGTTGTGTATTATTAACATGACTCATACTAATTGCTCACGGCGGGGATTTGGTCTAGGTAAGATGCCCATCCATTCTTCTGAAACGCCTGGAGCACCTTCCCTTTCAATCCTCAAAAAATAACCTTTCAGTCAACAAGTGACTGACTGATCTTCTCCTCTCACAGTGGTATGATCCACGCTTCGGATGCGTGGGGTCGGCGGTTCGATTCCGCCAATCCCCCTTCGGGTCCTGCAGGAGGAAGTCGAAAACCTCCTGTCTCTTTTTTGTTCTTTTTGCTTCGCTCTTTGGTTTCTTCTTTCGAAAGATCGAAACACCATGGCGTTTGACCCATCATCGGATCAACCCCCTAACCATGCTTCCTTGGATCATGCAGCGGTGTCACGCCATCATCCATTGCCTTGCTATTTGCTCCACACGAGTAACGCTTTTCATCTTAATGATTGATTGAAGTGACGACTCGCGTTGTTGAATCAAAACACTATCACCATCACGCAAATCTTTCCATGCGTCTCACTCGCGTAAACACTCGTCATCCCCTTCGTCTCTTTTATTCCTCTCACCGCGTTTCAATCGTCCTCGTCAAAATCGTCGTCGTCATAGTATCCAAGGTGAAAGTGGGACGGGCACCCGTTCGCTTTCGCCCACTCTAGCATATCATAGTGCCCTCCCGCAAACGCTCGTCTGCACGTGTTTACGTCCCACGGGCATCAGTTCGCGCGCAACCACTGCAACACCTCAAGGTGTCCGCCCGCCGCCGCCATCGCGCACGTCCTCTCGTCCCATGGGCAGCTGTTCGCGCGCGCCCACTGCAGCACTTCGTGGTGCCCATCCCTCGCCGCATGCTCGCACGTCTCCTCGTCCCACGGGCAGCCGTTTTCGTGCGCCCACTGCAGCACCTCGAGGTGCCCGTACGACGCCGCAAACGTGCACGTCACCCTGTCCCACGGGCAGCCGCTCGCGCGCGCCCACTGCAGCACCTCGAGGTGCCCGCCCATCGCCGCCTTCCACTCGTGCCACGGGCAGCCGTTCGCGCGCGCCCACTGCAGCACCTCGAGGTGCCAGCCCAACGCCGCCTTCCAGCACGTCCCCCCCTTCCACGGGCAGCCATTCGCGCGCAACCACTGCAGTACCTCGAGGTTCCCACGCCCCGCCGCCTCCTCGCACGTATTTTCGTCCCACGGGAAGTCATTCTCGCGCAACCACCTCAGTATTTCGAGTTGTTCCTCCTTCGCCGCCAACGTGCACAAGCTAATGTAGTCGTTAACCAGGACACTTCCCTGATGCATAAGTTCATCCAGGTCACCTCGCTGATGCAAGAGCTGCATCCCGCTTATGTCTCCGAGCTGTATTGCTTTTCAAGCTTTAAGTTCGTACACTTCACGCCCCGTCACCGCCACCGCGTCGCGCTTCTCACGACTCACCGCTCGGAGCCGTGCGAGATCTGAGGGATCGGGCAGATTGCCCGAACTTAGGATGTGCGTGATGAGGATGTGGACGGGCAGAGCCGCGAAGGCGTCACCAGCGTCGTGCTGGTGCGCGACATCACTAACGTCAAGAGTATTGGGGTGGGAGGTCGGCATGGTGCGTCGTCGCGCGGGCGTTAGTGCGACTTCAAAGCGAACGCGTTGTCGTGGCTTTTTCGTAACGCCCAAGAAAAACTGACACGACCGCCCCCGCACCGCCACCGAGCCGCTTTGAGTCAGGTCACAGCGCCACGCGCGCACAGGCACACGACAGACACACGACACACGACACCACCGCCTGAAGTGGTATGCCCGCACACGCGACGCATGATGTTGACACCCTCCCCGGTGGTGCTCCTATCGCGACCGATGAAGCGACGGACGCGGCGGGCACATCCGGCGAAAATACGCAGAACGATCACTTTCACAGATCTGGGGTCCCGCACCACGCGGAAGGTTCCGACATCGTCCGGGATAACACGCGACACCAATTTCGTGTGGAGCGCGAGTTGTTGATTACGATGAAGCGCATGCATCAGCGAGGCGAAATGACCTTTGACCACGAGTTGTGCGCGGACGCGGCGTTGAACGGGCACTTCGAGATGCTAAAATGGGCGAGGGCAAATGGGTGCCCTTGGGACAGCACCACCTGCGCCAACGCGGCGTTGAAAGGCAACCTCGAGATGCTGGACTGGGCCCGGGCGAACGGGTGCGATTGGGACGCGGAGACGTGCGCGAACGCGGCGAGGCTCGGGAGACTCGAGGTGTTGAAATGGGCGCGCGTCAACGGCTGTCCGTGGGACGAACGGACCTGCACGAACGCGGTGCTCGGCGGACACCTCGAGGTACTGAAGTGGGCACGGGCGAACAACTGTCCGTGGGATGAGGACACGGGGTACATCGCGTCACTCGCTGCGTCCAATTCAATCGGGAAGCGATGATGGGGGACACGACGAAAATAGAAGAAGAACAGCACAGTGTGAGAAAGACAAAAACAAAAACGTTTGTACGAAAGCGGGGGGTGAAACGAGCGCTCGGAGTGAAACGACGATCGAACAACGCTTTGTGAAGAAAACGTAGATGTCGAACTATCACTCTCTTATACACTCGTCATCTCCTTCGTCTGTCATCATCACGTCTCTTTTATTCCTCTCACTCCGTCTCAATCGTCCTCGTCAAAACCGTCGTCGTCCGAATATCCCGATGCGTCCGAGTATCCGGACGGGCACCCGTTCGCTTGCGCCCACTCTAGCATATCATAGTGCCCGTTCCTTTCCGTTTCCATGCACGTCTCCTCGTCCCACGGCGCGCCGTTTGCGTGCGCCCATTGCAACACCTCGAGGTGCCCGTACTCAGCCGCACACGCGCACGTCTTCTCGTCCCACGGGCAGCCGTTCGCGCGCAACCACTGCAACACCTCGAGGTGTCCACCGCCCGCCGCATTCGAGCATACGTCCTCGTCCCAATCGCATCCGTTCGCACGCGCACACTGCAGCATCTCGAGGTGCCCGCCAGACGCCAAGAAACTCAGCGTATCCTCGTCCACTGGGCTGCCGTTCAATATCGTCCAATTCAACATCTCGAGATGACCTTAATTTCTCGCAGAAAAGGACGTACACTCGTCCCACGGGCAACCATTCGCGTGCAACCACTGCAACACCTCAAGGTGTCCAGATTCAGCCGCGAAATAGCACGTCTCCTCGTCCCACGGCGCGCCGTTCGCGCGCGCCCACTGCAGCACCTAAGGCTACCCGTACGCCGCCGCACACTTGCACGTATCCTCGTCCCACGGGCATCCGTTCGCGCGCGCGCACTGTAGAACATCGAGGTGCCCGCCTCCCGCCGCGTTCGCGCACGTCTCCTCGTCCCACGGTGCGCCGTTCGCGCGCGCACACTGCAATACCTCGAGGTGCCCACCCTGCGCCGCATACATGCACGTGTATTCGTTCCATCCGAAGCCGTTCGCAAGCGCCCACTGCAGCAACTCGAGGTGCCCGCCCAACGCCGCACGATGGGACGTGCGTGCGTTATTCGGGCAGCCGTTCGCATGCAACCACTGCAGCACCCCGAGATGCCCACCCCTTGCCGCCGCCGCGCACGTCTATGCGCCCCACGGCCGACCGTCCGCGCGCAACACCTTCAACTCCTCGAGATGTCCACCCCTCGCCGCTGCGTGACAAAGGTATTCTCGTTGATAATACCACGGTCGACCTCCCCGTTGCCCCCGTAGCCGGCGCTGCAGCGCGCTTAAACATCCGAGGTGCAAGGCTTGGTATTCACCTAGCTCCTCAAACCTAAGCCCCGTCGCCGCCGCCGCGTCACGCATCGCGCGGCTCACCGCGGGGAGCCGTGCGAGATCTGCGGGGTCGTCGAAATTCTCAGATCTGAGAACGTGCGTGACGACGATGTCGTCGAGAAGGCCGGGGATGGCCTCTTGCGCGTCGGCGAGGCTCGCGGAAATAGTGGCGGTGGCGATGGTGCCGCTCGGGGCAGTCATGGCGGTATGTGTTGCGTAGGAGGATACGTGGAGGGTGGCGTGTGCGCGTCGTTGTGGCGAGAAGTTTCTTTATGATAATTGCCAAAAAAAGAGCGACTCGATATTTCCAATGAGTTGCATCCCGACGCACTCAGCGCCAGAGCGTCGCATCACCGTCGAGGCATCACCGCCTCGTCACGGAGGATGTTCGCGTCTCTGGTACACCGCGCGGTGGCGGTGGCGCCGCGCGGAGGCGGTCTGGCGACCGCGGTGCGTGACGCGTTCGGGGCTGTGTCTCGGGTTCACAACGCCCACTGTTGGGCGAAACCATCGTCGTCGTCTTTCGCGTGGAACGCGCTGAGTGGAACCGCCTTCGCGGGTCGAAATACCGCGACGTTTCGGTCGTCACCGTCGTTCGCGGCGTCCGTGGCGTGGGGAATGGCCGGGGCGTCGAAAGGCGCCTCCGAGGTGGTGCGCACCGCACGCGGTGCCGCGCGCGTGCGAGGGTTCGCGACGAACCGATGGAATCCACGAACCGACGGAACGTGCACAGGCAAAGTTGGGGTCGGAGGAGGAGTCATCGGTACCGCACAACACCACATGAAAAGTATGGTAAAGCTTCCCAGCGGTAGAGTCGATGTGCCCGCCGGCGCCGGTCCCTTTGCTTCAAAACCGCACCAGCCTGTCCGGTGGTACTACAACAACGCGCAAGGAGGCAATAACAACCAGGTCCGTTTCCCGCCGCCAGCGACGCCGCGGTTCGACGGCGAGCAGATGCTTACAAGTTTGATCGGCGCGAACACGTTTATTTTTTTTCTCTGGCAGACCGTGGACCCACGGTTCATGCGCGACAACTTCACCGTCTCCGAAGCCTCTGTGTACACGGGCAGAGTACACACCGCCGTAACCGCCGCGTTTTCGCACTACGACTTTTACCACTACGCGTCCAACATGCTAGCACTTTATTACTTCGGGCGGAACATAGGAAGCGTGATGGGCGGGACGTTTCTTTTGAATTTGTACCTCGCGGGGGGGGTCGTCGCGTCCGTGACGCACGTGGTGTGGTGCAGGTGGGAAAGGGAGAAAAGATTTGGTGGTGGTAACAACCGAAAAAGGAATGGCGTGCTGCAGCAAGCTGGGCGGTGGATGGAAAATAATACCGGCATGGGCAAACAGTGGCGACTCTCGCCGCCCGCGCTCGGCGCGAGCGGAGCGGTCAACGCCGTGGTTTTCCTAAACGCCGCGCTCTTCCCATTCCAAACCATTTACTTAAACTTTTTTATTCCCATGCCCAACATCTTGTTCGCGGGGATGTTTCTTGCGAGGGATGTTTATGGCGCGCAACTCGGGATGGGGGGGTCGGGCACGGGGCACGCCGCGCACCTCGGGGGCGCCGCGGTTGGCGCCGCAGCGTGGGGGCTGATGCGAGCGGGGGTGTTTCGAAAAGGGGGAGGGGGGTGGAGGCGGTGACGACGTCTCTGTGATGTCATCAGATGCTGCTTTACATCGTCTTCCAACGTACGTCGGTAAAGAAAAAAATAGGTCTCACTCCTATTCAGGGCAGCCGTTATCGTGCGCCCATTGCAGCACCTCGAAGGACCCGCCCCCTGCGCATCCGCAAACGTATCCGAAAAGAATATCTTATTCGCTCGTCTCATCATCGTCCTCGTCCGTATCGGCAGAGAAACTGTCGGCCGATTCGTCAGACAAACTGCAGTCGCTCTCGATGTACCCGAGGTATGCCGCCATACCCCGGGTCGATGCGGTCCACCTGCAGCCGTTTGCGCGCAACCACTGCAGCAACTCGACATGCCCATCCTCCATCGCCCCCAAGCACGTCCTCTTGCTCCAAGAGCAGCCGTTTGCACGCGCCCACTGCAGCACCTCGAGGTGCCCGCCCCCCGCCGCCCCCGAGCACGTTTTCTCGTCCCCCGGGCAGCCGTTCGCGCGCGCCCACTGCAGCACCTCAAGGTGCCCACCCCCCGCCACGTTTGAGCACGTAAACTCGCTCCACGGGCATCCGCTCGCGCGCAACCACTGCAGCACCTTGAGGTTGCCGCCCTCCGCTGCTCCCGCGCACGTCCCCTCGTCCGACGGGCAGCCGTTCGTGTGCGCCCACTGCAGCACCTCGAGGTGCCCAACCCCCGCCGCGTTTGAGCACGTATACTCGTCGCATGGGCAGCCGTTTTCGCGAGCCCACTGCAGCATCTCGAGGTGCCCTCCCCCCGCCGCGCACGAGCACGTAAACTTGTCCCACGGGCAACCGTTCGCGCGCGCCCACTGCAGCACCTCGAGACACCCGCACTCCGCCGCCACCGAGCACGTCTGCTCGTCCCACGGGCAGCCGTTCGCATGAGTCCAATGGAGCACCTTGAGGTGCCCGCCGAACGCCGCGTTCTCGCACGTTTTAGCGTCCCACGGGCAGCCGTCCGCGCGCAACACCTTCAACTTCTCGAGCTGTCCGCTCCTCGCCGCTGCCTCACAAAGGACTTCTTGACGAGACAGGCACCCTCCCCGTTGCATGCGCTGTACCGCGCTTAAACTTCCGAGCTCCGCGGCACGATCTTCAGTAAGCTCCTCAAACCTAAGCCCCGTCGCCGCCACCGCGTCGCGCATCGCGCGGCTCACCGCTGGGAGCCGTGCGAGATCGGCGGGGTCGTCGAAATGCTCGGATCTGAGAACGTGCGTGACGACGATGTCGTCGAGAAGGCCGGGGATCGCGTCTTGCGCGTCGGCAAGGCTCGCGGGAGTGTTGCCGGTCGTGATGGTACCGCTCGGGGCAGTCATGGCGGTATGCGTGGCGTAGGAGGACACGTGGAGGGTGTCGCGTGCGTGTCGTTGTGGTCGAGGCTTCCGAGAAGGCGTTACGATTTTAGGGTTGCGGGGACGTTTTCGAGGCGACGACAGAAGGAGTCTGATTAGAACTTGAATGATTTCGTGCTGCATTGGGTACTACTTGTCTACTTGTACTACTTGTAAACGGGTACGTGGTCTTTCCGTGGCCCCACACAAACAACGGCAGTACGACACGTACGCTAACTTCACCCCAACTCTAATCCAGCGAGTCTTGTCGTGGAAGCACGTTTGGAGGTTTCTGCGTCGGTGTCCTTTCCCGGTCCACTTCGCGCGCGCGCCGCGGCGGTAATCCAGAACCCAAACCGACCCCGGTCGCGGCGGAGGCGGTGTCCGTTGAGCGAACCGGGGGCGTTTGAGCAACAGGCACAGACACAGGGGTGGACGCGGTTGTTGGAGTGGCGGCCACGGTAGGCGTCGAGACAGGCACCGACGAAGACGGCGGTGGCGGCACGGGAACCGGGGGGGGCGCCGGCGCCGGCGTCGTCGGCGGCGACGGCGGCGGAATTGGAGTCGCCTGCGCGTTCGCCCCCGACGTCGCGGTTGTTGTGGAACTCGCCGCGCCCGTTTCCCCCAAAATCGGCTCCAGAGTGAACCCCCCTTCAGACGTAGGCACCACGCGCATGCGCGTCCCCGCGGGAACCGACCCCCCCCCCTGCTGAAGGTGATGCAACAGAGCCCCGATGCCCTGCGTGAACGACGCTTGCACCGCGGCGTGGTGCGCCGCCGCGGCTTGAGAAATATGTTGAGCAGAAAGAGTTCCTTGAGGTTGTGTGGCTTGAGGTTGAGGTTGTTGAGGTTGAGGTTGTTGAGGTTGGGGTTGGGGTACTGCCTGATTCAGCGTGGGTACTGCTGAACCCTGACCCGCCACAGGCGCGAACTGCGTTTGCCCAGAAGGAACACCCGGCCCCCCACCCACGGGAGTCTGAGTCGGAACCATCCGAACGTTGGTGTCGAAGGAAAACGTAAACGTGGACCGGCGCGCGGCGGCGGCGGGGTCGCTCGTTAACGCCGCCGCCGCGGAGTTTTGCGCGGATGAGGTATTCGTCGCCGTCTCGGATGTCGTGGAGTGTGTCCTCGCGTCGTCCGTTCGAGCTGAGGCGCTTTGTCCGTGGGGGGTCGCACTCGGGTTGGGCGAGGTCTCCGCACTTCGCGTCGGGGTATTGATACCTCGCGGTCGCGGCGAGGCGGTCAAGGGCGGCGCCCGTTGGTTACCCGGCGGCGACGCCGGCGCGGGCACGCCCCCGTCCCCTCCACCCGCCGCGCGTTCCGGGAAATCCACCCCCCCCGACGTTTGCCTCACCCGAAACGGCCCTCTTCGAAACACGAACGCGAGCGCGCCGCGCGCCGTGGCGAGCGCGCCGCGTCGTGTTTGTTGATTGTGACCGTCACGATTTCCATCCACAAGCGCTTGTCGCAGCCAGTAGTTGTGGTGGTTGTGTATTTCGTGTCTCTGCGCGTGAATCTGCGAGTTCAGCTGCTGAATCGACCGGGTCATGTTTTGCATCGTCGCGTGTACTGTTCGCGGATCGAGTGGGTTGAGGTTTTGATTTTGAGTGGCCCGCGCCTGCGCCTGCGCTTGAGCCTGAGGTGTCGCACCCGCACCCGGTAGATGGGTACCCGCGGTCGCCCCCCCCGTGGTCGCCCCCATCGTACCTCGCGCGGCAGCCACCGCGGCGGTGGCATCCGCCAGAGCCGCCGCCGCGGTCGACGCGGCGGACGGCCGCTGGCCTCCCGCCGCGAAGTGCGCACCACCGCCTACCCGCCCCACGCCGATTGACGACAAAACGCTTTGCCTTGTACCCAGCCCGCTGAGCGGCTGCGTGCCGCCTCGCGGGTCCTTGATAAATAAAGAAAAGTGTCAGTCTTGTATGGGCAAACAGGGAGGCGGGATTTGGAGTTGGGAAATACTTACCAGGTACACCAAAGGAGGCGCGAGGAAGCCCAAAGTTGTGACACCAGGTGAAGTAGCTGTTTCATTGGAATCAGCACCACCACCTCCTCCACTCGCTCGCATCGCCGCGGCGCCGGATCGAATGAACTCTGGGGCGGGCGCGGCGGCGCCGGTGACTTGCACGGACGACGCCAACCGCGCCAGCTCCATGAGCAACGACCCGGACGCGTGCAGCGCCATGGAGGCCCGGAGGACCTGGCCTTGCGTTTGCGGAGCGGAGGTAGATGGGTGGGTAGTTGAGGTGGCATTCACCTCTCTAAGCGCTGCGGCGGCGGCTTCGATTCCGGGCAACGTCGCTCGGACGGCGCGCGACGCGTTTTCAAGCGCGTCCTGATAAATAAAAAAGAAAGTGGTTAACGTCTCGTATGGGCAATCGCAGAGGCGGGACGTGGTGATTGGGAAAGGCCCGTACCGCCAGCGCGGCGGTGGTCATCACGGGGGGCATGCGTCTGCGCATCGCGAGGGCGTGGCGTTCCATTTCGGTTCCGCTTGCCGTGTTGTTCGTACTGTCGGGTTGGTTTCCCAGATCGTTCGTGGCGCTCGTCACACTCCAATTCCCATCAACCATCCCCGCCGGCGCCGCGGTGGGCGGCGGCACCAGCCCCGGTAACGGCGACGCCAAAGCCACGAACGGCCCTTCCACAGGCGCCACGCCCCGCGACGCCGCGCCGTGACACGTGTCGCACAAGTCGTAATCTGCCCGCGTTGTCGATTTGTACCGCACCCCCACAATAGGCACCACGCCGCACGTATCGCACTGCACGCCGAAGTGCGTGCACGGCGAGGTTTCCTGGGAGGTCGTCGCACCGGTCCGGGTACTTCCTTGAGTCGACGAGTCCGAACCGGAATGTGTCCCGTCGCCCATGGACACCCCGTGCGGGTCACTCGCGATTTCAAGAGCCAAGTCGTACACGAACCGAGCGTGCCGCATCGCGGTCAGGGTGGGGTCCGCGTACGCGCTTTGCGTGTGCTGAGTATTTTGGTTATTCGGCAACAGCGTGGGAGTGCCAGTATTTGGTAACACCACGGACGCCGCGGCGTTGGCGCGCGCGTTCGATCCCGATTCGTGTCGCGCCATGAAGTTAGAAACGTCCAATGGAAACGTTTCCATTAAAAGCTGGTTCACCACGCCCGGTATGTCAAGCGCCCCCAAGGCGTGCGCGGGAACGGAAAGCGAAGCGGAGTTGACCACGACGCGCTGGTGCTGCGTGACGCCGTCGACGGTGCGGGCGGTGTTTGTGGTCTGGTGATTGGCCACGCCCAGTCCACCAGAGAAATGGACTCCTTCTCCAGAAGGTCTGGCAGAGTCGTTGAGTCCAACAGAAGCACCACCCAAACTCGGTTGCGACGTCACGACGTGCATGGCGTCGCCGTCGTTGAAGCCGGGGACGTTTTTGACGAGCTGGTCGTCGCTTATTAAGACTCGCCCTCGGAAAATCAGGCGCTGGGTTGAAGGTGGGACGCCCGAAACCGAAGCGACCCTGGATTTTAAATCAGCGACGGACGCCTGTGTGGTGTCAGGTGTTTTTAGGGGTGAGAAAGATTGAGTGGGTGCAGATTGGTCATACGGGTCAATAAATTGGTCATACGGGTCGATGTTGGTCACACGGGTCAACACGGACGCCCTTCGTCGAAAGGAAACTTTACAAGAGAATGGTGTGGAAACGAGATTAGAATGATGAGGAAACGACGTCGTGGTCGTCAATCACTTACGTCTCGGGGTAACGACAGGTCGTGCTCGCCCGCGGGTTCTTGCTGACGCACGCGGACGCGGATCATGTCGGTTAGGGTATCGGCGAGGGCCGGGTCAGCCACCACGGGGTTTTGTGCCGTGTCCGCCATGACGGGTTTTGTTTTCGCACACACGGAGATCGGTCAGTCCCGTCGTCCGTCCGCGGCGAGTTCCGAGAAGGAGTCGACCTGGCCAGCCTCGCTAAGCTCGGTCACTGGAACCTTCACCACGCAAAATCGACAGCACGCGGTTTCGAATCCGAGGCGTGTGAAAGGCTTTTGAGAGAGAACCGAAACGGAATGCGCGCGCTCTGCGACCGTGCCCTCGCGCGCGTCCGTGTGAGGAAGCGAAAGAAGGCGAGGAGCCAGAAGGGAATAAGGGTTGGTTGGCTTGTCCGAAATTGGGCACTTTGACTTTATTTTCACTTTTTCTCTTTTGCCGTTTTGCGTTTCCAAAATTCTTCCAAAATCCGGACACAAAACGAGGGCTGTTACACACGCGCTTTTCCTCCGCCCGGCTTCGCCCTCTCCCTCCACTCCGCGAAGGACACCGCACGCGGTATCCCTCGCGAGCGCCTCGTTTCGCACAAGTGTCGGGTACGTGCCGTAGATCGGCGTTTCACGAGATCGGGAGCGAACGCGCGTGGGCGGGAAGATGGCTCCGCGTGCGCCCCGTCGATTTTCGGGTGTTTCGCACCACCATCGATCTCGTGGCGCACGTCTCACATTGTTCGCCCTCTCATGCTGACCCCCCCGTATTTCCCTTCCCTCCCAACAGATCGACCCCCCCCACCATGGTGTACTCACGCACCGAACACACCCCTTTGCTGAAGGACGAGGGTGCGTGTCATGCGGTTTTTTATTAGCCACGCGACACCCTGTTCCACCGCCGTGAGACGAGATTCCCACTCGCTACGACGTAGCACCCTCACGACTCTACTCTCCAACAAGATTTCCGCCTCTCCGCCACGTCGCGTCCCTTGCATGCCTCGCCTCGCCTCTCTTCAATTGACATCCCACCTCCCCTGTTGCTTCACCCAACGCAGCCCCCACACCGCCATCCTCCACAAACCGCGCCGTGCGCTGGGCCGCTGCCTGCGCGATTGGAAGCCTCGCGCTGTTCGCGGTCGTTTCGGTTGGCCAGATGACCCCGGCGGGCGGGTTGGGGGTGTGGCACCCCACCAAGCTTGGCGCTGAGGACGGCTTGGCCTCCGCGGAGGCGCAGCGAAGAAACGCGGCTGCCATCGAAGCGGAGTCCACGCAGACCAGTAGGAACGCGAGGGACGCCTTGGAAACCGCGGATGCCACGCTCGCGGAGGCGGAGGCGGAGGCTGAGAGGCTGACGAAAACCGCGTCGCAAAAAAGGAAAGATTTCGAAATCGCCAAAGCGGACACGGACTACGACGCCGAGGAAGGTACGTCTCTGGCCTTTCCCAAATCCAAACCCTGTTTGCCGATTGGCCGTACGTACATTGTTTGCCTATACATCGCCCAATACAGCACTGACACTTTTCGTTCACAAAAACAGCCACTTCCGGCATACAGGTCCTGGAGGACGACGCCGTTGACAAGGATGCTGATTTGGCATCGAAAACCGCGGCGTACGAAGCCACGCGGTCGGCGTACGCCAACAGTACCGCGAGCGTCGTTACGTTGACGACCGAGCTGACCGCCGCGAGCGCCTCCGCCTCGGCGGCGACCGCGGTGCACGAGAAAGCCAAAGCCACCGCGGCCACGGCGAAGACCACGGCTGATGCTTTATCGAAAGAAGCCAACGCGCTGAACGCTCAGACGCAGTCGGACCCGGAAACTGGCGAGGTCAGTGAAGCGGAGGCGGAACAGAAAGCGCGAAGCGTCGCGACCGCCGCGGCGAAGGCGAAAGCCGCCGAGATCGTCGCGGCGCGGGCGGAGAAGAGCGCGGCGGACGCCGTGGATGCGTTGGCGCACGCCGAGCTTAACGTGAAGACGGCAACGGAGGCGCTGGAGCAGGAGAAGAGCCGTAACAAGCGCCTTGGCGTCTCATCCACGCAAGCCGAGCAAGATATGATCCAGCAGTCGCACGTCGCGTCCCTCGCGCGGGTCGCCGCGGCGGACGCCAAGACCACAGCGGAGGGTGGTTTCTACAACTCATCGTCGGTGCAGTCGGAGATGGAGGACGCGGCGAACAAGGCGGAGGAGGACGCCGTGATCGCGGGGGACGTGGCGTCAACGCGCGGCGCGGAGGCGAAGAAAGCGGCGATCGTGGCGAAAGCGGCGGAGGACTCCGCGCTCGTCGCCAAGGCGCAGCTTTTGCTCGCCGAGAGCGAAGTGAAAGTCGAGCAGTTCAAAATCGCGGCGGCGAAGAACATGATCGCGGATGCGAAATCGGGAGGGGGGGCGGCGCGGGCGAGTGTGGAACCGGTGCAGTAAGGGAGGAGGGTCGGTACGTTGTAAAGTACATCGCATGATTAATACTGGTGATATCGCTTGCTACATCGGATGATTGGTAACATCGCTTTCTACGTAGATGACAACATCGCTTTCTACGTGAGACGAAAAAAAGTAAACTCCACCCGCTCCATCACACGTCACGGGTCTCCTTTTTTACTCCGAAACGTTAGCGTTTGTTTTTTGCGCAGCGCCTGGAGCACGAGCTCGACGCGCTCGCTGTTTTTCAGCAGAATCGGGAAAAGCGGCTTCGCGTCGCGAAGCTTACGTTCCGTGGTCACCGAGACGTTCCTGAAATCGGAAATCGAGGTCGGCGGCGGTGTTGTTTTTGGGGCGCCGGTATCCGCCAGGAACCCCTGATTGTAAAAAAAGAAATGTCAGTCTCATATGGGCAATCAGTCAGTGGAATGTGGAATGTGGGAAATACTTACCCGGTGCCGGTCGATTCCCTCGACGCCGAAAGTTTTTATTTTTCGGATTTTCATTTGCGCCGGGAGTTTCCCGTGAAACGCGCTTCGGTCGATAGTGCGGACAGTGTCTCCTTTCCGTAAATGCGGGTAAGGCTCGCCAAGCACCATTTCGTACACGTCGACGTCTATTTTTTTTTCAGCGTGGTTGTCCACGCGGCACAGAAAAATAGCCGTCTCAGGGCCAATCTTCTTCCCGAACAAATGCGCGCCCGCCGGCGGTAGGCCTGGTACGATAAAACCGAAAGTGTCAGTCTCGTATGGGCAATCAGGGAGGCGGAACGTGGTGATTGGGAAATACGTACCCAACAGATTCTTTTGCCGGACTTGGTCGATTGTTTCCGAGGAGGCGCAGTATATGAAACCGTTTTTGAACGACCCGGGGTCAACCACGGGGGGGTTCCAAAACGGACACGAGCGCTGAAACAGCCGTCGCTTCCCGGAATCGCTCTCCACCGGAATATTCTTCTCCGCCCAGAACCGGAAGTGGTCGTCCCAAACCGCCTTCGCCGCGTCCGCGGGCGTGGCTTGCTTTTTCGAATCACCGCTCGAAGAAGTAGCCCCAGTCCCACTCCCCGTACCTCCCGCGTCTCCGCCCGAAACGTGTCGTTCCTGCCCCTTTGTCTCCTGCTGTCGCTTCATCTCAATCAGCATCTCCGTGGTGGACTTCATCGCCGCTTCCTTCGCCACTTGCGCCCGTTTCTCACCAGCTTCATGTCGCGCCAGGGTCTCGTCGGCGTGTCGTTTTTCCCGTTCCGCGGTTTCTCGTTTCTCCCGTGCAACCGCCGCCTGTTTTTCAACCTCCAAAGCCGCTCGTTTGTCCACCTCAAGAGCCTCGTGTTTTTCAACCTCCAAAGCGTCTCGTTTCTCCACCTCAAGAGCCGCCCGTTTTTCAACCTCCAACGCGTCTCGTTTCTCCACCTCAACCGCCTCTTGTTTTTTCCACTCCAACGCTTCTCTTTTATCCTTCTCAAACTCCAAAGCCTCTCGTTTATCCTTCTCAAAAGCCTCTTGTTTCTCTCTCTCCAGGAGCGCCTCTTCCCGTCGTTTCGTGTTCTCGGCTTCAGAAGCCATCTCGCGCGCCGCAAACGCGGCGGTGGCTCGAGACGCGTCGTGTTGCGTCCCGTCAGTTCGCGCGACGTCGCCGCCGTTGCCGTCCACTTTCCGCCGCTTCCCTTCGTCGTTCTCCTCGTTCCGTACGTCTCTCTTCCCGTGTTCCCCGTTATCCCCGTTGTCCGGCGAGGCACTCACGACGCGTGACTCCCGCGGTCTTTTCGTGACCCGGGGCTTGGCATCGCCCGTCTCGGAATCCTCGTCGTCGTCATCCACAACGTGCCTCTGTTTCGCCGCGTTCACCGCGGGTTCGGTCACCACCCGCACCCGCCCGGGTGGTGGTGCCACACCACCCGGCATGACATACGACGAGAGCTTGAACAACTCGATCCCGATGTCCTCGGGCGCGATGAACGGGCCTTTCGGCGTGGCAGGCACGCCTGACAAGTCAGCGTTTGGGTCGAGTCGCCACAGCTCTTGCTGCGGCTTAAGGGTATCCGTGGTGAGCATCGAGGGACCGAGAAAGATCTTGTATCGGTCGCTTGCCAGAAGCCGTCTCACTGTGGTGATCGCGCCCCCTGTTTGGCCACGTTTCAGCTCACGAAGCCCCGCGTTGGCCACCGCCAGGACGATGTCCGCCGCGGTCATGTCGGCCTTGTTTTTAGTGACTCCTGAACTGTTATTTTGTGACTCCTGATCCCGGCGCGCCCTTTGCGCGGCGTCCCTCAGAATCTGCACCGTCTGCTCGCCCCACTGCCCGGACGGGTACGTAGGGCGCATCGGTTTGTTGTCTGGATACACACCCCGCGGCATCCCGTACAAAGGGCCGCCTACGCGAAGGCAAGTGACACACCTGGGCAATCCTGGGAGCGATTGAATTGCTTGCAAAATTGACAGCAAACAGCAGCTTATCAGGAGTTTTCGAGCAGTTTTGAGCATCCCCAGTTCAAATTTACCTCCACAGCTCAATCCTCGTCGCACGTCTCGCGATGGAGCGCGCAGCGACCAAAATTCAGGCGTCGTGGAAAGGCCACGCCGTGCGTCGCGAGCTGGTGCACCACGTGCGTCGTGATTTCGAGGAAACCGTGAGGCGCGTGGAAGGCGGGCTTTCGGTGCGAGAGACGAACCTGCAAATTGTGGCGAACGCGCAAATTGCAAATTCACCGACCTCCTCCTCCGTCGAGTGGAAAACCACGCGTGCGGTTTCGCGGCCGATTTTGTCGTCACCACCGGGTGGTGTGGAGAACCGTGCGTACGTATCGGGTGTGGGGAACGCAGGGGCGTTGGAAGCGACGCGTGTCGTCACTCAAAACGAACGCACGAGCGATACCGCAACCTGGACGAATGAAAAAGAAAAAGACACCACCTCTCGCCGGTTGGACGTTTTGCGAAAAGAACTGCATTGGGCGCAAACAGCGCTGGACGACCGGCGGCAACACCTGCGGCGGCTGAGGATGGAAAGTAGTGAGACGACTGACGAACATGTTTCGTGAGAAGTGTACAGTAGAGGCTAGTAGGGCTAGTAGTGATTGTAATAAAGATGAACGCGATAGGACGGGATTGGAGAAAGGAAATACCAGATCTCTCACGAAAAAAGAAGAAGAGTTAAAAAAACTGAGAAGCGTAAAAGAATCGGTTTCGCGCTCGCGAAACCGAGTTACAACCGCGCCGTACTAACGCGCTGTTTCGAAAACCCACACTTTGAACCCAATGGTGCGTCCATTTCTCCTTTCAAAAGAACGGCCCTCGTTACCGGTCAACTGTAATTCTCACTCACGTTTGACGTCCATCGACATCGCGCCCAAACAAATCAATCAAAAAAACGAAATTGTTTTTAAAACAAAGTTAGTTTTCCTTAACCGAGTCGCGGTCAAAGTTGGACCAGGTTTCGTTCCACTGCTTGTCGTAGAAAGTCGCTTCGTCCGCCAATACCTCAAGGGTATCCAGGTCCTTCAGGGACCGGACGGTTAAACAGAACGCGACGGTCAGAAAAATAGCCGTCTTCCCGAGGAAGCTGCTGTGCAGCTCCGTGAGCCCGGGCCCGCCGCACGCGTCGATGATGTAGGTGAACCCGTACCCCACCATGGCGGCGCGGCCGTTGATTTTTTCCGCTTCGGGAAGGTGGAACCGCTTGACCCAGACCCACCAAGGCACCACACTCGTGTCGAACAAGCCGTCCTCGGTGTACACCGCGGGGCAATCCTCAAGCGCCTTCCTGTGCCGCACTTCCGCGTCGATCACGCCGTTCCAATCCGTCTCGCCATCCGCCAGTACGAACTGGGAAAGGTCCCAGGTTCCATTCACCCAACGTACGTCACTCCACTCGCTGTTGTTCGCGTTCGCCTTCCTGGTCGCCGCTTCCGCTTTAGCGGTGACCAACCGTGACGCCGCCCCGGCGTCCTTGCCAGCCGCCGCGTCGCCCTCGAGCGTCCCGCCCCTCTCAAGAGGACCCGGCTTGCGCGTGCCCTGCTCCGCGGCGACGCGGCACACGGTGTGTTTCCTGGTTTGGTGTGGTGAGGGAAGGATGTGGAAAGGTCAGTCAGAGTGCTTTTGCAGGGTGTCTCCGTTCCATCGCGCGCGTCGGTAAATCGCACCGGTCTAAAAAAGATCCATGCCGCAAAACGTTCCAGATCTCTGCGTTTGCCAGACCTGCGCCCAAACCATTCGTGTCGGTTCGTTCGCGTGACCCCTCGGTGTCGCTCGAACGCGCGCGCGGAAGCGCGAACCGACTCCACCTCGTCGTTTGCGTGTGTCTTGACAATCGCGTAAGCGCCATGATCACGCCGAAATCACGTCGCGCACGCCGTGACCACCCGTCGGACGTCGTTCGTGTAAGCCGCATCGCATCGGTCGCGACAAAAAGACGTCTCGGAGCAGCTTCGGCTTTTCGCAGTGCCTTGTCCCGAATCCGTACCGGAACCGGACGCCTGTGGCGTGTACGCACCTTGATTTGACGGACTGCGTCTTGCGTGCGGACCTGGGGAGTGGGAAGAGGGTGGAACGGTGGAAAGGTCAGGGAAAAGGTTTCGCACGCGAAAAGGCGGAGGCACGACGGCGGTTGCGTCGCGGCAGTCGGCATCCGATGTCGCGCGATGGCCGTCGAGAAAAAAAATGATAGATGGTTCGCGCCGGAACGACACCCTCCACGCGCGTTGCGACCGAAAACATCACACGAACGTACTTGGAAGCAATGGACACCTTGCCGGCCACGAGGGCGGCGGACATGGTCATGGCGGACATGGCAACGGTAGCGTGTGGCGAGGGAGCGACGCGTGAATGCCGTCGCTGCTCCATTCAGCGTCTTCTTTTATCGCGAGGAGATTTTTTTTTATGGAGATTGCTCGAGAGATCCGATTTTCCACCAATCAGGACGCGGAACGCCACAAATAGAGAGGGGACAAAAACGGCGCTCCAATCCCGGTCAAAACTACGTTGACCGTGAAATTGAAACAGCCGGGTGATGGGTCAGTGCGACGAGTGGGACGTGGCACAGACGCGCGAGCGTCTTCCCGCGGGAACGTCGGCGCGGCTGTTTACGCGCAAGCCGCAAAGTGTCACCACGCGCAAAGTGTCACAACCAAACAAACAAGTCCCTTTCGTGTTTCGAGCAGCTTTCGTCTTATTTTCTCACCGCCGCGTCTCGTCACAACCCCAAAATCGTCCTACACCACGATTTGGGTTGGCGCGCCGTTCTCCAGCGCCCAGTTCATCACCTTTAGATGCCCGTTGTGCCTGGCTCCGTACAAAGTCTTCCAGTCCCACGGACACCCGTTCGCGCGCAACCACTTCAGCACCAAGAGGTGCCCGCCCAGCGCCGTGGACCCGCACGTCAACTCGTCCCACGGGCAGCCGTTCGCGCGCGCCCACTGCAGCACCTTTAAGTGTCCGAACTCCGCGGCGACCGAACACGTGCCTGCGTTCCACGGGCAGTCGTGTTTGCGCGCGTACTGCAACACCTGGAGGTGCCCGTCCCCCGCCGCGAACTTACACGTATCCGCGTCCCACGGGCATCCGTTTTCGTGCGCAAACTGCAGCGCCTCGAGCTGTCTGCCCTCCGCCGCCTTGGCGCACGTCCACGCGTCCCACAGACAGCCGTTTTCGTGCGCCCACTTCAGCACCGCTAGGTACCCACCCTCCGCGGCCATGGATCACACAGCATTGTCCCACGGAAAGCCGTTATCGCGCAACCACTGGAGACACGCTAGGTGTCCACCGTCCGCCGTGAAAGCGCACGTGCTTGGCAAGCCGGGTCGTGTCTCGCGCAACCACGGAGCGCCGTTCGCGTGCGCCCATTGCAGCACCTCGAGATGCCCGTTCCACGCCGCCTTCATCACCGTATCTTCGTGCCACCCGCATCCCCCCTGCACGCGTGCCCACTTCAGGACCTCGAGGTGCCCGCCCTTCGCCGCACACTTGCACGTCTCCGAGTTCCACGGCGCGCCGTTCGCGCGCGCCCACTGGAGAACAAATAAGTGTCCGCCCTGCGCCGCCCTCGAGCACGTCGTCGTGTCCCACGGACAGCCGTTCGAGCGCGCCCACTGCAGAACCGGCAGGTACCCGCCCCACGCCGACGCGTTGCACGTCCACTCGTCTCACGCGTAGCCTTCCGCGCGTGCCCATTGCAGTACGTCGAGCCTTCCCCCCTCCGCCGCTGCGAGGCACACTTCGATGTCGGTCCTCGGGTGCCCTTGCCGGTGCAAGCGCTTGGTTGTCAGCCAATTCCCCACCTTCGCGGCGAGATGCATATCCGGCTCTGACAACCGGCGGCCATTCGCCAGCTCGTCCACCATATCGCGCATCGCAGGGCTCACAGCGCGGAGCCGTGCGAAATCGGCGGTATCGAACAAACACGAGAGAATCTTCGCTTCCACGACGTGGTTGGGGAGGCCCGGGATCGCTTCTCCCGCGTCGGCATGCGTGACGGTCGCCTGCGCCGCGCGCTCGGCAGCTTTTCTGCGCGCGCGCTTCGCAGCGCCTGTGGCTGATTTAGGCGGCATCGTGGTGCGTGGCGGTGGGTGGATGCCGTGCCACGCGTGAGGCGGTGTGCGTGGGAAGCGACGAGATCTCGACGAGATCGGGGGCGTTATATTCAATGCCTTTGTTTTCCAATGGACGTTACGACTTTTTGTAGCTTGAAGAGTGACGAAAGGCACGAAAGGGACGATTGCGCATCGAGCAAAGCGCAAAGTGTCTTTCGTGTTTTGATGTACATGCGACCTACTACCGGTCTCTCACCGCGGTCCCGTCTCCGCCTCCACCCCCGCGTCTCGTTTCGCAACTTTCCGGTCCTCGTGGATCTCAAGGTCCTCCACCGCGACGTTGTCGCGCTCGTCGCTACGCGCCATCGTTGGCACGGCGGGGAGAGGCGTCGGCGGCGCCGCGCTCGCCGGCGCCGGCGTCTCAACCGGTTTGGCCGGGAGTGCGGGCCCGTTCTTCGCGACGAGCTTCGCGCTTCTCGCCGCCGCCGCCTCACGAAGCGCAGCCGGCGTGGCGTGCGTGGGAAACGTGCTTCCAGCCGGACCCAGGCTTGTTTTCTCGACCGTGTTGTTCCGAATGCCGCCGCCCTTTTTGGGAGGGGTCGGCGCTGAACCGCCAACTCCAACAGCGTCCCCTCCCGCGCGCTGCCCGGGCGCGGGCAGGGCCATCCCGGACAAACTGGCGGAGATTTCTTCCAGCATCATCAAATTAGCGCTGCCGTCCAGAAGCGCTTGTTCCGTTCTCAATTCCCTGACGCACTCCCGCAGCAGAGCGGTGGAGCCCACTTCGCGCACGGTGCCGTCGTTGCAATGCAGCATGATGGGCATCGCAGACGGGTTCGGGGTCCAGCTATCCACGACCTCTACTAACACGACGTCGTCGTGCAGCGAAAGCTGCAGCGCCAGCGTGCGGTTGTTTCCGCGCTGCCACTCGCACGTCGCCGCGCCTTCGTCGATAATGACGTACTTGTACTCGTACGTGTCGTCGGCGTGTATGGGGGTAGTAACGGTCCACAGGTTACCTTCGGTCCACCGCATGGGGAAGCTCGCGTCGACGTCCCAGTCGTTCCACGTACCCACCATCGCCACGCGCTGCCCAGGCACGGTTTCCACCACGATTTCAAACTTTACCGGAATCGCGGAACCCTGGTTGTCGTCGGTGCCAAGACCATCACTCACGACCCGTCCCATGCGCTCGTTGTGCCGCATCATTCGCGCCGCGTTGGTGCTCGCGATTTGCTTCGTCCGCGACATGGTTTCCTCCAGCAAACGCATGTTGGTTTCCATCTCCCAGATCTGCGCGCCGTGTTGTTTTTTCAGCTCGGCGAGCTTTTCCGTGATGTCGGCGGACGAGCGTTCGCTGAGGGTCGCAATCGTCGCCCTGCTGTCACCAATCGCCTTCTCCGCAGCGGCGAGCGCGGAGCGCAACTCTTTGGCATCCGCCAGCGCTCCGCGCAGCGCCTTTTCGAGGTTCGCAAAGTCAGCGCTTGACCCCGCCGCGTCCTCCTTTGATTCGTCGTACTCCTCCTTCAGCGTTTCGTACTCCTGCTTTAGCGTGTCGTACTTCCCGATGGACTCCACCAGCGCGTTTTCCGCTAGCGTCGTCGCGGCGGCGGCGGCGACGGTTTCCAAACGCGCCGCGTCAAGCGCGCCTTGAGTTTTAAAGAAAAGTGTCAGTATTGTATGGTCAAACAGTCTTGGGATTTGGGAAATGCAAGACTTACCTTGTGTTTCCCCCAGGCTCACGGAAAGCTCAAACGCTTCGTTCGAGCCGAACTCCGCGCTTTTAAGCCTGGTTTTGGCTTCCTTCATTTCGGTTTCCATTTGCAAAAAGTTCGCCTTCGTCGTGATCTCCCACGCCTCGCGCTCCGTTCGCCACGCATACAGCGCTTTGCGTTCCGTAATCGCCTCCAAGAGCTTCGCCTCGGCTTCGAAAGTTAGCGCCGCGGCTTCGGCGCCCGCCATGTCCCTGCTCCGCTCAAGCGCCTCAAACTTGGCTTTGTATTCCTCGGATTGTTCATACGCGGATTTCAACTCAACACGAAGTCCCAAAGTTTCGTTCAAAGCAGCTTCGAGCTCTTTCTTTGACCCAAGCCGCGCCTTGTCAAGGTCTTGGTGCAACGCCTCCAGCTCGCGCATGTTTGCCTCCTGTACCGCGTTGAGCTGTTTCTGCAACTCCTGGTTCATGCGAGTAGCCTGCGCGAGCTCTTCTTTCGTCAGGCCGTACTCCTCCAGTTTTTTCGTCGCAACCACGAGCTCGTCCCGTACCGTCTTGGTTTCCGCGAACGCGGCGTCCAGTTTGTGTTGCGCCAGTTCGTTGTTCGTCACCACCTCGGCCTCCAAAGTGGTTTTCCAGGTTTCGAAGTCCGTTTTCGCCAAGTCGCGCTCCTCGACGATGGCCGCGAGCTTGAGCTCCACTAGAAGCAACGCTTCTTGTAACTTGTTCGCGGTTTCCCCCGAGAGGTTCTGTTCCTTGAGCTTGACAAGCTCACGGTGCGACCAGCGTCGGGCGGCGAGAACCAGGCCTAAAATTGCGGCGGATGGCACCGCCACCGCGAGCGCTTTTTGCCAACCCGGGGTTTCGCGCAACAACACCCCGGCTAACACCAGCGCGCTCACGTCAGCCTCAGCCGGCGCGACCTCCGCCGGAACCTCTTCGTCAACCTCAACCGGATTGACCTCTGTCTCCTCGACGGCCACGATTTCAGGCGGAACGATCGGGGTTAAAACAGGAACAGAGGCGCTTCGGTGGCGCCCCACGAACGCAGCCGCGGCGGCGGCACCCGCGGTCGCGGCGCCGCCGTTGACCGCCCAATCGGGAACCGCGTTCGCGGGCTTGGCGCCGACCAAAGCGCTGCTGGCGACCGCCAAACCCGCAACCGCGAGCTTCGCGCGGTGCGCCCAGGACTTTCTCTGCTTTAGGGTTTGGGGTTTAGGGTTTAGGGTTAGGGGTTAGGGTTACGTGGTGTCCGTAGGGTTACGCATGGTCTTGAGAGATGGTCTTGAGAGATGGTCGACTTGCTTGTCCTCGGAAAAATTCCGTGCATTTAGTCTCCCGATATTTTCCGCATGTTCTTTTGCAACGCGCGAGATCATCGTTTCCGGAAGCCGCAGGACGCACCTTGGTGTTGCCATCTCGCACGGTGGAAACCGGCGCGACGGGGGGTTCGACCCACTTGCTGTCCTGGGGCACCTCGGTGGAGGTGACAAAAAACTCGCCGCCAGCAGAACGCGCAACCACGGTCGCGCGTTTGGTTCCGGGAAAACCGCGGGACGAAAAGTCATGACTCACGCGAACGGTAGCGCATGCCGGACCTACGCCGCCGAGGACGGCGGCGAGGGACGACATGCGAAACACGTGGGGTACACAACTCGAGTAACAGCAGTCCCGATAGATGGGCGCGAAACCCGGAACGGAAAGGAAGCGCGCGAGGTGCCGCGAAGGCGTGGACGGACGCGCGCGCGAATATGGCGGCAAACAAGGAGTTTTATGGGAAACGCGAAGGTGTGGCCTCGACGCGTGACAGGTGTCCGGTCGATTCGTCCGATTTCGTCGGATTCTCAAAAAAGTGTCAAGAAGGCAAGAAGGAGGTCGTCCCTCTCTCTTCGTCGTCTCGCTTGGACCAGCAATCGCACTCGTAATCAATCACACGCTTGACAGGTGTCCGGCGATTTCGTCGATCGTCGGATTCCGTGAAAAGTGTCGTCATTTAACTGAGCGCAGTCGCACTCGCACGATGGACTCAAGCACACTCGTAATCAAATCACACGCATCGTCCCCCACACCCCTCGTGGAGACTCAACCTCAATCCCCGTTCACGAACATCCCCACCAAGTCACCTTTTTTAATCCCCCTCTGACCCACGTACAGGTGCGCCAAGCCCATGACTTGAAGTTCGTGTTTCAGCTGTGCGACGGTCATGGATTCCGCTTCTTGGCGTTTTTTCGCGTCGGCTTCGCAAGTTTCCTCGGCATCTTCCCCCGCCGCCGCTTCCACAGCGTCCACCCCGTCAACAACCCGGGCCCGGGTTCGATCCCCCGCGGTGACTCCACCCGCCCGGGTGCCGCCCATACCACCACCGGTATGGGCATCGTCCCTCCTCCGTTTCCCCGGCGACCCCAAGTCAGCCGCCGCCACAGGCGCAACCGCCGCCGCCGCCGCCGCCGCTTCGTCGCGCCACCGCTCCAAGGTTTCGTCGTCGTCGCGCGCGCCGGCGTCGTGAAACTCGTCGTCGCCTTGGTCTGTGTTACCGTCAGCGTAGTGTTTACCTCCCTTTAAGCGCTCCACCTCGGTCTCCGCAATTTTGGCTCTTTTCTCGGCGTCGCTCGCGCTGCGCTTCGCCTCCGCGGCGGCGGCTTCCGCGGCGGCGACGCCGGTGGCCGCCACCGCGCGCGCCTGCGAGACCTCAAGCGACGCTCGCGCGGTCGCATCGGCTGCGGCGCTCTGCGCGTGTTCGAGGGACCGTTCCGCGTGTGCCAGCTGGGCTTTTGTTTTTTGCAAATCCGTGCCGATCGCGGAGGCGGCGGCCACGCCGTTGGCTCTCGCCGCGGCGCCGTCCCGCTTCAACTCCACAACCTCGCGCTCCGCCGCGGTTCGATGCTCGCTTACTTCGCGACATCGGCTTTTTTCCAGTTCCAAGGCTTGTTTCAGCTGCGCCACCTCTGCGTGCGCGCGTTCGGTGTCTCGCTTGGCGCTTGAAAGTTCCGCGTCCCGGATCGACAATTTGGCTTCGGCGTTGCAGGAGACCGCGGCGGCGCGCGCGTTCGCGTCGGCGGCGTCTCGCGTCGCGGCCGACGCGCGTTCCGCGCACGCGGTGACTCGGTGAAGCGCGTCGTCCGCTCTTTTCTCCGAAACAGCGACGCGTTCGGCCGCGGCTTGCGCCGCGCACGTCTCGCGTGCAGCCCGCTCCGTCGCGACCCTCAACTCCCGGGTAAGCCGCTCCGCCGCCAGCCGCGCCAACCCGCCCACCGTGGACTCGGCGATGTCCCGTAGCCAGTGGGTGAGCTGTTCGTGCCTTCCCGGCCCTAATGTAGTGGCGTCCGCGTCGATCGCGGCAGCCTCTGCGTCCGCAGCAGCCACGACGTCGGCGACGGTAGCGTCGGGGGCGTCCGCGACTGCGCGCACTCGGACACCCGCCTGCGCCAGCCGCGACGCGCACAACGCCGCCGCCTCCGCGAACCGCTTCGTGACGTATTCCCGCCGACGCTTGTCAAGGTTTTGTGTCATCGCCGCTCGGGCGGCGGTTCGCGGGCCGGAAAGAAAACCGCCAACCGCGTTTGCGTCGAACGCGGCCCCCGCGCTTCGAACCGCTCTTTCGTGTGCCTGCGTGATGGAGAGTTCATCCGCGCCGCACGCGTCCACCCCTGGGAAAAACACCGACGCCCACGCCTCTGACCCCAGCGCACCCGCTTTGCGGCACTCCCCCTCCGCGACGCTTTGCCACGCCGTCGCGATCGCGGGTACCGCGCCGCCGTTGATCGCGGCGACGTACGTTTGCGCCATGCCCGCCAGGGAAGCGCCGTTCAACACGTCCTGTTTGTGGAAAAGAAAAGTGTCAGTCACGTATTGGGCGTGTATTGGACGATGTATGGACAAACAGTCAGAGTAATCGGTCCGAACAGTCACCAGCTTCGGTAAAACAGCGTGTCAGGATTTGGGAAATACAACACGTACGTCCCCGACTGTTTTCGGCCGGCACCGGTGGAATAAAGTTTCCAACAACCTTCCCAGCCCTTCCTTGAACTCCGGCCGGAGTTTGTCAGGACTTAACGAGTCTAAATTCCGCAGCTCTTTTTCGTCGTTCACCGGCCGGACCAGGGGGAAACACTCGCGCTCGGGGAACAGGCTCTTTATGGAGTCGCGAATGCCATTTTTGGACTCCACCCCGGGTCCGACACCGCCGACGTTACGCAACGCCCGTTCCAAGTACTCCACCGGGGAGATTTCCTCCGTGTCGTCGGAAAAGTCCAGGTAGAAATCCCGTAAAAGCCAGACGAAGGAGGGGGAGAACTTCCCGAGCTCGGTCTGGTCGGCGGTGGTTTGTTTGGTTTTCCCGTTCACTCCCTTCTCGTCGCTCTTCACCCGGATGTGTTTCGTCATCTCCGTCACCAAGCTCAGCCGGTCAAGCGCGGCTTCGTCGATGCCTCCCATCTGGTTATACACGAAAAGCGAGGACAGCAAAACGGCCATGCTGAATATCTGCGTGCTGTACTGGCCGGTCTGGTCGTACGCGTCGATGCCTTCGGTGTCGAGGAGGATCAGGTGGTACGGCTCGCCGTCGGGCGTGTGCCTGGCGCGATGAAACCCGAAAGGGTCAGTCTCGAGTCTTTCGTAACGTTTATATCCGGGATTGGAAAGGGTATACTGTCTCCATGGTATGAGGGATTGGAAAGGGTAGACGGAGTGGTGTGACTTTACGACTGTGCTACTAGTAACACAGTAACAGGTACGTACGGTACAGTCAAGTAGTACAGCACAACGTCCATCAGGGGCAGTGATCAGGGCGGCGGAACGTGGTAAATGGGAAAATGGAAAATACGCACCGCAAAATAGGCGAACTCCAGATCCACAGCCCTTTCGTGCACGGCCGGACCGTGGGGCCGACTTTGAACCCGCCCTCGTTGCACGCCACGCCCGCCCCCGCGAGCTGGTTCAAAATGAAACTCTTGCCCTGGCGTGCTCTGCCGCACACCGAAAGCACGCCCACTGGGCCTTTTATCGCGCGTAAACAATCAAGCGCCTCGTCGCCAAGCGTGAACTTCTTAGACGATTCGTCGTACTGAAGCAAGTGCAGGGGCTTGCCTTTTCCTTGCGGCGCGGAGGAAGAGGAAGGCGGGGCCCCTTTGGGGGGGGTCTTCGAGCCGCGACTGAACACGTCGAACACCATCCCGTCGGGGTCGTGTTTCGTGCGCGCGTGACAAGAAGTGATGCCTACGGGAACGGGGCGGATCTGAGATTATGAAAAACAGCTGTCCAGTTTCTTCTTTTGAACAGTCCTTCCCTTTTCATCCCCACACTGTTGTTATTTGCACGCTGACTGTGCATTGCGATGCGACACACCTCCGTGCTCGCCCCCGGGCTCGATGCCCGCGCCTCCCCCCCATCCCATGGACGGGATGGGGTTCGGGGATGACGGTCTGCTTGACATGAGCCCGAGCGGTGCCGTCCTCCCAGTCGGAACCCAAGAACCCCCCCCGCGAGGGTCACTCGCCACGCCGGTGGCGAATGGGATTGGGTGGGCACGTTCTCAAAATCGTGGCGCAGGGCACGTGGATCTTTCGCGGAACGGCCATCCCGCCCGCGGGCTCCCGATGGGAACCTTCGACAACCACGTCTGCTCGATCCAAGCGCGCACCGGTGGGGCACCGCGATTGCAAACAGACGACAGGGTCACCGCGACCAAAAGGCAATCGCGGTCCCTGCGTCACTGTCCGCACGCGAGCTGCACGTACAGTACGGACCAAGGCGCGGTGCGTTTAGCGACGCACGTGAAGACACATTTACACGACCGTCCGCACCAATGCGAACAGTGCGGCAAGCCGTTCAAAACAACGGAACACTTACGGCAACACGCAAGGACGCACATCGAACTCCGGTTGTTCACGTGTGACCGCCCAGTGTGCAAACACACGGACCACCCGGCTTTCAAAACCAGCATCGAGCTGGCGCTGCACGCAAAGCGAACGCACACGCTGGACAAGTACGTGTTTCTGGCTTTCCCAAATCCTGACACCTACGTTTACCGCCCCTCTCTGACTGTTTACTGCCCTGGTCGAGGGCACTAGTCATAAAAAGGAAGTGCACTACGCACAGCACAAACGCACTGTTTGCCGATACAGTACACAGTATAACCCGTACGTCGCCCAACCCTCCGACTGACGCGTTTCTTTTCTTTCCCAATCAGGGCGGAGGCACGGGAGGTGCGGCTTTTGTTGAGGGTGGACAAAATGCAAACTGAATTAAAAAAATCCACGGAAGAGTGCGACACGCTGCGCGCCGCGGTGGACGTGCTGACGAAGGCGCTGAAGGACGTGAGCGGCGGACGGAAGGGGAAGGGGTGCGGGCGAAAAGAAGAGGAGGTGGGAGTAGCGGGTACGGGTACGGCACGGAGAGAAGAGGAAACGAATGAAGTGGCGGGCGCCGGCGAAAACGACCCCTCCTCGGGTCCGCCCGCGAAAAAAAAGAAACCCTACACCTTGTCCGCGGTCAACGTGCTTCGCGTGGCGGAACGCACCGTCCAAGTGGCGTGCGTTGCGGTGCAGAGACAGGGACAAAAGGGGAAGAGGAAAGGGGGGGACACGTAGCGATCTAGCTAGCGAACGTAGCAAACGGTCGTAACTCTTATTTCATAGTACTGCGACTCGGGCGAGTTCTCGGAGGTCCGCCCAGTCAGTCTAAATAGTCACACAGACCTAAAGGGGGGGCGACTTGTGCGCCCCGAAAAACGGTCGTGCGAGTTACTTGATTGGTATTAAAACGGTTTTGTGAATCACAAGTCCCCCCCGATCGCCCCGCGTAACTGAATTGAGCGTTCCGCGTCGCCGAAAGGGTTCCGCCGCAAGACTGGAAAAGCGTTTTGTCTTTTCAGGAAAGGTGTGAGTTTTTTTTTTTTTTTTTTTGAGAAGAGAAGCGAACTTGTCCGGGTAATCTCACGAGTCCAGTCCGTCCGTCCAGTTAGCAGTTAGTCTCCCTGTTCCGTTTGCGTCCCCGTGTCCCTGTTCCCGAAAACATTTTTGTTCCCTTTACTAAACGGACTCGGCACGCAAAGCGCGGCTAGTATCACGACGAGCGCGAGCGCGGCGACGCAAAGCGACACGACGCTTCGTGCAGAAGGCGCTGGTTCCTTTTCTTTTCGCAACCCGTCCTCGGCGGGGCCGCCGATCACGACCGGTTCCGGGGCACCTGTTTCCGCGTCCGTATCTTCAGCAGATAAGACATTCCTTTGATTTTGTAACAAATCGTCGTCGTCTCCTCCCGTCGTGCCTGTCACCGGGTACCCGGGCGCGCGCGGTCGCGGCGTCGGGGTGGGCGTTTGCGTGGGGGACGCGGCCGGGGCGTCGGTCGGGACGGTGTTTTCAAGAACTTGGTCCCACAAACGAAGCGCCTCGTCGGGGGTCATGTCTTGGTCCGGGTCTGGCGTCGACGCCAGCGCGGCGGCGACGGTTTCGCACGCGGTTAGTAAGACCGTCCGCATTTCGGTTGTGACGTCACCTACGGGGACGGTCTCCAGCGCGCGTTCTACGCGTAACGCGCACTCGGACGAGGCCTCTGCTGCTATCGCCTCGGCAACGCCCCCTAAAACGAGCGCGAGAAGAAACGCGAACGCGCAAACGGAGTGGCGCGCGGAGTGGCGACGGTTTGGGTGGCCAGGACCACCGAGACGTGGCGAACCTCGGGTTGGCGGCATCGTGCCTCTAGACGCGGTGACGCGCGGCGTCGAGTGGCCACGAAAGGGGGAACGTCGTGACCCCCGAGGCAGTACCGAAATATCCAGTCTCGGAACAACCGAAAAAGCCTCAAAAAAGCCACGATAACTCCCTCGTGGCGTGCGCAAGACCGCACATTGTGGCGCGCGTGACAAGGCGCACGCACACGGGATGGAGTGAGAGGAAGTGGCTGACCGCGAATGGCGGGCCGCATAAAACATCGACTACGGAGTGATTGGGGAATCCAGCGGTGCCCGCACCGCCTTGTGAAGGGCAACTGCGCGAAGTGCAACCCACGCACTCACGGCAATGCGAAACACAACTGCGTGGCGTGCAAAGGCTGCCCCCACGGCAAGCTGCCTAGGCGCTGCGCGGCGTGCCGCAACTCCTGCCCTCACGGCAAGGCGAAGGGTAGCTGCACGCCGTGCAAAAAGGAACGCGCGAATATGCCGAGGAACCCGAGGTCGAAGCGGCTGAAAGGCGAGCCGGCACCTGATGAGATCAGCCCCGAGACGTGCGTTTTCTGCCCCAACGGCGAGGCGAAACACGGCTGTGCGGCGTGTAAAACCGCACGCTCGGATCAAGGGAGTTCAAAACGGACCAAACCAACGCCGGCGGGTTCGCCCGAGATTAAGCAAGAGCCTGGGGTCAAGGAGAAACTCGATTTTGGGCAACCCGAGCTCGATTTCGGGCAACCCGAGATGGATCTCGGGCAACCCAAGTTGAAACTCGAGCCCGAAATCAAGCGAGAGCTTGATACGGGTATAGACTAGTCAAACCTCAACAGAACAGAGAGACTTCGATAGACTAGCAAAGGAGGTATAGACTAGACAAAGACTAATAGTTACATACTTTCGGTAAAAGCACCGTTCACTTCCCGTTAAGCGTCACTCCCCCCGCGAACCGCGCCAGTTCGTCGCCGTGTTCGCGTTTAAGTTTTTTGAGAATAGCGACTAGCACCGCCGCGTCCAGCGCGGCGTAGTGCGTTTGCCTGTCACTCAGCGGCCGAGCCGCCCAGTCGCTCATCCTGGTCGACTTGTCAAGCGGCTTGCCGAGCACCGCAACGCAAAGGCTGGACAGACCCACGGCGTGCCGTCGTTTGTAGTGCTCGGGTTTGGACCACGGGCCGGTTAGTGGTGTGGTTTGGGAAACGTCCGCGCGGTCACTCGGCATCGGTACCTCGTCGTCGTCGTCGTCACTCGCCGCGTCGTCGTCCGATTCGTCAACACCCGTTGTCTGTCGAGCATCATCACCAACTCCGTTTGGTGTCTGTGCGTTTTTAAAACGCGTCGCCACGGCGAGTCGCCGTCCTCGGCCTCGTCCGCGAACAGAAACGTCCACCTCCGCCCTCGCCGCCCGCGTGCCTGACGCCCACACGTTTTGCAAATCCACAACAGGGCCGATTCCGTTTAAAGGGCCTCCGTTTTCGGGACGCGCGAACGACGGCGGGTGAATTGACGCCAGCCTGGCCCGATAAAAAAGAAAGTGTCAGTCTCGTATATCGCGATGTATGGACAAACAGTCAGGGCAGAGGTAAGACGTCCCTTCTGGTACGAGTATATCGCGATGTATGGACAAACAGTCAGGGGAGAGGTAATATTCCCTTCTGGTACGAGTATGGGCAATCAGGGAGGCGGAATGTGGTGATTGGAAATACTCACCTCCGCAGATCTTCCCCCACCCCGAACCCGGCTTTCACGATTGCGTCGTCGCTCAGAACCTTCCCGAGCGTCGGGGCGATCAACTCCGGGCACTTCTCGAGTAACGCGGGCAGGTCGATCAGAAACACGCAGCCCGTGTTTGTGGCGACTTGAAGCAACGCCACCACGGAGGCGGGGTTCCGTGTGGGTGGTGAGGGATTAGGATCCGTCTCAGCCGTCCCGGTTGAAGTGTTAGTACCGGTGAGGTTCGAACCTCCGGCCCGGGTCTCGGTAGGATCCTTGTTTAACCAACCCGGCGCGTCGCCGTCATCGTCGTCGTCGGTTTCGCGTTCGTCGCTTCCGTCTTCCCGCGGTCGCCGGTTCGGCCGCCGGCCGCGCCACCGTTTCTTGCCGTTTCGTTTCTGGCGCGTTTCGGTTCCCTCACCCTCGGCGTCCTCACCGAAATCGCACGCCCACTCCGTATCGATGCCTATTATTTCCGCCTGTGTCAGAACCGCGAACGCGCTTTTTAAACCTGTCTCGCAATCCACGAACTTTACGTCGTCATCCCTGAAACCGAAATCCAAAAGCCGCAGAAACGTTTCGTTTCGTTCCGCGACGGATTTTTCGACGGCGTCGCTTGATAAGTCCAGCCCCGGAACGCGTCCGATATCAAGCCCAGCCCGCGTGGCGTACTCGTGCGCCGTGCCCACGTCGCCTTGCTGTACCAGACAGGTGATGACTTTCAGCTGAAGTTTCGGCTCGTCCCCCGCGTACCTCAAAGCGGCTTCGCTTTGGCCTTTTTGGACCATCCTGGTGATGGTGCTTTCAAAGTACGTCCGTTTCACGCCCGGAAATTGAGTCGTCAACTCAAACTCGCGGACGCAGTGCCACGCCGCCCGGAATCCGGCGTGCTCGTTTGTGTTAACACAAATGTTCGCCAGCAAAACGCGCGTCTCAGTGGGACACGCGGACGCGACCGCCATCGCGAGGTCGAACTGGTTGTTCGCGACGAGCGTTTGCAAGATATCGAAACCCGTGAATTGCGGTAACGAAAAATGCAGCGTCATCGCCACCGCGGGGCCGTGCGCGCCGGTGGCGAACAGTCGTTGGACGTACCCATTCAGCAACGATTCAGCATCACAGGAGCCGTCATGCGTGTCGCCACACGTACTACCAACCCATTCCAAGCGCAAATCGCAAATATCCACGCCGTAGGTTTCGGCGACCCTGGTCAGCGCCCTTGGCTCGAGCGCCGGTTGTTTGCGTCGCGGCGTTCCATAAAGTTGATTCCGCATCGATTCCAATAACAAACGCGCGGCGAGATGTCGATGGTGGCGGTTTATGAACCGCTCAAACTTTGCGTTTTTTGTGGTGTCGAATTGGGGCCGTGCGATGACCTCGCGGAGCGCACAGGTTGGTTGGGGGAGACACTCCAGTAATACGTGCGCTAAGGGATCGGCGGCGCTGACGTTGTTTTTACCAGTACTCTTGTCGCCGTTCGTTTCGTTTCGTTTGTCGAGCAACCTCGCCAAACACTCAACCACAAACCCCGGGGCGTTTTCCGAATCACTTGACAGGGTCAACAGAACCTCCTTTCGCAGCGCGGGGAACTTCCAACCGTCCAACTCAAGCGCCAGCATCGTGGCCACCGCGAGCGCCGGGTCGAACGGGATTCGCAATTCTTTTATCTCTTTTGTTGCATCGATGGCATCGTGCCCCATCGTCGCGTGTCCCTCGTCCTTTTCGCTGGAGCCTGGAGCGGTGCGTGCCGCGTCGGTCACCACGCCTCGAGTACCGTCACCTGCCGGGTGGGTACCACCAATCCCGTCAGTGACGGCGGCGTGATTGGACGCCATCACGATTTGTCGCGTGACGTGCGTTGTGGTTCGTCGGGGCGTTCGTGACAAACGAGGATTAGTGGTGCCCAACGTTGTGTTTCCGTCAACCGACCACGCCCTGCAGCAAACGCGCGCTGACCTGTCCAACCCAAACACACCCCGGGCGAATAACGACACGGAGCGCGTGTTCGTAACAAGAATCCTGTGCGCACCACACGCCGCGCGCATGGGACCTACCGCGCGAGCGGTGTGGCGAAGCCGAGAGAGAAGCACTTGAACACAAGAATGGTCCTCCAAAGTCGTCGTCGACAGTTTCTGCCACGGGTCAAGTCCGTTTGCCTGTTTTTGACTTTTTGTTCCCTTTGCTCGTTCGTTCCGAGCTTCCGACTTGCTTTCGTGTTCTGGATCGCGACTGGTCCACACTGCGCACCAGTTGTGCGCGCGCTCCATCCCCGCCTCATTCGCCGGAAACGCGACGCGGTTTTCCCTTACTCACCGCCCGTCGCCGTCTCGTCGCCCGGTCGCTTCCCACCGCCGCGCGCGTCGTCGTCGGTAGATCTTCCGATCGACTCCCTTCGCGAACATCTCAGTTCGCACCATGAGTTCCCAAGAGGAGTCGCCCGTCCTTGAAACGGCGGTGGCGTCCACCCCTGTTGCTGTTGAGGCCAAGCCTGCGGACACCGCGCCTGCAACTGAAACAAAGTCTGATTCCGTTCCCTCAAAGGAAGTCCTGAAACCTGACCTGCCTCGTTTACCCAAGCCCGACCGGCGAGACCTCGACGCGCGCGTGCTTGCGCTGCAAGAAGTCGCGGACGTGCAGCAAGCTCGGATCGAAGAGCTGAAACGCGCCATCGAGACACGGAAAGACGCGCGCACTAAGGTCGGCGCCGGGTCCAGTGGCGCGAAAACCCGGATCCAGGAACTTAACACGCAGTTCATACAACGCATGGTACGTCCTCGTCCTGGGGGTGGTCACCGATGGATCAACACAACACGACCCGATCGCTTCCGTCCCGACCCGAACCCCGCGGCCTCGAAACCGAGGCGACGTTTCTTTATGGGATATTCGAGCCTGCTCGCTTTTTTTCTCAAAACGGCGGTTTTTTTTTTTAAAGGAAAGGTCAATTGGTTTTCTCGTCGTCTTCTTTCGATCCAAACACCCCCTAACTCCTACTTCCCCCCCCCCCCCCCCACCCCCCCCCCCCCACGAACCCCGCCCGTTTCACAGGAGGAGCGCAACGTTATCCGCAAAGACTTGCTGGGCCTAAACGCGGTTCAGGAAAAGCTCCGCGAACAGGCGAACGCGATGAAACAAAAACTAAAGTTTCTCACCGTCGAGGCGGTTGACCGCGAAGGTACGTGTTGGGCCTTTCCCAAATCCCGCCTCCCTGTTTGCCCATACAAGGCCCTGACACTGTGTTTACCTATCGTAAGTGGCGCGGTTGGAGGACGCCATCGCGCACACCACGATGCCCTTGAACGAGGAAAAAAAAATGGTCACAGCGATCAAGGACCTCGGTAAGTCGCGGGAAACGGTCCGGGAGTACCAAACAAGTTACTCTACGTTGAACGGGGACGATGGAACGCGCAAGGCGGTTGTGGACAAGCTGAAAGCGAAGGATTTGGAAATCACGGCGTTGAAGGTGCGGGGCTTTCCCATTGAACACATTCCGCCGTGCGCAATTGCCCATAAGAGAGAACTGACACTTTCTCTGCTTTTATCGTGCCAGGTTGAACAAAACGAGTTAAGAGGCGCCTTGACGGTCACAAAAAAACAGGAAGACAAAGCCGGCGCTGACATTCCAGGCCTAAACGACGAGCGACAGGCGTGTTACGAAATCATCAAAGCGAAACGGGACGAAATCCGGTCCCTGCGGGACGAACACAAAAAAAAGGAAGACGAGCACTTCAACCGGGAACGGCTTTGGCGCGCGTTTCTGAAACTCGAGCAGCAGAAAAAGTGGGAATCCGGGCTCGATGAGCGAAAAGCCAGGGAGGCGGCGAAGAAGGCTTGGGACATAGAGAACGCCCCTGAGCCCTTCGAACTGGAAGTCGCCGCAGCGGACCAGCTCGTGAACTACCTTGGCAAGTGGGACGCCGAGAGCGACGAAGCGAAATTGGCGGCCGTTGCGAAAGCCGAAGAGGACAAAAAGAAAGCGGAAGCGCTTGTTGCGGCGGAGGAGAAAGCCGCGTCCTCCTTCGCGGGCATGTCACTAGGAGGCGCTGGCAAAAAGGAATCCGGAGGGTCTGGTTTGTTCGGTTTGTCACAAGGCCCCGTGAAGGGCAAGAAGGGGAAGAAGTTCGGCAAGAAACCGCCAACCGCCGCGAGCGCTTCGAACAATTCCGAACCCGCGGCGCCCGAAGAAACCGCCAAGAAACCCAAAAACGAAAAGCTACAGATTCCCTTCGAAGCGTACGGTTCGTTCGCGAAGCTCGGGGTTGACGTGCCGTTAATGACCGGGGACGTGCCGTCCACGATCGTGGCGCTTAAACACGCGAAAACGAAGTTCCTGGAAAAAAGACGCGTCAAGAAGGAACGCCAACTCGCCGGCCTCGAGGACGACGACGAGAAGAAAGAAAAGGAGGCGGCGGCGGGTGCGAAAAAGGGCAACAAATCGGACAAGTCGCGACGCGGCGGGAAAAAGGGGAAAAATTTGGTCACCGTTTCTTTGGAAGTCCAGGACGATGTCGTGACTTGCGTGATTACAGTTGCCGAGAAGAGTGAGAAGTAGACCTGGGCCCTGTCGTAGCGGAGGAAAGGATCGAGGTAAGACGTACCAGGTACGCGAAGCGAAAGGCGGTGAGACTTGTATTAGAGAATTCATTTTGGCTTTTTTCAGATTTTGGCTTTTCTCTTCATTTTTTCTTATCTCTTGGTCACACCACGCGTGCGCACGTCCACTCGTCCGTCCGTCCGCCTTTCTGTCTGAACCACTCATCACACCGCGAACACACCGTCCACGTCTCCGTGCCTTTGCAGGTCCTGTCAGTGTTTGCGTTCCCGTGTGATGGGGTTCGCTCGCCGCCTCTACGTGTTGGCCACCGTTTTATTTTTTTCCCGTACCCTGGCCTCCGCGTTCGCCTCGGACTCGCAGAACCACGACCCGCCAAGAACGTGCGGCGCGTACAAAGGCACCGCGTGCGACGAGATCCTGATGTCCACGGTGTTGACGGAAACCACGGGTATGTTTTGTTTGCGGTGCGTCGTCGCGGCGGCGCTGGGCGGGGGTACGTGTTGGGCCTTTCCCAAATCCCAAGACTGTTTTCCAAACAAGACTGACACTTTCTTTTATTTATCTCAGTTATCGGCGCGCAACGGGAGTTTTCGCCGTACATCGGTATGTTTCTGTCAAGAACGAAAAACACCGCGGTGGCCCCCGTGCGGCGCGCGGGCTTGCGAACGCATGTGTTAGTCGCGCTCGGCGCGTGTTTGTTCACGGAAGCGTCCTGGAGCGCGTTCGCCGTGCCGGTACCCGCGCAAATTCAGCAGAGCTCTTCTGATGGGAACCTTCTTTCCTTCGTAGCGGGGACGTTTAACTACGACACCAGCCGGGTCGCGGCGCAGGTGGTGTCCGGGGTTGGTTTCTTGGGCGCGGGGACGATTTGGAGGTCGAGTTTTGGCGGCACGAGCGGCGGCGCGAGAGACGAAGTGTACGGTCTAACCACCGCGGCGTCGCTATGGGCCACCGCCGCGGTTGGGATGCACGTAGGCGGCGCCAACCGAAAAGACAATTACTACCTAGGCCCGACCTTCGCAACCTTCCTCATCGTCGTTACACTGCAAGTTTTGGTGCACGTCGAGGTTTGGGTGCACGCCAAAGCGTTTGCGCGAACGAGCACGAAAATCACCGCGAACGTCACACTAGCTGTCCTACCGCCGGCGACGGACAGTCTTTCCGAAACATACGTTGTCCGAAAACACCGCCCGAGCGAAGCGCTAGAGAATCTGGTGACCGTGGTGACAGAAAAGGTTGGAAGAGTAGTGAGCGTAGGCGCGACGGTGACACGTTCCACAGAACATCCGGCTGCATCGACGATTTCTTGTTCCCTAGTGGTGATCGTTTGCGCGGCGGGCGGGTCCCTGGACTTGATGGACGCGATTTTGGGTTTTGGGGACGAATTTTACGTCGTTTCGGAACTTACCGTCGACAACTGCGGCGCGCAAAGGAAGGACCAAAGGAAAGGAAACGAAAACGAGCAAACAGTCAGTGATACGGAAACTTTGGACGAGCCGCTTCTGCGCTCGTCCAACGGAACGCATACGTGATCACAACAAGCGACGAAACTTTAGTACCGAGCAGCGCCCCCGCACCTCTCCCCGTATTCTTAACCGGAAGGTGTACGGTCACTCTCCACCACCCTACGCAGGTAACTTCCCCGTTGCGAGGGATCTTCCGACCCTTTCGACGCTTTACATGTACCGTCTTTCGTAGGTACCTTCGGTAATAAATAGTACTCGGGTTCGGTTTCCACGAGCAACGCCTGCGCGTGTTTTTTCCAAGCCTCCGCCACCCTCAGCCTTTACGATAAAAAAGAAAGTGTCAGTCTCTCGTAACCTGTATTACGTAAACAGTCAGAGGTAATAACCGTCCCTTCTGGTACGAGTATGGGCAATCGCAGAGACGGATGTGGTGATTAGGAAAGGCCCTTACCGAACGTGAAACGCGTTCGCCATGCCTCGCAGTAACATGGAAACTCGGGCGATCATGACCATATCCGCAGGCGCGGTTATCACCGGGTCTTGGCGCTCCATGTCATCCAGAAACTCCTGTAGATTCAGCCCGTGCGTAACATCTGGCGTGTCTCGGTCGTTCCAGAACACGGCCAGCCGGTACGCGACGTCCTGGTTTTTGTTTTTAGACCGGCCGCCGAAACCGTCCGGGTGGTCGCTTTGGCACAACCGGGCGATTTCTTGTCTGTCTTCCGCTAAAATGGCGAGAAGTAACTTAGCATAATTCCGTCGGGAGTCAACATCGATGCGCTTCACCTGGCCGTAGTCTATTAAACCTAAACGACCACAAGGCATTAACAAAATATTACCCGGGTGCGGGTCGCCGTTGAACGCACCGTGCACGAAAATCTCCTCGGCGTGCACTGCGTTTGGGGATTTATACAAATGTGTGTGGGCAAACAGTGACGGCGTAAAGTTGGGGTCGGGTGTTTAGTCGTGGAAATGTCGTGGGGCAGGTCGCCGGTTCGAAGCCAGGTCAGGGGAGGTACTATACGGGTAGTGAGGGTAGTAGTCACCCACGACGGCCGGGCCGCGCAATCACCGCACAGCGCAAACAGTCGCGCAGGGTTCAAAAAAGGAAAAAGAGAAAAAAAAGAGGGCCGCGCACCGTCCAGCAGCGTTTTCAAAACCGCGCCCATGTTTATCAGCCTTGGGGACGGTTCGTATTTTTTCCCAGTTACTAAACCAGTGACTAGGTAATACGGCCGCCTTACCAGTGCGTCTACGAACCCTAGTGTTAAATTGGTTCTTTCAGTGGAAACCGCTTCGGCGTCGACGTCTTTTTCGCGTAAAACGCCGCTGACGATTTTTTCGCGTTGTTTTTTTTCCAGCTCGTCAAGATTCGTCCCTCGGAACTGCGCGACCTTCCCCAGCCGGTCCCTCAAGCCGTCCACCATCTTTTTACCCGGAAGCTTGGTCATTACAAGCACCTCTTTCGTGCACAACTCGGGAAACGGAGTGGGGATGTCTATTTTGCTTTGCCACCGCGGGAGAAGATGAGCGCGGACTTCCAGTAAGTTTTGCGCTTCAACCTGGCACGATTAACAAGAAAGTGTCAGTCTCGTATGGGCAATCGCCGAGGCGGAACGTGTTCAGTGGGAAACACGCACCTGATAATCAAACTCGGTGAGGAACTGTTTTTCGATTTCCCGCAACGGCGGCGCGTGCTGCGGCATGGCGAGCTTGCAAAAGTCGATGCACGTTTTTATGTCCGCCCGGAATCGGCGCTCGATACCAGGGGCTTGGACCTTGATCACCACGTCTGCGCCGCCGTACTTCGTACTCAACGTCGCCGCGTGTACGGTACCGATGCTCGCCACGCCAATCGGGGTTTCGTCCCAGGACACAAAAACGTCTTCAAATTTCGTAAATTCGTCGCCGAGTTTGTTTCTCAGCGCTTCCGTGACGATTTCTTTCGCCTCACCGACTGCCATCTCACAAGGCGCGGCGTCCTGCGTTTGCTTGCACCATTGCAAATACGCACTGGGTACGAAATCGTCCCTCGTTGACAAAAGCTGCGCGTTTTTGAAGTAAAACCCGCGCATCTTTAGCACTAAGTCTCTAATTGGAAGCGCGTGTTTGTCGTGCAGTTTTGCGTACCTCTCATCCGCGGCGTCGTCGTCCAAGACTAGGCCCGTCCATTTTGGAACGTCGTACCCCCGTACACCCAAATCCTTGTTACGGAACTGTACCGCGCGGTACTCCAGGTACACAGGCAAACAGTGCCACCAGAAAGTCAAGCTGCGTTGCGTGCCTTCGTCGTGGTTCGCACGGATCGCGATGACCGCGGTGCCGACTGACGCCACCGCCGTCGTGGTCACCGCGGCCGCTTTCGCGAGCAAACCGTACGTCAGAAAACCCATGTCGCTTGTTGCGTATCTCTGTGAATTTGACACTAGCAGCACCACACCCTAATACGGCCGCACTGCGTAGCGTTACCCACGCAGCGCCTCTGCAACGACACCGGTCGGACGCACCGCGCGCGCGACTCTGGCCACGTCGATGCGTTCCTCGAAGGTTTTATTCTTGGAAAGTGATTTTCTTTCCGAAAATAATGCACCCTTCACACCGTGCCGCGCGCTCGCCGCCTGTCGGATCCGGTATCTGTACGTCGCAAGTCGGGTTGGCAGCGTAATAAGTAGGGTGCGAACGCCATGTTCGCCTCGACCACTGCCTCGACCTTGACTCTGTACCGCCACGTCCTGAAAGCCGCGACGAAGTTCCCGTCGAAAAACCGCTTGGGAATAGTGGCGGAGATCAAGACCGAGTTTCGAGAGGCGAAAGGGGTCACGGACGGCGAGGTGTTGCGAAAGAAACTCCAACTCGCCAGGGACGGTTTGGACCGCTTAAGAGCGTTTTCGGGTTTGGACCAGGGAAGCGCGAAGTGGGAAGTCAGCTTAAAGGGACCGTACGACGGGACGTAGTTTCAGGTGGGGAGGGGCGAATCGTTGTGAGAAACATGTATTTTTAGGGTGAGAACTATTTACGAAAACAAAAACGTGTTCAGCCTTGTCATCACTCCAAGAGGTACATACTACTCTGCTCTCGTCTTGACCGTAATACGCTCCTAACATAGTAACAAACTAATACACTACTCCGCTCGGGTCTTGACCCTCGTGAACCGCATTTTAATCTCGATGCAGTTAGCGGCGTCACTAAACCCAATCGGCCACTTCTTCACCTTGTACTCCTCGGCGAAGTTCTCCGCCAAACCGGCGTCGACGCAATCGGCCGGGTCGGGCGGCGTTCCCTCCACCGAAACCACGGGCAACGGCAACACCTTTACGATGGCGACGTCCACGCCTCGAAACGCGGGGAGCCGCGCGCCGTGTCGTATGTACACACCGCGACCGCCACCACCGCCACAGCGCAATTCCCCGTTCTCTTCCGAGACACCCGCGGTATCGACGTGGGTCACGTCCGTCGAGGTCGGTAGGAAATAGGTAATTTCGTTCCGGAGAATCGAAAACGCGTCGAGTTGAGGTGACGCGTCCAGCCGCGACGTGGACGACGACGGCGTTTCGTCATCGTCCTCAATCGCGTTCGACACCAAACGCGCTTCAATCGTCCAAGGCCCGCAGCGCGTAACACCCCACTCCCCGAAACCCGACCCCAGCGTGACTCGCTGCCCGAACCCGGGCGGGGGAGGGGTTGTTACGGAGGTGCTACTCGTACTGCTACCGTTATTGTCAGACGTACCGGCCGTACCGACTGAATCTTTGTTCGCTCCGTCTTTCGGTTTCTTGTTCGGGTCCGACGACACGCGTTTCGCGTTCGTGGCCCACTTCGGAAACACCCCCTCCGCGAACATCCCCAAAACAGTACCGCTGACGAAGGTTTTGTTTGTTTTCTTCAAGGTTATCCAGCCATCCCGTAGTTTCTGTCGCCCCAGGTGTACGGTAACCCGGTCGATCAACTCCCGCACGCTCTTCTCCGTCATGGCGCCCGCGCCTAACCCGTGACAAAAAGTCTTCATCGCGCTTTTCCAAAACAACATGGGCTCTTGTTGGAACCCGTTTAGGTCGCAATACGCGCCTAAATCGCTGCTCACCAGGCGGTCGGTAAAAGGCTTCATCGTGACGTTTTCGAAAATCTCGGAGAGCTGTTCCGAGTCCTGGCCCAGGGTGGTTAGGTTTTTAAGGTACCCCTCGCCGAACATCTCCGCTAACAAAGGCTGGAGCTGGGATAGGTAAAACAAAGTGTCAGTCCCGAGTCGGCGAGTGTGGGTGTACTGTATATATCGATGTATGGACAAGCAGTCACCAGCTTCGGTAAAACAGGGCACTTGTGATGTATTCGTAACAGAGGCCAGTACTGGTAAACGTTACTAGTGTGAAGTAAATCCGTTGCCGTTGAATGAAGCTAGTGGACGTCACGAACGGGGCTTGAAACGTGGAGTCTATGATTTGGGAAACGCGCAACGCGTACCTGGTTTCGCAACTTCCCGCGAGTGCTCCAGGTGGGCGTGGTGTCCAGAAAGTAGGGTGTTCCGAACGTATGCGCGAAGTCGAGGATTTGGTGTTTGTCGTTACCGAGCATGGGCCTCCAAATTCGTACCCCTTCAACGACGCCCTCGGGCATCATTCCGTTGACCGATAACAAATGCGCGCCTCGAAACACGTTCGCGATTACGTTTTCCTGGACGTCCCCGACGTGGTGCCCGACGAACACGCCCGTGAATTTATGCACGTCGCGACACTCTTTGTACAAGTCGTACCGCGCTTTTCGTGAAATGACCTCGTACTCCTCCCTCGGCGTGACGCCTCTTTTCACGAAGTCGATTCGCGTCACGACACACGAAATGCCCATACGAGTCGACCAGTCCTTTTATTGGAAAAGAAAAGTGTCAGTCCCGTGTTGGGCGTGTATTGGACGATGTATGGACAACAGTCACCGTAATCGGTCCGAACAGTCGCCCGTAATCGGTCCAAGCAGTCACCAGCGTTAGAGATAAACAGTGTGTTCGGATTTGGGAAACGCGCAACATGTACCTCCACGAAACTCGCCTCCGCCGCGCTCTCCGGGCGGTTCGCGTAATCCACGTGCATCGCGACGACTTGGAATTGGCCAAACGGAGACTGTTTGTCCATAGATATTTTTTTCAAAACCACCGCCAGGACCATGGAATCCACGCCACCGGAGAGCGAGATGCCCACGGAAGGAACCACGGCTTCCCGGGGGGTTTCTTCCGATTGACGAAAAGTCTCGTCGGTTTGCGCTTCTTCGGTTTCTTGCGGTTCGTTTCTCGCCGCACGTCCTACTTTCCCAGAGGCTCCGTCGTTCCGCCGATCCTTCCCCGGCCGCGGCCGCCGTCGCGCAGCTGTGAGTTCACTGTCTTCAACGCCGAGTAGCACTTTCGTAAGGAACTTGAAAATCGAAACATAAACTGGGTGGTTGGGCATGGTTTCCAAAACGTCGCCAGTCGGTTCGAACTCGCGACGCTCCAGAATCTCGTCCCCGTCTTTAAATCCCTTCCCCTCCAGATCCTGCAACACGCGGTTGGTGGTTTTCCGGAACTTTTGCAGTAAATCGTGCTCTTTTTGGTGCGTGGCTAGCATCTCATCTAAGCAATTAATGGCGTCTTTCAAGCGTCGCACGGTTTTCTGCGAGTGCCGAAACGGCATCAACAGAAACACCAACTTCGCCGGCGTCAGGTTTTGGTCCCATTTCTTTTCGATTGCCGAGATTGTGATTTGCACCGCCAAAGAATCGGTCACCGAAACCTTCGCGTCTCGGTCAGGGTCGTTTCTCCACACGTGCCTACTGAACTGGTCAAGCACCAGCACGAGCGCTAGTGTCGTTTCGGGGGAGTTTTCCTGCCACGGAAAACTCAACGTGCCGCTCACCGCGGCTTCCAAGGTCGAGGCGAACCTTTTGGTAATCTCCTTGTCCGCCGCTTTTTGCCCGACCCCATCCTTATCACCCGACGGGAACCACTTCGTTTTGTAGTTAAAATCGAGGTCGCCTTGGAACCAAAACGACAACACCTCGCCGGGGGTCGCGATACCCGGAAGGCCGGCCATTATGACCGAGGAGGGTACCCACCGCCGAGTTGACGCCGTGCGCGCGCCTCCGCCTCTGCGTGAAATCGAAAGAGGGTTTTTGGAAACACGGGACAGCAAAAAAAATTCGGGAAGCGCTTTTCCTCGAAACGCGTAAATTGCAGTCTCACACGCGCACAGCAAGGTGCCAGTACCGGTACTATAAGTACACGTCTACTTCCCCCCCTGCGTCTGCTTCTGCGCCAGCGCCCTCGCCCGGTGAAGCTGCACCCCCGCTGTCCTTTTCGCTTCCCAGATTTCTCCTTCCCGTACCGCCGCGTCTCGCCGAAGCGCTTCCCTCGTTTCCATCTCCTTTTCCAAAAACTCGCCCCCGTCTTTCCGGTGCGCCGCGAAACGCCGCGCCTCGGCGAGCTCAACCGCCGTACCAGAGTGGTTTGGCAAAAGCAGCGCCAGCTTTTCCAAGTCAGCCAAAGACCCGTCGTGGTTGCCGAGCTGTTTCCTGGCGATGGCTCTGCGGTGTAACGCCTTTGTTTGGTTGCTGTCTATGGCCAAACAGTCGCTCGCGTCTTTCTCGGCGCCGACGAAATCTCCCAACCGCAGCTTGGCCGCCGCGCGGTTCGCCAGCGACGCGCAATCGGTCGGGTTCAAAACAAGCGCGTCGCCGAAATTTTCTTTGGCCAACACATACTCGCCTTGTCGGAACAAAGCGTTACCTTGCAAACGAAACGTTTCGCACTTCGCAAGGCTTGCGGGTGACGGCGGGGTTAGCACCGGAAACGCCGGGGCGGTCGGTGACACGGATTTCACGGCCAAACTTTCACCTTTCTTTCGGTCCAAACTTTTCTTCGCCAAATAATACGCGTCCATCGCCCGGCCCTCGAACGACTTGGCTTTGACTTGGCTTTTTTTAAGTAACTCCTCCCTCGCGTGTTTCTCAACAAAAAGCTCAGTGTTCTCCACGGTTTGTTGCCTCGCCTCGGAGTTCGCGAACTCCAAGGCCAAATCCATGTGCAGTGAGTAGTTAGTCGCGGCGGCGGCTTCCTCGGCGGCTTTGGCAGCGGCGCGCGCCCGCCCCGCCGCGGCTTCCGCGCGATCGGCGGAGGGCGACGCCGGAGCGTCTGTTGGCGTTTTCGTAACGCCTTGTAACGCATTGTTTTCCAATGAAGAGATCACAGAAGGTAACTCAGACTCGCGTCCCGGTCCGTCATCCGGTATCGACCGGCCGGTGTCCCAGGCGTTTATTTTTACCGTTTCTCTCCGCGCGACGTCGGCGCCCGTGAACGCGAGCGGCGTTTCCTCGGTTTCGGAATCCACATCTTCAAACGTTTTCGTCGGCGACGGCGCCGCGGATGAAGGTCGCCCCAAAGTTCTTTCCCTCGCTCGGACTTGGCGCGACGTGCCTCGTCCGTACGGGTCAAGGTCTCGAGGTCTGCCATGCGGTGCGTATTCGTAGTGGCCCTTCCCGTCCCCGGTGGACGGCGTATGGGCAATCAGTCGCGCGGTGTGCGGTCGGCGCCGTCCGCGTCCTTTGCCGTTGCCCTCATGCACCCACCCAGGGGTGCCGTTTTGCGTATCCATTTTCGCGTCGCGTCGCTCGTCGTCGCCGGAACTGTCCAAACCAACAAGTCCTTCCCGTTCCGCGCGTTCCCGGACCTGTTTCACCGTTTCCTCACCACCCGGCGCTTGCAGCCGTTTAAGCAGTCCGTCGAGGTCCAACCCGCCAAGCACGCTCGCCAGGTTCAGGGGAACGCTAGGGGCGTGCGGTTGCGATCCAACAAAAGTTTCATCGCAGGTCAGCGCGACGAACTCGTGTTCCACCTGTGCCAGGACAGCGTCGTTTGTGGGTGCGTCGTCGAGGTCTGGCACTGCGGCTGCTGTCATTGCAACGGTCATTGCAGCATAATCATCATCAGCAGTTGTATGCGTTTCAGTCAAACAACTCCGGTCGCCCGCGATGCGCCCGGCGGCGCCGGACAGCCACCCCGCGAACTCGGAGCTCGGCGGCTGGTGCGTTTTCTCGGTTTCCTCGGCGGCGGTAGTAGCGGTAGCAGCAGTAGCACCCGCAGTAGTAGTAGCACCCGCAGTAGCACCAGTAGTACCACCCGTGACTCTTCGCGCCACGCGCGGCGGCGGTTTCCGTCGTCGCGCGCGGATTGAAACCTCATCGTCCGAAGACGAGTCCCTTTCGGCGTCGTCCCACACGTCGTCGTACTTCGCGGAGGCGTTACCGCCACGTACCGTTACGTCGTCGCCGTTCACCGAGCTCGACGCTTCCCGAAATCCATCGCAATCGTCAAACGTCAACGGGTTCGTCGTGTTCCACGCTAAGTGATTCGCCACCGCCCGGTGCGACTTCTCTTCCTCTCGCCGTAACGACTCACTCGCGGCTGCCTCGAACGCCGCGAACGCGTCCGCGTCGCACATCCTGGTTGGCGTCAGGTTTTCATTGTTTCGAGTGTCTGGAGCAGGCGACACGGAACAAGTCCGTGCGTCACTGTTCCTTGCAAAGTCGAGCGGTACGTGTCCCTGCGGTTGCGCCAGCGCCAACTCACTGGCTTGGTTCGACTCGTGGAAACCGAAACCTGCAGCATCACCGCCGCACTCGTCGCGGAGGTCCGCGGTGAAGAACACGGGAACCTCAGCGTCGTCGCTCGATCCGTCGTGCTCCGAATCACGGTCACTGTCACTTTCGATGGTCGGCACATTCGCCCGCGTCGCGGTGAACAGCGCCTCCCTGTCGCGCCGGATGGAGTCCGACACCACGGAGAACGAGGATGTCGCTTCATCCGGGTCCGCCCCCATGGTGACACCACAGGGCGACCGCGAACGACGCGCGTGGCGAAGTGCCCGGTGCACGGTCTCTTGGAAAGATGTTGACTCGAGCAAACGGCAACTCGGCAGAGCTGAATCCCAAATCGAAAAACGCATCACCAAATCGGTGCCGAATCAGATCTCTTTCATGGGCCAAATCCCCTCCCCAGGCTAAAGCCCTTCTTTCGCGGTCCACGTCACAACCGCAGCCGCCAAGGCATCGAAATCGAGCACCTTCCCGCCGGCCTTCGTCCCCGCCGCACTTTCGCCGACGGCTTCGTTGGGAAAGAGTGCGTTTCGCTTGGAGAGACAGTACACGGTCACGGTCACGGTCACGCGCGCATATCCCTCGCGGCGCACGTCTGTGGTCCCCGTTTCGGACTCACATTCCGCGCGTCTCCGGGCCACGAAACTCGAAAGGAGTCTCGGATAAAGCGGATTGACCTGGGTGACGCGTGACGGCCCTCGACTCTCACGATGAGCGTCGCGACCGCGATGCGCGGCGCCGTTGTCGCTGGGGCGACGCAACAACTGCATGTGGCGTCAACCCGGGCAGGCGGGCTAGCCATGCGACGCGCCGCGGTTTGCGCCCCTGGCGCGCGAGGCTTAAGACCTCCGAAGGAATCGCCCGATCTTTGGGGGCCGGTGCCTAACGGCGTAGGCGCTTCCCGGTTGGTGGTCAGAGCGGAAACGGACGACGATGGCAAGCCCAAAGGCGGCCGGTTCGTCCGGGACGACAGCGGGAAGCTGGTGAGGACCATGGAACCAGCGCCTGAGGGCGGCCGCGGTGGTCGCGGCCGAGGCGGTGGACGAGGCCGTGGGGATTTCGGAGGCGGCAGAGGCGGCGGACGCGGCATGGGCGAACGTGGCCGCGGCAGAGGCGGCGGCCGCGGAGGCAGGTTCGGAGGCAGAGGCGGCAGCAGCGCACCGTTTGAGTACCAGAACGACCGAGGTGCCAGACCGGACGCTGGCCGAGGCGCGGGCGGGAAGACCTTCGGCGCCAACGCCCCGAAGGGCGGCGCCAGCGCGGCGGCTTGGAAAAACAAACAGAAGGCCGGCCGCGGGCGCCCGAAGTTCTCTAGCGACAGTGGGGCTAATCAGGTGGCGCGACGGCGGCAAACGAAAGGCAGCCGGGCGGCGCAGCGCAGGGCGGACGCGGAGGCGAACAAAGCGGTCGCGGTTGAGCTGTTAGAGATCCCCGAAGACGGCATGGCCATGTTACCGCTGTGCGAGCTCCTGGCCACCACGCAAGGCGACGTGATCAAGGTTCTTTTCATGAAAGGCATCGCCATCACGATGGGCCAGGTCCTGGACCGGGACACCGTGGTGGCGATTTGCGAGGCGCAAAGCGTGGAGTGGGTCGACAAGGAGGAGGGTGGGATCGGCGCGATGGCGGTGAAGGAGACGGACTTTTATTTCCAGGAAGCTTCTGCGGATTTGCGGCCGAGGGCGCCGGTGGTGACGATCATGGGACACGTCGATCACGGCAAGACGAGTTTGCTTGATTACATCAGGAAATCCAAAGTAGCGGCGGGTGAGGCCGGGGGGATCACACAAGCCATAGGCGCGTACCAGGTGAGCACCACCATAAATGACGAACCCAGAAACATCACGTTTCTAGACACGCCCGGGCACGAAGCCTTCAGCGCGATGCGCGCGCGCGGCGCGCGGGTCACGGACATCGCCATTGTGGTCGTCGCCGCGGATGACGGAGTACGGCCGCAAACAAAGGAAGCGGTGTCGCACGCGAGGGCCGCCGGGGTCCCGCTGATAATAGCGGTGAACAAAATCGACAAGGAAGGCGCCAACCCGGAGCGCGTCAAGGAAGGTACGTGTTTTATTTCCCAAATCCAGGCACACTGTTCAGCCCGATTACGGATGACTGTTCACGCATACACATCACGAAAGACTGACAATTTCTTTTATTGGTATCAGAGCTCGCGGCGCTCGACGTGGTGTGCGAGGAGTGGGGCGGTGACGTGCCGATGATTTACGTCAGCGCGAAACAAGGTACGGGGATTGACAAACTGTTAGAAACCGTGGCGCTTACCGCGGAGCTCGAGGAGCTCGTCGCGAACCCTTCACGGAACGCGCGAGGCACGGTGATTGAGGCGTACCTCGACAAACAGCGCGGCGCCATGGCGACGCTGCTTGTGCAGACCGGGACGTTGAGGCTGGGCGACGCCGTGCTCGTGGGGCAGCACTGGGGCAAGGTGAGGTTGATTTCGGACGCGTACGGGAACAAGCTAGAGGAAGCAGGACCGAGCACTCCGGTGCAAATAATGGGCCTGGGCGGTGTACCGATGGCGGGCGAGGAGTTCGACGTGATGGACAACGAGGTCGACGCCCGCGACGCCGCGGATTCCCGGAAAGACGAAGACCGCATCAACGTCATCGACGGCAACCTCGTTTCTTTGTCCAACCTGATGGGCGCCAAGGGTGACGACGACGGCGTGCAGACGATCAACATCATCGTTAAAACAGACGTCAGTGGGTCCGTTGAGGCGGTGAAAGCCGCGCTTGGAGCGCTTCCCCAGGACCGCGTTATTCTTCGGTTCCTGCACGCCGCGGCCGGTGAGGTGACCGAGAGCGACGTGGATCTCGCCGCGGCGAGCGACGGAATTATCCTGGCGTTCAACACGAACGTGAGCGACAAAGTCACGGAAAGGGCGAAACAGGCGCGAGTTGAGGTGCGGGAGTACGACGTGATTTACGGCCTTGTGGATGAGGTCCGGAACGCGATGGAGGGGAAGCTTTCGGGGGTCAAGGATGAGGTTTTCGTTGGTGAAGGTACGTATTTCCCAATCACCACATTCCGCCGACTGATTGCCCATACGAGACTGACATTTTCTTTTTACAATCTCAGCGACTTGTAAGGCGGTTTTCGGCGGCGGCAACAGTAAGGTACGTATTTGCGTTTCCCAGATCCCGCCTCCACGTTTGCCATACAAGACTGACACTTTTCTTTTACAAAAAAAGGTCGCGGGTTGCTTGGTCCTGGAGGGTAGTTTAACCAAGGGCGCCAACTTGAGAGTAACGCGGGGCGAAAAAGTCGTCTTCACCGGCAAAGTCGGGAGCCTCCGCCGGATTAAAGATATCGTCAAGAAAGTGGAGTCAGGCCTAGAGTGCGGCGTCGGCGCGGATCCCGAGTGGGGCGAGTGGAAAGCGGGGGACAAAATCGAGTGTTTTGATTTGGTGGACCGAGTGCAGACTTTAGAAAGCGCGAGCGACGAGTTGGGAAAGAAGGTTGACGAAATCAAAGCCGCGGACGCGCGGGAAAAGAAAGCCCTGGTGATGGCGCAAGAGCAGGCGAAAGCGGAGAGGGTGGCCAGAGGGGACGACGGGGAGTGGGAGGAGGAGGACGAGGCGCCGCCGCAACGAGGACGGGGAGGACGCGGGCGGACGTTCCAGCGCGGGCGGCAAAAAGCGGGGAGCAGACGTTAAAATTTGTTTTGGTGCTGAAACTTTAATTTGTTTCGGTGCTTTAAACTAAAGGTACGATCAAAGCCACGACGCGTCCAGCCAGATTTAAAAATATGTGCGCAAAACACCACGGCGTTCGCGACGGCGCGTGCGACCCCGTAATTCTTTGGGGGCGCGAGGGCGGGGACCGAGCGAGGCGCGATGCGAACGGTGTTGTGATGAAAAAACAAAACATTTCGCTTACTTTTTTGTCGTCTCGTACAAAGCAATCGCGGTTAAGCGTCTCTTTCTGGAGTGAAGTACATCTTTTGATCGCCGTGGCGAAAAGAAATGAAAAGACAGTGTCACACTTGTACAATTGGGTGTCTTTCTGCTGATCTCCAAAGACAGAGCACCCAATTGAAGTAGTGGGAAACTGTTTTTTTAGTTGTTTTTCGCCACGGCGATCAAACCCTTCATCCTTCTCTTCCTCGTCTTCCTCGCCGACCACGAAGTACATCTTGTCTCTTACCACCGTCAGCGCTCACAAGTACGTCTCAAATTTCGTGTGATCAACTAAACGAAGTACATCTTATCGTTCAAAAGGTGGTGCAGGTTGATTGGCGCTGCGTCGGCGTCCATGTTTGACACGCCGCCGGCGGAGATGGAGGACGCGGTTTCGCTTTGCTCGGCGGCTTTGGCGAACGCGGCGCCTCTGGCCGCGGCGAGGTGCGCGTAGTACACGGGGGGTACGAGGGACACGGACCGCGTGCACCGCGCGTACAGGTGCGAAAGCGCAAACGTTAGGCCCTGGATCGCGTCCGCCCCGAAACCGTTCTCGTCGCACAAAACGTGGTAGTGCACCGGCCGCGTGGTGCCTTGGATGCCGGCGTGGGACTGGAGGAAGAAGTCTGTTTTTGTACAAGAAAAGTGTCAATCTTTGCGTCTTGAGTATAGGTTTGTAACAGTTGCTAGTACTGGTAAACGCTACTACTTGTAGTAGTGCACTTCCTTTTAATGACTAGTGTAGTCAAAGAGGGTCCGTAAACAGTGTTGGGATTTGGGAAAGCCCAACACGTACCGTGTTCCGTGGCATGGCAAATCGTGGTATCCACCACCGTCCCCGCCGGGACGTTCCCCAGCTTCCCGTCCCCGTCCTTCCCAGGGTTCTCCACGAAGAGCCGCGTTTTGTGTCGCTTCTGCGCCACCACGAACGTCACGGGCGGGTTCCAACTGCCGTCGCCGAGCTTGGCGAACGCCGCGCGAAGCGCGGTGAGCTCGTCGTTCAAAACGGCTTGGAACTGTTGTTGCGAAGGAAAAGTGTCAGTCCCGTGTTGGACGTGTATTGGACGATGGCCTGGTCAACAGTCACCGGCCATCGGTCCGAACAGTCACAGGCGCGTTAGAGGTAAAACAGTTTCCCCGGATTTAGGAAAGCCCAGGACACGTACCTGGCTTTCGGAAACCCCGTCGCGGTAAAAGATGACCCGCTTCGGCTTGGTCTGTGCGTTTCTCCGGTAAAAGTTCAAAGCGATGTCCGTCTGGTAAAAAATATCAACGGTGTCAGTGTATCGCGACGTATGGACAACAGTCACCAGCGTCAGAGGTAAAACAGTGTGCCGCCTGATTTGGGAAACCCCCAACACGCACGGCCATGGTTTGCAAATCCTCGATCACCTCCACCCTGCTCGCTTGCGTGGACAGCCGCGCGACGTAGGTCGCGCAGTGGTCGTCCACGTTCCCCACCACGGCGGCGATGGAGTTCTGCGTGCTGCCGGGCGCGGCGTGCGAGACGTCCGCGCCGTAAATCAGCGTGGGGATCTTCATCAGGGTCCGGTCTTGTAGGGACGGCACGACTTTCGCGTTTCGTCCGCCCAGCTTGGCGTTGATTTTCTGGACCAAGTTCGCGATGAACTGGTCGTTGGGGCCGGTCGTGGGACCCCGGCCGCCTCTGCCGCCTCCCCGTCCCCCGCCTCTGCCTCCGTCTCCGCGACCTCCGCCGCCGCCTCCTCCGCCCTGGTTTTGCCCGAGCCGCCACTTGTTTACCAGACACTGCGATTATGAACGAAAAGTGTCAGTCTTTCGTAATGTGTATGAGCAAACAGTCGTAGTAATCGGGCCGAACAGTCGGCAGGATTTGGGAAACGCGCAACACGTGCCTGCGTTTGCACGCCGATTTCCAGCTCCGCGAAGGTTTTAATGGAGTTGTACACGCGGACGTTGTCGAACGTGGGTAGCACGCACACGATTAACTGCGCGCCGTTGCGGTGCGCCCTGCGCACCACGTCTTCGCACGGTTCGTCCTGTCGTTTCGGCCCGTCCAGCAACGCTTGGCCGGGGTCAAGGAAACCCCCGAACCTGCGCATCCCGTTTCGTAACATCTCGCTCAAGTCGAAAAGCGCAGCGTCGGGTACCGTGGAGTCGAGGGTCACGAGCGCCCACTTGCGCAACGCCGCCACGGGCGGCGGCTCCAGTAACACGTTCTCCGCGAGGTTCCAAGCGCCTCTAGTAGGCTGCGCGACCTTACCGTTCTTGTACACCACCACGGGGGGTTTCAACACCCTGCCCCTGACTTGGGTCATTTCTTTAGAGACGTTGATCCCGAACCCGACCCTGTGCTGCGCGGTTTGCAGCGCCACGTGCTCGCGAACGGTCTGTTCAATCGCGGCGCGCCGGTCGCTCGGCGGCGTCGCGGTTTGCCGGATCATGTCCGCGGTAGCTTTGGGGTGAAAGAAAGTGTCAGTCTTGAGTCTGCAAGTGTGGGTGATCTGTATTGAGCGATAGGCAAACAGTGCAAACAGTACCTTTGGGGTCGTTCAACAGCCGCTGCCGCTGTTCAGGCACGTCGCACACCTCCATGGGGAAGTGGATTGGTTTTTGCGGGGTGCCTGACACTAAGCACGGGAGCTTGGGGTTCAATCTCGACACGTTCGGGTACGCTTTCTTGAAGTACTGATACGATAAAAAAGAAAGTGTCAGTCTCGTATGGGCAATCAGTAGGTGGAATGTGGTAAATGGAAAATACTTACTTCCAAAACGTTGACGTTGCGCCCCGCGTCGTCCTTGAAGAAGATTTCGTCTGCGTTCTTCTTTGAAATCCCCCGGATCTGTTTCCGGCGGGTTTGCCCTGGAAAGTGCGAAAGCGTGACCCTGATGCCCTTGAACGCCGCGTTCGCGGTGTCCCAGTCTCTTTTGCGCAGGGGGAGCTGCGGGGCGGGGGCTTGGGAGCTTTGATTGTAAAGAAAAAGTGTCAGTCTTGTATAGGCAAACAGTCGGCGGGATTTAGGAAAGACGACACGTACCCGCCTCGGCCGCCGCCGCCGCCGCAGCCGCCGCCCGAGTCGAGCACCACTCTTAGCCTTTCAAGCGCGGACATCGGCGCGATGAACGCGGCTGCGGCTCGGTCGATCACGAGGTGCGTCCCACCCTGTGTAGGCCGGGCGGACTGCGAGTACCCGAGCCAGACTTCGTACCCGCCGCTGATTCGCCGGCGGCTCGCGTTTTGGCCGTTCAGGAACCCTGACGAGTTTTAAGAAAAGTGTCAGTCTTGTGTATGGGAAAACAGTCGGCGGGATTTGAGAAATACCCACAATACGTACCTCTGCCGACCACCACCCAGTTCGGGTCGTTCGCGCGTTCGTGGCGCATCACTGCGTCCAGGGCTTGCAGCGCCGCGGCGGGCATGACGCCTCCGGTGTCCCCGCGCGCGTGCGCATCGAGTGAGGCGGTGATGTCCACCGTGCCGGCGTACTTTATTTTCACCGTGAAGTCGCCGTCCCCGGGGACGTCGAGTGGGCGAGGCACTAAAAACTCAACCCCGTCGCTCGCGTCCGCGCCGGCGATGGAACCGCTTGGGGCGAACATCTGGGACGCGCCGTCGAACGCGATCGCGGGCCACTTCTTCGTGGCCGCGAGGTCCCTCAGTACGGCGCGACACAGCCGCGACGGGAGTGGGGGGGTCGCCGTGGCGAGTGGGGAAGGGGCTTTCTGGGTCGTCGTGGTCGAACCTGACGGACGGGGGGGGGCTTTGACCGAGGTGTGGTACAGGGAGAGTTGAGGTACGCGCGCGAGGTCGAGCGCGAAGTGATTCGCCCGGAGGCTTATCGGGGTCCCAGCTTTGCCGAAGCCGGGACGTTTGGGCAGGGGGACCAGCGGGAGGTCGGCGGTGGACATGCTCCGCGTGGAAGTAGTGCGGGGAGTAGTGTGGGAAGAACCAACTGGGAATCGCAGTCGTTGCTTTTCCTTCGGGACGTCGGAAGAGCCGAAAGTATCTCGACTAGATACGACGGACGAACTTTTCCTTCCTAGGCAGGTCTCTTCGCCTCGAAACACCGCGATTCCGCGCGCGCACGTCGCACACACAGACGCGCGATGACCGACATGGACATGGCCACCGCGACTACGCCCGAGACCCCCACCCCAGGCCCGACGACCGCGGTGGCGACCGTGACGACCGAGCCAAACCTCGCGAACTCCAACCACACCAGCGCGTTCAACGAGTTCCTTCAGAAGAAGTACGGCATAAGCGTGGGCCATGGGATGTTCTACGAGTCCTACGTCACGTCCGGCCCGCCTCACAAACCGACGCACAGGTGCACGTTACAAGTCAGGAGCTTGGACCCGAACCTCGACCATCTCGTGGTTTCCGCGCCCTGCGACACGGTGAAGAACTCTAAAAAAGACGCGTGCCGTTTGATGCATGCCTGGTTCCTCACCGAATCAAGCGAGAGCATCCCCATCGACAAGGTGGAGTCGCACGCCGCGGTTTCCCTGGACGCCATGCTCGGGGACTGCGTCCTGAAGCTCCTTCTGCTGGAATCAAACGACGCCCCGCGGGACGAAAAACCGGGCACGCTACACGACTGGGTCAAAGCCAGAAGCACGAACATCTTTCTGTTCGACCGGTACCGGGACTTGAGCTCCACCGGCGCCCTACCACCCGGCCTCCCCCCCGCCACAGGCCAGGCGCACGCGGACCCTACCGCCTTCGAGGCGTGGATCGGCAGGGTGTGGCAGGCGAATGGGAGGGACCTCAGCGCCACCGCCGCGGTCGTGTCGCCGTCCCTGGGGTTAGCCACGAACAAACTCCTGGAGATAGGCTTGGTTCCGGCGACCGCGGAGCGCAAAGAGCTACCGCCGCCAGTTTTGGCCACCGACACGCAAAAAAAACCGGTCTTGGAGTAGTCGAGGTTGTACTCAAAACGACGGCGTTGCACGTTCACCCAATCCCCGCCCCGTACTCTTCCCCCCTGGATTTCTTTCGCTCAACGATACGCCGTCTTCGAAAAAAGCCGAAAAAAAAAGCGAATCCGAAACGAGGTTTTGATTTGGCGCGGCGATTTTATTTCCCGAAACACGTTCCACAGATTCAACATCACGCGACCTCTACCCAGACCGTCACGCAGTCGTGCGCGTCGCGTCGCGTCGGACGGGTACCTCGCGCTGGGGTTTGGCGAGGGAGACGGCGGTGGGTTTTGGCGGACGGGGGGTCGGTGTTTGGGCGTGGTGGTGTGTGGTGGGGTGAGCTCGACCGTCCGTTCGTCATCGGGCACGCGTCAAAGAATAGTTTCTCCAAGGAACCGCAAATGGCGTTCGCCCCCCCCCCCAACGCGGCGAACCCCAAGGCGTACGCACACGCCCCGAGTTCGTGCGTGGTTGGTAACGAACCGGGCGGGTCGGGCGAATTGTTTGGCGACACTGCCCGGGGTGTGCTTAAGGTACGCGTATGGGTGTTTAGGCACGACGGCCGTCCGAGGTCGGGCGAAAAGTCGGCACGACTAAACAGTCACGCTTTTTGCGGGAACAGTCACGCTTTTTTCAAGGAAACCCAACTGAGAGCGCTTTTTTTGCTCGTACATCAAATACATCACGAGTTGACCAAAGCCTCCCTCCTTGTTTCCTTTCCTTTCGACCCAACCCCAGTTCGACGCAAACTTCGAAGGAGGCAACCTAGGCACCGCCACCGCGCTCACCGAGAACGAGTACGAAATAACAATCAGGTAAGGGCCTTTCCCATTTACCACATTCCGCTTACTGAATGCCCATACAAGACTGACTTTTCTTTTTACAATCTCAGGCCGGACACGAACGCGAAGCGGTACCGCGTGTGGTTTCACTTCGCGGTGACGAACTGGTAAGGGCCTTTCCCAATAACCACATTCCACCGACTGATTGCCCATACTCGTACCAGAAGGGACTGTTCCCTCTGACTGTTCAGACCGATTATGGTGACTGTTGTCCATACATCGTCCAATACATCGCGACGTACAAGACTGACACTTTCTTGTTAATCTCACAAGGCGGCCGCACCAGAAAGTGCTTTTTCACGTGACGAACTTTTCAAAGAGCAAAAGCTTGTACAAGGAAGGCATGAGTCCTATTTTTCGGAACGCGGTGACTGCTGGGAGTGACGGTGATGATACTACGGGTGGTAAGGCGCACCACACCGACACACAAAACGCCGGCGGCGGTTCAACTCCCCAGCCGTGGGAGCGCGTGCATCCCAAGAGCGTATTTTACTACCGCGCGAAGGACGGTTTGAGCGGAGGCGACCGGTTGAAACGTTTGGAGACCGACCGGGATCGAACCGGCGACGACGCTGCCCACGACGAAAACGGCGAGCTGACGAAAAAACCGAAGAAGCCACACGTGCTTTCGTTTTCGCACGTGTTTCCAGGGGACACCAGTGACGTGGACAAAAACGTAAAGCAAATCACGTTCGCGTATTCGTACCCGTTTTCGGTGAGCGCGACGCAGCGCATTCTGGACGAGTTGGAAAAGAAAAACCTCCCGCATTTCCATCGGCGCGTGTTGACGCACTCGTTACAAGGCCGGCGGTGCGACGTCGTGGTCGTGGACGGCGGGGACGACCCCGAGTCCCCAAACGGAACCCCGCTATCGCCGCGAAGGTAACGAACGGGCATCCCCCCCGAACGCGCTCCGCCTTCGCCTGACCGATTGCCCGTCCTCGTCCTCGCGAAGGGACGGTCAGTACCTCGGCCCATCACCGCCTCCCTGTTCGGCTCGAGTACTCTCACGACTGTTTACGTAATACCAATCCCGGACATTCACGTGGTCCGACCGACCTGACCCTATACTTTTGGAAACAATCAGGGTGGTTTTCGTAACCGCCAGAGTGCACCCCGGCGAAACCCCTTCCTCGCACACCGTTTTCGGGTTGCTGCGCTTCGTGGTGAGCGACCACGCAGACGCCAAACTTTTACGAAAAAAAGTAACCTTCGTGTTCGTCCCTCTGTTGAACCCGGATGGGTGTTTCCACGGTAACTACCGATCCGATTCGTCCGGGAAGGACCTGAACCGGCACTGGGTCGCGCCGAGTGAACAAAACGAACCCACGCTGTGGCACACCAAGCAGTTAATTAAATGGTACGCAAGAGACCCCAACCACGCCCTGGATTTCTTCATCGACGCGCACGCGCACACGAACTCCAAGTCCAGTTTTCTGTACGTCAACCCGCCGAGCTTTGGTGGTGAAGATAGCTCGGATGAGGAGAGCGGCAGTGACGGGGACGAAACCGAGGCCGATAACTGCGGGTCGAACCCTTCCAGTTCTGTTACGGAGGCGTCCAAGAAAGCTCAAACTGCGGACGAATCGGGCCAGCAAGTTTTCCTCCGCGAAAAGCGGACGCGCGCGTTTCGGTACGAACGGGCGGCGGCGTTGCCCCGGCTGATGGAGCTGAACTGCGGGTCGTCGTTAGGGTTTAGTTTAGGGGCGTGTCGTTTCTGCGCGAACCCGGAAAAGAAAGGCGCGGGGCGGCGGGCGGTTGGCAAGATGTTGCGACAGCTGGAGATTGAGGATTTGAGACGCGAAGACAATTTGGACGCCGAAAATTTTATGGATGGAACAAACGCATCGGACGTTGTCCGCGGCGATACCGCCGTCAACGGTGCGTCTACCCCTCCTCCCTTGCACCAACCGCCAATCACGCTAGGCCTGGCGCGCGGCCCCGGCGCCATGATGTGCTACACGCTGGAGATGAGTTTCTACGGGGTGGATTTGAAGTCGCGGAAAGGGTGGGCGCCCACGAACAGCAACGACGAAGTGTACGCGAACTTCGGAGTAGGGCTGGCGTATAGCTTTCTGGATTACTACGGCTTGCGCCGAGACCTCGCCGCGGAGGCGGTTACTAACACAGTCGTATCAGCCGCTGCTACTGGTGAGATGAGTCACCTGGACCGGATGTTTGAAAGCGCTTTGGAAAGAAACGGATCGTTTGAGTTCCGGGAGAAGGAGGTTGTGAACTTCGTGGTGGACGGTAAGGATGGGCGTTTGCGGGATAAAGAGTGGTCTTGCCAGATGCCATGGATCAGAGGGTGTGTGGAGTTGATAAAAAAAACTGGAAAGACGTCCGGCCGGCCTTCACCTTCCGCGCGGATGACCGGACGACCGAAAGGGAAAACCGCCGAGAAGAAAAACAGGAGCGAAGTCGTGGACGCGACTTTCGCACTGGCGGACGTTTCGCGGGCGATTGCGGCGTTGGACACGGGCGTTGACGGGAGCTCTGACGGAACCGGGAGCGCTCTTGAGTTGGTCACGTCGCAGATGGTGTCGCCGGGAACGTCCCCGAAAACGGAAAGAAGAACTCCGTGTCGCAAAGAACGCGTCGCGACGGTGAGCACGCTTAACATGGACACGTCAGTGACGGTCACGGACGCTGTTTTGCAAAAGAAAGGGTCTCTGGGTGGCGGGCAGTTCAAGGGAAGTGGGAGGTCTTTTTCTGGCGGCGCGGGGGGAGGGGTGAAACCGGTGAAGAAAACACCGCCGGGTGTTACGAAAACCGGGCTCGCCGCGTTTCGAGTTCCGGGGCTCGGCGGGTTTGGCGGCGACGGTTTCGGGGTTTCGGCTTCCGTGGGCGCGACATCCAATGGCAATGGAAACGACGCGCAAGGCCTAGCCACCGAATTCGCCGAGCTGGAGACATCAGGGAAGAGTAGTAGTCCGGGTAAAAAGAGAGGACGGAGGTAGACCGTGGGAAGTGTGGTCTGTGTATTTTATGAATGAAAGAAGTAACGATGGTGATGATGGTGATGATGACCGATTGATGAGACCCTGTTCCCGTGTCACTGTTATCACGGCGGCACGTAGAACGAGTCCACGATGGCGCGTAAGTTGGCTTCACCGGTCCCCCACTGCCGTTCGTTCGCGGCGCTCGCGTTGATGATGTACAACTGTCCATCCGTGACCGCCGCCGCTATTAGGTTCCGGGGCCCCTTGGTTTCGTATTTGTAATACACAACCTTGTCTTTCGTCACCACGCTGGTGTCCACCAACGTACCTGCGTTACCCCCAGGCACGCCGAACCCGTTTTCGTTCCAAAACGCGCCTATTAACTCCACGAAGCGCTCCAGCGCGACCTCTGGGGTGCCCACGTCTTTCAAAGAGTCTTCGCCGATGAACGGTAAAACGTGCGTGCACACCTTCCCTTCACTCGGGTTGGAGAACCTCAAATCCACCCCGTAAAGCTTCCCGTCGTTTAAGCTCACGATGTCCGGCTTCCATGTGAGTTTCGGAAACGCAAACTGGTAATCGTGCGTGCCGCTCGAGATGCTCGTTTCGAAGCGGTCGCGGAAACTTCGTTTGTACAACGAAAGGTCGGGGGATGGTTGTTGTGACGTGTTTGTGTTTGCTGGTCCGGCGGAACTCCCGCTTTGTGCGCTGCCACCGAGCTGCGTCTCGTACGCCGCGCGTGCGTCGTTCGGTGTGGAAAGCGACAGCGCTGCCACCGCGGCTGTCGCGCATAGGCGCAAGGCGCCGCGGCGGGACAGGGATGTGGAGTGATCGTCGTCGTCGTTTTGTCGTGTCGGGACCAGTTGGGACGATGCGCCATCGTCGCCCGCGCAGCACCTCGTGTTCCTCGTGGGAGTGCGGACTGTGCGCGGCACCTGCGTCGCCCTCTGGTCACGACCAGCGCGAGGCGCGCGGAACGCGACAACCGGGGTAGACGCGATCGCGCGCATGTTGGGACGGCTCGGGCGCGCGCGGGGAAGTACATGCTGACGCGGATATCGTCAAAGGCGCAAGGACAACTTTTTTTCGTTCGTTTCGACTGCTGCAGCCTGCACTCGACCACTCGCCCGGCGCGCACGGTCGTGTTTCCAAGGCTGCGATGGCCTTCCTAGGAACTTCGTGCATGGCGCGCACGCCTGCCGTGGTGGTGTGTCGTCGCGACGCGCGTCATCACGCCGTGTCCGCCAGAAGCCACTGCCGATGGCAAACGCGAAGCGCCGCGCGCGCCGCCAAACTTTTCGTGTGCTCCTCCATGATGGACAGCGACGACACCTTCGCCGGTGACGACACCGGGGATGACGCCACTACCAGTACGGACGAAACAAAACCCACCCACGACAACCGCTCGCAACTGGCAAACGTCTGTTTCGTGCTGTGCCGCCCCCAAGGCCCGGGGAACATAGGAAGCATCGCGCGCGTGATGAACAACTTCGGCATCACGGATTTGCGAATAGGTACGGCCTTGCGCGTTTCCCAAATCCAGACACTGTTTACAGCCGTGGTCGAGTAAACTACTTGTGATGTATGTAGCAGTTGCTAGTGCACACGTTCCGTAACATTTACAAGTACCTGCGACTGACACTTTTCTTTTACAAAAACAGTGACCCCCGAACCCGGCGCGTTGGAACCGCCTTTCAACGAGTTGTTGGACGACGGAAGTGACCGTGCTGTTCATTCCGTAGAAGTAAGAGCGATCGCCCCATTAGCCAACGAAGCCACAGTCATGAGTGTCCACGCGAGCGACTTGTTAAAAAACGCGATGCGTTGTGAGACCGCGAAAGACGCCATTCGCGATTGCGTGTTCGTCGCCGCCACGACCGCGCGGCCTCGGGAGAATCTACAAATCAAATCCGCGCGCGACGCGGTTTGCGAAACGCTGGCCCAAATCTCGCGAACCGGGAAAATAGCCATCCTGTTCGGCAACGAAGCCACCGGGCTGACTAATGAAGAATTAGCATTAGCTAACTTGGGTGTGATGATTCCCACGGCGGGGTTCGAGGTGCCGGAACAGACGACGGGGGGGGTTGGCGAGAGGAATGATGAAAAGTCGGGGGTAAAAAGTTTAGAAAAAAAGACAACCGATTCCACGAAAAACAAAAAACAAACGCAAAAACCGAAGCGCTACACCGGCGGCGTCGGTCCCACTTCCCTGAACCTGTCACACGCGGTCGGGGTTTTGGCGTACGAAATTCACCAGGCCATGGGTAACAACAACGTGTCTGGGTACAACTCGCGTTTAATTTCGGTCGAGGAAAGGGTACGGCTTGTGGATGAACTGCACGCCGCGCGCCGAAGCCTGGACGTGTTTGCTGCCGAAACTTCCGACGCTTCTGTAGACGCTGACGTTGACGAATCAAAAACTTATTCAGACCCCTCTCAAAATCGCTTGGAGTCGTTGGAACACGAACGCGAGAGGCGCGCGTTCGCGAACGTCCTGAACGCCGGCCCGATCGCGACGCGGGACGCCACGGTTTTGTTCACCCTAGCAAGACGGGTTTTGGAAAACAAACCGTACTCAAACACGGACGACGCCGTGCGGGCCGCCGCGACGTCGTTTCGGGAAACGAAAAATTCGGGAAATAAAAAAAACGAAGAACCGAGCGTCAAAGCCGTCATCAACGCGGTTCGCGAATCCTGCGGCATTAGCATGACCACGCGTGAAACAGAACGGGTTTTGCGAGCCCTGGGGGAGGCGATGGACGAGTAGGGTGTTACGACTAGTGTTAGGGTTTCAGGGTTTAGGTTTTGGGTTCAGGGTACCCGCACGAGTAGGGGTACGAGGCAAGAGAGTTTTGTATCCGAGTATATTGCTTTTAGTATTCCTCTTTGTCTTTTCATTGCTCTAGAGAGACCAGTACTACTACCTAGTACTACTGCACGCCACTCGCCCGCCGCTTCATCCCTTTCCCTTTCCCTTCGGCGCCTCCGTGTACCACGCCGTGTGTGTCCCGCCACGGGAAGCCGTTCGCGCGGAGCCAGGCGTAGACTGACGTGGTTACCAAAAAGTGTCAGTCTTGTGTATTGGGCGATGTATGGACAACAGTCACCAGCTTCGGTAAAACAGTCACCAGCTTCGGTAAAACAGTGTGCCTGGATTTGGGAAACGCGCAAGGCCATACCGTCCAGCAAGCTGTGCTCCAACGCTTGCCGAGTGATTTCCAGGCCCAGCTCGTGCCCGCAGGGGCACCCGTTTTTGTGCGCCCACTTCAGCAACTCGAGGTGGCCGTTCCACGACGCCCATAACATGACACTTGTGCTTTCCTCTCCCGACCACGGCGCGGGCGGCTCTTCTTCCCTGAGCCACTTGAGAATCCCGAGTTGCCCGCCTTTCGCCGCCCACGCGCATACCCTCCAGTTCCGCGTGTTTTGCCGGTCACCTACCGCGTCGAACGGACACCCGTGTTCCTTCGCCCATCTCAAAACCACGAAGTGCCCCCCCTCCGCCGCGTTCGCACACGTCCAGTTGTCCCACGGCGCCCCGTTTAACCTCGCCCACCGTAAAACCTCGTGGTGGCCACCCTTCGCCGCCCACGCGCACGTCTCTTCGTCCATCGGGCACTGTCTCCGGTGCAGCCAATTCAGGACCTTCAGAGGGCTGCCAAACGCCGCGTGCGCGCATGCCCACGTGTCCAACACGCACCCGCGCTTGTGCGCCCACTCCAGCACCTCCTTGTGGCCGTGTTCCGCTAGTATGAAACAAACCCAGAATGGCAAAGTCTCGCCGCGGTGTTTCAACCTCGCGTACTCGCTTTTCAGGTCGCCAAGGCACCCGCCTCTTGCAGCCTCGAAAACGTCGATACGTGTGGAGGGCATCGTGTGTGGTGGGTACACCGTGCGTTGGCGCGTGGCGTTGTGGTTTCAGGGCGTGCGTCCTCGGAAACCACTTTTCTCGGAGCCACCGATAATTCAGTTGAAAAGCAACGACAAGCTCTATCGTCGCAAATAGGAGCTCACTTCGTGGCGCGCGGGGTGACGTCGCGGGCGAACGATGGGAGTGAAGTGATGCCCGCACGGGAAGGAGAAACACCGATGCGCGAAGCGCAGCCCGTGTCCTCACGGCAAGCTGAAAGATAGCTGTGTGAAGTGCAGCCCCTGCCCTCATGGCAAGCTGAAAGGCAGCTGCGTGAACTGCAACCCCTGTCCGCACGGGAAGGTGAAACGCGTCTGCGCGGAGTGCAGCGCCCGTCCGCACGGGAAGGTGAAACGCCATTGCGCGGTGTGCAACCCCTGTCCTCACGGGAAGCGGAAAGACAACTGCGTGACGTGCACCGGCTGCCCTCACGGCAAACGAAAGACCAGGTGCGCGGCGTGCAACCCCTGCCCTCACGGGAAGGTGAAAGCCGACTGCCCGGCTTGCACCCCCTGTCCGCACGGCAAGGTGAAGAGCAGCTGCGCGGCTTGCACCCCCTGTCCGCACGGCAAGGTGAAAAACGGCTGCGTGAAGTGCAGCCCCTGCCCCCACGGGAAGCGGAAGCGCAGGTGCGTGACGTGCAAAGCGGCACGAGCTGATCCGCCGAGTTCGAAGCGGGTCAAGCGCGAGCCCGAGAGTTCGCCCGAGATCAAGCAAGAGCCTGAAATCAAGCAAGAGCCCGAAATCAAGCAAGAGCCGTTCACGATTCGCGGCTACTGCGGCCTTGACAAAGGGGACGAGTAGACGTAAAGACGTTTGCGAATCAATAACTCAAGACCTTTCCTTAAATACAAAGAAAGACATCTTCCTCTCTACTCCCGCGACGCGCCAGTGTTTTGTTTTTCCACGTTTTTCAACCGTCGTTCGTGTCGCCGCAGGGTTTGTTCGATTCGGTCGAACCGCATGTGCATCGATTTATTGAGGGCTTGCACCGCGCTTAAAACGCGAGCAAAAGAAGAAGAGTCACTGTTAATGTATGGGTTCGAACCAAGGACGGTTTTATCGTCTGAATCGATCTTTACCGTCCCGCCTGGCACCGCGCCTACGTTTGCTAATCGCGAAAGCGCGTCCTCCGAAAGCGCCGGAGGTCGTTTAGCCGCCGCAGACGGTACCGCCTGAATCTTCGGACCGCCGCGGTCGATACCCGGTGGTAACACCTCTGCGTTACACGTTATTAACTCTTCCTTTAACTCAACACCCCTCGTAACCTCCACTCGAAACGAGCAAAGAAAAAGCTTTGGTTTTTCTTTCGCCGCGCCGCCGAAAATAGAACAAGAGTTTGCGAGTTTCGTTTTTCGTGGAGACACCAACGCGACGACCGAAAAATTCGATATCGAGTCACTCGCCGTCCCAACGCAACACTCCACACACAACGTATTGGTGTCATCGTATGGGCTTTTAGTCGTGTGACTCGGTCCAGTGAGCGGCGCGTTTGCGATTTCGCGCATTTTGTGTTTCCCGAGCTCGACCAGCGATACCAAACCGGCGCCTCGCCCGCCGACGTCCACCACCGCGACGCGCAACCCCGAAGTGCCTCGAGCGGCGCACGCGATGGCCGGCTTTTGGTAGGTACCGTTGGACAAGTCCAACGAGACGTGGTTTAGGGTTCCTTTTTCGTCAAACACAAAGGATTGGACCGTGGCGCAAACGAATTTGGGGGTTTGTTGTGTGTCACCACGAATCGCGTCCAAAGTTTCGTCCGTCCATTTAAGCTCGGGGGACAGGAACGAGGCGACCATGGACCGCAGGGTTTCGTGTTTCGAATAAACGTCTTTTGCGTTCGCGGTGATGTACGGAACACCGTCAGGGTGCATCCTTGAATCGTCGTTGAGAGCCGACTCAACAAGCTCTTCTCCCAGAAATCCCGCGCCACCAGAAACCGATTCATATTTCGAAACGTGTTCGAACGCGAAGTTCACCGGCGGTTGCGCGACGCCGCCAAACGAAAACGGGGTGGGTAACTCCGTGGACCGCTCGGTCGTGACGAACAGCGCGTCGAAACAGGTCACCACCGACCGAACCGGACCTGGTGCGTGGACGAGAATTCTTCGCAGCACGGTTGGTACGTGTTTTTCGTTCTGAACGTTTTGTTCGTGCATCGCCAGTGTCAACGCAAACTTTACCAACACGATTTCCTTTTTAAAGCCGACCGCGAGTACCACGCTTGCCGTGGCCGAATCGTCGACACCGAAGGATACACCCGTAACGGACGAATCACTCAGAAAAGCACACGACACTACCGGTCCGTCTTTTTCACACGCGATCCACGAGTTCCAATGAAACGAATCTGTCAGACCAGGAACGCAACACACGGTCACCGCGCGTTGACCCGCTACGGCTAACCTTATTCGCGACGGAAAAGCAGCTTGGTCGTCGCCGTCGATATCTTCAAGTTTTCTCGAGTCGCGTATCGCCACGCAAACCAAAGGCCCGTGTGTTGTTTGCGGTTCCCGAACGAAGTGTTCCGTCCACGCGTTGTCGAAGGATAGGTGTGGATACACCACGAACGCGGTCGGGCGTTTGGCATGGGTTGAAATCGTAAATGTCCGCGCGCGCGAAACCGTGGCCACGAAAAGAAGCACCGATTCGTCGTCCCAGCCTTTGCCCATCTCAAGCGCGACGACTTTTGGTGGGTTCGATTGTTGCGTTTCGGATACCCAAGATAGCCTATCATCGACGTGTAGGGACAACTCATTTCCCGCGATGTCGGTAAGCGGTGTGTGGCTCCACTTCCCGTGCGCACCACGGGTTTCGCGGAACAGCCGGACCGTTCCCGGTGGCGAGGCGGTGATTGCAACGAAAACAACGCCAAAGAAATCGGCACACCGGGCCATGACGGGGCGTCCCTTTTCGGGTGTCCCGCCCGGCTCACCACCCCGTGTCTGTCCCTCCGCGTCGTCGTGCTGCACCGCGACCAGCGGCGATGACTCCACCGCTAACTCGTACGACGAATCACCATCGCCACGCATCGTACACCACGCGGACGCGACACCAGGTGTGATGAGGAAGGAGGCTTCGTCGTTGTTCGTGAAAAAAGGCGTTGTTGGCTCGCCTCGTCGATTGCCTGGAAGAAACCCGCCTGCAGAAAGTGACACCATAACTCGAGACGCCCTGCCGCCACCCTCAAAGCCGTATTTTAACCAGAAAAGCCCACTCGCGTAACCCGTGATTCTTTCATAATTTCTATTTCGACGTGCAAGACCGTCGTCCAACCCAACAACCCACAAAAATACCTTCTCAGACAGTTTGAGAATATTCTTGGGGTGTGATGGACGTAGCCGGAAGCTTGACTGGTACATGGAATGGTGAACGTACTCTCCACAACAAGAATTCCTTCTGTACACAACAAAACAAAGCAACACCGCGTCGTCACGTATCAAGTGTTAAGTACTTAAAGGGCCCGACAAGGGCCGGTGACTATTCTCGAGACTCCTGTATATCTCGAGACTACTGCATCTAGGGACTACTGTATATATCTAGGGACTACTGTATGAATCTAGGTCTCTCTACGTCCGGGGTCCTCGCTTTCCCGGCGACCGCGGCGTCCAGACTTTTCATCGACTTCACCCCGCCCAACTCGCGCTCCAAACTCTTCACCGCTTTCACCCGCCATCCGTGTTTCCGCAACGCTTCGCGCGACGGGTCGTGGCGTACCTCATCATTTATTTTATCTTCCTCCGAAGTTTCGCACCCGTCCTGCCCGTCATCCAGTACCCGCAACAGCGCCGCTGCGATGTACGACCGGACGCCCACCTCCACGACCACGGAGTCGGAGTCGGCGTCGGCGAAAACGGTTTTCGATTTCGAGCCTTCCCTTCGGTCCTTCGCCGCCTCTTTTTCAAACGCGCCCGACGCCGCGAACTCGAAATCGACGTCGACTCCAACAAACGGAGACGTCGGGGAGTCACTCGGTTCGAGGGTGTTATTAGTAGTGTTAGTAACACTACCGTTACTACCTTCGAAAGTGTTACTAGTAGCCGCAGTACTCTCGGTTTTAGAGTTCACGAAGCTCTGCATGGAAAAAACTTTCGTGACGTATCCATTGGCGTCGATGGAACACAGCGCTCGCTTCGAGTCGCGATTGAAAACGTGTTCGCCGGAATTTCGCGCCCGCGTCGAGATCGCCGCGGCCGCGTCGCTGAGAGATAAAAAAGAAAGTGTCAGTCCCGTATGGGCAATCAGTCGGCGGAATGTGGTGATTGGGAAATACATACCTGTTGATCACCGCATCCGCGGTGATTTCGATGTGGTGCGCCTGTACGAAAAGCTCGTCCGCGTCTATTACGACCACGACGTCGAATTCGGTGCGGTCTTCTGGGTCTGTTGATTTCAGAAACAACGCTTGCGCTTTTCGCAACGCGAACGCGGCGGCGCCGATGGCGCTGTACTCTTTTTGCGTCGACTTGTCCCTTTTCGCATGCCTCGCACTCATCCCCTCCTCATACGGATCCACCCGCACCACCACCGCCCCGAACCCAACCGCCGCGCTCTGCACGTCATCCTCGTCCGTCGCGACCACACAACGTGCCACGCACCGCGCCTTGGTCGCCGCGAACCAGGCGTGGTACACCATGGGGTGCCCACCCACGTCCGCGAATGGACTTGGAACGACGTTACTGCGCGTTCGTGGGAGCGCACCGTTTCCAACATCACCAGGGCGACTCCACGCCGCGATTACGGCGAGCACGCGAGGCTGTTGATTTGAGAGAATTTGGGGGGGAGGTGAGGTTATTGAGATGTGCGTGGTACGTGTGAACGTGGGTGAGGCGTGGTGGCTCGTACGTCCGCGGTGCACGCGTCCGCTGCTGTGTCACATGGGTGGAACAAAACGAGGAGACATTTACGCCTCGGGATTTGGGTGCCAACGTTTCCCACCTTGCGTCGAGCCAGCATCGTGCGACTAGGACCGGTGAAATCTTCTGGGGTTCGCGAACGGCCATCACCGCCCGGGGTGGAACACACACACCCCATCACAAGGGACGCGAGACGGTGTCACTAAGAGTGAAGGCGCGGGGACACGGGCTTTTGATTCGTACCATGCGAAACGCGTTTTCGGGATTTTATGTTTCAGGCTCGTCTTCAGATATCTTCGCCTCGGCGGCAGTCCGACGCGCGCGCGGCTATGTCGTGCTCCGTCTCCGCGGCGGCGGTTTCCGATGCGGGCGTTTCCCGACGAGTTGCGCGGAGAAGACACGTGCGTGGAGCGGTGCGTCGCGGTCCACAGGTCCGGACAAACGCGTCCGTTGGAAACTCGAACGATGGAACCGCGGATGCCGGTGACGCGGATTCCGCGTCCCCTTCCGATTCGCTGTTCACCCCAGAGTTCGCGGCCGCGTTCCGTGAGGCGCAGACGCGTTTAGACGAGAAGCAGGCCAACTCCCCCGAACGCCAGCGGATTGACCAGGAAGTCGCCAAGATTTTACAGAGGGTGGAGACGGAACGAAACCTGGAAGGGTTGTTACCGGGGGAGGAGGCTGGGGACCGAGTTGATGGTGAGGATGCGGATGAAAAAAATGGGTCCGGTAAAAAAAACCAAATCCAAGACCAATTCGGGGACGGCCTGAACAACCCCCTGTTCAGTGATAAGTTCAAACTCGCGTTCATCGAGTCGCAGGACCGGCTGGAGAAGAAGAACGCGCCTATGATGGCGAAAATTTCTGACGAGGTTGCGGAGATAATGAAGCAAGTCAACGAAGAGCGCGCGGCGAGGGAACGGGGCGAGGTCGTTGATACCTCGAAACCGCTTGGAAAAAGTTCGGTGGAAAAGCAACCTCAATCTGACGTTGTCGACGCGCTAGGGTCGTTGTTTGGAGAAGCACCGAGTCCTTCTTTTCGGGAATCGATCCAACGCCCTCCTGGCGCACAGTCACCCACCTCGTCGTATGGGCAATTACCCTCAACAGGATTACCCGGCGCCGACCCGAGCGTTTTGGCGGAGATGCGAATCAGTTCGCAAACGCAGCTCAAGCGGCTACAGCAATCGCTGGTGGACGCGGAACAGGCGGTGTTGGCGGAGCAAATGCAGCTCCAGCGAATCGACTTTGCGGTTAAAAAGCAGCAAAGACAAGCGAGGTACGCGGAGGCGGATCGCGTGGCCATGGAACGTCGGGACGCGGAGGACGGGATGTAGGTTGGGAGGTGGCGGTAGCGAGGAGACTGTAAAAGAAAGACTCGAATAACAAAGTCGTCAATCGTTGTCTGTTTGTTTCCATCGCTAAAGAACTGTAGTCTCTTTTGTGAACGCGCGCAGAGGACGCGGGAGTTCTCGGTCGCCGGTGCGAAGCTAGATACTGAGGTGGAAGGAAACGCTGCAAACGGAAAATTCAACGAGCGCCGCGTGCTAGCAGCGCGCGCCACACAGGGAATGTTTCGTTTGGAGCGCTTCTCTTCCGCCACCTCGGCGTCGCGCTTCGCGCCGGCGACCGCTTCCTCCTGCGTCCTCTGCGCGCGTTCGTGAACAAATTGCGGCTACGTCGAGGAAAAACTGTCCGTCTGTCTTGACCTTGTCTGTTCGGGCGTCAAGTCAAAGAAAATTCCCATCCGGCCCTCCCGGCGGCCGCGGTCATCCGTCCCACCCGGGGTGAGGCATGCCTGGGAAACCGCGACCGCGACCTCCGACTCGGCCTCCCCTGCGCCCGCCCTCCAGCCCGACCCCCGGCGTGGGAGTAGGCACGCCCCTGTGCATACCGTCGGTCATCACCGGCCACCCTCCTTGGGGGTTGGGGGGGTAATACCCACCGGGCATGCCCGGGAACCCGCCTCGGCCCATTCCACCGCCGAGACCGCCGTTTCCGGACCCGGGAAAGCCGGGCATCCCGGGCCCGGTGAACGAACCGGGGTACAAATCGTAATCCCCACCCGTTATTCCGGGGGTGAAGCCCCGGGGGGGAGGCGCGATGTGGTCGTACCCGCTCCCGCCGTAAAAGGTGCCATTTGGACCGAACAAACGACGTGGCCCCATCGCGCGAGCCTCGGCCTCTTCTTCCGCGCGTTCCAATTCAACGCGCTTCCGTTCGCGTTCGGAAACAAGCTCGAGCTTGAATTTCAATCGCCACTTTTTTTCGTCGCCGTACTCGTCGGTCGTGTATTCGCCTTTTTGTTTTTTAGCTTCAAAGAAAATCCCCCGGGTGTCTTTGTCGCTCGACGCTTCCATGTACGTCTCCGGAAACGTCCGCGCGACCTGCCGTTCCCACAAAACGTCCGCGCGCGCGATCCACCGCAGTGACCTGCAGGTTCCTCCCACTGAGACTAGGTCGGTGAATTTTTCCAAATGGCCGAGCACTCCGACTTTCAACGCGTCGGGGAGCGAGTCCAGCTGGAATTGGAAAGGCCCGAGGCCGGCTAGAGTTCTTACGTCAAGTAACGCCTGTTGCGCGAATTCGTCCTTCACGGAACTCCATAAAGCCCGTATGTCCTTGAACCGAAACTTTCCGGTGTTACGGTTCAAATCACCTGAACCGTCACTTTCATTGAAAAGGTGGCCCGCACATGAAAGGGTAAGGACGTGCGTCTTGGCACCGGCCGCGACGGCGGCAACGACGACGCCGTCGCCCATTGGCTGCGCCTTGACCTCGCACGTCGCGACCGCGGTTCCTCGCAAACCGTACTTGACTCGAATCGCGCCTGTGCTTTTCGCAGAACCTCGCCAGGTGTCAGGCAGCGTGGGGGTGAGATTGTTGTTCGTACAATTCGTATCAACAACCGGCACGAGCCCGCAATCCGAAAGCGCCGCGTGCGCGGTAAGGAACAAAAGCTCACACCCAGTCAGCGGCGCTTGCTTCGCGTTCGTCGCTGACTGTTGTTCATACGAAAGTACTTGTTTCAGTGCGTCAGGGAGACTCGTAGATGCATTGCGTGCTGCCGTAGCATCCGCAGCGTCCTCGGTAGAATCCTCAGCAGTGTCCATGGGGGTCGGGTTCGGGTTCGGCGGCGCGGACGACGACGACGGTAAATTTCTCGCCTCAGCCGCTTCAAGGGCGTTTCGTCGGATCTCACCATCCGTCACCGGTGTGGCGTTCGTCTGGTTCTGTGTTGTGGAAGCCGCGACGCCACTTGTATCACCATTTCTTCGCCTGACGTGTATCAAGTCACCTCGTGTCACCCCGCACTGCCGAAGCGTAGAGGATTCAGGGCTACCCAGACCCGCACCGAGTTCTTCATCGCCGTTCAAGGAAACAATCACGTTTTCTTGCAAAATCTCGTCACCGTCCCACAAGTCATGAAGTACCTTACTCACCAGCGCGACTCGTAACTGCCCAAGCGTGCAAGTTTCGGGGACCTCCAGGGACCGCGCGGGACCGGGCACGCCGACCACGCGCACGCGGAGCTTGACCCCCATCGCGGCAGGGGGCGCGCGCGGCGAGGCGTAACAATGGTGATTGCGTGATTCGAGAAGTCGTTGTCGTGGCTTCTTTTTTTGATGAACCCCTTTCTGGAAGCACCCCTTGCTCCGGTTTCAATCTTTGGGTCTTCTCTCGCGCAAGGCCCCTTGTCATAACTGCAGCCCGCGCGTCAACAGAGTCACGCGAAGAGTACGTACAAGTACCACTCCGCCGCCGCACGTTCCACCACGACCTGTCACGCACGCGGGGTGGCTAAACACGTGTCTTACCTGGTCTCGATCGCCCGCTGACCCTACACAACCCTCCAAATTTATTTATTTTCTCCCCATCCAGTGGCTGGCGGTCCCAGAACCCCCACGGATGTGCTTCCGAACAAGTTCATCGAGGCGAACGGCCATGCACGGGAGGTTCTTGAAAAGACGTTCCGGTTCACCCCGCGTAACTTGGGGATCTTCGCCGTTTTCGGCATCGCGGTTCCCGTGCTGATATACAAAGGGTGCGTCCACGAATTCCAGGTCACGGATCGGAAATACGGGAGGCCGGAGAAGAAATTCATGTAAAGTCGCAGCAGATGTTGCTTGACGTGCAGAGTATCAAGAAGAAATTCATGTGATATCGCAGCAGATGTTGCTTGACGTGCAGAGTATCAAGATGGACGTGATGATGATGAGGAGGAGGAGGGGCAGGACTCGTTGTATTGCTAGATGAAACCACATTGGGAAAACAAAAAAACTCGTTACAAGTTCACAACAACGTTGATCTGCGCCACGTGCGCCTCGACTCGTCCCCGTCCCAAGCTCACCCGCCCCCCCCCCGCGCTGTGCGCCGTGAATTCCGCGCGAGGTAACGGGAGCGATAAATGCCCGCAAAGCTCGGCGGAAATCAACGCCGACAACGGAACCTCCGTCACCACGTCGTACCCATCCGTGGTTCCCAAACAGCTCGCTTTGAACCCTTTCCCCATTCCGCGCTTTGACCCACCCGACCCGGTGAAACTCGTGGGCTCCACCACGAACCCGAAGGAACAGTTCCAGGGGCGCGTAGAGTCTCCGTTGGTTAATCTTTGCGATGATCTCCGTCGCCTTCCAAAACTCGGCATGCCAAAACTCCCCACGTCCCCGACGTCGCACCGTCCGCGTAGTGATATTTGCGAAACCCCCCCCAGGTCGAACGACTTGCGGTACTCAACCGCCTTGTGCAGCACGTCCACGCTGAACTCGCCACCTAGAAAAGCATCGCGGCACTCCGCGGTGGCGCTGAGCTCGTTCAGCGGAACGTCGTATTGAACGCCGCCGGTGAACGTCAAAGGCCACAGCGTGAGTGTTTTGCGAACCTTCACCTTGTGAGGGAACTGAATGTTGGGTGGTTTGGGGTAGATGTGTGTGAATGGGTCAGATGGCGTGGAACTCGAGATGGTGTGAACTCGAGATGATCGGCCGTCGCACGCGTCGCCGTGACCGCGCGCTGGCTGGTTCGGTGGCGTACCGCGTTTGTGCTTGGTGACGGGGCGATGAGATGAGTGAATGAGGCGAGAAGTACAGAAACGTCGGAGCGCGTGATGAGACGATGGTCGGGGAGTCCACCGACGCCCCCGACGCGAAACACGACGTACCGCTTCCAAACCCCAGGACAACGCCAAAATCCCATTCGCGGCATCTATTGAACCCGAAGAGAACTTGGGAGGCGGGACACTGGGATACTGGGGAGGCGGGAGGCCGTCATCAGGGCCACGCGGAGCAGACATCGCGACGGTAGTTGTGACGAGGAGGGACTTGGGAGAATAAAAATAACAAAACATTTTCGTTTTTCGCAGCAGTCATCGTCATAGAAGCACGTACCAGGTACCGCGTTAAAATACTCCATCTAACCTCACTCCTCACCCGCCTCGACCTTATCCTCCGTGTCCTTAACAACACGCCCGCGGTCAACTTGAAAGGACCGAGACGCGGTTGAAAGCAGGGCGTGGCGCGCCCGCAGTTTGGATCGCGCTTCCAGAAGCACGCTTGTGCCGTCTTTCCGCACGCCGAGTTGGTTTATTATTCCGCAGTGCCATAGAAACGACTCGGCGCCCGCGAGCGCGGTGACGCCTAGTTTCGTGATGTCTTTGTCAACCAAACGCAACGCATCCTGGCTATGTCTCGCCGCTTTGATTACCTCGCCAGACGAAGCGCCTTTGTTCGCGCCAGTCGCGGCGGACCACCGCAGCGCCCGCCAGTACATGAACGCGTACGAATCCTCGGGGGGGGGCGAAATCGGACGCATCAAAACGCAGGCTTGTTTGAACTCGTCGAAATCCAAAATCTTATCGTCACCAGCGGCCACTACGAACGCATCAAGCACAGCGTCGTGCGAATCCACATTCGTCTCCATCGCCAGCTCCAGCACGAACTCGATGAATTTCGATAACGAAACGCTCCCCGGGGTGAGAGTTATGTAATCCGGCACGAACTCGGGGGTTTCCTCGAGCTCGGCGTGTAGCCGTTTCAGCAAGTCAACTGTGGTCATGGAGCTGTCCCCGTCTTTCTTCTTCATCGCCCCTTTCACGAACCTAAACGTCTCGCCCTCCGCGAACACCGAGTTGAGAATCTCAATCTGCTTCCCAGTCGGCACGCCGATCATCTTGCCGCTCGTCCAGGTGTTCCAGAAATCTTCCGGCGCGAAGAAAAGCTCGTCGGGTCCGGACAGCTCGCTCGCGGTGATTTCCATGGCTTCCAACAACAAATCACCCATCACAGAAGGCATTGGGTGGAACAGCCCGCAAAGGCGCACGAACTGACACGCCCGTTTGTCCGTTTTGTCTTCGTAAATCCTGGCGAGCGAAAACACAAAAACCGCCAGCTTCGCCCGCGCCGTTTTTTTGAAAAGGAAGTTGTTGTGGAACCAGTGCGCGACGTAGTCGGGTAACGGAATGCGATGCTGCTGTTTTTGTAGGCTGTCGCTGTCCGTGGTGAGTTTCATTTTGTATATCCGAGTCAGCGTGCTTCGTAACTCAATCGGCCGCATCACTCTGTACGATTCGCGTCGCCACAGCTCGAGCATTTTCTTTGGGCTGAATGTCTTGTCGTCGCCCAACCCGTCGAAGCACTCGCAGTACTCCAGCCACGCCCGGGGGATGGTCATGTGTTCCAAACTCCTTTCCGGGTCCGAGATGTCACGCTCGTGCCTTGCTTTGCGGAACATCTGCGTGTCCAGGTGACCGCCCGAGAGCTTTAGAGATGCCCGGGAGGATAACTTCGGCGCGGCGCCGTCGGCAAAAGTTTCGGCGCCGTCTTCGGCGATACCTTCAGACGGCGCGATGACACTATCGCGCGGAACAACAAGCTCGACGACTTCATCCTCCAAATCCTTCTCCTCCCTGACGTCACCACCACCGTTGCTGTCGTTTTTGTTCATCTCATCGGAAAAGTCCTGGCGTATCATCGGGTCCATGGCAAACAGGGTTTCGATGCGCGTGGCGCCGGTGCATCGCGTTAACAACTCGACGGCGTCCCCTAATTGATCATCCAGGTACATCTTTTCGAACAGCTTGGCGAGAACAGTGGGGTTCTGCGAATCCAGGACCAAAACCGCGTCGTCGTCGCCCACCGTGCGGACAATTTGTAGCAACGAATTCACGCCAAGGCTCTCGCCAATCGCCAAGCGCTTCTTCGCCTGCGCCGCGGCGTTCACGATCCACCCGGCCGCTAAACTGGGGTGCACGGTTTTCATCGGCCCGGTGACGTTCGTGTTGTCTGTTTTTCTCAGCATCGCGAACAACACGATGCCGTCCATGTCGGACAGATGCGTCAAGATCTCGCCGATGTCGGCGTGGTCCAGGACACCGCACGTCAGCACCTCCGAGGTATAGTCAATCGTGGTGCCTCTTAACACGTCCCCGGCAAAAGACCAATCCCCCATCGCCTGGCACACCCGCGCCGCTTCCGGCGGGGTGAGCTTTTTTAACAGCAGGCTTTGCTTTTGCTTCCTGGATATAAATGAAGCATTGGCATTAGCATCGCCTCCTTTGGGAGTACTCGTAGCCGACCCGTTTTTGGACACTTCGTCGCGTTTCAACTCCGGCGCTTCCTTGGTGCCCACCACGATGGCCCCTGAATCCCCAAAAACCCGAATCGCGTCGGCGTACTTCTCGTACTCGCCGTTCTCCACGGTCGCGCCTTCGCCTTCGTCCAGTTTGCGTTGCAGCTCGGCGTTTTTGTTCACCAGTTCTGAAATTTTAGCGGTCGAGTCGCTCACCCCGGAAAGCTCGCCGACTTTCTTCTTGAGTTCCAAAATGAGCTTATCCTTCTGCCCGGCGAGGTTCTTAAACGTCTTCTCCTTGTCCAACTGTTTCTTTTCAGTCAGGGTGAGATGTTTCTTCATCTTTTCCGTGTCTCTTTTCGCCCTCTTAGCGTCTTCGCGTAACGAGTTCAAGCCTTCCAACTTTAATGTAGCCTTCGCCAACTCCTCCTTTAGCTCGACAACCTCCGCCTGCCGCTCATCTGCTAACCGCAGCAAATACACCTCGTGGTTCTCCATGGTTTTCGAGGAACTCACCGCGGCGGCGTGTTTGGTCGCGGCGCGCCACCGGTCCACGACGGCTTCCGTTTTTTGTGTTTTGTTTTCGCTCGCGACCTCCTCCAGAACCGCTTTCGTTCGCAACAGCGAGTTCTTCAACTCCCGGACCTCGGCTGAGAAGAAACTCATCTCTTTTTGTAGCACATGCCCTAACAAAGCCTGCGTTAAATAAAGCATCGGGGCAACGTCGTGCTGGCACCGAGGTGTGAGGTTGTACACGTAGTCCGCGAACGCTTCCAGGTCCACGACGTCGTTCAACGTGGCGGCTTTGGTCCGCACAAAGTTGAACGTTTCGTCCTCCCGCAATCTTCCGGCACCGTCGAGGTTCGAACCGGTAACCACGTTGTTCCTAACCAGGTGTCTTTCCAGCGCGCTTTGCGGGTCGTACGGGTACTCGAACACGGGCTGGACGTACTTCAGCGGGTCCGTGAGGTCGTTTAGCAGTTCGCCGTCGACAGATTGCTTTTTTTTTTTAGCAACGAAGGATTGCGACGATTTGAACAAACTCGCGGTTGCGGTTTCGTGTCCTTTTCCCGCCGCGTTCCGCGCGTTACCAACACTCGTGTTCCCCATCACGTAGTGTACCCGCGCGAACCCCAAATCCGGGTCGAAAACACCCTCCGTCGCGAGGTTCGCATCGTCCAGTCTCCACGGACACTTCGCGTCGAAGTGCCCGGAGAAAAATAAAGCATTGTCGTTCGACCTGCGCTTCGCGATTTCCTCGTTCCACGGGAACTCGAATCGCGTGAACGAGGAGGTGTCATTTCCAGGTCTCCCCGCGGAATCAGTGGGGCCGTCGCCGGCCACGCGGTCGCGCCGAAGCGGCGCGCGACCGCGGGACGTTATCGACGCGAGGGTCATGACAAAGCGCGCGCCCCGACTGACGATTGTTGTTGGATTTGGCTCCTAAAACGGAAAATCGCCAAATTGAAAGTAGGGGTTTGATCACTCTCCGTCGTATCGGTGTGCCGTGCCGCGACCAACCGCTGGGGACAACTCGCCACAACGCCATGTCGCAGCCCGCACCTGCTCCGCGGCCGACGGTGATTAGGAACGCGCTGACGCGTGCGCAGCTCGCTGCGCTGCGCTGCGGCGGCCGCGGATGGGAAGGCGCAATCGAAGGGCTACCTGTGTCCTGGCGTTTAGGCGTCGTGGTCGGGTCGCCTGGAAGCGGCAAGACCTCGCTGCTCCGCTGCAGTGCCGCTGTTTTTGGAGTGCCGCCTTCCTCAACAGAACCCTTCGAGTGCCTCCCCAACAAAGCGGTCGTGAGCTGCATGGGCGCGAGCCCTGATGAGGCCGTTGCTACCTTGCAGAGCTGCGGCCTCGCGGTAGTTCTCGACGCACCACTACCTTGGTGGAGGCAAGTTCAACACCGCGTGCGACGCGTTCGTGTTCGTCGGCGGAGTTGTTACCAAAACAAGTCAGTTTCGACAAGGCGGTACCCTGGTTGCGTTCGACAGCCACCTCGCCCGCCCGGGAGGATCGGTGTTTTGCATGCGCGGACAGCACCGGCTCGTCGTGGCGCCTGATTTCCAAGGGCTGGGAATCGGCTCCGAGATGTGCGCGCACGACGCGTCCGAGTGCATCACGGAAGCGAGAATCAAGGGCGGCGTGACCCACCGTTTCTTCTCCAAGACGTTTCACAAGAAACTCGGGGTTTCGCGAGACGGTTCCTTGCTTTGAAGGGCGGTTGAGAACAGCGGAAAGGAAGAGACCGTGGGGGACAAAACGAATTCAATCGGGGTTTCGCTCATCGGAGTTTCGGGAAGCGAAAAGAAGAAAAAGGCGCCGATTGACCAGCGCGACGGCTGCGGCGCCGTGAACATGAGCCAAGACTCGGATGGACGAAGAGCCACGGCGTATTCGCACGAGTACATCGGTACTGATGCTGAGCGATTAACGTTCTTTTGAACTGTTCCGAGCAGTGCAAAGAACAAAGCGAAAAGCAGTGCGGGCAGTTCCTGTCAACCAGGCGAGTCAAAGAGTCTTCGAAAACGAAAAGCACGCCGAAGAAGCGACAGGCTGGGCTCGGGTTTAAAGTCGTCCCTAAAAGCCCCAACCAGAAACCGAGAGGGGAAGGGAAGTAACTGGATTGAAGGGAAGCACGAGACGAGTAGTGTTTGAATCGAATGCGATACGTGGTCTACGTTGAATACATGGTACCGATGAACTACTTTCTAACCTTCTTCTCCCTCGTGTTCACTTGAAATACTTGGAGATGATTTCGTCGTTTCCCGCCAGCTGCGCGTTGGACGTGAGAAACGTTTCAATCGCGTGGCACACCGATTTCGCCACCGCTAACCCCGCGGTTTTTTCACTCGCGACACTCCACAGACTCAGTTCTCCCCGGATACCCGTTTCCCGGATACCCGTGGGAAGAGGCGCCACGTGCGTGATTCTGTGTACCCTCGGGCCCACGGCCCAACCTTCGGCGGACCAACCTCCCGTGGAAATATCAGCAGCCCCGGTTGATACTACTTTCGTGCTTTGCCCTATGCAAATCGCGCCGACGATGCAGGCCCTGGGGGGCAGCGCGCTGCTCCCAATTCCAGGCGGTACCGGAGGGTTCGCGTCTTCAGAAGCACTACATTGCGTCCTCCACGCCGCCTCCTCTTTCTCACTCGCCTCGCCGCTTCCCAGGTGTAACGCGTACCACCCGGGTTGAATCTGCCACGAACGATTCTCACAACGCTTGGCTCCCGCCAAAATCGCCGTCACCAACAGCGGGCCTTTCAGGGTAAGCGCGGTGAGCGTTCCCGGAGTCGGTGCTTTGGGGATGGGGGTGGAACCGGGAAGAACCTTGCGGGGGTCGCGGGGGCGCAGCGGCAAAGCCTGGCGAAACGGCATCGGCTCCCGTTTTTGCGCTCCGCCAATTGCAGCGCCCGAAAGACTGCTCCGGCGCTACTTCGCGGGTATCAGCCAGGCATCCAAACCTCCGCCCGCCCGGAGCTTACCAGGACTCATCGTGCGCGGGACGATACGTGGGGTAGATACGTGGACGATACCCCACGAAATGCGCCACGAAGAGTGGGGGGAAGGCCGACACCGATTCCGGTTTGCCGACGTTGTTGACTTTTTCTTTTCCGGAAAAGTGCATTTCGGTGCGATTTATTTTCCAAAGAAGCTTCTGTTTTCAGTTCAAGCGGCTTTCGGCTCGCTACTCCGGACCGCACCTCACCTGGCTAAAAAAATAAGCAACCCACTCTACCAGTACGGCACGTACCCGTGGTACCAAACCGTCACGTGTTTCCTCCACGGATCCACACACAGGTAGCACCAGTTTTGTTTGTGTCCGGGCTTTGGAAATAGTTGGACTTCGGTTTCCGTTTCGGTTGCACAAGAAGCTGACACCGAAACCGATTTAATCAAGTACACGTCGCTCACCACCGCCGCGTTAGTTTCGTCGCCGTCAGTTTCCTCTTTTTTCTTGGCGCGCACCAACGACTTGTACACCGCCTTTGTGGTGTTTTCGTAAGGAGACAACGAGTCTTCGTACTGACACGAAGCGCCGCCCAACACCAGGTGCTCGAATATTTTCCACAAAAATTCGCGTCTGTTTTCGGGAGCGACCAACTCGTTTTCAAAATTTCCGTTCGCCTCGTCCAACAGAAACGCTCGCAACTCATCACCCACCGGGAACCCCTGTATAATGTCTTCCACGCGTCGCATCAGCGCGTCGGATTTGTCACGAACTATCCGAGGTTCCGCGGACCCGTCTTTCAGGGGGTCGAAGATTTGCATCGACGTCGATGTGCATTGGATCTTTTCGTACGCGACTTTGACACATTTTTTGTTTCCCACATTTTTTACTTCATTTGAGTCTTCCCTGTCGCCATCACCCAAACCTGCTGTCCCCTTTGGAACACCTCGCACGACCGATCGCCACTGCTTATCCGAACCCATCACTTGCAGGTGCTCGTTTACCACCTCAGAGTTGAAGAAATCCACCAGAAACCCATCCGGGTTCATCCTGTGGAACGGTGTGGTGTACCTGAATCTACGCGCGCGCGCGTTTTTCGACAAATCCCACTTCCGAAGAAACGACCGGGACGCGGTTTCGGTGAACGCCCAGGCACCCGTTGGGTCGTGGAGCGCGTGAAACACTCGTCTTGACGTGTCATGATGAGCTGTGGAGGCCATTCTTGCCACCTGAGAGGGACGGGGAAGGATGGACCTCGTGAGCCGTGACACTAAACGCGCGCGACTGGATGTGGAACACGAATGACGTTGACTCGAAATTATATTGAAATTTTTGTGTCGTCGCGAGGGGTGCCCACTCTTTTGAAGACCCGAGAGCTACTACAATTGTACCTAAGGTCCTTAGTCTACTATATTTATAATCCCTCGTACCCCCTAATACTCACCACTCTCCGGGTTGATTCGACCCCACGAAATCCACCACCGCGGCTAGTAAGGCTAAGCCGCACGCGGAAACTTGTGCGTTTTTTAAGTACGCCCATTGGCGGGTTTCGTCGTCCGACGCGATTCGCCCGGCGCGCCACCAACCCATCAGCCCTATTACTTTAACATACCCCCGCCAGCTTATCATGGTGAGTAGCACCACGGCCAGCGAGGCTGTAATTGGAAACCCGTGAGGAATCGAACCGATGATGCCTAGGTCGGTAGTGTGGACTAATAGCCGTGAGGAGTCGTCAGCAGTGATAGTAGTCATCGAGTCGACACTCGCGCTCGCTCGCACTATTTGTCGAATGCTTCGCAGCCCGAAATACGCCGGCGCAATAAAAACGGCCCACCCGACAACCGCGCCGTTCACCGCGTTTATCATCTCACCTTCCTCGGACTTTGCGCCTGTGGGTTTTAAGTCATACGACCCGATTAAAGTGCTTGTTGTGACCCACGCCGCGATGAGCCACGCGGTTTCGCAGATGAAAGCACTGAAGGAAACAGGATCCAGGGTCACGGGGGCTAACCAGCCTGGAAAAGTAGGCGCCGCCACAGAAGCCGCGGTTTTCTGGACCAGCGAGAACAACCACAACACAACCGCGTCGCCTTTCAGGAGCTCTACGTCGTCCATTTCGCGCTTGGGAGGGAAGGCGTGCAGGCGAGTGGTTTGATGGTGGTGATGTTTCCGCCACTTTGCAAGACTCTTTACCTGTGCTTTTTTACTCCTCAAATGTGCCTTTGGTGTTGACACCAACCGGGATGAACACGAGACAAGGGACGCGGTTGAAGACGAGCAGGCACGTGCGGCACGACTACACGCCTTCGAGCCTCGCGCAGGCGCGAAGCCTGCGCAAGGCAACGCGTGTGCCGACATCCGTGGCGCGCCGTACGACTGCGCAAAGTCTTTTTCTCGGACTCGCTTCCGTCAGTTTCGACTTGCGGGTAGGATTTAGCACGCGCCATTGCGCCATCGTTGTCACTGTTCTGGGAACCGGCAGCGCGCTTAGCCGCGGGTTTCGGGCCCGCATCGCGCCCCGACCCCGTTCACGCCGCGATGTCGAGCTGGATGAGGAATTCGTTCTCAAGGGCGTTTAGTCCACGCGTGGGGGACGCGGAGGCGTCGGGGGCGAGGGACGGGTACGCGGAACTCGGCAGTGATTCCTCGGGGGGCGCGGTGACGCCCTTGCCCTTCCACACTGGTGACCGCGACGCTGTTCCCTCGGTTTCGGGACGAGCGAGCGCTGAGCTTCCCTTCGTTGGGGAAATCTCGCCGCACACTTCAGGCCGCCAAGGCACTGACACCACGAACACCACGCCCGTCACGTCTGGCGCAAGACCGCGCCGAACATTCAGCAGCCTGCTTCCGACGTTACCGAGCGTTTCCTCCGGATTGTTTGGCACCTCCGGCGAACCGAGCGCGGCGGAGAGACAGGCGCAGCTTCACTTGGAAGAGGAAACACAGATGGCCATGGCGATTAGCGCGTCGCTGGAGGAGACGCAAATACACCGACCGGGAGGGGCGTTTGACCCTCCGCCGGTTACGCCGTACTTAGTGAAAATGGGGTCCGCATCAGGCGGAGTTAACGGGAACCTCTCCGCGAACTCGACGCCGGGTAGCGCTCACGCCCTGAACAGCGCGAACCGGAACCGGAGCATGGACCGCAGGTCGAGCCTTGGCGGGGAACAAGATTTCGACGAGGACGTGTCTGCGGTCAGAGAACGAACGGAAAACGACCTGCACGCCGAGACGCAATCGTTCAAGGTACGTGTTGCGCGTTTCCCAAATCCTGACACCGTGTTTGCCCCCACACAAGACTGACACTTTTCAATCACAATCGCAGTTTCTGTCGTCGTGCTCACTGAACTTCAACGACGCCGTACCCGACGGCTTTTACGCGCCTTGGGGGTTCCCGTTTCCCGAATCGGACGATGACCGCATACCGCCGTTGAGGGTTTTACAGAGCATCGAACCCGACGGGTCTGATACGCGGGACGTGCTGCTTATGGACGCACGGAACGACGTCGCGTTGTTTGAGTTTACCACACGGTGCGTTGCGTTTCTGGAAAGCGAAAACACAACCGAAAAGAGTGGCACGTCAGGCCCTGTGACTATTCAGGAAAAGGTCCAGTACGTCGCCTCCGTGGTGAGCGAGGCGTTCGGCGGGGTGACTGACATCGGCGATGACTCTGATAGGCTACAGAACCTGTGGAGCGAGATGAGTTACGAGTTACGAGAGTCGTCCTCTACGCTCGTGTTTCCGTGCGGGGTGCTGCTTGATAAAAACATCGGTGTCAGAAAACACCGCGCGGTTTTGTTCAAGTACGTCGCCGATCGATGCGGCGTACCTTCGCGGCTAATCCGAGGCCGGTACTACTGCGGTTTGGATGACACCGCTGCGAATGTCGTTTCGCTTGGTGGGGTTGAGTACTTCGTGGATTTGCTAAGGCGACCCGGGACGCTGTATTTAGCCGGCGACGACGCGTACAAGGAGTTGCACAAAGCGTACGTGCCGCTTGTGTTGCTTGAGGCGCAACTGCCCAAGTTACGAGTACGCGCGGACGGAAACACGGATGGCGATGACGTCAGCATGAATCATGAAGGCACCCTAGCGACGACAAAATCGCTCACGCGGACGTCCTCCTGCCCCGACACCCTGATGCTGTCTCAAACCCCGCGGGAACGGAACAGCGTACAGCAGCCACGGCTTTTGGGAAAAGAGCCTGACGATGGTGGCGGTGACGAAACGGAGCAAAAACAAATACCGCCGTTCGACTCGGTGACACCACCGAAAACCCACCGGCGCCGCAAAAGCTCCGCCGCGGCGAATGAAATCGGCGACCTGTTGGCCGCGTACGCGCCAACGGTAGCGGGGTATGGTGGCGGTACGCCGACGGGGACTGATACCAAGATGGATATCGATCGTACGGGTGCCCGTTCTGAAAATATCGGTGTGGGTTACCAGGGTATCAAGTCTGACCCTAACGCCACCGACGCGTCGTCTGAAACAACCCCCTTCGCCGACGGAACCGACGTAGACACCCAGAACTGGCGTTTCCACGGAAGAGGCGAGGTTGGCGAAGGCGAAGCGTTCGGGGCGCTGCCCGGTCGTCAAGAAACAAACGAAGGCGGCTTCGCCGCGATGCCGCGCGTGGTGTCTACCACCACCGCTTCTACTTCCACGTCCACGTCGGGATCGACGCGGGGACCACCGGACGATACGGGAACAAAAGCGGTCTACCCGCAGTCCCCCCTTTCCGTGGCGGTTGATTTGTCAATCGCCGCGGACACGATTCAGCTGGGCGAGAGGATCGGAATAGGGAGCTACGGCGAGGTACATCGCGGGGTGTGGAGGGGCACCGAGGTCGCGGTGAAACGTTTCCTGGACCAGGATTTATCCACCGACTTGATGCGGGAGTTTTTCGGTGAAGTGGATTTGATGCGGCGTTTGCGGCACCCTAACGTCATTCTGTTAATGGGCGCGGTTACCTCGGTGCCGAACTTAAGCATCGTCACCGAGTTTCTGCACCGCGGGTCGCTGTTCAAGCTGCTGCGAAAGCGAAAAGAAACCGACTTCATCGAGCAATCCATGCGAAGCGAAAGCAGGCGCTTGCGCATGGCCCTGGACGTGGCGAAAGGCATGCACTACCTGCACACGTGCACGCCGACCATAGTGCACCGGGACTTGAAATCGCCCAACCTTTTAGTGGACAAGCACTGGGTGGTGAAGGTGCGTATTGCGCGTTTCCCAAATCCTGACACAGTGTTTTATCTCTCAGCTGGTGACTGTTCGGACCGATTGTCCTGACTGTTTACTCATGCACATTACGAAAGGCTGACACTTTCTTTTATTTATCGTAAGGTCTGTGACTTTGGTTTATCGCGGGTGAAGAAGAACACTTTTTTATCGTCGAAAAGCAACGCCGGAACCCCCGAGTGGATGGCCCCGGAGGTGTTGCGGAACGAGCTGTGTGATGAGAGCGCAGACGTGTATTCGTTCGGGGTTATTGTTTGGGAGTTGTTGACCCGGGAAATTCCGTGGTCAGCACTGAACCCTATGCAGGTCGTCGGTGCGGTTGGGTTTGCGGGGCAGACCCTGGCGATTCCGCCCGAGATAGACGACTCCTTGAAACAAATTCTCACGCAGTGTTGGGACCGCCTCCCAAGGAAACGACCGAGCTTTCTTGAGTTGCACAAACGCTTGAAACCGTTGGTGCTTAACTCGGTGGAGCGGGAACGGGAACGGAACGTGGCTGCTAGACGACAGAAAAGCGGCGCGCCCGAGGCGGACGCGGATACGGAGGAAAAAAGCGACGGCGAGAAATCGCCAGAGGCGAGTGCGGAGACAAACACGGTTCCTCGCGATACTCCAGACGACGATTCCTCCGCCGTCGCCGCGACACCGGTGGAGACAAACAAATCCTCTCAAGTCAAGGGAGAGTATCCTATTTTGCCTTAACGTCGCTTGAAATCTTACAAGAGTTGATACTACAACCGGGGTATCTGATACTACTTCGTTTTTACCGCGCGACTAACTACGCACTAAACCTGGGTGACTAACTCCTCCCCAAACTCTACGCACACTTCCCACGCGCGTGCCTTCAACTCACGTCTCGTAAATCAACACTTTTGCGTTTCCGGCGAGTAAAGGAACCCGAGACTCGGCTCCAGTAACCATTTGAACAAAAACGTCACCGGCTTTAGGGACAGGAACACCACGGTTACTACGGCCATGATTAAGGTCAATACGAACCTGGCGGTGACCTCCCCATCCGCCCCGTCAACGTGCCAGGTCATTTCGTACCAGTCGGTGTACTTCGCGAGAAGCATGAATATCGCGATGTGCAGCACGAACGGGTACAGCGTACGGCTTCCCCACTTCGCGAGTCGCAAATACGCTCTTGTTGCAAAGCGTGTCTGGTCACGTTCCTTGCCGTACCTGCCGACTCTGCGCACGGCCTTTGACTTCTTTCCTTGAGGGTCTTTGGACGCGGCGGACGATATCAAACCCGCGGTTTCTCCGCCGTCGTCGTCGTGGCCCGGGTACGAAACCCCGATTGAAGTCGGCTCGGGCACCAGCGCAAAAACAACAGTCATGGCGAAAAACGTCCACGCGTACAGCGCGAGTTGGAAAACCGCGCCGTACCCCCAGTTCTCACCGTAAACCGCGTCGTGCGGGTCGCTTTGGAACCAGTACTCCACGTTCAGGTCGTACCCGTAAGTAGCGGTTAGGGCGGTCAAAAAGATCACCGCTAAAAGAAACGTCGAAAACGTCTTGGCCAAGAAACCCCTCGCTGAGAGTGTAAAAGTAAATGTCAGTCTTGTATGGGCAATCAGGGAGGCGGAATGTGGTGGGTGGGAAATACGCACCCTCGGGAAAAAAACACGCGTGCTTCTTCATCAAAAACCCGCACAGGAAGTAGGGCATGTGCACGCATGACCTGTGCAGGGAAAGGAACCGTCCTATCGTGGTGTACCCCACTAAGACACCCAACACGAGGTGCACCAACAACGTGTAACGCATCTCAAGCGCGAACGGCCGCCACACTCGTTTCGTGACAAGGGACACCAAGTACCACAGCTGCGCGAACGGGTACGCGAAAGTCCACCCGTCCCACCCGTCCCACGTGCCTGTTTTCGGGTCCACCAAGGACCAATGGTTAACGAGTTCGCACTTGGGGCGTTGCGGAGGTACCAAGGAGGTCCCGTGAAACTCGTCCACATCGACGTGGAACTCGACGTGGTCGCCTTCGCAAAACAGTTTGGTGTACGCCACGCTGTACAACACGTGCAGCGCCAGAAACGGTACGACGATTCCGCCAATCAACGCGCGTCGTCGCTGTGCGTTCAAGTCACCACTAACATAACCGCTAATCAACACGAACGCCGGGACGTGGAAGCCGTAAATCACGTGCATGAACACTTGAGTCGGTTTGTTGCCGACTTTGTAAAACGGTTCCACGAAATGCCCGGCGCATACCAGGGTGATGAAGATCATCTTCGCCACGTCTAGGCGCTCGCTGGACACGGGGGCGGCGCCTGTGATTGCTTTTAAGGAAGCGACCCACTTCGGGTCGCCATGACTCGGGGCGGGGTACTCGCCACCCGAGACGGTGCCGTACGAAGAGCCGTTCTTCACGGTGGTCGGGGAGGCCATGACGAGTATTTTCGACTACCACTACTCCTTTGAAGATGCCACTGCCGTACAGATTGGCCGCGGCCACGCGTGTCCCACTCTACGACCGATGACCCTGAACGACCACGGGTGTCACACAACCGTGACCGGTAAGTTCCCGAACCTATCACCGGGTCGGGGTCACCTCCCGACACGCCGCAGCGCGTGTCCGGTGTGAACCCCACGGTGGCACGCGGGCTCTTGAATTCGACATAACACCCTTGGAAGCCACGAAAGTTGGTGCTCGAGCCGATTCAGAAAATCTTTCGCCGTCCTACCCCAACCCATCGCCGTCATTCCTCGACGCCGACCGACGGTGACGGCGACCGGTTTCGGCCAGCCCCCGAGGATCGCGTGATGATGCGCGTGTCGTCGTGTGTTCCGCGCTGCGGGTTCGTGTCGCACCAATTGCCCCAACTCGCGTCCACGTCAGGCAGGGCCGGCGCCATGGCGCATCATCAGAAAGCTCATCGTAAACAGGCAAACCTCGTTTCGTTGCGAAGGCGTGGTACGGTATGCGCAAACAGTGTACGTGTGTTGTCGGGGTCACGGCCGGGGCGGTCGCAAGTGCTACGAGCGCTACACGCGCTGGACCCCACCGTCACTAGCACTACTGACTCGGCACCGTTCGTGACCCCCGATGACATGAAACGAGGCGAAATCGCCCGCGAGTGGATTTCCGAGTTGTACGACAACGTGGATTACTCCAAAGTGTTCGACGCCATGGACGGCGACGACGAAACAAACCGATCCGACGACGACCTTTTCGACTCCCTAGCTCAAGACGACGACGACGACCCCGAGCGCATGTACGGCGAGTTCGACATGGGTTTCTTTATCGGGTTGATAAAAAGTTTGGAACGCGACATTTGCGACCTGGAGTTTGGAGACGTGGACGGCGGCGCCGTGACAAACGGCGTGTTCTGCGACGTCGGCTCGGGACGCGGTCAGATTTGTTTCCTAGCCAGCGTGTTGCGCAGCTGGCAGCGGTGCGTCGGTCTTGAAATCGACCCTCAGTTGCACACCATCGCGGAACAGGTCACGATGTTCACCACGCCTGATGCGAAGGACAAGGTTGTGAGTCCCGAGTTTCTTGAAAGCTTTCCAGTCGCGGGCCGGCCGAGCCGCCAATCCCCCGTGTCATTCGTCAACGGCTCCATGTACGACCGCAACGACCTGAGCGCTACTCTCGAAAACGCGACTGTGGTGTTTATGTTCTCCACTAAGTTCGAAGTAGTGGGGGGTGGGGAGGTGGTTGGCGAGTTTCTTAACGATGATGAGGACCACGGTTCGAATCCGGGGGGTGATTCATCATCGTCGTCAGCGCTAAAACCCGCCGTGAAGACGCTTAAGGTCGGTTCTTTTATTCGCCCGCATTTACGAATCGGCGCCTTGGTGGTTACGGTAAACGCGGTGCTTTCCCGAAACGATGGCTACGCACTACTACGACAAGAACACGGCCCGGACGCGGAAAAAGTGGGCGGATCCACCGCGTACGTGTGGCGAGTCACCGAGGTCACGTGTGACGACGCGGACGGGGGGGTTTCGAAGAAAAAAAAGAAGACGAAGAAGAAAATCGTGACGTAGATTGCTATTTCACTTTTAGATTGCTATTTCATTATTGCTGATAGCACACAAACAACCCTCGTTCACTCATCAAACTCGAAGTAGCCTTGAATCGTGAACGGTTCTTGCTTGATCTCGGGCGAACTCTGCGGCTCGCGCTTGATCCGCTTCTTTGAACTCGGCGGATCCGCGCGTGCTGATTTACAAACTACACAGTCGTGTTTCACCCTCCCGTGAGGGCAGGGGTTGCACTCCGCGCACATGTTTTTCCGCCTGCCGTGAGGGCAAGGGTTGCACATCACACACATGTTTTTCACCTTGCCGTGGGGGCAGGGGTTGCACTCCACGCAGCTATGTTTCACCTTGCCGTGGGGACACGGGTTGCACTCCGCGCAGCCGCCTTTCAGCTTGCCGTGGAGGTAGGGGTTGCACTCCACACAATTTCTCTTTTCCTTTCCATGCGGGCACCGTTTCTCTCCCATCGCGTCTCTTGTACGACGGTATCGCGGATATTACACGTGCGTCCGCGTGCGGCTATCGCATTTGCGCAACCACTCACCACGACTGTATCGGTAGCCTCGGAAGCGTCCGTCGGAGCCCGACACGAGAGCGCTCGTTCACACGAAGTGAGGGTTCATTCGACACGAACACGGGTTTTCCAGAAAAGTTGCACCTTTCAATTCCATACGTGTGATTCCGATGCGTTCGGTCAATGTCACGTTTCATCGTTTTCATCTTTCGATTGAAACCAATTTTGGCAGAATCCCACGAAGTGGCTTCGAGATTTCGTCGAGCCCTCGTTCATTAAGGAGTTTGGCCACGCGTCCCGACCGGTCCCTCTCGACCCCACAGTCCGCCGCACGCCCTTCCCGCCCAGCCCACGCGTCACGCCTGCAACGCGCGTCGCCTTAACGTCGGCGGTTCGCCGTTGATGCCGGTGACCGCGACACGGGCGGTCTTTCGAGACCTGGTCGGACTGCGCACCAGACTCAAAGGTTTGCTCGCCACCGCCCCGTCGAGAGCATCTCACGGCCGCGTCGGAGGGAGACACGCGTCGTCGTGCCGCGTTCTCGGCGCGGAGCGAGGAGTTCGGCCCGGGTACAGCCAGCCTAAACCGGGAGTTTGCGCCAGGGTTCCGAAAAGTACACCCGTCGCGCTTCCCAGACGGCACACGGGTACGTCGCGGAGACCCCACTCTCCGGAAATTGCGTGAATGCAAAGAACCCCTCTTCTTTCTTCCACGTCTCTCGCTGTTGGCAAGTGTTTTTTTAATCTCGCGCGACCGCCGCTGACCCGAAAGACCCTGAACCCTAAACCCTAAACCCTAAACCCTACACCCCTCACCCTGCATACCCACAGAAATCTTCACCCGAGCCCGTTCCAGTGGTGGCAAAGTTTCCGTGGAGTCGCCGACGTGTTCAAATACGGAGGCAGAGGGTTTGCGAGAACGTCAGGATTCGGACGACGGATCCGAGCCGCTGAGTTCGTCGAAGGACCGCACGACACGAAAACAAACCGAGTCCACGTCCGAAGTTCAAAGAAGAGTCGTGGTCACGATGTTACCCAATGCTTCTATTGTGTGCACCGCTGATGAGCGGAAGATCTTCGATACCCTGCTTGACGTGGTGAAGGTGTATGAGCTTCCCGTGACGTTGCGCGTCGCGGGTAAGGGCCTTTCCCATTTACCACATTCCGCCTCCCTGATTGCCCATACAAGACTGACATTTGTTTTTTACAATCTCAGGCGGGTGGGTGCGGGACAAGCTTCTCGGGAAAAACTCGTCGGACATCGACATCGCGCTGGATACGTGTATGGGCCAGGATTTCGCGAACAAGGTGAACGAGTACTTGGCCACGAAAGGCGAGGAAACCAGGGGGGTTGGGGTGATTCAAAGCAACCCGGAGCAGAGCAAGCACTTGGAAACGGCGACGATGCGCGTGCACGGGAGCTGGCTTGATTTGGTGAACTTGCGAAGCGAATCGTACTCGGAGGGGAGCCGCATTCCGGAAGCGCGGTTCGGCACGCCCACGCAGGACGCGGAACGACGGGATTTAACAATCAACGCGCTGTTTTACAACATCTCCACGGACACCGTGGAGGACTTCACCGGGAAGGGTTTGTCCGACCTTCAGGGTGGTTTAATTCGAACGCCGCTGCCTCCGCGGACGACTTTCCTGGATGACCCGTTGCGCATTTTAAGAGCCGTGCGGTTCGCGTCACGGTTCGGGTTCGCCCTTGACGACTCCATCGCAACGGCGGCGACGGACGTGACGGTGCAGGAAAACTTACGCACGAAAGTGAGCCGGGAAAGGGTGGGGAAGGAAGTCGGGGGGATGCTTCGCGGACCGTCGCCGGGGGACGCGCTGACGCTGTTGTGCCGGTTTGAGTTGTTCGACGCCGTGTTCGCCAGCGCGCTTCCCAGCGGCGCGGTGCCTGCGCAAACCAGCTGGGGATGTCTGCACGCCACGCGCGCTTTGGACGCGGTGCTTTCTGCGCACGCCAACCTGGACGACTCAGCAGGCGATGCCGGTAACGCCCACTCTGCTTCTTTCTTCACCACCCAACTCACCGGAGAGGAACGCGAGTGGCTTTGCCTCGCGTCGTTCCTGGCGCCACTGCATGACGGGTTCGTGACGAACCCGAGTTTCGTTTTGGAAAAAGAAAAAGAAAAAGACGAAGAGCCCACCAAAAAGCAACAAACAAAGCTGGGCTCCAAGAAAACGAAACACGTCCCCCTCGTCATGGTCGTGGTGAAGGAAGGGTTGAAAATGCGCAACACGGATGCGGAGACGGTGTGGCAGATTCTGGACACCGCGGGAACAATGCGCGGGGCGTTGTTTGGGCCGGACGCGCCGAGTGATGTTTCGTCAATATCAAGAGGTACAGCCTTGGGGCTTTCCCAAATCCGCCAATCACTGTGGAGGCCCGATTACGGTGACTGTTTACTCCGTCAAATTACTCCGAACATCACGAAAGACTGACGTACGTTTTGTTTTACCCATCTCAGTAACCCTCGGGCGGTTGTTGCGCCGCGCGAAGACGAAATGGAGGCTGGCGCTTGTTTTAGCGGCGGCGCTGGAAATGCCCGGCGTGGTGACCTTGGGTCAAGGCGCTGAGCTTCCGCCGTGGGCGATTGAGCTGGCGAAGGGGCCTCCCTGCGCCGTGCACCTCACCGGCGGCGGCGAGAACGGGCACGGCGGGGGGTCGCCGTTGCACGCGTTCGCGGCGACGAGCCTGGGCGCGTCTGGGCCTTGCCGATCGGACGACAACGGGAAGGGAGTTTTAGTCCGGTCGTCCGCGGACGGCTTGGCGAAGCGAGTGTTGGAAATTGAGGGTTTAGTGCAGGCTCTGGATTTGAATGAAAGCTGGACAACCAAACCCATGCTGGACGGCCGGGAAATAATGCAAATCGCGAAGTGCAAAGGTGGACCGGTGATGAGTTCGTTTTCGGAGCGGTTGGTTGATTGGGGGCTGGAACACAGGGATGGCACGAAGGAACAGGCGGCGGCGTTCGTGGCGGAAATCGCGGACCAAGTCAAGGCGGAGTTCGCGGAGTAGACGATTGGATATTGTATGAGTAATCAGTCTTACTAATCTTTTTCTAATCGAACATCGAGCTATGTAGAGCGGTGTCTTACTAATCGTGTCTACTAAGAATCGAACCCACGAGCTACGTGTTCCTACTGCTACTACTAACCAACTCCTACGCTAAAATCACCCACACTACCCCTACCACCAAACGAAATCCGTCTCCGCGTTCAAAACCGTCAGCGTGGCCGGGACAATCGCAGGCGGGTCCGAGTGCGGCACCGTCAACGCGATCGGCAGGACGAGTCGAGTTCGGCGCGGTTGTTTGCCCGTACCGCGAGATTGTTTGCCCATACCGCCCTTCTTCCCGTGTCCTCCTTGCTGCCACGCAACAAGCGCCTTGGCTAAATACGCACTGGACAAGTCCATCACCGCGCGTGCGGTGCCTCGGGCAAGGCTTTTCGGTGTCGCGGAGGTGACGACGCCGAGAACGGTTTGGTTGGCGGACCCGATTGCAAGCTCTGTTCGAGTCTTTCGATTTTTTGTTTTTTCACCAAACCCGAAAACCTCGTCGAACGGCGACGCGCTTTTCGGGATTAGTTTTCCGTCATCTTTTGCAAAACTTGCGTATGCGCAATTAGTCTGCGTACCCATACGCCGTTCGCCAACCGCGCTGCTGCTTTTCTGTTTTGGACGTATTGATTCAATCTGTTCATGCGTAGGCGCCAAAATCGCCGCGCCAGAAACGGGCGACCCGCCTTTTGGACACGCGATTAAAACGCGGGTCAAATTTTTTTGACTTTTCTTTTCATCGTCAGACTGTTTAGTCATGCAAGCCGACAAAACGAACCCAACGCCCGCTCGCAGTCGCGCCTCTTCTTTCCCATCCGCCGCGCGCTTTCCTTTCGGAACACACGCGGCGCGAGCTTTGAGTTTGTCCACTTGTCGAGTCATCGACTCACCAGCTGATTTCGATTCCGGGTAATCCTCCGGGAAACAAGGCGCACCAGACACGGAGGCGAGCCACCGCCATTCCCTTTGGCCCGCGACGGCGACGTTCGCGTAGACGATTTTTTGCCACAGAAGCTTGGTCACCGCGGCCGGCGCAAACACGGTGAACCCGGGACGCGGCGCGCCAACGACGGGACGGGCTCGTCGGACGATCATGAGAGGGCACGAACTTTCTGCAGCTTCGGCATCGGTCCGAAGACCGGGTGACGCTTCTTCAGCTGCAAGCACGTCCTCCGCGACGCGCGCGAGGACGCACCGAGTCTTTGTCGAGTCTTTTTGCAGTCCGTCGCGAATTCCGGTGCCGGGTGTTACAGCGCTATACTCGCCAGTAGCAGCCGTACATGTGGTCACCACAAACTTCGATTTGAACACCCGGCGCGGCGTGACACCCCCGTCGTGTTCGTCAAGCACGTGTTGGGAACCCACCAGGGTTCGTACCAACTTCTCTGTGTTTTTCCCAACCAGCTCGAGCCGACACACCCGACCGCACGCGCGCCGCACGCTTATCGCAGACTCGCCGCAGACTGACCGCGCACCACCACCGACACCAACACAGCAACTCGCCGTCGCGGCGAGTTCCTTAAGCACAGTAAACGTCTCGTGTCTCGCTGCGGCGTGTACCGAACAAAACACGGTAGCCCTTTCACTTTCATACGGAAAGCACCGGATGAACTCCACCGGGGCTATTAAAGCGCCGTTCGCGGCGAACAGCGTTCCGTCCAGCGCGGTTTCGCCGCGCGCGAACGCGCGCGAGCGTAAGTGAGCGGTGAGGAGGGACTTTTCATTCGGGAAAACCCCACAGCACGTTGCTATGAAGCTCCGTAACGTGTCAAAAGCATCGCCCCCGGCAGGATTCGAACCAAGGACCGACAAAACAAAACTCGCGTGGTAAGACGCGTCGTGGGCGATTGTTTTGGACAAAGACCGTTTCACTAACGACCGCGCGCCATGTCCTTTTCCGGGAACGCCTTTGGGAAGCGCCCATCCGTGTTTGTGTGTCATCTCGAACCGCTTGGCGTGCCAGACGTGCGTTTCCAGGCGACGCCAGTGTTTTTGGGTTTCGTTTTTCGTTTCCGAAAAGGCGCCGCACACGTGGCCGACGGATTGGCAACCCGTCTCTTGGTCACTCGCGTCGTCCCCGGTTTCGCCCTTCCGCTTCGTATCCGCGTTTTCATCCCCAAATTTCCCATCGTCACTTCCCAAAACAAGCTTTTTCCGATTCGCAACGCGCGCGCGTTCCGGTCGGCGCGTGGCGGCTCTGCACCAGTGCATGGCGACGTTTTTTACGGAGAACGAAAATTTGTATCGCGAAACGGTTTCGTTTTCGTTTTTTTGGCACTCCCCAAACCCGGCATCCGCTAAAACCTTCGCGCGCTTCGCGTTGGGCCTTTTCTGTCTCCGGTCTCTTGGGTTGTGACTCGTCGCTCGTCTGCGCAGGTGCCTTGGCAGGGATGCGGCGCCAATGAACCCACGACTGCGCGCGCGCAGGGCGTCGACTAAAACGCCGAGCTGAGGGAAGCGAGGGAAAGCGCCGGGTGAGTTGCGAAAAGAAAACACCGAATGCAAGACCCATTACGTTGTTGTCGGGTCCGTGTGTCGAGTGGGGGTTAAAAAAAACTCGCAAAAGTGCCTCGGGCCGTAGCAAGCGGGTGTCACCCCGCGGTTACGCGTGTCGCCATCGTGTTAGTTCTCGGTTTGGCTGGGTGCGATTGTAGATCCTCATTGGCAGCGAGTAAAAGGTCGAGCGGCGGCGCAGGGGAAAAAATACACAAAGACGAGCCAAAGGAAACGGGTACCCGTCGCGCGCGCGGCGCACGTACCTCCGTGGCCCTCGCCGCGGCGAAATCAACCGCGCGCAGGTGCCGCGGTAAACCAGGTGGATCGGCCATCCCGCGAAAACGGGGACAAACCCTCCGCGCGCACGGCGCGGAGGAACAGTGATGGGGGATGAGGGTTTCGCCGAGAAAAACAGTATCTGAGAAAAACCGCCTGGATGAATTTTTATTGGGATGATGATCTCGTTTCTAAAAGAAGTGCCGTCTCTCTCTTCACTGGCGGGCGTCGCGCCACGGCATGCTCGATGTCATAAGTTAACTAGACTGCTAGACTGCTAGACTGATCTACGGCATGGCGCCCGACCCCCCCGCGGAACCGCAGTACGCCTCTCCCGGGTTACTCGCCGCTGGTTTGGCGGTGATCCCAAACGCGGCGCTGTGGTGGGGTTTGTCACGAGGGAAGAACAAGCTGGAGGTGTTGGTGACCGGGGCTTTGCGATACGGTGGTATCCCCGGGTTGCTGTGCATTCCGTTCCTCGGCATGTCCATGGAGAAGTGTTTCTACGACACCCTGGTTTCAGCACAAGGGTGTGACCCCACGTTCGTGCCAGAGGATAGAAAAAACCAGGCGTTTCCCTCTGGGGGATCGGCGTTTTTTCCGAGCTTCTCGTTAGTGCCAGTGAAGCACGTTGCGGAGTACGGGGCGTACTTTGGGGTTGGAAAGAAATGAGGCGGAGATGAGGCGGACTTTCCAGAGGTGGATGCGGGTTGTCATACTTCCGGATTCACTTCACGGATAGACTTAATAATAGAAACGCGCGTCGTAACGGCCCGGGTATCAAACGCGGTCTCGGCCATCACGCGTCTCGGTCTAATTGCCATCACGCGTGTCACGAGTATCTACCCCGTCACGAACAACCGTCGGCGCTCGTCTTTGTCCATCCCCCGGTTCCTCCGTCGGCGACAAACGGCGCGACGTGGAATTTGGCCGGCCCAACGCTCGCGCGCGCGCAAACGCCGAAACCGGCGGCGCCGCACCGATAGCACCTCCGTTCCTTGAGTTGACACTGTTTCGCGACGACGAAATCAAACCCAGCAACGTGGTGGCGGGGACGGTGGTGCCGTTGGCGAAGGAATCGAAAAGCAAATCGACAACCTGGATGACTTGGTTGCGTCGCGCCGCGGGCAAGCGCGCGATTCGGTCGGTGACGTACGAAGCGTCCGTTGAAGCGTCGGGTGATTCATTTAGTGTATCTTTCGAAACCAAACCAGTACCCGTAACTGTCCCGGGACGCGTGTCTTCCACGGAATGGCTGGGTGTTGAATGCATGGGCGGGAACATTTTTCGGGAAATGTCAATGTCGCCGTGGACGTCGCCGCCGCGTTTCAGCGCCGGCGACCGTAACCCCGGGGTGCGAACTTCAACGCCCACCGAGATTCCCGAAGGCGTGAGGGTCTGGCGGTCGTATGGAGCGCGGTGAGCGTCAGCGTCCACGCCGTGGCTATCGGACGAAGCACGGCCGTGGCGTCCCCCGGTTCGAACATCGTCCGCGCCGTGGCTACCCCCCCAAGTTCGAACAGGGGGGGTCTGTTCGAACCGCCCTTCGTTAACAAAGCACATGATACTCGCCATGGCGACGTCCCGTTCCTTCGGCGGAAGTTTTCCCAGCCGAACTTCCGCCATCGCCGCGACGTCCCGCACGTTCCGCCGCTCCACCTGGTCCATCCGCGGCCGCGCGACTTTTGCTTTCTTCGCGTTCTCTTTGCGTAAGGCTCGCATTAGGTCCCTGAATTCGTCTCGGTCCAAGGCGCCACTGCTGTCGAAATCGAACTTCGTGAACAGCGCGCGAACTTCGTCTTCGGTCATCTCGCGCAACGGCAGCTTTTGAAACGCCCTGCGATTGGTAACGAAAAGTGTCAGTCGGGACCGTGACTTGTGTGAGTAATTACTCTGGACAATCGGCAAACGGCCGGTGCCGCCTGATTTGGGAAAGCCCCAAGGCCGTACCTGATAATCTCGGGAAGATCCAGCTCGCCTGAGCTGTCCTCGTCAAACTTAACGAAACTCCGTTCGCACATCTCGTCGAACTCGGCTTCGCCGACGTCCGCGAATTTTACCAAAACCTGTTCCTCCCGCAAACTGCGCATCAGCGCCTCGAACTCGTTTTGGTCAAGCGCGTTTGAATCGTCCACGTCGAACTCGCGGAACTTGGTGACGACTTGTTTCTCTGCGATTGGGAGGGAAAAGGGTCAGTCTCTTCTGTCTCGAGTATGGGCAAACAGTCTACTTGTGATATATTTGTAAGAGAGGCCAGTGCTGGTAAGAGTTACCAGTAGTGCACTTCCTTTTAATGACCAGTGGACGTCACGCAGGGGCGGTAAACCGTCGGATTGGGATTTCCTCGGTAAGACGCACCGGTACACTTCAGGGGTAACGTGCGAAACGCCTCGAGGATTTCGTTAAGCTCCAACGCGCCGCTCTTGTCGTCGTCGAAGCGTTTAAACGCCGTCGCCACGAGCTTCACGAAATCATCCTCGCCGACTTCCAACACGGAGGTTAACCCTAAACCCATTTTCCTCGCGAAACTGGTGTCCACGAATTTCGCCTTGCTTTTCATCACGTGGTCCACCGCGGGGCCGCCTGTTAGTAAACAGCACACGTGCGCGTCCCACGCAAACGCGCTCGTTTTGTTCGTCGGGTTTATCTGCGGCGGCTTGAACTGGGTGGCGCCGTGTCCGTCCGTGACGCGCTCGGGGTCCTCCTCTAAAAAGCCAATCAGAATTTCGCCGTACTCCTGACACCGCACCGCCATGTCATAGAAACTGAGTTTCTCGCCGGGTTTCGCATACCGCGACGCGGGGACGCACGCCATTGACGCCCCTCTCGGCGCCAGCATCTCATCCAGAATTTCTTTCACGGACCTGTCCTCGCACACCATGGCCATTATTTTCGACACCATGTCGTTGGATTGCAGAAAGTCGGAAACGGCGCGCATCTCGTCGTTTGACTGAATCGTCTGCTGCGTCCTCGGATCCAGAATCTCGGTGACGATTGGAATTCGCGGGAACTCGGTTTTGACGTATTGATCCGTACCACCACTCGACACACGACGTACATTGTTGTTTCGTCTCAGCGACTCAACTCGTCTCAGCTCCGCGCGTTTCGCCTTTTGGATGTTCCGAATTAAAAGCAACGTGGCGAGGCACTGAGATTACATAAAAGAAAGTGTCAGTCTTGTACGGGCAACCGGTGTGTGGCGGATTTGGGAAAGCCCCAACACGTACCTTGGAGTCGCTTTGCATGATGTCGCCCTCTTCGGTTTCATCCGCGAACACAATCACTGAGGTGAACTGGCCGATGTTCAACAGCTCCAAGTGTCGCCGCTGCGCGGTGTTCCCGACGTGATGCACCAGTTTTATGTTTCGTAAAGTTTCCACTTCCAAGCCTCCGTCCGCGAGTAACCGGTCGCGATCGGAAAGCGCCACCGAGGCCATGATGTGGATTTCGCTCCCGCCGACGCACATCGCGTCCAGTAACAACAAAACGTCCCGCAAATCTCGGCGCCACCCCGCGAACAGAATAAACTCGCGTTCTGATACGATGAAAAAGAAAGTGTCAGTCGGGGTATGGGCAGTCGCAGAGGCGGAACGTGGTGATTGGGAAAGGCCCGCACCGGTGTCGCTGCCTTTGATCCAAGGCACCCGTCCCGGGTTCGGGACGTGTTTTGTTTTTGGGCGGTACGTGTCGTTGTCCTGATACGATAAAAAAGAAAGTGTCAGTCTTGCATATCGCGATGTATGGACAAACAGTCAGAGGTAACAGTCCCTTCTGGTACGAGTATGGGCAATCAGGGAGGCGGAATGTGGTGACTGGGAAATACGTACCTCCGCTAACACGACGAGCTCGTCCTGCGGCCCCATCACGCGGTCGTGTCGCGGGTTAAGCTCCAGCCCCCCGTCCTTACTCTTAACCCCAATGGGAATCGCATCCGGGAGCATCAAGTGCGTTTCCCCGAAAACCACGCCGTTTAGTTCTTTCCAGTGCGCGCTGTAAAACTCGTCCCCGTCGAACCCCAACACGACGCGGTACACCTCCGCCAACCCGGGCTGCCGGACGCTCATCAGCATCAGCCGTCCGATGACGTCGTGGCTCACCACGGTTTCCACGTTCCCCCGGCCGATCAAATGAATCAGCGGCTCGTTGTCCTTGTCCCTCACCTCCGCCACGACGTGGCCGGCTAAACTCAGGTTACTCAGGTTCAAAACCACCTGTGATCGTAAAACAAAAGTGGTTAACGTCTTGTACGTGCAAACGTAGGTGTCGGGGTTTGGGAAATCCTGCACGTACTTGCAGCACCTCCGCGTCCGCCTTGTCGGCATCCTTTGTTCCGTTTGAAAAAACAACAACGCTTCGCGCGGTGTGCACGCTGACTTTACACAAGTCGCCAACCATCAGCCGTGAGCCTTGTCGAAACACAACGGACGTGCCTTTGAGTTCGCTTTTTGGTAGCATAACGTTCAGCTCGCGTTCCATTTTTTCCTTTCGCATTTTAAAGAAAAGTGTCAGTCTTATATGGGCAAACAGTGTTGGGATTTGGGAAATACAACACGTACCTTGCCATCCTGGCAAAGCACAACCACCGCGCCGCCGCCTTCCGATTCGTTCGCCAGCACGATCTCTTTCAGAGGTAAAAAGAAAAGTGTCAGTTTTGTATCAGCAAACAGTCGGAGGGATTATTGAAAGGCCCAAAGGTACGTACCTTTGATGAACAACAAACTCTTCTCGCTCCACCCCAGCATCACGACGTGGCCTTTCTCCACCACCTCGGATTTACCTTCCCGTAAAGATTTCATTTTGAACTGGACCGCTTCCACCACTAACGCCAGGACCACGGAGAAGTACAGAATACCGACAATCACGATGGACGACGCGACCGCGCGGCTGGCTATTGTGGACGGGACGACCCCGGAGCTTAAGATTCCCGTGCTGATCCCTGTGATTGTAAAAGAAAAGTGTCAGTCTTGCGTCGGCGAGTGTGGGTGTACTGTATGGGCAACAGGGCACGTGTGATGCGTGTTGGGATTTGGGAAACACAACACTTACAAGTGAACGTGGCCCACATCCCATCTAAGTAACCTACGGTGTCGTCGATGCCGTGGTACCCGAACCCGCCGCTAACCGTAAGCGCCACCGCGCCCGCAATAAGCGCGTAGGACTGGTAAACGGACTGGCTGAGGTACGAATCCGTCACGTACGCCACCCTGCGGTACCAATACGCACCGCCATCGCCTCGTGTTACTCGTGTTACTCGTTTTCGAACCACGGGGTCTGCTGGGGGCGCCGCTTCGTCGTCGCTTTCGCTCACCCAGCCCCCGCTTGGTTTCGTTGGGAACCGCCCGCCCGACTCGCCGTCGTCATCCTGCGACACAGTCCCGGGACGACGCCCGGGCGCCATCCCGGGACCGGACCCGGAACGGCGGGACGCGGCGTGCGCCAACGTGTGCATGTCAAATCTTCGAAACGACGCAACGCGTCGAAATAATATTTCTGGAAAGTTTCGATCGCCTGTGGAGACCAAAAACAGTGGCAACCGAACGAGCACGCACCCATCGCGCGCACAATTGAGTCGTATTACTTTCTCTGTTGGATTCGATTACAACGTCAGCTACACATCTACAGAAGTTTCTTGAATTCCTCCACGGCGCTTTCCGAAACCGCCACTTCCGCCTCGAATTTCTCCTTCTTCTCTGCGTTGTCGTTGCGGACGCTCTCCGGAACCTTGTCCTCGTACCCGTCCATGGCCATCTTCTGTGCCAACTCCGCGATTTGCTTCAAGGTCGCCACAACCTTCTTCTCGAGCTTCGCGATCTCCACGGACGGCTCGACGCTGCCCTTCAGCATCACGTACACCGTGGTGCTTTCGTCCACGATTGTGACGCCGCAGCCGGCGGGCGCGGCGTCGTCGGGAGACAACACGGCGCAAACCGACGCGCTGGCGAGCGTCGCGATGGCATCCGCGAACAATGACATCGCGGCGACCGCTTCGTCGCCCCGGGCCACGACGAACACCTCCGGCTTCGCTTTGGGGGGGAGGTTGTAGGACGCCCGCAGCGCCCTAACCGCCTTCACCACGTCCATCGCGGACGCCATTCGAGTTTCCACAACCTCGTCGACCCGTGTATCGGGCGTGCTTACCGGGTAATCCGCGATCATGATACTCCTCGCGGTTTCCGCTTGCCTCCGCGGTAACCGCTGCCACAGCTCCTCCGTGACGAACGGCATGAACGGGTGCAGCAAACGCAGCCCGGCGTCCAACAGCGTCCACAGCACGTCCCGGGTGCTCTTCTTCGCGACCTCGTCGTTTCCTTGCACCACCGGTTTCATCAACTCGATGAACACGTCACACAAGTCGTACTGCCAGAAATGGTACACGCCGGTGGTGCTTCCGTTGAAGTCGTAGGTTTCCAATGAGTCGTTGACCATCGCGACGGCTTTGTCCATTCTGGATAACGCCCATTTGGACGCGGCGGTGAGGTCGGGCGACTCTTGAGTCATAGCCACCTCCGGAGCCGCGTACCCATCACCGAGATTCATCATCGCGAACCGCACCGCGTTCCACATCTTGTTGCACCAGTGCCGGTACCCGACGACTCTTAGGACGTCCAGGTTAATATCCCTCCCCTGCGCCGTGTACGCCACCAGGGCGAACCGCATGGCGTCCGTTCCGCACTCCGGGATCCCGTCCGGGTAATCACGAGCCTGGCCTCGCTGCGCTTTCTTTACTTCGGAGTCATCCAGGTTACCTCCTTCCAGGGTTTTGTTAAGGTCCACAAGGGAGATGCCCTCGATCACGTTCAGGGGGTCGATCACGTTCCCAAGCGACTTGCTCATCTTCCGCCCGTGCGCGTCCCGCACCATGGCGTGCAGGTACACCTGTTTAAAGGGAACTTTCCCCGTGAGTTTCATGCCCATCATCACCATGCGCGCGACCCAGAAAAACATGATGTCGTGTCCGGTTTCCAGAAGCGCGGTTGGGTAAAACTCGGCCAAATCGGGCGTGGCGTCGGGCCACCCGAACACGCTGAACGGGAAAAGCCCGGACGAGAACCACGTGTCCAACACGTCTTCGTCCTGTTTCAGGGTGAATTTCTGTCCCGGGAACTTCTTTTCAGCCACAATTTGCGCTTCATCCAGTTCCCGCCCGATCACCCAGCGGTCCATCTTCTCCGACGACCCGCCCGCCATCCCGGACTCGTCGTCCGTTTCACCCTCGAGCTTGACGTAAAACGCGGGAATTCGGTGGCCCCACCACAGCTGCCGCGAAATGCACCAGTCCCGGATGTTCTCCAGCCACCGGAACCAGGTGGGTTCCATGAAGGCGGGGATGATTTCCAGCTCCTTGGATTTCGCGGCGGCCATCGCGTCTTTCGCCATGCTCGCGCAATCCACCCACCACTGCGGTTTCAGCATCGGTTCGATGACGTCTGATACCAAACAAAGAAAGTGTCAGTCTTGCGTGGGCAAACAGTATTGGGATTTGGGAAATGCAACACGTACCTTTCGAGCGCGAACACAACCCGAGCCTCATGGGGTTGTCTTTCTTGCCGTGGTACAGGTTCAGAGTCTCCAGCGCCTCGATAACCGCCTTCCTCGCCGTGAACCGCTTCATGCCTTTGAACCGGTCGCCGCCCTCGTCGTTAACAAGGCCGTCCTCGGTGAGCATGTTGACGAACTCCAGGTCGTGTCGTTTCCCCGTGGCGAAATCGTTCGGGTCGTGCGCGGGGGTTATTTTAACTGATTGAAATAAAATAAATGTCAGTCGTGTATGGGCAATCAGTCGGCGAAATGTGGTAAATGGGAAATACTTACCCGCCCCGGTGCCGAAGCTCATGTCCACCAACTCGGCGTCGCAAATGACGGGAATCTTCCGTCCGTTGAATGGGTGAATCAAAAGTTTGCCGTGCACGTGCGTGTATCGGGGGTCATCAGGGTGCACCGCCACGGCGGTGTCGCCGAGCATGGTTTCCGGACGCGTCGTGGCCACCACGATTTCGCCAAGGGCTTCGTCCTCGAATTTGTACGCGAAGCTCCAAATGGCACCAAACTCTACTTTCCCGTCCTGCCCCGGAACGGCAAGTTCCGTGCACCCGGTGAGGTCCACGTGGTCCACTTCGATGTCGGATATCGCGGTCTTCAACCTGCAGCACCAGTTCACGAGGCGGTTGTCGCGGTACACCAAACCCTCGGCGTGCATGCGCACGAACGCCTCCTTCACGGCTTTGGATAACATGTCGTCCATGGTAAACCGCTCTCTGGACCAGTCAAGGCTCGACCCCAACCGCCGCAGCTGGTTGAAGATCTTGCCGCCATACGCTTCCTGTGGGTTTTGGGAGGGTTTTGGGAATTTGGGATGCGCGAAAAAGGTCAGCGAAAGTCGGCGATTAGTCGGTTGCGGCGAACCGCGAAAATAAAAAGTCGTGGTCAAAAACAACCCAGCCTCAGGGGTTTGAGTGCGTAAGCTTCGTAATCACCGAACATTCAGAGATAGCTGGAACTTAGATGTATCTTCACTGGCCGGTTTGTTGTTTTGTTGGAGTCGTGTTGGGTGGGAACCGGTTGGGGAACGGGATAAAAAACAGTCGGACGACTGAAAAACCAAAAAGAAATCACAAAAAAAGAAACGTACCTTCCACTCAAACACGCGCTCCAGGAACTTCTCCCGTCCTAGGTCGTGCCTCGTCAAACCCTCTTCGCGCATCAGCTGCTTCTCCACCACGGACTGCGTCGCGATTCCCGCGTGGTCGGTACCGGGGACCCACAAGGCTTCGTAGCCGCACATCCGGCGCCACCGCACGATCGTGTCCTGAATGGAGTTTGTCTGAGATTGTAAAAATAATTGTCAGTCTTGTGTTTCGCGATGTATGGACATACAGTCAGGGCAGAGGGAATGCTCCCTTGTGGTACGAGTATATCGCGATGTATTGACAAACAGTCAGAGGTAACCGTCCCTTCTGGTACGAGTATGGGCAATCAGGGAGGCGGAACGTGGTGATTGGGAAATACGTACCAGCGCGTGTCCGATGTGCAGCGCCCCCGTGACGTTCGGCGGGGGAATCACGATGACAAACTTTGGTTTCGTGGAGCCCATTTCGGGCTTAAAGAACCCCTCTTCCTCCCACCATTCGTACCACGCCTGCTCCACGTTTTTGGGGTCGTACGATTTCGCCATCGGCACTATTCGCGGGTCTTTGTACGTACCCTTCTTCACCGCCCGAGCCGCGGCGAGCGCAGCGACGTCCTCCGCGTCCGGCTCGTCGCTCTTCTTCTTTTTGGGTTTCACATCCCCACTTTTCTCCTTCGCGATCTTAGCCGCTTCTTGTTCCACGAGCTTGGCTTTCTTCGCCTCGAGCTTGGCGATCTTCGCCGCGTTTTCCGCCGCTTTCTTGAGTTTCTTCGCCGCGGCTTTCTCGGCGGCCTCAGGGTCAAGGGAAAGGGAAGAGGCTTGCTCGGCGAGGGTATCGGTGGAGGCTTCCGTTGATTCGGTGACCGGCCCGGGGCCGGGAGCGGGGAAGGTTTGCACATTGTCTTTAGGTACGGCCCAGTCAGAGCCGGTGTTCTGCGAATCGCGGGCCGCTCCCAAAAAGGACGAAAAGTGTTTCTCCTTCGCGCACTCCGAGTAGTACCGGGAAACGTTCGCAAGGTCTTTGGCAACAAAACTTTGCGGAAGCACTTGGGTCATGAGCCCTGCGATCGAGCTCACCACGGCGATGTCCGCAAGGGTGGTTGCCTTGCCGCACAGTCGTGGGTTTTTGGAAAGGTGCGCGTCGAGATCCGAAAGAGCGGCGGACAGCTGCGCTTTGGCGGATATCTTCGCCGCGTCGCTTGCGTCGCTTCCGGGGGCCCAATTGGTCGCGTGGACATCCAGGGTGCTCGCCGCGAACTCCACCCAGGAGTCGATTTGCGCCGCGGCTGGGGCGTTGGTGGCGACAGGGTACAGAGCGGCGGACGCGGCGCCGGCGGCGGCGACTGTTTCGTGGAGATGAATTTGGAAAAAAGTCAGTTTCGATTTTTAGGGCGCAGGTTGATCTGGGCACGCGTTTCGCGGAAGGGTGTCCGCGATCGGCGGCGGGTCCGCCTTGACGTACCGTATCGAAGCGCGCCGTTCGCGCCGACGACGGTGTCTTTCGCAATCGTCACGGTGAACTTTGCCCCGGAGACTTGGTACACGGCGACGCCCCCAAAGGAGGCGGCGATCAAGCACTTTAAAGCGGCGGGGTCGTTGGAAGGCACCACCACGTGCAAAGAGCTGGCGTCGCCGATCGGACCGGCAACGACAGTAGTTTTTTCAGCAGCCTCGGGCGTTGGGGCTGCTTGCTTGGCTTCCGTTTTGGGAACCGCGGGCGTCGGCGCGGCAGGAGGCGCACGCGTAGGCGCAGCGGGAACCGACCCGGCAGCCTCCGCGGGCTTGGAGTCTTTGCCGCCCATCGAAGAACGGCGCGGGCGAAGCTGAGGAACCTAGTTGAAAAGCGGCGGTGAAAAGAAGCAGCAAAAAACTTATTTCTGTTTTTGCTTCGAAGAAAACGACTCCGACCTCATCCCTGCTGATGACGCCCGTCGCGCTCGGTTGTCAGACCGCACGACGCGCGTTTCCACGGCCAGCATGGCCACCGCGAGTCTCCAGACGCGCAGCTTGGTGACTGTGTGTTTGCGTGGCTCTGGTTGGCAAGGCAAACGGCGGGTCGTCACGGGGTCGCGCGTTAAAACCCTCAATTTGGTCAGGGCATCGGCGTCGTCGTCGTCGGGTGAAACTGAAACCAGAGCGCCTTTAGAGACGCGGCTCGCGTTGGCGCTCCAGGAGGACACCGCGTTACCCAAAAACCAAAACCCAATACCCCCCCCCCCGTTACCCGACCTGAAAGACCTGGCACTAATGGCCAGCCTGGAAATCAGCGACGCGGAAGCGGAAAAGTGGACCCCGCAGGTGCACGGCGTGTTGCGATGGATGAGCAAGGTACGGCCGGATGGGGCTTTCCCAAATCCAAACACTGTTTTCGGACCCTCTTTGAGTGCACTACTCGTGATGTACGTAGCAGTTGCTAGTGCACTAGGAGTAAGATTTACCAGGGCCCTGTGGTAAATTGACACAGTACTAGTATGTTACTTTGGCAACTGTTACTATGGCAACTGTGTGCACAAACCCGTACTCGCCGTCTCGTTACTGACCTTTTTCTTTTCCAATAATTGGCAAGTTGAACGAGGTGGACTTGGCGTCGGCGGCGACGCGCGACGTATCGTTGTACCGCGACACGTGGCGCATGCCCTTGAGAGAGGACACGGTGACCGACTTTAAACACAGAAACGAGATGTACGGGGAGTGCGGGACGTGGGAAAAACCGTTCGTGAAGGTGCGGGGGGTTGACAAGAAGGAAGCGGCGAAGAACGCGAGCGATGCGAAATCGAACGCCAAGGCATCTGATCGAGCTAATGAGGCATCTGATGAAAACGAAGCGTCGTCATCAGACGCGTCATCCTCAAACTCCGACGACGCTTCCGAATCCGACCTCACCGACGACGTGTTAGGCATGTCCTTGCTCGTGGGCAAGGTGGTTGGAATCGAAAAGCACCCAGAGAGCCCGAAGCTTTACGTCGAGCAAGTCGATTGCGGCGACGAGAGCGGGCCGAGGACGATTTGTAGCGGGCTGGTGCCGTATCTCACGGAAGATGACATTCTCGGGAAGAACGTCGTGGTCGTGGCGAACTTGAAACCGAGGAGCATGGGTGGCGTGCCGAGTGCGGGGATGCTTCTGTGCGCCAACGACGGACGCGACGGAGACGACCGAAAGGTGGAGCTTCTCGTCGCGCCGGACGCGGCGGTACCTGGTGAGCGCTTGACTTTTGGGAAAGCAGGTGGGTATTTTTTTTTGCTTCATCCCTGGCGACTGTTTGCGGATTCTCCAGAGTAATTACGTAACACGCATGGCCCGAAGTACTGACGCTTTCTTTTCCGTCGCGCCAGAAAACGTGGAACCGCACGGCGCGAACAAAGTCGCGAAGAAGAAACTGTGGGAGAAAACGCAGGTTGACTTGGTGACGAACCAATCACGTGAAGCCACGTGGCGGGGGGTCGTGCTTACCTCGTCCGCGGGGGCGGTGACGTGCGCGTCCCTTAAGGGGGGGGGGATCTCGTGAGGGGATCGGGGCGGTATTCGCGTAGGTGCGTGGAGTGACTTTTTTCTTCCAACATCGGGCTCACCAGTGCGGCTAGATCCTACCTAGCCTTTAAACAGTTTGAGTTTGGTACCTGACGTGACGTATTTCGAGTATGCGTGGAGTGACTGAATACTTTTGTACAGAATTATCCGCACAAAAGCGAGGCGGGCCAACGTTAAGAGCCCAGAGGACAAAAGCAAGCCGCGCAAATAATCACGGCGTCGCCTCCGTGACCACCGTCTCGTGAACTCGTGTCGTCGTCTCCACCACCACCGCCAGCGGCGTCGTCAAAACTCCTTTCGGGAAGCTTCGCTTTTTCTTATCAAAAGCGCACGCGAAACCCCTCGTGCCGTTTGGCATGGTGGGTTGCCTGGGCAAATTCGCGTCGTCGCTTTTTTCGTGTGTTTTTTCCTTATTTTCGCCCGTGTTCCCTCCGTCTCCCTCCCCTCCCTCCCCACCATCAAGGAACGAGGTTTTGTTTTCCTTGAACGCCGCGGCGCTGGCCCACTGACTGTAGTCCCTTTTTCCTTTTTTGTACCGGGTCTTTTTTTCTTTCTTGGACGGAGTTGAGGTTTCGGACGATTCCGCGGTTGCGCTTTTATCTTCCGTCTCGTCGCCTTCGTCGCCCTCACCCGCCTCACCGCCCTCCCCAGCGTCCCGTTCCGCAGCCGCAGCCTTGTCATTCTCCTTCTGATGCCGCTCCTTCGTGTCCTTCTTCTTCTTCGCGACGTGCAGGTTCTTAACAAGCAAGCGCACGCGCAAACCGTTTCTCCAATCCTTGTCGTCGTTCTTTTGGGCAACCGCTTGGATCGCGTGTTCCCGCGTGCCGTACTCCACCAACGCGTGCGTCGCGCCGCTCGCGACGTGCACCAAGTCCAGCCCTGTTTGTTCCGAAACAACACCGGCCTCGGTCTTCATGCCAGGGTGCCTTAGACGTACCATAGCGGGCTTTACTTGGATTTTTTGCGAAGTCGGTATTGTGTTTGTTGCGTTAGAAGCAGTTTCGCCGCCATCCGCTTTTCCGTGGTTAAAAACCGTCGTGGTCAGGGTAAATTTTTCAACCACGGAGCCGATGGTCGGCTCCCGCCCCAGGTTCTCCACCACCACCGTTCGCGCTTGCAGGTCTTCCAAGTCGAACTCGGGAAGAGGTGTGAGTCTTCGCACTTTGGTTTTCGTTTCGTCCACCACTAACAAGTCAGTCGAGTGTTTTTGCAAAATCTCCGCGACCGTGCTCACGGGGTCGTGCTTTTTCAACAGCTGTTTCATGCGATTGAAACTCGTCACCACGGAGATGTCCACCCACCCTTCGTGGTTTGACTTTACCTTTTTCAGCAAGAACGCATCCGTGGGAAGGTTGGCGTCGCTGAAGTAAAACTGAACTTGGGTGACGATCTTCTGGACCTGCTCGGGTGTGAGGGGCTTCAACTCCTTCGCGACCTGGGGGGTCGTCACGGGCACGTCGGGCATGTCACTAGACTTTGGCACAACAACAGGTTTTTCATCGGCGGCGGTCGGCGTCTGCTTGGGCGCTGGGACTTGTTTCCCGGGCGTTGCAACCCCAACACCCAGCGACAGCTGCTCGACGGAGAGCAGCTCTTGTTCCTGCTCCGTGGAGGACATCGCGGGACAAACGAAGCGTCTCGCGGAGTGAACGCGGGGCCGGCGATCGGGTTGCTTGAATAATTTTCTTGGCAGCGAGTGTGCGAACGAATAAGAAGACGCGGGATAAAACATCCTACGATCGCATTCGCACCCGCGCGCTCGCGACGCCCGCACTCGAAACGCACGATGGCGGACGATAAGAAGGTACGCTCCCGGTTACTACGTTCGACGTGTGACACGTAAACAGACCAAAGAAGGCGTGTTCGCGCGTACTTTGCGCACTCCAAACCACCGATCGTGGTCTGACCGTACCTCCTCATCCTCAACTCCATCCAAACAGCAATTCCTGGAGGTTTTCACGCGCCTGACCGCCGAGCTCGTGGCTGACGAAAAAGAGGATGGCCAGGTTCAAATCGCCCTCGATTGGATCAGCAAGATGATGGAGTACAACGTGCCTCACGGGAAACTCAACCGCGGCCTCGCGGTGGTGGACGGCATGCGCGCGCTCGCGGGTTCCGACGGCAAAGTCGAGGATACGAAAATGTTCAAAGCACAAGTCGTAGGGTGGTGCATCGAGTGGCTACAAGCCGCGTTTCTTATCTGGGACGACATCATGGATGAAAGCGTGACCCGCAGGGGCCAGCCTTGCTGGTACAAAAATGGCGACGTGCAGATGAACGCGATCAACGACGGACTCGTGTTGGAGTGTCAGATTTATTCCATGCTGAAGAAACACCTGAAAACCGAACCCTGCTACGCCGATTTGTTGGAGCTGTTCCACGACGTGACCAGCCAGACCGCGCACGGCCAGGTACGTGTTGTATTTACTCTGACTGTTTACTCATACACGCGGTCCGCAAGACGTTAACCACTTTTCTTTCCCAATCAGCTGATCGATTTAATCACGGCTCCGATAGGCAAGGTTGACCTTTCCAAGTACACGGAGCAGGCGTACATGAGGATCGTTACGTACAAAACCGCGTTTTATACTTTTTATTTACCCGCGGCGAGCGCCCTGATGCTGAGCGGAGTCACTGATACTCAGTCGTTCGAAAAGGCGAACGAGATTTGCCAACTCCTCGGTCAGTTTTTTCAAATCCAAGACGACTACCTGGACTGCTACGGCGACCCCGCCGTGATTGGCAAAATAGGCACCGACATCATGGACAACAAGTGCGGGTGGCTGGTGGTGCAGGCGCTTAAGCGGTGCGACGCTGCGCAAAAGAAAATAATCGAGGAAAACTACGGACGAAAAGACCCAGAGTGCGAGGCGAAGATCAAAGCCCTGTACGTCCAGCTGGACATGGAGCAAGTGTACAAGAAGTACGAAGAGGAATCCTACGCCGAATTGAGACTGGTCATCGAATCAAAGGACAACACCCTGCCCCCCGAGCTGTTCGGCGCAATGCTGGGAAAGATCTACAAGAGGTCCAAGTAGGAGCGAGATGGAGGCGGAGGCAGAGACTGAGGTGGAGATTATTATAAGAAGATGAAGAAAACACTGCGCATAGTTTGGTAGGGTAACTAAGAGTACATGTGTATGTTTAGTTACCCTAAGTTTAGCTTCGCGCTTTGTGAATGCGTTGATTTATCACAACACGAACTAATCACCAACGCCTCACGGTACCCCGGCCAATCCGGGCGCCAACGAAGGTTTCCCCTTCCCGATGCCCCCGAAATGAACGGTGTCGTAGTTGGTCCAGTTGTACGTGTGCGTGAACTCGCCGTTTCCGTCGCGTTCGACGACCGCGAGGGGGACTCGCTTATTTTCCGGCACGTCCATCACGTCCGCGAGCTGCGCGTGATACGAACTCACTTGTTCCCGCAAGCTCTGGAAGTTCGTGAGTAACGATTGGACTTCAGACGCGTGCTCACGTTTCAGTTGCTCCATTTGCGCCACAAGGGTCACCAGCTTCTCGCTGGTTTGCGAGCGCGCCGCGCCGTTTGCGGTGCGCCGCGCCACCAGCGCCTCGCGCTCTTCTTTCGCGGACACCAAACTCGCCTCCGCGGCTTGTCGCTTCAGCTCGCCCTGGCTTTTCAGCCGGTTGAACTTGTCAAGCACGTTCGCCTCTTGTCGCCGCAGCGTCTCAACTTTCGCTTCGATTTCGTACTGCTTCTCCTCCATTTGCGATTTTTTAACCTTCGCGTCTTTCGTTTTGGTGCTCGCTTCTTTTTTCTTTTGGTCTGTGATTGTTACACGAAAAGTGTCAGTCTTGTATATCGCGATGTATGGACAAACAGTCACCAGCTGAGAGATAAAACAGGGAGGCTTTTGATTTGGGTTGCAAGGCCCAACACGTACGTGCCACCACAACCTCTTCCATGTACTCGGACGTCTTCTGAATGTCGCGGCTCGTTTCTTTCATCCCAACCGCCTTGGCTTCCAACTCCCTGGTTTCCGCGGTGGCGGCGTCTTACGATGAATAAAAGAAAGTGTCAGTAAGTGCCATTACGTATGGGCAAACAGTGTGCCTGGATTTTGGAAATGAAACACGTACCTAACCCGCGCTGCGCGTCCGCGCACTTCGCGGTGAGCTCTTTTAACAGTTTCGTCATCTCCGGATTGACGGTTGATATCTTTCCCTCAAGCTCCATCTTCTCAGTCTCGGCTTTATGCAAATCACTGGAACCAACGTTAACTTCGTCGTGAAGCACGTCCAGCTCTTGTTGCGCCGCGGTTTTCTTGCGCAACGCCGCGTCGCGTCGCGATTCGACGTCGGCGCGAACGACTTTTAATTTTTCAATCGCAGACCGCGTCTCATCTTCAGTTTCCTTTTCTGACAGCTTAGCAATCTCCAGCCGCTTGATCTGCGCCTTTAAATCCGCGTTCTTTCGCTTCGCACTTGAGTAACGCTGTTCCATCGCCACGGACTCTTCATTCGCGGCTTCGTACGTCGCGACTTTCTCCTCGCGGAACTTAGCGAAGTTGATCACGGCGGACACGTTTCGCCTGGTGCGACTGTACTCGGGTTTCGTGAGGTCCCGCAACGTGAAATCAGGGACGCCGCACCGGCGCATCAGGTCAAACAAACGGCGGGTGAACTTCAAGTTACCAATCGCTTCTTCGTAGAGCTCGGGAAACTCTAAAACGTCCACGGCGTCTAACTCGGGGGCGTACATCGTGTCCCGCGTTTCCCCGCAAAGCAAAACAACCATCTCTTCGTACGCATTGTACAACGTATCGGTGTGCGGTTTCAACAGGTCCTGTTCAGTCAGCGGAATGTCGAGCTCTCCCAGACACGCGATGATCTCGTGGTTCCCGAGGATGGGGAAGCTGTAGGTCGGGGCCATCGCGGCCAGGTTTGTCGGGACGGTTTAAACCTTCTCTTTCGGCGCGTCCGACGGGACGAGATTAGATTCGCGTTCAAAATCAAGTCGAACGACGTGGACGTCAGTCGCGTTGGGGCACACACGTGGCGAGTAGAGCGCGTCCGCCAAACCGAAGCGTTCCGGGGCGGTCGGTGAGCACGCGCGCGCGGACGTACGGCGAAGTGCCGCGCGGGGACGTGTGGCGAGGGGGTGGGGAAAGCTGGGGAGAGACGCGAATCTCGAAAACGAAGTTTCAACGGCTAATTTGAATTGGCCAAAAAGGAGATTCCGCCGGACAAACTTCCTCGAAACGTCACCTCGGAGCTACGACCCTCCGCGCTTCGCGTGACGAGCGCACTTCGTGGCACGCGAAGAAGACGGGTGGTGAAGCATCTCACCGAGCGTGATGAGAAGGAATATGTGCCCGCACGGGAAGCGGAACGACAGGTGCGTGGCTTGCACGCCCTGCCCTCACAGCAAGGTGAAATACTACTGCGCGGACTGCAACCCCTGCGCCCACGGCAAGCTGAAACACCACTGCGCGGCGTGCACCCCCTGCCCTCATGGCAAGCGGAAAGACAGCTGCGCGGTGTGCACCCCCTGCTCTCATGGCAAGCGGAAAAGCAACTGCGCAGCGTGCAACCCTTGCCCTCATGGCAAGCGGAAAGACAACTGCACGGTGTGCACCCCCTGCCCTCACGGCAAGTTGAAAAAGAACTGCGCGGCGTGCAAAACGGCACGCGCGGCTGCGCCGCGTTCGAAGCGGGTCAAGCGCGAGCCCGAGACCGAGAGCTCGCCCGAGATCAAACAAGAGCCCGAGATCAAGCAAGAACCGTTCACCATTCGCGGCTACTGCGGCTTGGACGAGTAAAAATAAAAATAAAGTTACATTCGAACTCTGTGCTAGTCGTACATCCCCCCCCCGCGCGCATCATCCTCGTCGTACCCGTACTGATCCGGGTGATCGTCGTCGTATAGCTGGTTAGGGTCGTCGTACAGAAGCTGTCCTTGTCGGTCGTAGGATCGATCCTCGCCCGAGTCGTACGAATCGTCGCGGCCGTCGCGCCGCAAACCGCCGTCGCCGAATCCATCATGGTCTAATAGACCATGGCCGTCCACCGCGTCCAGCCACTGTTTGTTGTGCGCCTCGAACCGCATTCGCCGTATTTTCACCGCCCACTGTTCGTCGAAGTCGTACACTACGTCCAGCGCGGAATCCGCCGCGTTCGCGATTACCGGCGACTCGTCTTTCAAAAGCTCGACGAGGTAAAAAACAGTCTGCGATTGTACCAGAAAAGTGTCAGTCTAGAGTCTTGAGTATGAGTAAACAGTCAGAGTAATCAGGCCGAACAGTGTGCCTGGATTTGGGAAATAAAACACACACCTGCGTGTTTTCCAAAACCTCGCTTCTCGAAACGTCGAACGCGAACAGTTTCGCGAAGCAATCCACTATTGCCAGCACGAAGGCGTCGTCGTCTTTCTTTCGGCGAAGCAACTCGTACAGGGCTGGGACGACCCCTAGGGTCACCAGTGTCAACACGTTCGACTCGTCGTGACTAAAAGCGCACACGAAGTGCACCGCTTCCAGCGCGACGTCGTCGAAATCGTCGTCATCATCGTCGCTCGGCGCCAAGCAAGCCACGACTTTGGCGAACAAATCGGACTGTTTGCACGTACCGGAAATGTCAAGCCCCAGGTCCGGTCGCTGGATATCACCGAGCACGCCTAGCAGCTCGAGGTGCACGTGCGAGCCACACGGTTCCGCAAGGAAGGTGTCTATTATTGTTCGTTGGAAATCGGGGTCGGCGAAAAACGCCGAAACGCCGGGAGCGTTTGTCGCGTCGCCGCAAAACCGAGCCGCGTTTCGCAAAACCTTAACCCCGAGCGGATCCCCGGTCAGCACTGACCGGGCGCAGAAATCGCGAAACGGTTTCGTAACGCCTTGTTTCGTTTTCGTGTCGTCGTCGAGCTTCACAAAAGTTTTCTTCTCGTCCAGTCGCACAAACGCCTCCGCGCACTTTGCGTCGCAGGAGAGGTTCACGAACACGCCCGCGAGCGTCGGCGCCTCCGCGACTTGCCCCGTTTCCTTCGCCGAGGCGCAAATCAAACCCACGACTACGATAAATAAATAAAACAAAGTGTCAGTGTTTCGTAATTTGGCCTGAGTAATTACTCTGGACAATCGGCAAACAGTGTTGATATTTGGGAAACGCCCAAGGCAGTACCTTCGGTGTACGCGAAAAACGGCCTCGTGGACCGGTCCACGCTCAGGTGGTACAGCAACCCCCACGCCGCGTCCGCGTGTTCCCGCGTTTTCGCAAACGCGACCAGCCTGGGTAACAAGTTCCGTGTGAACATCGTGGCGCGACACTGGTGGTGGTGGGACAGGTTCCGCAACAGCCGTAGGGTCTGGCTGACCAGCACGTCGGGGACGGTTCCGTCGGCCAGTAGGAACCGGCTCAGCCGATCCACGATGTTTGAAGCATCGTCGCCACCAGTACCACTAGTCGCGTTGGGGTCACTTCTCAACATGACCTCCACGTTTTCCTTCCGCACCGAGAGCTTTCGCAAAAACGTCACGGCCAACGTGAGCAGCCCGACATCGCTACGCCCCAGGGTTTGCATTAAATACTCGCAAACGTTTCGCTTTTTCATCTTCCTCTCCACGTTTGTATTCTCCGACACGTTTAACAAAGTGTACAACGCGACGTACAGGAGTTTGTCTCGTTTTTGTTCACTCAGAAGCAGTCGCCTTTGTTCAAAAGTATCAAGACACAGCGCCTCCCAGTCAAGGGAGAAACCGTTACCCAGGCCGTTTTCTATTCGCAACATCCGCACCCGGTCCTTGAACCGCGCCAGCTCCAAATCCACCACCCGCAGCGTGGCGTCGCCGATTTGGTTTTCGGTGAGTACGCGGTGGAACGCTTTTTCCGTTTTGCAGACGAAAAGGGTCAGTCGCGAGGGGCACCAAGTGCCACGTATTGGACGTGTATTGGACGATGTGTGGACAGCAGTCGTGGTAATCGGTATGTGTATTGGACGGTGTATGCACAACAGTCACCGTAATCGGTCTGAACGGTCACCGGCGTTAGAGGTAAAACAGTGCGTTTGTGATGTATGTGTAGTAACTACGTAGCTACGGGCGGGCAACCGGAAAACAGGAAGGCTTTGATTTGGGAAAGCCCCAACGCGTACCTTTCACGTTGGAAAGCGCGAAAAACACGCTCAAAATGCCGTACGAAACCTCGTGCGAGTGCCTGCCTTCTTCGCGTAACACCCTCGCCAGGGTTTGGGGAAGCGTGGGGTGTTCCACCAGTGTTGTCAAGTTCTCCACTCGTTGCGCTAAACTCGCGATTTTCCCGCAAAACAAACCCTTCACCGCGACGTCGTCGTCGTACAGCTTTTGCAAATACAAGTCGATATCCTCGACGCGCGCTTTTCCGTGACTGGATACACCGCCAGCCAGGCTTTGTAAGGAAGTCCCGATTCCTGACACCAAGCCGTTTCGACTTGCTCCTGATGACACCAACCCCTCGGACAAAGCGCTCGAGGCTTCCAGGCAACCGAGAAAGTCCCCGCGCGCCTCCGCGAGGAGTCGTTTTTCTTCGTTCTGTTTCAAAGTGTGCAATGTTTTTTGGTAATGGTCGTCTGGTTTTTTGGTAGACGTCCTCGTCGTGTTCTTCGTACCAGTCGTACCCACATTCAGTGCTCGGTTTGTGCGTCCGGTTCCGGTTGGTTGTGCGCTTTGTCGTGCGCTCTGTGCGGTCGCCGGTTCGATCCTCGACGCGGCTCGCGACGACGCATTAGAATTAGATTCACGCACCAGTTCCTGTTTTGTTTCGTTTTTCTTTTGGTTTTTGTCAGCCCCCATCCCCCGGTCTCGCAACGCCACAAGCAACGCCTCCACCTTCCCCACTTTGCTGCTGTGAATCAGCTTACAGCCTGTGACGATTTCGTTTGCGAGGGCGTTTAGGTCTGTCCGCGAGTCCATCCGTTTCACCTTGATCCGTTTCCTCCCTGCCGACAACTCCGTGATCACCGTGATCCCATCGGGGGCGAACAAAGCACCCTCCAGCTCGTACTGCACCACTAGCGCGGGGTCGTGTTCGTCGAGCGCGATATCCCCCGGGCGAATTTTTTTCTTGATGTACTTCTTCTCCCCCGTGTCCGTCATCGCGTGTGACCACCCGGACCCGGAAGAAAAACGCCACGCGCGACCCGCCGCGCCGCGAACGCGCGCGACGGCCTGGACGAGAGAAAGGCAGTTATTCGCTTCGAACGACTCCGAACGTTGATGATGAGTCAACAACTTCTGACGGGAAAAAAAAAAAACGAAAAGGGGGACGAAGCATTCGCGCGCGCACATCGACGCGCGCAGTCGCTCGGCGGACATCCCTCCACGCCGGCTCCGCCATGCAGTACTTCACTCCCCAGGAGATGGCGGGCGGGGTGCGGTACGGCAGCGGGTGCAAGGTTGGCAACTGGAACGAAAACGCCGTCGTGGACGAGGTAGGCATGGGATTGTTGGAACGGGACCGAAATTGCGCCACAACGCAACACGAAGACCGCCCGCGGATGGTCCAAAATCTCGCGAAAGAGCCACTAACCCCCCCGCCCTGACCTCCCTCTCCTTTCCCGAAACCCCAGATTCGTTCGATGGAGTACGTCGCGAAGAAAAACGCGGGAACCCTGCGCGTGGACGCGTATAACCGGAGGATGGCGACCGCGATGGCACCGGTACGTAGTGGGGGTGATTTCTCGTGCCGAATAATGAATGAATGTCCATAAATGAATCAACGTAGCTGACCCTTCCACCCTCCCCTTCTTCCCAACAAGGTCACTCTGACCCCCCCCCGCGCCGACGGCGGTGTCAACTTCGGCGACGTCGTCATGCTGGCCAACATAAACGCGGGCGCCGCGTTGGCGGTTGACGTCCAGGATGCAGATCCGCGGAGCGGCGAGGCGTCTTGCGCGGTTTCGGCGAGCACGCACCCCGCGCCGGTGGCGAGGAACACGTTTTCGTTTGAAAAGTACACACCAAGGGCGAGCGCTTTCCTGACGCAAACCTGGGACGACGAGTCAGTGCGGTACGGGCAGAAGGTGCGGGTCGTCCTGAATGCGTCCGCGGGGGGATTGGGAGGTGAATCAAAACTATACCTAAGGTCATTCGCGGTCAGCACCACGCGAGCGGCGAAACTCTCGCGGAAGTGCGAAGTAGCGGCGAGCACCGGCGCCGCGTCGTACGAGTGCGTGTTCGAGGTGCTCACCCCGGACCCCGCGAAACGGCTGGTATCGGAGGGCGTGCCACTCATGGCGGGCGCGCCCGTGGTCCTAAAGGTACGGGCCTTTCCCAATCACCACACACCGCCTCCCTGAGCGCACACGAGACTGACACTTTCTTTTTCATCGCGCAGCACTGCCAAACCAACCAGTGCCTCGCCGTGCCTGGTTTTTCGTTTCCCAACGATTTCGGACACGAGTTTGAAGTGTGCGGACACACGTTTGTTAGTGCGGGGAACGCGTACGTAATGCGTGGCCTCGCGATGGGCAAGCCAACCTCCATGACCACGAAAGCGCCGGGTGATGTGAACACGTTCGTGGTGGTTTTGGGTGAAGCGCGGTAATCAGGGGTGAGGTAACAGTGAGTTGAGGGTTTACTCCAGACGGGTGCTCCATTGTACATTCAATCTATTTCCAGGGTGCCTCACAATTTGTGGCAGACCACCTAGCTTCTAGCCGGCTTACGGTTTTAGCTTAGCTTACCTAGCTCTAGCTAGACTACTAGACTACGCGTTCGACATTGCCCAATCCCGCGACGCTTTCAATCGGCTCGCCTTCGCCCGCGACGGCCCACAGCGCCGCAAACTCTTTGTTGTCGGCGAGGTCGACGCCCATTTTCCCAACGCCAACCGCGAACGCCTGCAAATCCAACCGAACTTGACGAACGATCTTTTCCGAATCCGTGGGGGCACCGGATTGAGGATTGGAGTTACCATCAGACGCAGTTCCAGAACGAGACGCGCTTTCGGAAACGTCGTTCCCTTTTTCTTTCCGGTCCTTCAGCCGGTTCAAACTCGCCTCTGTTTTTTTAACCGAACTCAACAAATCAGCCGCCGCGTCTTTGTACAACGAACACACGCCAGACACGGCCAGGGTTACCAGATCTTGCCTCGCCGTTTCACTCAAGTTGCGGTCGTGACGGTCACCCTGATGGCTGTTACGAACCGTTTCGTGAAACGCGAACAACGGGCGCAACACGCCGGACGCGAAGACGCTCGGTTTATTCGGTAACGGTTTGTTCGTCATCCGGAACGTCGCGGTGATTCCTTTGAGTTGCGTCAGCGCGGCGGCGGCGCGGGTAACCACGCTCGCTACGATCCGGCGGTCCAGGGTTCGAGCCGGGCCTATCTGTTTTTTTTCGTCTGGGTAAATGCCCTGGTCAGTTTCACTCGCCTCCGAAGATTGCGACCGCGAATCGCTCCCGAGCAAGAACTGCGTGCCTTCCCGTAAAACCTGGGCCACGGCGGTTGCCGCGTCTCTTCCAAGGCTTTTCAAAACAACCTCCTCGGCGCGTGGAGTTAGCTGGGAATCCACCAAACCCGCCAGCACCTCGATGTCGCCCCGTAGCAAAAGAAAATCCTCGTCGCTCGCGGATTCGCCCCAAGACTTTTCCGTAAGCGACGACTCCGCGGAATCGGTGTCCTCCTTCGCGTCGTCGCGTCCTTCGCCTGCTTGTTCTTTGGTTTCTTTCCAATTCGCCCCAGCCACGACCCACCCCCCGAACATGGCTAAGATCGAACCCGCGAGTTTCGCAAACTTGTCCGTCGCCCGTTCGGTGAACACCTTGTCGTCGAAACACTTCGCCAACGCTTTGTACGTTTTGCGTTCCGAAAAGTGTCAGTCTTTCGGGCCGCGCGTGTTACGCGATTACGGGCTCCCCAATCGGCAAACGTGGAGTCTATGATTTGGGAAATGCGCAAGGCCGTACCTTTGTACGTGCTCGCGGTGGCTAACAAGTTGAAACGCGTTCCGTGTCCTTTCCCCTCCCGCACCGCCGCCGTGAGCCGGTCACCCTCCAGGTCGTTTTCAAACAAATCCAGAATCTCCCGTCGGCGCAACGCGAAGTACGCGCTGACGTTCCACCGCTTCAAGTCTGTTTTTGTAACCGAAAAGTGTCAGTCTTGTATGGGCAAACAGTGTGCCTGGATTTGGGAAAGCCCCAATACGTACACAGTGGCAACACGTCCGACTCCCGGAACGAGGTCAACGCCGTTTTCGTGTTGAGTCGTGACTCGAGAAAGTCGAGTCCGGCGAGGGCTTGTTTGAAATTCGCGAGAAACGCGTCGGGAACCCCTGGCGTGTACGCGCTCGGCACGGCGACCGCGATTTCCTTTTTCCGTTTTGCCCGAAAAGTGTCAGTAGTAGTGTATATCGCGATGTATGGACAACAGTCACCAGCTGAGAGATAAAACAGGGAGTCTATGATTTGGGAAATGCCAAAGGACGTACCTTGTCCACTTCAAACAAAACGCACTCCGACAACAAGGAAAACCTCCGTTGCGAGTTTGTGGATCCATCGTCGCGTCCGTTACCGCTGGTAACGGAAAGTTCCACGTCGATCGAACCGACCGCCGCTCTTAAACACTTTTCCAGAAGCTTCCCGAAATCCGTCGAGCTGCTCCCATCGCCGGCCCCCGCAATCGCGCCTCGAACCGCGGGCGCCACGCGTTCGTTTCGAATCAGCTCAAGCGCGGTCGTGACGCCGTCAACCCCGAGCTCGCAGAACGCGTCTAAACACCGCGTGATCGCAATCGCGTCGCGCGTCGCGCAGGCTTTTTTCAAAGCGGATTTCGTAAACTCGCAAACTTGTTTCGTCGCGGCTTCCACCCGCGGTTTGAGCTGGGAATGTTACACGAAAAGTGGTTAACGTCTTGTGCTGGCAAACAGTGTCTGGATTTGGGAAACGCGCAAGGCCGTACCTGTCGCATGAACGGCGTCGTGCCGCCTTTGCGTTGAAAAAAAGACATCCCGCGGTTTGTTTCGCACGCGACGCGCGCCAGTAACCGACACCGTTCCCGGAACTTGTCAAGGTCGTTGTTTTGGGTGGCAGTTCCCGGGAGGTTTTGTTTCAACCGGTCTGAATTCGAAACGTGCCTCTCCTCTTCCGCGAGCGCCAACACCACCGCGCTCGGCCCAATCGTTTCCTCCACCCGCAACAAAAGCAGGTCGGCGAACAAGTCGTCGGAGGTTTCGTCGAAGGGCGAACAAGTCACGCGCGATTCGAACGCCGCGACGCTCGTTTCGTCCAAGAAAAAAGCATCACCGTATTCATTCGCGCTCGCGTTTTGGGTGCACGACACGTCCCCGCCCCCGTCGCTCGGTCCCTTCCAAGTAAACCCGGGAACGTCGTTGTTCTTTTCCAAAGACGCACCGTTTCCCTTCGGTGCCAAACAGGCGGACGTACCGTCCCCACCACCACCCTCGCGAAGTTGCCCCAGCAGCCGCTCCACCTTGCTCGCCACGTTGTTCGCGTCCAGCATCAGCTCCAGCGTGGCTTTCTGTTCCGCGTTTTCCCTGCGCTCGCGAAGCCGATCGTTCATCTCGTTTAACAACGACACGACTTCGTCCTGATACCAATAAAAGAAAGTGTCAGTCTTGTGTGGGCACGCGTTGTGCCTGGATTTGGGAAATGCAACACGTACCTTCGTGGCCATGACTTGTGTTTTGAATTCCTCAACCGGGCTCTCCATGGTGCGCACCACGGATGCCACGTCAACCAGCCCGTCGCTCAAACTCAGAAACGTCTCGTAGTCCTGGTTCACCGCGCTGAGCAGTTGTGCGCGCAACTTGGCTTGGTATTGGAAAAGCTCCTCGCGCAACGCATCCGGAGCCACGAACGCGGACATGTCATCCACGTACGTCTGCGCGCAAAAGGCTGGCTTGGTGAACGCGTTCTGGTCGAACCAGGAAGGAGGGTTTGGAATGGATGGAACATCGGGAGTGGCAGTCGCGGCGTCGCCGTCGCCGGGTGTCGTACCGGACCAACCGGGATCCAACGACAAAGGCTGCGCAGGTTCATCACCGATTTCATCCCCGATCGAGGCATCCACGGGGAGCACGCCAGACCACGAGTCCGGTCCGTCAACGACACCGACCCGGTCGTCCCCCGAGACCGAGGGCATCGCGCGAGTCGTGACCGACGCGGTGAAAATCGGGAGCACCGCCGCGCGACGAGAGCAGTGGAGAACGGAGGGGACGCGCGTTCAAACTACAGTGTAGATGTTTCCCTTGGACGTGACGATTTTGATGAGACCCGAGGAGGTTGGTATTTACCCATCAGACTGGATTCCGCGAATGTGCCCGTTAACAAACGCACGCTCTGTTTCACATCACGACAACCCCACCAACGACGAATCTCGAGTCATGCCTTTGCCTACGTCTTTGTGGTTCAAAACGTTCAAATTTCCCAAAGAAACTTCCGAAGCACCGGAAGCGTTTGCTTTTCCCGGAGACGACGAAACATCCGCGACGTCGTTTTTCGTCGCCGCCGGCGCGCTGGCCATGCGAATCGGTACCGTCCACTGCACCTTGCCAGGCTTTATTTGATTTGTTGATTTCCCCTGGGATCGATCCAAGGACGAAGACAAACCAAGGGATCCAGCACACCCACTCGGGGACGCCCACAAAAACTCAAACCTAAGCGCCCACTGAACCGAAACGCTCGCGGTTTCGAAACTGGGATGAGCGTCCGGCGGCGCCGCTAAGCTGAAGGAAACCGACTCGACGTCTGCCACCACGCATGACGTTTCCGCCCACACCTTGCGACGTATTAGCAAATCGTGTTGGTCGCTATGGGCATTTGGTGTGAAGAGCCGGTCTTTGAGGTTTTGCGTTTTTTGCCCGTCCGTCTTTCCATCCTCGTTTGTTTTCGCCACCGCCTCGGCGGTTTCCAGGGACACCGAAAAGCGAACTATCCGCGGCGAGTTCGCGTACGTCGCCGCGTAGTGCGACTCGGGTGACACCTCGAGCGTCTCGGAACTTACGGAACTCGTACCTCGGGTGTCTACTCGTGTTTTGGTGTCGGAACGAGTGTCTCCGTGTGTTCCGTTCTTCCCCAAAAAGGTAAACTCTAAGCGTCCGGAAATCGCGACACCGGGTCGCGAGCGCGGAAACGGCGCGGCGAACTGTAAAGCGGCCAGGGTTATTTTTTTGGGTTCCGCTCCCTCGGCGTCGCCGTCGCCGCTCCAGTCGTCAGTCACCGCGATGACGAACCCGGTTGCGACGTTTTGTGTGGGAAGGCTTTCCGGGTCGTCGTATTTGGTTGTTGTTTCACACTTCACAAGGGGTGACCCGGGGCTTCCGGAATCGCGGGCCGGGTGGGACGGTTTCACGCCCAAGCGATTGGACGTTGGTTGCGTCGTTGCATTACTCTCGCCGCGCGAGTGAGCGCTCGTCGCGTCGTCTTTCGTATTTATATCACGAACAATCCGTCCATCAATCGATGTCGTCCCGGAACAAGTTGTGGCACCCGCACACAGGGCGTGCATCCAGAACGCCTGCGGGACGATCGCGCCGTCCAGGTCGTGTGAAGTTTCACGCGCGTTCGTTGAGGGTGTTTGATTTGTGCCCGACCCGTTTCGCGGTTCGCCGTTTCCAGAAAAAACGCGCACTTTGAACGGAACCCCGATCGAGGTTCTTTCCCAGGTGATTTTTTTCGGATCCTGCGAATCGCCATCCCGTATATCTGTACTCGTCTTCGTCACCGCGGTGCACGTGATGAAATACCCGATCCTCGCCACCGTGCCTCGGAAGGAGGGGGGGAGACCGGGGGGCAGACAAACGCGCACTGGAAATTCTTTCACATCACCAGGCGCGACGTCCACGTTGTTCGCCACCGAAATCGTTTGGGACCGCGCGACGTACCGCTCACCGGGCGCGAGTCGCGTGTTTGTTTTGTTAGGCGGACCGCCCGGCGATGGCCTTACCCAGACCGGGTCCAAGCGTTCCACGCCGTGCCAGGTCAACTCGATTGACCGCACGCGTACCGGGCCGGCCGAAGTCCAGGCCCGGACCCGAACCGAAAAGTCTTTGCCGGGGGTCACCGCATCCACACCAAGGAGCACGCACTGCAACTCAAGGGGAGGCACCTTTCCCGCGACGACCGCCATCGCACCGATTTCCTGTTTTCGTGTAAATGCGCGACCCCCCCCCCAAGGAACGGCCTTTGTCGCGGCGAAACACCGCGGCGAAACACCGCGCAGCGCCCTCGGTGATGAAGAATGAACACAGATGTAACAACGATTTCGACAACGTTTTTACATCAGCCACTATCCGCACTCGTCTCCGCGCGCGCGCGCGGTCCTGTGTTTTCGGGGTCGTTTCTTTTGGCCAGGGTGTTTGGTGGGTACCGCGTGGGTACTCGCACAACGATGGACACAACGCACGCGCTACGAAACGGTCTACCGGACCCCACCGAGTTAAGGGTCGGGGACTCCGGGAACGACACTTCGTCATCCCCAGAGTTTTTTAAGTCCGACTCATCACGACCAGATGCGACTGAAGCACCGTCTGCTGCGACGACCACGACATCCGCCCCCGCGCCGAAACTAACCAACGTCTCAATGTCGCACTTCCACGTGCTCGATGAAATCGGCGAAGGGTCGTTCAGCGAGGTGCTGCTGGTGCGACGAAAAACATCCGACGGGGCTTCGGATGGGAAACTCGTGGCGTTGAAGGTTATGCAAAAAAAACACATCTTGAGGGAAAAAAAAGGCGAGTTCGTCAGGGACGAACGCAAAGCGCTTGACCTGTTACGGGACTTCGACAACATCGTCAACCTGCAATGGACGTTCCAGGACAACGACTGTATCTACCTCGGCCTGGAGCACCTGCCAGGCGGCGAGCTTTTCGATAGGATACAAAACTCGGAGCGAGAAGTTGACGTGGAATTCAATGATCCGAAATCTTCGGAAAGTTTGTCTTGCAAAAGAACCGTAAAGGTAAAGGGGTTGTCTCTTTCCGCGACACGCGACGTCGCCGCGGCGCTGCTGGACGCGGTGGATACGTGTCATGCAAACGGGGTGGTGCACCGGGACTTGAAACCTGAAAACGTGCTGTTTGACGGTAATGGAAAGTTGAAGCTATGCGATTTCGGGAGCTGTCTTCTGCTCGGCGACGGCGACGAGGAAGACGAGAATGACGAATTATTACCTTCACCTGACAGGAAAAAAACGAAATCGCTTCGCCAGCGCCAGCTCCAGTTCGTGGGGACCTGCGACTACGTGCCTCCCGAGATTCTCGGTGAGCCCGGTGGGGGGGAGGCGGGGTGGGCGGAGGACTTGGGGAAGCAAGCACCGAACGCAAAAGCTTTAGACTGGTGGTCGTACGGGTGCGTTTTGTTTCAGTGCGTTTGCGGGGTCCCGCCGTTCAGAGGCGCGAATGAATTTTTGACCTACGTAAACGTCCAAAAAGGAAACCCCGCGCGGTTTCCGGACTGGTGGCTACGCGAAAATAAAACGCCTGAAACGGCCACCGCAAGGGGGACTGCCGCCATCGCTGAAGGCGCTTTGAATCCTTCGGAAGGCTCTTTGAATCCTTTCGCCTCCGCTTTTTGCGATTTGGTGTGGAAACTCCTAACGCACGACCCGTTTGCGCGGCTCGGGTCGGTTGGCGGCGCGGAGGAGATTCGGGAACACGCGTTTTTCGCGCGGAGGGAGAAGGAGAAAGAATAGATTGACTATTTATTTAGATGTTTTTAGTCGTCCGTTGGAGTATCCCCGACATCCCCGACCACCTCGGCCCCAACCTCCGCATCCCCAACCACCTCGTCCCCAACCTCGTCCCCAAAACAAAACCTCGCGTACGTCACCTGCGCGTCCGTCAGCACCTGTTCCGTGGGGTCAATCGAAGGGTCACAGCACACGCACCCGCCGGGACAGGCGCACTGTTTTTGTACAAGAAAAGTGTCAGTCGGTCGTAATGTGTATGAGTAAACAGTCAGAGTAACAGTGTTGGGATTTGGAAATACAAACGTACCCGTCCTCCCAGAAAAGTCGGCACTTTTTCAATACCACCCAAGACATCCGCCAGGGATTGAACCTGCGCCACGCCTTTCCCCAACACTTTGAACTTGCCCTGCGTCTTTTTATCCAGAAACAGCCGCACCACGGCCCACGCCGTGGTGAAGGCCCAGGGGGCGTTGCACACCAGGGTCACGCCGAGGTTTTCGGGGTAGTGGTCAGCGTCGATTGACGCTATTTTCTTCAAAGCGCCCAACACCTCGGAGTGCGAAACCGTGTCAAGCACCGAAAGCTCACCCACGTCTATGACGTTGCACATCTGCGTGACTGGTTCTTGTTTTGCTTTGCTCGCGCTGGGTAGCAACAATCGGTACTGGTACTCCATGCCCCTTAAGTGCATCGCAAGGAACCCGTCCAGGCCTAATTTTTCGATTAACGCCGAAAACTTGGCGCTCCCCGTGCGTTCCACGTACACCGGCCTGCCGGTCGCGTCAACGCCGTGGTAGGACGCCGGGTACAGAGATGCATTTTCTCTGAATTCATTCTCATCCAACGGCGTGTCCAACAAAGCGTCGATGTCGTTCTCAGCGCGCCACTTCATCGTCGCGAGAAGCATGGCTTTGGCTTTCGGTACGTCCAGCTTTCGCGCGCGCAGGTACCGAAGAAGCACCCCTTGCTCGCCGCCGTTGGCGCACATCGAGCTAGGGACCACGATTTCGTCTTCCTTCAAAGCCTGGCGGAACCCGGACAGAGACTCGGACTCCGCGGGCGTGGAGGGGACATCGTGCGTCACCGGGTCGTGAACGCGCATCGTTGTTGTGAAGGCACCCATCGTTTTGTCAAGACACCTGTCGAATTTTATCAAGTTTCGTCTTCACATCGAAAACGCGTCGACCGACTTGTCTTCACGATCGCACCGCGTCGTCGTCACTCTCTTTCACGCGCGATCCCCCGACCCACCGATCCGACCGGCCCTCGTCACACACCCCCAGTCGACACAATGAAGCTCCTGTACTTCCCCATCCTCGCCCGGAACGTCCTCGCCGAGGTCTTGGCGAAGGACAAACAAATCGCCCTCGACGTGGCCGCGCCGGATTGGCCGAAATACAAACCCGACACGCTTTTCGGCCAGCTCCCGCAGCTGGAGTGCGAGCTTGCTGGGAAGTGCTGCCAGTCAATGGCGATCGCGCGTCTGCTCGCGCGCAGGGCGAACGCGCTCGGCGAAACCGAACAGGATTTCATGCAAAGCGAGATGCTTCTTGAGAAGTTCGTTGAGTTGTACGACTGCTTGATCGCGTCCAACGTGTACGGCGTGGGGACGCCTTTTGACAAAGTCGAAACCACGAGAATCTCTTTGCAACAGCACTTGGCGCACATGGAGACCATGGTGGACGCATCACGAGGTACGGTCGGGGACATCTCGTGCGTTTGCGCGGTGCTCATCGCGAGCAAGTTCGGAGTTGGGGAAATCACGAAACACGCGCCGAAGGTTTTGGCGTATTACGAATCGAAAAAAGAAATCCTCGACGCCGCGTGTGGGTCCTACGAAGCGTGGTTCAAGCCGGTCACGGAGGCGGCGAATTAAGACAGGTCATGTGCGTTAGCATCGCGCGTAGTACTCGGTCGTGTGGTTGGATCTTGTAGTTCTATTCTACCTGGTGTGTCGTTTCAACACCGCCGTGATGCGTTCGACTCGTTCGACGTGTCCCCTCTGCAATCAGAAGCCGTTTCCGCTTTCGACAGCCGTTTCTGTTTCGCATCTGTCGAATTTCGGTGAACGAAAGTAAGGTGAAGGAAAGATATTCGCGCGTGAGGTTCGTTTTCACGTCCGAGGAAACAAAACGACGACACACGAACGCCGGCACTACTACGCGCACGCGCCACGCGCGTCACTCGCCGCGTTACCTGCTGAGATGTCGCGAAACCCCACACCCTCCGACTGTCGCGAAACGAGCGCCGCCGAGACCGCGCCGATGCCCGACACTCCCGCACCGCGAAACCGGAACCCCCGAGGCACAGACAGTGGAAAAAACTTTTTCGTGCAGGTAAACTCACGAGCAGGCAAGGCGCGGCTCCGCAGCAGCAACGGACGCTTTTGCCTCCGGGAGGCGCCGCCGCCGTCGCCGCGGAGCCCGCCGTTACCGACACCGACGCCGATAAACACGAACCGCCACCGAAGCGCAAAAGGCTAGGATGGGGCCAAGGTTTGAACCACCGCGAATCTTCAAGCGCCGCGCTTGAGGTTGGCTCCCTGGCGCGCCCCGAACGCCCGCCTTCCGTGCCTGTCCCGTCGTCCCGGGACGAGCCCGGAGTGAACGACGCGACGCACTGGCCGCGCCTTTTCGGAACGATGGACGTCGTGACTTTGAATAAAAGTCAAAAGCGAAACAAGAGAAGGCGCACAAAGGCGCATGAAGCCAACGCGGCTGCGCGCGCCCCGCCGCCATGGGTGGCATATAGTATCAGGCGCCGGCGCTGACACGAAAGCGTCTGGTTCGAACTACGTGCCAAAGCCGAAGAAGACTGTTACGAAAAGATTGTTGCGGCGAAAGTAGCCAACGCGTTGTGTACGATTCAAAAAGACCACACTCCACACAACGCGCGGTCACGTCTGTTCTCCCACAAACCCACCGTACTCCCGAAATAGATACGCCACGATTTCATCGCTCTCGCCGAGCGAGGTTCCCGTTTTTTTATCAATCAAATAAGGCACGGACGCGTTTGCGTCGATTTGCGATAACTCAGAACGTCGCCCACTTCCTTTCCCGGCGTTTTTCAAGACGTACGGCAACTCCAACTCACACAGCGCTTCCCTGATTGTAAAAAAGTGAAGTGTCAGTCTCGTGTTGGGCGATGTATGGACAAACAGTCACCAGCTGAGAGATAAAACAGTGTGGGTGGGATTTGGGAAACGCGCAATACGTACCGCACCAACCGCGCGAACTGGTTGCCTTCGTAGTTGTACAGAGTTATGTTCGGTTGGTTGTTTTTTTCTGAATTGTTTTTCGCGTTATTCGTATCCGCGCTCGCGTACCGCGTCATCCCCCGCCCCGCGCGTAACAGCGTGGGCATCCACCCGGTGAATAGAGTGCTGCTCACGACCGCTTCGGGAAATTCCGTCTGTTCGCCATAAGTCGCCCACAGGTACCGTGCGATGTCTTCCGATTCGCCCATCGCGGTACCAGTATTTTCATCCACGAGGAACGGGAAAGTTCCTTTGGTGTTGCCGTTGTTCATGGCTTCGTCTCGGTGCGTCAGCGCGTCTTTCGGGCACGGCTTCACCACCAGCTGCAGGTCCAGCTGCGTGGCGGTTTCGCGAACGCGGCGGCAGAAAGGACAGGCTTCGAACTCGTACAGGACGATTGGTTTCGTTGGTTGCGTTTTTCGCACAACGCACTCGGGTTGCACCGTGACGCCGTGCGGCATTCTTGATATGCTTGCGAGCCCGGAGGTGACGACTTCTACGACTCGGTTCCGGGGAACACCCGCGTCGCCTCCGGAGAACAGCTTCAGTAACGGGCACAACGCGCTTAGCAGTTTGTTGGAAGCGGGGGATGTTGAGGATGTTTTGCCGTCGGCATCGCCGCTGGCGCGAGTCTTGATCGGCCGCGATCGCCCGCGTAGGTGACGGCACGCGGTGCGGCGAGGCACGAGGCGCGCGCGCGGCAGAGGGGAAGCAACCCCGAGCGCGACAACCCCGGTGCTCATATTGTCAGGCGCGTCGTGTTGTGTTCCGAGGGGAGGGAGTCACGGCGTGGATAAAAATCTCGGCTCGTCCCGAACTTTTCCCGAAACCAATCACCGAAAAAAAACACAACACCATTCACTTCCCCTCGTCCCCACTCGCGATGGCGCGGCGGTGCGTGTAAAAATGGACCTGGTTGCGACGTCAGTACCGCCACCACCGGCCACGCCGTCCCTTGGTGCTACTTTCCACCTCGCGGTTCCCGTTCACGACACTGCAGTCGCGCGCGAATTTTAGGCACCGAACTCTTGGATTCGAGAAAGGGCGCGAACTGGACGCCGCACCGCACGAGTTCCTTCCGCTATCCTTCAAGTGTCAGCCTTTAACGGCTTCCAGAGCCTTGGAATATGGTACGCGTTCCGTATCGTGCGGGTCGGCGTGTCACTTGTTTCACGCCCCCCGTCGCGCGTGTTCTGTTTACGGTATTCGGGCTTTTGATCGTAAATGCGGTGTGCACTTCACCTGCTGCTAATAACCCTGACGTCGCGGCGGGTCGCGCGGTGCTCGCGAAACCCAACCTCGATCTCGACACTGGAAAGGGCGCTGCGGAAGGATTTGTGAAACCCGCTGGGGAACAATATTATAACGTCACGCATACCAAAACCCTGCCTCCGTACAACACGCTCGCGGACGAAGCCGAGTCCGTTTTGGCGGCTATCGGTGAAGCCGCGTTTGCTTCTGACGAACAGAACGACGACACGCGCGAGTTCATCACGGCTGATTCTGATGTCCTAAAACAGGGTTTAGGAAACAGCTCTCACACTTGCGAACAGTGTTCAGAGCTGCTCGGACTTAATTACGACTATCGCACACCTTTTAACCTGACGGACAGGCCTGATTTGGTGGAGACGTGCGAAGAACTCCTGCTTGAATCTGAAACTTCCACAAGCGCGACGGAAGGCGCGGCGCGGGCGTCCACCGTCCGGGCGCTCCTGAACGCGGCGTTGCCTGAGTCGAGTTTGCTGTGCTCGGGGTGTCTTTTGCGCCGAGCCATTTTGGAGCATCATCGACACTTACGCCGTCTGTATTCTGAGGAACAAGTTCTTGCACCACCAATCGCAGACCGCAACAGGTTGACCGAGTGTCCCCAAAACTTGCGCCGAAACTATCACCACGAAGTCCAAAACCTGGAGCGTTTTTTTCCTGACAGCAGGAACCTGGATTTCCACGAACTCGGTCAACTCATCAGCATGAATCCTTACATTCCACTTCCGGCTTTACTGGCTGATGCAAGTGATGCTGACTCTACTCGGGGACTCCTGGGGACGTTTAGAAGTGGTTCCACTCTAAACCTGAAAAAGCCGAGGCGAAACGTTTTGATCGACATCGGGCCGAATGACTTTTACGGAAGCCCCAAGCACTTGCTCGACTCGTACGCGCCGTACTTGCACTTTGATGAGGTGTATTTAATTGACGTTAAGAACGTTTCCATCCCTACATACTACGACGATTTGTACAACATATCCGTGGACACTGGGGGGGTTCGCGTGGGATCAAGAGACGCTCGGGACGTTTCAACGAAGCTCAAGAACTTGCAAATAAAACGGGAAGATTTCGTGGTGTTGAAACTGGACGTGGACACCGGGACTGACGGTCCAACGATGGAGTGGGGTTTTTTGTCCGACTTGGTGGCATCGACGGAACTGTCTTTTGTTGATGAACTGCACATCGAACTGCACTTCTGGTACCCCGAAATTGGCTGGCGGCACCGCAGTCACTCGATGTGGCAAGCCTTCGACGTCTTCCGACAACTGCGACGGTGCGGGTTGCCGATTCATAGCTGGCCGTGATAGTATCCGACTCACAGAACGACATAGAGATAGCATTGTAGCCGAGACGACGACGACTGTAACGACTCGCTGAATTCACGGCTCTGGCGAAACCCGAAAAAACGCTCTCGGCAAAACTGATTTCAACCCACAGATTTCAACGACACCACACCGAAATCACCGAAGCACACTTTCGTGTGTCCGCACACGCGGTGGCGCGGCGGTGCGTGTAAAAATGGACCCGTCGACAACGGCAGTATCGACACCACCCTCTACGCCGTCCCACGGCGCGTGCTTCCACCTCGCAATTCCCGTGCACGACATCGAACTCGCGCGCGATTTTTACGGCACGAAACTGGGATTCCCAAAAGGCCGCGAGAGTAAGACTTGGACAGATTACGACGTGTTTGGAGTGTGTCAACTCGTGATTCACGAGGTGGTTGAGTACCAGGGTAGTAAGCAACAATCAAAAGTAGACGGGGACCCCGTACCGGTGCCTCACTTCGGCGCGTCTTTAAGCGTGTCCAATTTCTATGCCTTGGTCCACCGATGCGTGACGAATCAAGTGAAATTGGAAACCGAACCTCATGTCCGATTCCTCGACCAACCCGGCGAGCAAAAAACCTTCTTCCTCTTCGACCCGTCCGGAAATGCTCTGGAGTTTAAAACCATGAAACACGCACACAGTCTCTTCGCGAGGTACGACGTGGATACCTTCGTTGCGAAAGAGTAGCGCTTTACCAGTTGCTAACAAGTTATACCAGACTAATATACAATCGTATACAATCGTCGCGTCTGGTACTTACAAAGACAAATGCTGCATCTGGACCAATACGCCATCCCTGAGAATCTGAACAATCGCCGTGTGGCCCTCTAGAGCGGCTGTGAACAGCGGCGTCCCGCCGGTATCCTTCGCCTTGTTGATGTCCGCTCCAAGCTCGATCAGCGCCCGCACAACCTTCTCGTGCCCAAATTCAGCGGTGATGTACAGTGGCGTCGCGCCGTCGTCAATTGCCTTGTTGATGTCCGCGCCCGACTCCATCAGCGCCCGCACCACCACCTCGTGGCCCTCTTGAGCGGCAACGTACAGTGCTGTCGCGCCGTCATCCCTCGCCTTGTTGACGTGCGCACCCAACTCGATCAGCGCCCGCACCACCGCCTCGTGGCCGCTTCGAGCGGCGATATGCAGCTCGTTCTCATCACATGGGCAACCGTTTTTGCGCGCCCACAGTAGCACCTTCAGATGCCCGCCCTCCGCAGCTTTATGGCACGTGCGTGTGCCCCATGGGCAGCCGTTCGCGCGTGCCCACTGCAGCACCTCGAGGTGCCCGCCCAAAGCCGCCGCCGAGCACGTGCCCCGGTCCCACGGCCAGCCGTCCGCGCGCAACTCCTTCAACTTCTCGAGCTGTCCGCTCCTCGCCGCTGCCTGACAAAGGAGTTCTCGACGCGACAGGCGACCTTGCCGTTGCATGCACTGCACCGCGCTTACGCATCCGAGCTCCACGGCACGCTTTTCACCAAGATCCTTAAGCCGAAGCCCCGTTTCTGCCACCGCGGCGCGCATCGCGCGGCTCACCGCTGGGAGCCGTGCGAGATCTGCGGGGTCGTCGAAATACTCAGATCTGAGAACGTGCGTGACGACCAGGTGGTTGGGGAGGCGGGGGAAGGCTTCGCCCGCGTTAGCATCTCGGTCGCGCTCGCGCTTTTCCTTTCGCGCGCGAGCTTTCTTGCCGGACATCGCGTTGGATGCGTGGGTGGTTTTGGGTCCGAGTCGTGCGCGCGTCGTTGTGAAAGTCGAGGCTTCCCAGAATGGGCGGCAGTACTAAAATCCCGAATGAGGCGATGGAAAAAAAGAGCCAGTAAAAACAAAAGCAAATCGCCCAGCAAAGCACCGGGAAGATATCTCTGCCAAGAAAAGCAAAAAGGTGACCGACCGCGGATACATTCGTCGCGAAAGAGCCGCGGTTTACCAGTAGCGGTGATATTACACGTGACTAAATACCCCTACACCAAAAAGCAAAAGCTCGGCGCGGCATCCGATCCGCACCGCGTTCGCGAAACGCGCGCGTAGAAACACGCTTTGCACCGAACGTCTTTTTCCGTCGACGGTTTAGTCAAAGCGCCTCCCGTGGTTCCGTCCTTCCGCTTACCACTTTTCTTGGTCCAAGTCGGCGTTGGTTCGATTCCCAGGGATGGGCGTTTCCGTTTTTTTTGCGCAGCCGCCGCGGTTTCTCGTCTCACCGCTTCGTCTTTTTCCACCCGCGTTTTCTCCGCCGCCGCCTTCGCGGACGTTTTGTGTTCGTCTCGACTCGACGCGTTTCGCGTAACCTCCAGTACCCGTTTCCGCGCGAAACGAACGTTTTTCGAAGCCACGCGCACTGCGGCCGTATCGGTGCTTTCTTCCACTTTTGGTAAATTTGTCGTATCATCGCTTTCGTCATCCTCGGAACCGTCCAAACTCAACGAAAGACAACTCGCGTCGCCGCCGTCAGAGTTTACGCGCGAAACTTCCATCGGAGGCGAACAACAAGGTACCCCTTTCCGTAGCTCGTTCGCCCGCACCGTGTCGTCGTAGAAGGACCTGCCCAGCGCAGATTTACCACGCCGCAGCCACTCGCCGTGGAACCCCCCCACGTCTCTTCCGGCGCCTTTCTTTTTACCAAAAGGGTGTGTGAGTTGCGCAAACGTGGTGTCGGGGTTCAGCCGGCGCTTCACAAGACGGTGGAACCCGTCGTTTGGAAACAAAACCTGCGCCACCGCGGCTTGCGCGGTGAGCAAAGCGCGGTTCGCGGTGGAAAGGGGAGGGATGGCTTTGTTCCCGTCCCCAGGAGTAGTATCCCCAGCGCCAGTGCCTTCAGCGGAATACTTCCCAGCACTCTCAGTGGTATCCCCAGTGCCATCATCCCCAGCGATCAGGAGCAGATCCCTGGCCATCAAACTTCGCGGCCACCACTCGACGCGCGGCGCACCGAACCCGCCGCCGAAGAAAACCTCGCGCGCAATCTTCGGACTAACAACGCACCCGCTTCTTCGGTGTTTCAAACGCAGGGACAACGCCTTCAAAGTAACATCCGAAACCGCTGACCGCTCCACTAAACGTTCGTGTTGTTTAAACCCAACAAGACCCCGACACAACGCCCACCACGCTCCCGGGTTCCGCGGGTGCGTCTCGCACCTTTGCGCCAACGCTTCAAGCAAATCTTTCGCAGTGGGCCAATGTTCGTTTTCGGAGCCGTTTTCGCAACCGTCCTCCGCCAGTGCCTCGTCAACGGTAGGAACACCGAGAATACGAGCATCCTCCAGGTCATCGAGCGCCACGATCAGCCCCTTTTGGAAAAAAGAAAAGTGTCAGTCTGTATGGGCAAACAGTGATGGGATTTGGGAAATGCAAAAAATACCTACCGCAATCGCGCTCGCGCCACCCGGGTCACACCGCGTCGCCGCGAGTTGCGCCGCCGCGACTTGGGTTAAACCCACGAGTCGCGCTAACGTTGACGAAGCCGCCGCGGCGGCGGCGCGGTCATCTCGAGCACTCGCTTCCTTTGCCGAGGCATTCTTCGAGTTATACTTCGAGTTATTTCCAGTATTCTTCCCCTTTTCCTTGGCCACACCGGCATCCCTCGCGTTGGGGCCGTCGTCATCGCTAGCGGTGTCGCCCCCCCCGTCGCCGCCCGCGTCGCTCGAGCCGTCGCCTGAAGAACCTGATGAACTCGAATCGCCGTCGTGCTCGCCGTCGCGCTCGCCGGAACTACTCGAGTCGTCGTCGCTTTCGCTATCGCTCGCGTCGCCCGTTTCCGGCCGCCGGCAAAGCGCGCACAGCTCGGCGTACGCCAGCGCGGCGTCGGTGTCGTGCGGCGTGGCTTTCGTGCATTGTAACGCCAATCGTAACGCCTCCGCGACGTCGTTTTCAAACAGCGCCACGCGAATAAGCGCGGTGGTGACGACAAAATCGCCCCCGCCGACTTCGCGAAGAAGTTTCCTCAAACTCACCCGCGCGTCATCATTCAATTTCGTCAGCTTTGAAAGGTATTGTCTGGACTTGACCGTGTTGAACTGCGTGGCCTTTGCGTGAGCCTTGCCTTGGCGCATAAACGCCGCCATGAAACTTCCTTTCGTCGCGCTTTCGTCGGGAAAAGTTTTCGTCGAAGCGCCGTCCGCTCCTTTCGGTAAAGTATCGCCAACCAGGTTGCCCCCGCCCGCACTTGAACTCGCGGCTTCTACCCAGGCCGTAAACGCGACCAAGGCGTCGCACCGACGCCTGGCGTAGGAGAGGATATCCCGGAGTTTCGGGAAAACGAAAACCGAGTCCGAAGACACACCGACACCGCGTCGCATCGCCACGCGCTTCACCCGGCGCGCCTCCACCACGGCGCGCGCCGCGTTTCTGTTGTTGTTACACGAAAACGGTCAGTCGGGACCGTGACTTGGGTGAGTAAACAGTCGGGCTTCGGGATTTGGGCCGGACACAGGGAGGGCATACTCGAGCGGTACAGCGCACTTATGATGTATGCAGTGCGTATCCTTTTAATCACGGCCGTGGCCCCTCGACCAGGCGCGGTAAACACAACCGCCGGCCGGATTTTGGAAAGCCCCGTCCGGCCGTACCTGGACCCTTCGGGAAGCGTGAGGTGCGACACGACCTGATTGAAATAAAAGAAATGTCAGTCTTGTATGAGCAATCAGTCGGAGGAATGTGGTTATTGGGAAATACTCACCAGCTCCAGCACGTCGTTTTGGTCGGTAAGGGACCCTCGCGGGGCGATGTCGTTGGCGAACTCGCGCAGTCTGGTTTCGTCGCCCGACACAAAACAAGCGCTTACGTGCGTTGAGGGTTGGGAAGATTTTGGAACGACCCGTTCTTCGGTGGTAAACGAACGACTGTTCCACCGCTTCTTTTGATGGTTCAATGTCTCATCAGCGTTTTGTGTCTCCCTAGGCACCCTCGCGCACTCCGACGCCACCGCCAGCGCGTCCCGCTCCGCCGCCGCGTACGTTGCCCTTCGCCGCGAATCGGGGTGGCCCAGCTTTTCGCGCTCCAAACGGCGCCGCGCGGCGGTTTCTGCGTTTACCCCGACTGGCCCGGCGCGTGTCGCCGTGAGAAGAAGCGCCGCCGCCGCCGCGGCTCTTGGAAGGTCCCCACGCAACAGCATCGCCCTCGCGGTGCGCCGCAGCGGGTCGATGATGTCATAGGAAAGCGCGGTCCGGTTGCCGGCGCTTTGTTTGTTCGCCGCCTTGGCGAACAAACAGTCGGCGTTTTGCGTAAAGTCTCGCGCAAAGGCGTCGTCGGCGTGTTGGTCAAAAAACTTGCAGTTTCCCGGGAACGTGTCCCCCGGGCCGTCCACCCACCCTCGCCGCGCCTCCGCGAGCGCGCGTTGGTCGTCGAATTCAGGGCGGTTCGGGGGGTGGTGTGCCGCGGTGGTGGCTGGTACCCCGGTTGGAGGAGGGCGTTTGCGCTTGCCGTCTGGCTTGGCGCGCATGGTTTCGAATCAACGTGGTTGCTTGCAACGAACGTCGCCGGCGGCGGTGCACATTTGAATGGTGGACTAGAGGAAGTACTTCCGCGGGGTGCGGAAGATCTGTCTACGTGAAACTCGCAAAAGTCGCCGAGACGAACGGTTCGTAAAATCGCCCACCGTCGCGAACGCTCGCGGACCGGTAACGCAGCGCGGCGGAGGCGCGACTCGTTGTGTGCGAGTTTCAGATTTGATGAGCTCTTGATAAAAAAATCGTCGCTTCTCAGAAAGTTCTCAACTGAAAGCTCATTGTTTCGCGCGCGATGGCGACGTGTTCGCTCCACGCCGCCCCCCGGGTGAGTTTCACGCCGCCCCGACGTCGTGTCGGTTCCGCCACCACCTCAAGAACTTCTCTTAGAGTTCAAGCCTTGGTGAGGCAAACCAACGACCAAATATCGTGACGCGTGAAGTCCCCTCTCGCCGCGAAGGATGATTTGAAGTTGTTCGCCGAGGGGAGCTTGAAACAAGTCACGTTCCGGTACGGTTTCCCCCAGTACAACAAGCCCGCGTCCGCGGCGGCGAAACAGCTGGGTTTTCCGGTAGGGAAGGAACACGAAACCGTGGTGCTGACCAAGGGCAAGGACGGAAGCGACGTGTACAAAACAATTGTCAACACGCCGTACCTGAAGCAAGCCGCGGAGAACGCGATGAAGTACGGATGGGCGAAAGAAAAACAATCGGCTGGGGTGCAAAAATTCATGAGGTGATTCTTCGACGACGTATCACGTCGCCGGATGAAACTAAAACGATGTCGCCGTGACACGGGAAACTGGGTAGCACGCAAGTGACGGAGCCGCGTGTGAAGTGCTTTCAAAAAGTGCGACGCCGCTCCTGACGAAGAAGCGCAACCGGTTCTCGCGCCCGTGGACGACATCTGGACGATTGTTTGTTTAATATTTACATATTTTTTCCATTGTCATCCCCAATCGTCCGCACTTCCGCGCGCAGCGGCTTTGGTGGTCACCGCGCGCGCGCATCGGGGTGATGCGTTTGGCGGCTGGGCGTTTTGTGGCACCCGCACGCGGAGTCGGGAGCGCGCGCGACAACTTCGCGCGCGCGTACTTATTAGGGACTGTTTGCCCATACGCCATCGCTTTCGACGTCGTTGCTTTTCCATTCCCAAAACAGCGAAGTTGGTACCAACCCCGACGCGGCGTCTGCGTCTCACGGCAGCACGCCCCGTGGCGTCACAGTTCCGCCAGCTACTACGCCAGTGCTGCCGTCGAGCGGTTTCCCACCACGACAAAAGCGGTGGTGTTCGACAAGCACGGCCGTCCCGGGAACGTACTTCGGGTGGACACGAATTTCCCGGTCCCGACTTTGGGGCCAGACGATGTCTTGGTTCGTTGGAAAGTTGCCACGGTAAACCCGAGTGATATAAACGTCGTGGAAGGGACGTACCCGGTGTTGCCGAAACGGTTTCCCGCGGTGGGGGGAAACGAGGCCGTGGGGGAGGTGGTCAAGTTCGGGGTTGGGGTTGGCATAAAAAGCCTGGTAGGTGGGGATTACGGGATAGGTGGGCAAACAGTCGGGGATACGGTTGGGGATGGAGAACTAATTAAAGTCATCCCGGACGTCCCGGGGTTGGGAACGTGGCGCGAGTTCGCGGTGGTCCCCGCTGAAAAACTGCGAGTCGTACCTACGCACATAAACGACGAGTTACTCGCACAGCTTTGTGTCAACCTACCCACCGCGTTGCGGCTGCTTCAGGACTTTGTGGACCTACGCGTTGATTTCTCTGCTTCGCCGGCGACGGAAAATAAAAATAAAAATGCAAACGCAACCGTCGCGCTAAACGCCCCCTCAAGCGCCGTCGGCCGCGCCGTGCTTCAGATTTGCAGCGCGTATGGCGTGCCGGTGGTGTGCTCGTTGCGGGGACGGGTTACCGAGAAGCTGTGGCTGGAAGACGCAGCGGCACTAAAGCTCCTGGGCGCCACTCTGGTTGTTAAGGATGACCTAAAACGGGGCGGGTTTCGCACCAATGAAGTTAAAGAGTTGCTAAAAAACTTACCACCCGTTTTGCTCGCGCTGAACTGCGTGGGCGGCGATTCGAGTTTATTATTAGCCAGCGTGTTGAGTGAAGACGGGACCATAGTCACCTACGGAAACATGGGCCGCGCGCCCGTGTATGTACCCACCGGTGCTGCGATTTTCAAAAACATAACCGCCAAGGGGTTCTGGCTGACGCGGTGGAACGCGAGGGTCGGCGAGATCGAGGCAAAGAAAAAAAGGTGGCACGACGAAACCGAAACCGACGAAAACGGCGAAGGTTCGCCGGTTGCGTTTTCGAGCGACCGCCAATCTCCGCGAAGCTCGATGTACAAAACCTTGTTGGGAATGATCGACCGCGAATTGTTACGGATGCCTTTACAAAGACTAGGGTTCGACGGGTTTGTTGAAACCCTGAACTCAGCGGCCGCGGGTAGGGTGGGGGGGGGGAAGAGCGCGCTGTGGATGCCGTGAGTAGATGTTGTCACAACGAGTTTTTTTGAAGAAATCGTTTCTGTCGGCAGTCGGCGGCGCCTTTCTTTCTACTTGTCCTCGTTTTCAACACCACACCGCCGACACTTCCGTCCGCGCCCTCGCGATGGACGGCGGCGAGCTTTGCTCGGCGCGATGCGCGGAGCAGCCTTTCGACGTGCAGTTCCACCCGAACTCGCAAGTTTTCGTCGCAGGGTTGATCACGGGAGAGGTACGTCCTGGTGTCCCGTCGCGAGCATCCAATCAGTCCGCGCGCATCGCGGGAAGAATCAAACCCTGTCGTCAATCTTTCGCTCTATGCCCGTTCTTGTTCCACCGACTGACGATACTGACTGACCGACCACGCACCCGACCACGCACGTCTTCCTGACCTGACCACCCCTACCACCTGCCTACCCGTACCCCACCCCAACCCCAAAAACAGGTTGAGGTCTGGGAACGCGACGACCAAAGGGAAACGTGTCGCCGGTTGAAAACCGTGCGGTGCCACGACACCGCGTGCCGCACGTTGTGCTTCGTGAACGACGGGTCCTTGCTGTTGACCGGGTCTTCCGACCGTAGCATACTCGCCACGGACGTATCGACGGGCAAGCCCCTATCAAGGCTGACCAACGCGCACAAAGCGCCGGTCAACAGGCTCGTCGCGATTGACAAAAACACAATCGTGTCCGGCGACGACGACGGGGCCGTGAAGGTTTGGGATACGCGGCAACAAAAAGCGGTGGGCCAGTTCGCGCCGTTCGTGGATTTCGTGAGCGACATCTGCCACGTCCCGTTTGGTGCCGGGGCTGGTGAGCAAAAGATCGATGCAACCGACCCGGACGCGCCTGGAACAAGCGCACAAGGCGCGTCGCAAGGCGTGAACACACACCCCGGGTCGCTCGTCGTCACAAGCGGCGACGGCACCATCGCGCATTTGAGCCTGCACAACTGGAAAGGTACGGCCTTGCGCCTTTCCCAAATCCCGGCCTCCCTGTTTGACCACACAAGACTGACACTTTTCTTTTACAACGAAAGAGCTCGGGCAGAGCGACACGCTTGACGACGAGCTTCTCAGCGTGTGCGTTTTGAAAAACGGCCGCAAGGCCATCGCTGGCAGCCAAACCGGAACCCTCGCGCTGTTCGACTACGGCAACTGGGAGGAGCACAGCGACCGGTTCCCGGGGCACCCGAGCTCCATCGACTGCATCGTGAAGGTCGACGAGGACACGATTTTGACCGGATCGAGCGACGGAATCATTCGGATCATTGGCGTACTTCCCAACAAAATGCTCGGCGTGGTTGGCGAGCACGGGGATATGCCCGTGGAGCGCATGGCCCTTTCCTGTGATCGGTCCGCACTCGCCACCGCGTCGCACGACAGCACTATTAAGCTGTGGGACGTGAAGTACCTGTGGGAAGAGGGGTCGCGGAGCCGCATGGCGGGCGACGAAGATGACGCGAGGGCAGAACTGGGCGACGCGGCTGTTTCGGATTCGGATTCCGATTCCGATTCGGAGGATGCCGGGAAGAGGAAACGGAAAAACAAGGAAAGCGCGAAGAAGAGCAAGATGCAGGGGTCGGGGGAAGCCAGGGCGGTGGCGAAAAAGCAAGCCGCGAAGAAGTTCTTCGACGGGCTTTGAGAACCGTCAGAAGTAGAGCTGGAAAAACGCTTTTCGAAAAAAACTGATGCGACAACAACTTTTTTTTATTTTCGCGAGTTTTTGCCTTCTCGCCTTCCGCGCGCTTCCTTCAGTTTTCGTGTCTCACCGCCCGCAAGCCTCCTCCCGTTCTTCCCCGAGCGTTACGCGACGACCGTGATTGGGCTTCAACGGTACCGCGGCGCAGTTTATTCACGAGTCACGTCGCGAGCGTTTCCAAAGCGACTACTGCCTGTGAAAAAACGCTTCGCGAAATACTTGCCGCGGCTAAAGTCGAGGCGACTTCTCGCCCTCATAACCGCACGCTCTCGCGACGGCGACGGCTACGCGGCCTCTGGCGGGATGGGGATTCTCGACGGCCTCGCCGGTGACCAAGACCCGTTCCACTGGTGGCACGCGGGTGAGGCCCCGGGCAACTTACCCGAGCTTCTGGATGAAACGGACACCGACGCGCCTTTGGGTTTCGCGCCACCTCCTGGTTGTGGTGCTTCGTCCTTCCCGTCACGCCAGATAACTCGCCCCCTCCCCGGCCGGGAAACCCGCTTCTCCCTGGACGACCAGGAGCTTTCCTGCATCGCGCGCTCGTTGCTTTTAGACGACCTGGTGGACACGCCGTTCACCGTGGACCCGGGGGGGGTGCCGGGCCACCCGCGTGACCGTCGCGACGACGACCGAAGGAAGCTGCGCCGGCGAAACTTTTCGTCGGGGCACGACGAGTCTTCTTTGCCGTTTTCGAGTTCGGGAAACGCGCAAAAACTTTTACTGGAAACCGCGCAAACGCAAAGGGACAGTTTCCAAACCCTGTTCGACTTCGAAACGGAGGACTCTCAGGACGGGCTTTTCGCGGAAATGGCCGTCGCGAAGGAGCGGGACGTAAGTCTGTGTCTCGACACGTTCCGACACGGGAAACGAGGCCCCGGGGCGAGTCGTTCTGAGGCTTCGCCGGCGACGGACGCGCGGTTTGCCGAAAAACGCGCGAAAACGCTCGTCGCGAAACCCCAAAAAAGCCAAACGAAAAGTACCGTCGCGACGCCGTCCCCGATTTCAAACAAACCCGTGGCGTTACCCCTAAAGCCCCCGCCTGGTCGGTCGTCCCGGTTCCGGGGGGTCACGAAGCACCGGTGGACCGGGCGGTACGAGGCGCACCTTTGGGACAGCTCGTTCGAACGGGTCGCTAAAAAGACCGCCGAGACTGAGTTGGTTGAAAAAGGTACGGCGATGGGCGTTTCCCGAATCAGGCGGCGCGCTGTTTGTTGTCTAACCCGCTGATTGACTGTTCCGACCGATTACCTTGACTGCTTAACCAGGCCATCGTCCAGCACACGTCCAACACACGTCCAGCACACGTCCAACACACGTCCGACTAACCCTTTCGGTGAAAAGCAGGCCGCGCCTACCCGAAAACGTGTAGCGAAAAAGGCAAAAAGAAACCCGCCTCGGGAGGCCGGAGCAAAGGCAAGCAGGTGTACCTGGGCGGGTACGCCAGCGAAACGGAAGCGGCGAGGGCGTATGACAAAGCCGCTTTGAAATACTGGGGTTTGAACGCGAATTTGAACTTTGACCGCGGAGACTACGGCGAGTTTTTCCACGAAATCGACGGCGCGGACGCGGAGACGTACGGAATTTTCCCACTAAACGCCCGCCGCCTTCGCGATTGCCCATACCCTAAACCGTACTCGTCCCGCGAAGGAAGCGTTACCTCGGCCCGTACCTTTTGTTCACACGGCGCGACGTACTCGTCCCGCGAAGGGAGCGCTACTACCTCGGCCCGTACCTTTTGTTCACGCGGCGCGATACACGCGACTAACACTTTCCGCGTTAATCGTGCCAGGTACGTCGCGCACCTGCGCCGCTCGTCCACGGGGTTCTCGCGAGGCGCTAGTAAATACCGAGGTACGGCCGGGTGGGGGCGTTTCCAAAATCCAACAGCCACGGTGAACGGACCCGTCCGTGGCTGTTTCCCTTGTACTACCGGTAACGCTTACCACCGGACGCTGTGGTAAATTGACACAAGGCCCTGGTGCCTGTTACCGCCGTAACGGTTACGAAGTCATACCCGTATACCCTTCCCAATCCCGAGATACAGTTTACGAGACCATCACGAAAGACTGACACTTTTTAAACATAACCGCAGGCGTTACCCGGCACCACCAGCACGGCCGGTGGGAAGCGCGGATCGGCAGGGTGATGGGAAACCGGTACCTGTACCTCGGGACTTTTTCCACCGAGGAAAGCGCGGCGAAGGCGTACGACGCGGCGGCGGTGAAACACCGCGGCGCCAAGGCGGTCACGAACTTCCACGTTTCCAATCTGACTGAATACCCGTACGACGTCGAATGCGATGCGCAGGTGGTTACCTCCCTTTCGGAGGGAACCCCCAACGGTCCCGGGATCGATCCCGAGTACTCCAAAGTATCCAGAACCTCCACTGGGTTCGACTCCCACGACTCCAAAGGTTCGGGGGAGTACTCCCACAAAGGTTGTGATGCGTTTTCACCTGATTCCTTTGACTCCAAACCTGGGTACTCCAAAGCAGTCGTGTCTGACGCGTTCCCCGAAGAAGACTCCTTCGACCGCAAAGCCCCGTACCAAGTCTGCAAGGGAAATCCGTTGGTGGCCCGTGGCCCGCCGGCCGCCAGGGGAAGCCTGGCGTTCCACGAGTACGAAACCCCGCTTGTCGGGTTCCCGGTGGTTGGGCGACGCGCCGGCGCCGGGTCGGAAAAGAAAAGAGCGCGGGATTGAACGCGCACGGGTCAATAAGTGGTAATAGAAAAGACGTTAGCTCGGAGGTGACAGCCACCCATAGGGAATTTTGAAGCACCAAAAACCGGACGCGCCGAGCGCTCGACGACTACAGAAGAAAACAAACAGCAAACGAAACTTGTTTACGCTAATACCAATTGTAACATACAGACCGTCTCTACACACGCCGCCGCCTTACTCCATTGAACTCGGTTTGACGTGTCAACACACACAGAGTCACGTCTCACGTGTACCTTCAAGGTTTGTCGCGCACCGTGCACCGCGTCGTTAGTTACCGTCAAAAATTACTTGCTCTTTCGCTTGCGGCTTCCCTTTGCTTTCTTTCCCTTTTTCCCGCCCGCGCTCTCTGACTCACCGCCCACCACCACGCCTTGCACCACGTCAAGCACCTTCGCCGGGCCGTCGTCGAAGTCGGTGAACTCGGACGCGAGGCTGGCGGGCATGGGTTCGATGGATGGGGGCGGCGGTTTCGGGGCAGAAGAGGTGGCGCCGCCCGACTTGCGCTGCGATTTTGGGACGTACTCCACCCGCACCGGCTGCGCTCCCGATTGCGTGCCAGGCATGGGCAGCCCACCCGCCCCCTGAGATTGTAAAAGTAAATGTCAGTCTTGTATGGGCAATCAGTCGGCGGAATGTGGTAAATGGGAAATACTTACCGCGATCGCGGCGGGCGCTTCAGGCGCCTTGGTGGTTTTCCGCAAGTACACCGTCTGCGCGGTGCTTAAGATGTTGTTCGCGAACCAATACAGAGTGAGCCCCGCGGGGACGTTCAGGGAAAAGAAACCGATCATCAGGGGCAGGTATTTCAAAATCGCCTAGGGATGGGTAAAAGAAAGTGTCAGTCTTGTGAGTCTCGTGATGGGCGATTTATAAGCAGTGGGCAAACAGTCGGTGGACTCAGGTGCACTTGTTGCGTTGGTAAGCATGCACGCCATACGTGGCATCAAACAGTGTGTGGCGGATTTGGGAAAGCCCTAACACGTACCTGCGTTTGTTGTTGGCTCGGGTCCACGTTTTGTTGTTCCGGCTGCATGATTTTCTGCGACGCGCTTTTTTTTGAAAAGAAAAGTGTCAGTCTCGTATATCGCGATGTATGGACAACAGTCACCAGCTTCGGTAAAACAGGGAGGCGGGATTTGGGAAAGCCCCAAGGCCGTACCTTTGCGACACCACCAGGAGCACGGGAAGAATCAGATACGCGATGGTGTCGTGCCACCCAAGCGGCGGCCCCCCTGATGAGAAATCCGTGAGCCACTTGAAACCGGTGCCGTCCGTTCTCGACGCGATGGACGCGGGGCCGCCCAGGGACGGGATCCTGTTTTGGTTTCGTGCCCGGGTGGGAGGGATTGGGTTTAGTGACGCATGTATGAGGTATTGGATTCCGTGACGTGTATGAGGGATTGGATTTAGGGTTATGTGTATGAGCAAACAGTCAGATACGAAGAGTACCGCGGACAAAAAGGACACGGGGTGGGTGGTGCGACTGTTTACGCAGTCAGGCGCGGGACAGTCAGCAAGTGCCTGATGTAGGAAACAGTGCCTGACAGAGTAAACAGTCGCGGCGCGACGACTACAAAGAAAAAAAAAACGCACCAGAAGAACCCATCCGTCAACAGTCCCTCTGCCGCCGCGTTCGACAACGCGCGGTACAAACCGATGAACACGGGCAGGGTGGCGAAGGTGGGCAGGCACCCTGCGAGGGGGTTGAAGTTGGCTTCCTTGTAAAGCCGCGCGGTTTCCATCTGCAACCTCTCCGGGTCGTTCGCGTACATGGCTTGCAGTTCCTTTACTTTGGGCTGACGCGACGGAAAAGAAAACGTCAGTCTTGAGTCTTGAGTATGGGTGTACTGTATGGGCAAACAGTGCACTTGTGATTTATTTGGAAGAGTTGCCAGTACTGGTAAGAGTTACCAGTAGTAAGTACGTTACTAGTAGGAAGTACTTCCGTTGAATGACTAGTGGCCGTCAAAGAGGGGCTGTGATCAGTTGGCGGAATGCGGTAAATGGGAAAAACACTCACCTGAATCGCCTGCATCTGGATGCTCCCCTCCACCTGTTTTTTCGTTAACGGAAACGTCACCGCCTTTACTAACAAGGTCAAAAACAGAATAGCGAAGCCGTAGCTGTACGGCACGCCGAGCTTCTCCAGGCCTCCGTCGATGCCCTGGTTTTTTTAGTCGCGTAGGGGGAGCTTGGTCAGTGATTCGGGTAATCTTGCGAAGATTGTAAATTGTAAATTTCTTCTCGGGGTTAGGGTTCTGGCATGGCGCTTTGGCAAAAACGAACTCGGAAGCGCCCTATTGGTGGAACCGTCGTTCGGTCTCATGAGGTCGTGTGCTTTCCCTGCCGTGGCCCGGCCTCCGTTTGCGCCACGCGCTGTGCCCCGAGCTGTGTCGTGGTGACTAATTGCCCACACAAAACAACCCCAAACACGCACCGTCAACACCGCTTCCAGCGCATCCGTGATGGGCCCGAGCCATCCGCCTTTCTGGATCCCCGCGATTTCATCGGGCGACGGGAGCTCAATCTCCGCAGCGCCGGCGTCCGCAATTTGGAACACGTCGCCCCGGGTGATCACCGAGGCGTGAAGGTTCACGGCGACGTTCGTGAGTGAATCCCACGCCGGGAACTCGCTCGCACTGGCGCGCGCGCAGACCCGGACTCGGCGGTTGCCTGGCACGCGCGCGACTCGCAACGGCGCGACGGTGGCGCGACGCAGGGGTGCGAGGCCACCTTTGGTGCGTGTGGCGCCGGCGGTCGCGCCAGAGGCGGCGACACCGCAACGCGCGGAGCACGCACCGACCACACCCGGCATGGCGCACAGATTAAGGCGAACCGAAACCCGAGGAGGAACGAATGGGCGACACGAAGTGCGCGTCGAGAGCGAGACAAACGCGCGCGTCGGTCGATGTGCCATCGTGCACGTGGCTGAAGCCCAAGAAGCCAGGAAGACGTCGAAAGGATTGGCAGATGGAGCATTTGTGAGACGAGCTGTTTTTGTTTTTGCGCAGGTTGTGGGCAGAAAGGAAAGGGGAAAAATCACCTGTCGCCGCGAACACTCACCTCGTGTGCTTTAGGGTGACAAGAGTTGTAGTTACCCTATGTGCTTCCTCGTGTGCTTCTTTCCTCGAAAAATTCTAAACCATCGCCGCGAAGACTCACTTCTCGTTTGCTTTCGCCGCCTTCTTCTTTTCGTAGCTGTTCTTGTCGTAGCAACCCATGCAAATTTTAGTTCCGGGCTCGTCTTTGCAGTTGTACCAATTAAAGGTCGTATCCGTCCCGCACTTCACGCACGTCGTCCCCGCGGCCGCGGCGACGTCCAACATATTCTTCTGGTAGCAAGATATGCAGATTTTAGTTCCGGGCTCGTCTTTGCAGCTGTACCACTTACTGGTTGTATCTGTCTCGCACTTCACGCACGTCGTCCCCGCGGCCACGGCCACGTCCAACCGGTTCTTCTCGTAGCAAGGATTGCACATTTTATTTTCGGGCTCATCTTTGCTGTTGTACCACTGAATAACGGTCCTATCCGTCCTGCACACCACGCACGTCGTCCCCGCGGCGGTTTCGATGGCCAGCTCCTGCGAAGAATACGGAACTCGAACGACGTGAGTCGAGACGAAACAGCTTGTGACTGAAGTTATCATGCCTACGGGATCGCTTGAGCAGAGAGAGAGAAAGAAAGAAGAATCATGAAATGCGCACCTCTTTATAGTTACACGGTATGCAGTGCCACGCGTGCTTCTTGAGCTTCGGCCTTCGCATTTCGCTTGTATTTGCCCCATCGTTACCGCAACCGGAGCACTTGCCATGGCTGGCAGCGAGCTGCGAACAGGAGCACCGCGGGTATTGGGGTCAGGACGTGACGACACATAGATTTGAAATATTGACGCGTGGGATCGACGCGCGTGACATGCCTGTCGTTTGTAGCAAACGACGCAGACCGGTTTGTCCTTATCGTCCTTGTTGGTGCACCACCGACTCGTCTCCGTGGTTTCGCAATCGGAGCAGACCAGCGCGATGCCCTGCGGAGGAATGAAAGTTAGAGGGTGAGTTTTACACGCCGTTGACGGGCAACGAACACGGTGCAGGCGAATGGGTCTTGGGCATCTCGCATCAATGCGGAGTGCGCACCTTTTTCTTCCATCGTTCGGCATTGACGACCTTCGGAGACTGACTGTGCCAGATTGTGCGTCGAAGGGCGAAAAGAGTTTTGTCAGCAGACGCCGCTTTGGCAGGAGAAATCGTAAACAAGCGAGGACGAGGGAAGCACGCACCTGCGGGGAACATATGCTTGGCGAATAACTTCGGCTTCCACAGGTATAGACTCGTTGCTCGGCATCATCGCCCAACGTCTGGGCTTCCGCGTGTCGCCAAGAGCACGCCCGTGCCTTCGTACCTGGTCGATCCAGATGGACTGCTCGGTGTGCCGAAGCGCGTGCGGTTTGACACGACGTGAGACGAGTCCGGCGAGCGCGGAAGGTTGGCGTGCGTCGTGGAGTGTGGTGGCGCGCGTCGGTTCGAACGGGCGCCGGGTACAGGTGACACGCGCGGGCACCCGCGCCACCGCGTGCAAACCCGCCACGCTTACGCACGACATGCTTGCGTGGTGCACGACGTCTGATGATGTGTGGAGATTTGAGAGAGATTATTTTACGAGCGATTTTCTCACAAAAAACAAAAATCAACACAAACTCGACTCAAGCGTGTACGCCGTCGCCGAGCGCCGCCTTGACCAACCCAACCTGTTCCTCCGCGTGCACGGCGCCGTACCCGGTCGCGGTGGACGCGGCGGGCGCCCGGCCCGCGTACCGCAGCTGGTCAAGAGGCCGGGAGATTTGTTTCTGTTTGAACAGCGTCTGGAACCGCGGGGCGACGTGGGAAAACGCGCCTGTAGTCGTAGGGGCAAACAGTCGCACGTAAAGTGGTAGGGGTGGTTAGTTGTTGTTGTTGTTGCGTAGACATCGGGGAGTCGGTTCGAAGCTAACAGGAAGGGACAACGTCGTGGGAACATGTTCAGGGTAGCGCTCGTACGAACGCTACGCGCAAGCAGTCTGACTGTACCCTGGTAAACGCGCTTCACACTCCGTGTTTCCAAAAAAAAAACCTACCCATGTTCATCGGCTCTTCCTGGCACCACACCGGCTCCGCGTTCGGGTACCGCCGGAGCTCGCGGTCAACCAGGTCCCACGGGAACGGCGAGAGCTGTTCGATGCGGACGATCTTAACTTCGTTTTCCGTGCCGTTGGTTTCGCGCTCCGCGTCCAGTTCGTAATACACCTGGCCCGATAAAACCGAAAGTGTCAGTCTGGTGTGGGCAATCGCAGAGGCGGATCGCGGGAAATGGGAGAGCCCCGTACCTTGCCCGTACAGAAAACCACCCGCTTCGCCCCGAGGTCAATCGGCAGCGAGTCATCCTTCGCGCGCGAGGTGGCGGTTTTGTCCATGATCAGCCGCTTGAACCGGATCCCCTGTTCCGTCGCGTTCTTCTCTTCGTCGTCGAAGTCGTCGAGTGGCGAGACGCACTGCGATGTAAAAAGAAAGCGTCAGTCTCGTGTATCGCGCGTATGGGACGACGGCCTGGTCAACAGTCACCAGCTTCGGTCTGAACAGTCAGGGCAGAGGTAAGACGTCCCTTCCCAGGACGAGTATGGGCAAACAGGGGCGCGGGATTTGGGTTCCAAGGCCCAAGGCCTTACCTTCGGGTGTCGCAACAGGTTCTTGGGGGACACCACGATGAGGGGTTTGCGGAACTCCCGGTGCACCTGTCGCCGCAACACGTGGAAATAGTTCGCGGGCGTGGTGACGTTGACGATTTGCCAGTTGTGCTCCTGGATCTGCGGGTTTTTAAAAAAGTGTCAGTCCGAAGTCCGAAGTCCGAGTCCCGCGTCTCTGTTCGTCACTTCGTGAACCGCACGCGCGAACAGTGTGCTCTGGCGAATCGGCGCGTCGGGCGTGAAAATGAGTACCTGCGTCCGCGTGTCCAGGCGCATATCCGGCGGTATCTTGGTCGGGTCCTCGTCGCTCATCTGCAGGTACCGCTCGACTCGGCAGCTGGAGTGTTCCGGGCCTTGGCCGTCGTACCCGTGCGGAAGCAACAGGGTGAGGCCGGTTTGCCGCAGCCACTTGGCTTCGCCGGACGAAATGAACTGGTCGATGATGATCTGCGCCGAGTTCGCAAAGTCACCAAACTGCGCTTCCCAAAGCACCAGCGAGTTTGGGTTTTCCAGCGAGTACCCGAGCTCAAACCCGAGCACGCCAAACTCGGACAGGCTGCTGTTGCTCACGGTGAAGAAGTTGTGCGGTTTTGAGTCTCCGTACACCGACCGAAGCGGCACGCAGCGGGCACCCGTGTTTTGGTCGTGCAGAAGCGCGTGTCGGTGCGAAAACGTTCCGCGCTCCACGTCTTGCCCCGAAAGCCGCACGTGGTTCCCTTCCTCGAGAAGGGTTCCAAACGCCAGCGCCTCCGCCAGGGCCCAATCCACCCCCTCCCCCGATTCGATCATCTGCTTCCGCGCGTCGTACACGCTGACGGTAAAGAAAAGTGTCAGTGGCGTATGGGCAATCGCAGAGGCGGTGGGTGGTGGGCGGGAAAAGCCCGCACCGTTTCACGACTCTGTGCGGGGTGAACCCCGCCGGGATGGTGGTGATGGAGTCGCCTATTTTTTTCAAAGTCTCCATCTTCACGCCCGTCTGTTTTATTTTCGAAAGCTGGTCGGGGCCCTTGAACCCCTGCCAGTGACTCGCCAGCCAGTCCCTCGGTTTCGGGACGTAGTTCCCGCTGTCCTTGAACTCCTTTTCCAACGTATCGAGCACGGCTTGCTTCACTCCCGTGATTTCATCCCCCGAAAACGTCCCATCCGCGACGAGCTTCTTCGAGTACTTGTCAAGCGCGCTGACTTGCTTTTTAATCGTCTTGTACATCAACGGCTGCGTAAATTATGGGGTAACAGTCGGTTAAATGTGTAGGTGGTAGTGTGTATGGAAGAATTACGGGTGGACGGTCCCCAGGTCGTACCTGCGTGAACATGGGTTCGTCGATTTCGTTGTGCCCGTACTTGCGGTAACAAACGATGTCCACAACCACGTCGGTTTTCCACCGCTGTCGCCATTCAATGGCGAGCTCGAAAACCTTCGCAACCGCCTCCACGTCGTCGCCGTTTACGTGAAACACGGGAATGTTGATGCCCTGAGGTAGGTGTGGGTTCGAGGTAGTAGTAAGACGGGGCAAACAGTCGGGGTAAAGTGGGGAAGAGGTGGTTAGTACTGGTGTGTATGGTCGTGGAGGTCGTGGAGGTCGAAGCCAACCGAAAGGGTGTAGTACGGAAAGGTCTGACTGTTTACTCCATCGCCGGCGTGATAAACACGACTCACCTTCGCCACGTCCGTGCAGTACGGCGACGACCGCGAGTACTTCGGGTCCGTGGTGAACGCGACTTGGTTGTTCACCACGATGTGCAGGGTGCCGCCTATGGTGTACTCCGGGAGCTGGGACATGTCCAGGGTTTCGTACACGATGCCTTGCCCCGAAAACGCGCCGTCGCCGTGAAGAAGCACGGCGATGTGCTTGCTTCCGTCTTTGTCGTTTTCGTAAAACTGCTTGGCGCGGGTTTTGCCAATCACCACCGTGTTCACCGCTTCCAAGTGCGACGGGTTCGCAACCAAGCTCAGGTGCATCCTTCCCCCGCGCAACGTAGGCCTTGTTGTGGAAAAGAAAAGTGTCAGTTTTGAGTCTTGTATTGTAGCGGTAAGACTTGCTGACTGCACTCCATACAGGGCATCAAACAGTGTGCCTGGATTTGGGAAAGCCCAGTCCGGCCGTACCTGTCGTAGCTCGTCCCCAAGTGGTACTTAACATCCCCGCTCCCCGTGTACTGCGACCCGCCAACCGCGGAGGACTGCCCCGCCGGTTTCGGCCCGGCTTTGAACTCGTTGAATATCGACTGCAGCGGTTTCCTGACCACGTTGGCTAAAACGTTTAACCGGCCTCGGTGAGGCATGCCGATGGTCAACGACTCCACCCCGAGCTCGCTCGCCTTGTCGATGGCTGATTGTGAAAGAATAAAAGTGTCAGTCCAGTATGGGCAAACAGCGTTGGGATTTGGGAAAGGCCCAATACGTACCTTCCTTGAACCCGGGAATCAGGGTCTCGCACCCCTCTAAACCGAACCGTTTCGCCGCGGTGTACTTGTTGGAAAGGAAGCTCTCGAACATGTCACTCCAGGCGAGGCGGTCCAGGAGAACTTTTTTTCGTTCCTTGGAGTACGGCGTCGGCCATTGCGTCTCGATGCGCTCGCGCAGCCAGTTACACTGGTCCCGGTCCTGTTGAGTGGTGAGGAAAAGGTGTCAGTCTTGCGTCGGCGAGTGTGGGCAAACAGTCAGGAAGTGGGAAGGACTCGGAGGGTGGTGATGTTTTCGGGCTGAACTCCGTACAGCGCAGTAAACAGTCTAATAGTATTGTAGACTGAGTCCTTACCTGTATGTGCATGTACTCGTACCCGATGTTGCCGCAGTAGGTTTCTTTCAGTCGCTTTAAAATCTGGCCGAGCGTCTGCACCGGGTTGTCTTCGGATAAAAAACCCTTCATCCTCCAAGTGCCTACGAAGAACTCCCGGTCCAGATCGTTTTCCGTGAAACCGTACAAAGCTGGGTCCAGCTCAACGGGGGTGGTTTTTATGTCAAGCTCCAGGGGATCCAGGGACGCCATGGAATGGCCGTTGACTTGGTACGCGCGGACCAAAAGAAGTAAGCGCATGGATTCTTGAATCGTCTGGCTTGAGACTGCTGAAGATGCGGCTGGTGAATAGGACATAGCAGGAGCAGCACCGCCTTGTTTCGCCGCGGAGAACATCTCGGAAAGCTCAGCGCCGCTCACCCCGGCGTCCATCTGTCGCAAAAAAGAAGCCCAAGAGGGCGGTACGGAACTCGGATCCGCCCGGTACTGGTCCTCCAGGTTCTCCAAATACGCCGCGCTCGTACCTGACAGGAAATCATCCTGCATCGCACTGTTCGGAGTGGGGGCGTTGCCGGGAGGGGGGGACGCGGCCGCGGCGTACGGCCTCCAAGGCGCGAACGACAGCCGGTTCGCGAAAGGCGCGGCTGCTGCGGCCCAACGGGGGGTCGCGTTCGCGGGTGCCAAAAATGTGGGCGCGGACCGAAACGCGTTCGTCCACAAAGGACGCACGACCCGCATCACGCCGCCCGCAACGCGCTGCGCCGCGTGGCGTCTCATAATAGCGAGGCCGATACGAAAGCGTCGCGGGGAAGAACCCGGAGCGCGTGCGTGACAAGAGCGCGCGGAGGGATGATATTTGGCATCTGTGAAAGAGGCACTTTGAAATATCTGCCAGCAGGCAGGCAAGGAAAAGACGCGTCGAAAGGCAGTTCGCTGGTTGATCGGTTCGAGTCGATGAAAAACGTCGGTTGTTGATTGGTGAATTGTTTTCTTAAACCACGTTTGAAAGGTGAATCTGACACGACGAGTTTTTGTTCGCCTTTCGCGTCTACCTCGCTTCCATTCGTATCACTCGCTCATCCCGCTTTCGTCGGTTTCGTCGTGACGCGCGTCCCGTATCCCCGTCCCCGT
>Ga0209830_10000034_pt1 | contig 171017 bp, 194 predicted proteins | sample ArcticOcean_MG_C_12_FD_187439 | JGI IMG/M metagenome (GOLD analysis project Ga0209830, IMG submission 187439) | Marine microbial communities from western Arctic Ocean - ArcticOcean_MG_CB8_130 (SPAdes) (version 2) | ecosystem: Environmental > Aquatic > Marine > Oceanic | place: Arctic Ocean...
AATTTAACAAATTTTAAATTATAATAAAAGTTTTTTAAATAATATTGTAAAAAAAAACAATTATAATGAGTTATCGTAATTTCGCGGAATCTAAATGGAATAAACAATATATAAAATATATTTTGGACAATCCAGATAAACCATGGAATTATATATGTTTAAGTAAAAATCCAAATATAACATGGGAAATTGTTAAAGCTAATCCAGATAAACCATGGTGTTATGATTATTTAAGTAAAAATCCAAATATTACATGGGATATAGTTAAAGATAATCCAGAAAAAGAATGGGATTATAATTTTTTAAGTATTAATCCAAATATAACATGGGAAATTGTTAAAGATAATCCAGATAAAAAATGGAATTATAGACGTTTAAGTCTAAATCCAAATATAACATGGGAAATAGTTCAAGATAATCCAGATAAAGGATGGAATTATAGTTGGTTAAGTAATAATCCAAATATTACATGGGGGATTATTCAGGCTAATCCGGATATTAAATGGGATTACGAGTGTTTAAGTGGAAGTCCAAATATAACCTGGGAGATAGTTAAAGATAATCCAGATATTCCATGGGATTACGAGTGTTTAAGTGGAAATCCAAATATTACATGGAAAATAGTTCAAGATAACCCTGATATTCTGTGGAATTATAGTATGTTAAGTAATAATCCAAATATTACATGGAAAATTGTTCAAGCTAATCTAGATATTCCATGGTCTTATTCTTGGTTAAGTAATAATCCAAATATTACATGGGAAATAGTTAAAGCTAATCCAGATATTCCATGGTATTATAATATTTTAAGTCGTAATCCAAATATTTCGTGGGAAATAGTTAAAGTTAATCCAGATATTCCATGGTCTTGTTATTATTTAAGTTGTAATCCTAATATTACATGGGAAATAGTTCAAGATAATCCATATAAACCATGGAGTTATTATGTTTTAAGTTATAATACAATGAGTAAATCAAAAGAATCCCTTATTAAAAAAGAAGTAGAATTAATTTACGATTTCTCATATAGATGTGCAAAAGATAAAGTAATAAGATATCTTATGCACCCAGAAAGATATTTGGGAAGGAAATATATTATGGAATTAAGTAATATAATTTAACAAATTTTAAATTAAAAGTTTTTTAAATAATATTGTAAAAAATCAATTATAATGAGTTATCGTAATTTCACGCAATCTAAATGGACTAAACAATATATACAATTTACTTTGGAGAATCTAGATAAACCGTGGGATTATTGATGTTTAAGTTCTAATCCAAATATTATATGGGAAATAGTTCAGGTCAATCCAGATAAATCGTGGTCTTATTAGGATTTAAGTCGTAATACGATGAGTAAATCAAAAGAAACCTTTATAAAAAAGAATTAGAATTAATTTAGAATTTCTCATATAGCCGAGAAAAATCACCACCAAACGAACTCGTAAAATTATGGAGAAAAAATTATAAATCTGGATACATTTCCACCCATCCTACAAAAGCTTCGATTGATTTTTCTTTTACTTCTTCCATCGTACCTTCGAATAAATTTTTATCTGTATTCCATACTAATCTTTGAACTGTATCATCATCTATATCAACTATTATTAAATTTATTTTATTATTCAAATTATATAACTGAAATAATTGTTTTTCAGGTTCAGTCGGTGACACCCCAGTATATATCGGATCAGCGTAATCGTCATTAATTGAAAGTGCATATCCTAATATATAATTTTCTTTTATTAAATAAGGTGTAAACTTAATAGTAATTTTTACATTTCTAAATGTGTTCTCTCGCCCCAATAGGTTAACTTCACTTTTATAATCTACATTTAAATTAATTATATTTAAATTCGATTCACCTATATTTTTCACTGCATTCTGTATATTCTGATTTAAATTAAATGATGCATTCTGTATATTCTTATTTAAATTAACTGATGCATTCTGTATATTCTTATTTAAATTATCTATAGCTTCATTTAAAGTTGCTTCACTTACCATCCCGCTCATTTATTTATATATATATATATATATTTTTTTAATAAAATTATTTGCTTAAAGATTTACCGGAAATAATAATTAAGTAACCAATAATAGATGGAAAAACCACTCACTATTGTATCTATCGAAGGTAATATTGGTTCTGGTAAATCTACTGTTATTAACACTCTAAAAGAATATTACAAAAATAATGATAAAGTTTATTTTTTAGAGGAACCTGTTTCCGAGTGGGTTGAATTTAAAGACTCAGATGGAAAAAACATTATTGAAAAATTTTATGAGAATCAGGAACGTTATTCATTTTCATTTCAAATGATGGCATATATTTCACGATTAGCAATGTTAAAACGTGCTATTAAACATTGTAAAGAAAATGGAATCAAACTAATTATTTGTGAACGATCACTTCAAACAGATAAAAATGTTTTTTGTAAAATGCTTTATGATTCTGGTAAAATTGAGGATATTAATTTTCAAATTTACAATAAATGGTTCTCAGAGTTTATTACTGAAATGCCGTTAATTTACTATGTGTACATCAAAACTGATTCAAAAATTGCTCATGAACGAGTACTAAAAAGAAATCGTAAAGGTGAAAATATTAATATTGAATATCTGGAAATGTGTAGTAGATATCATAATAATTGGTTAGTAGAAAATAATTATTGTATTGTTATTAATGGAAATGAAGTATCAAGTATAACATTTGAAAAAACCAATGAAATTGTCAGTAGTTTTATTAGTTAGATACTATTTTTCAAAATATAGTTTTTTCGGAAATTTATTTTGTAAAAACTTTGTAATCTTATTTTTATTTTTATTTTTAATATTATTAACAACAAAAAAGGGACATTTAAAAATTTTTGAATAAATCAATAATTGTATATCTATTAATATATTTGTTTCTCCCAAAATATATGTTTCATATAAATCTTTACTTATTTTACCTAATTTATTTTTATATAAATATATTCTGTAAGGATAATGTAGTTGTTTACATGGAAGATTTAATCCGTATTTTTTACAATTATTATTTGATTCTCTTATTGCAAAACTAGAATTTCTAATCCATGAAATAAAATCTTGGTATTCATTTAAAAAATTATTATATGAAGTTTTAGTGAATGCATATGGAATATGTGGATGCCATGCTTCATTAATGTGACAATAAGGATATTTTTTTAGTTTTAGATTATTATTAAAATTTAATTTTTTGCTTCTTTTTACAGAAGTAGGTAATAAAATTTTATTGTCATCATAAAAATATTTATATGTTAATTCTTTATTTATTATAAAATCATCATTCATATAAATATAATGCTCTGATAAACCCGGAATATTGTTTATATAACTTTCTATAATATCGGAAACTTTACATGGTAATTTATGGTGTTCTTTTTTTGGAAATATTGTTTTTTGATCTAATAGAATTATTTTATTATGATATAAATCATTAAACCAAGATGGTTTATTATTTTCAAGTGGTGTATTAATAACAATATATATTTTATTGAACCATGGCATATATTTAAATATTGATTTTAAACTAAACATTAATTCATTATTATATGATTCTTTAATATTATGTTTATTGTTGTTTTCTCCTGCCCAGGTATAAACTATATCAATTGGGAATGGTGTTTTATTAAAATCATTTTCAAAATTTGAAAATTTATTTAATATACATAATATAGTTATTATTAACAATATAATAGATAGTACAAATATAATATTCATTGAATTTAATAATAAAGAATATATTTTTAATAATTTATAAATTATCAATTTTCTTTTTAACAACATTCGGTAAATAACTAGGCATTACTGGTACATATTTACTTGCAATATTCATAAAGAAATAATATTCTATTCCACCTACCAATAATAATATAATTAAATTTTCTCCAATAACTTCTAACCAATTAATACTTTTACCACAGAAAATATATCTAACAAATATAGAAGCAAAAAATCCAATAAATAAGATTACAATAAACGCAATGTTAAACTGCAATAAATTACTATTATTTCTTGCTACAGTTGAATCTTGACCCTGATAGTACCTATCTAAATATTTTTGTGCATTTGGTGTAAAAATTTGATTAGAGATACGTACATTTTTTAAACCTTTTGTAACCCCACTAACTATTTCTTTATTTAAAGTTTTTGCTTCAGTTTTTGATATAACGGTCCAGAAAAATATAGTTAAAAAACAAAAAAGCAAAAATACATGTAAATAAACACTATAAAAAAAATTAATATAATATTCCATGGTTATATACTTTATAATAATGAAATATTATTTTAATAAAATTAATAATTTAGTTAATTCTACGGTTTAGGACAAATTGCAGTAATTGAACCTATACATTCAGGATGTTTACAAGGATCGCATGTATTACTTCCAATAGTATCAATTATTTTCATTTTAATTTGGTTAGGATCAGCTGATAAATAATTTTGTGCAATTAAAAACATAAATAAAGTTTCTGTAATAGCAACAAATATTAAACTGATTAGTGCACTATTAAATAAAAATTTTAAATAGTATCTTTCCCATTTATATTTTAATCCAAAAATAACAACTATAACAAATATTATACTAAGTAACGTACTTACAAAAATCCATGCCTTTTTTGATACTTCTTTATTTTCTTTTATAACACTTTCATCTGCTTTACTTAAATCTTGTTTATCAAATGCACTATTAATTTCATTCTTAATTTCATTTTTGGTTGTCTCTGGTACTGGTTTTAACGAGTTTCCAACAAAATCATCAATAACAAAATCAATTTGGTCTTCTATTATTTTTTTCTCAAAGTATTGTGCAATAGTAAAAAAGAAAACAGTTAAAAATAATGCCATAACTCCAACATGAATTAAAATATTAACAAAAAATATACTCCATTTCATTATAAAATGTGTTATTAAAATAACATTTTTATTTTTTTTTAAAAAGTATTTATTCTTTTAAGACTATTACTTTGACTCTTTGTGAATTGTTTTGAATCACTATTATATCTCTTAACTGGTGGTAAATCTTTGGTACTTAAATTACTTAAATTTGGCATAGATCTTAAAATATGTTCATAATTATTTACTTCTGTATCTACAGATAATACCGGATTACTTCTTTCATAGTTATTTAAAGATGTTAGTGCTAATAGATTTGAACATCCATACTGCCGAGTGATATGTGGTGCAGTAGGAGGAATGGTAAGTAAGTCATCGATAATTTCAAAATCAAAAAACATAGTTGTTGTTTTATTAATTAATAAATTATCTTTTCTTTAATTTATTTTTAATTTGTAATATATTTTTTTATTTTTTTATTTTTCATATTCGAGTATTTAGTTAAATAGTATTTATCACTTTTGAGTGGACAAATTAAATGTAATTCTTACCTTAGAATTTATGGCAGCAAAACTAGGAGAATGTACCAAATGTGGATGCATTAATAATATATCTCCCTGCTCACCTGTTACATCTATAATTTTTTTGCTATTTTTAATAACTATATTATTTATTATATGATCTAAATTTTTATTAGTTTTGTAATTTTGTCTTAGTGTATAATCATTTATTAATTTATGTGAACCTGGAATTACCGCAGTCCCACCTTCATTTTTATTTACTGTAGTTATAAATGGTAATATAACCACTGACTGTCTTGAATTTATCTCATTTTTATAATTTAATCCATCCAAATGAAATGAATCTTCTGGGCATTTAACAGAGTTATCTTCTTTATTATCATAATTGTAATATGGATATCTTAAATGAATCCAACCTAATCCTTGCTTTGCTAAATGATTATATTTCCAATGTTGGTTTCTTGAATTTCTACTATGAATAGTGTCTATAATATGATTGAGTTTTTTACTTTGAAATAATGCCGGAAATTTATAATGTTTATTATTTTTTGAAATAATGTGCCCACCCTTTGGTCCATAAATAAGTTTACCGTGTTTTTTAGTTCCATCTTTATTTTTCCAACTTTCTGGTTTTGACAAGTAAATTTGTTTTTTATGAAGAATAGGTATAATAGTATTTTTAACTAATTTTTTGCATTCATTTTTTATCATTGCTTTTTTAAGAACAATATATCCATCTCTTTCATAATTTTTTAGTAAATCAGATGTTGACATATTTAATTTACTTATTTTAATAACCTTTAATTATAAATTAATATAAATTTAAAATTGTAAATTAAATGTCAAAAGGAGACCAAGATTCTAGAGAGCGTAAAAAGGAATCTAAAAAAACTAAAAGTGATAAAAATATTTATTCAACTAAACACATAAGAAATATTGAACAAATTAAACAAAAAACAAAAAAAAAATAAATAATTTAATTATGTCATTATTTATAATTTTACCAAATGATATTTTAAAATTAATTCAAGAACATTTATGTGCAACTATTATTCAAAATACATTTAAACTACATAGACCTTTATCTATATTAGAATGTGGTGATCGTATTATGATATTAAATAAAAAAATTTATCAAAATACAACTAAAATGAATGGAAACATTAAAAAAATATATGGAACTATGATTGAAATAAATGAAAAATTTAGTAAAATTAAACTATTACCTCGTATAATACCGCATTGGAAAAGATGTAATATTAATTTTTGGAATAATTATCAATATTTCTTAAAAGATTATAGTTTTCCGTATTATATACCAAAAGTAATTAATGTGTCAAATGATAAAATTATAAAACTTAATAATTGGAATGGAAAAATAAATGTAATTGATGGTTCAAAACGACTAAGTTTTAATGAAATTAAGTGTAATTCATTTAAAAAATCTAATATGCTTGGGTATTACTTTTGAAATATCATTATGAAACTATTTATGAAACTATTAATGAAACTAATTATGAAACTATTTTTTGAAATTAAATTACAATTATTCAAATACATTAAAAATATATTAGTTATATTGTATATATGAAGCAATGATTTTGTATCATGGTACTTCCAATGAAAATGCCGAGTCTATTAAAAGAAATGGATTTTCTTCGGAATATTCAGGACAAAATTGGGGTTCAACCTATGGAAAAGCGATATATTTTACAAATTGTTATAAAACTGCAACATGTTACGCGGGACAGTCTGGAGAAGTTTTGACAGTAGATATTGAAAATGTTAATTATTTAAAATTAGATAAAGATTATAGTCCAAATGACAAAAAACATATTAGAGAAATTAAATCTGTTATAATGTATGTTATATTTAATTCAACGAAAAATTGTCTACTAAACTATAATGAAAATGAATATATTTTCTTTAAAAAATTTAAATATACAATTATTTCATAAAAAAAAAAATTATTAATATTAAAACAGTTAATTATAAATATGATGGATTATTATTTATATAATTTTGCATGTTTGATTACATCAATTTTGATGTTAATAATTTTATCAATAAAATTTAAGGAAATTGATTTATGTTTAATATTGTTACTTGCTGCTATATTTTCTATAATCTGGAGAAGTATGAAAATAATAAAAGGTAGGGACACTATAGAGAAAGATCATAATCATAATCATTCTCTAAAAAATCCTTTTTTTATTTTAGATTTTTGTTTTGCAACATTAGCATTCTTATGTGTATTATTTTCCAAACAAATTAATAAAAAATTTATCATTTTAACGATTTTAATATTTGTTTTAGCATGGATTTTAAATTTTGTTGGTAATGACAATAATGATAGTAACTTCAATAAAATTGTCAATACATCACAAACTATTCACTTTTGTGGACATTGTTATGTTGTATTAATTGTATTTATTACTTTTTACTTAAATATTTATTAAGTTACTTAAATATTTATTAAGTTACTTAAATATTTTTAATTGCATTGCATATTTCTTTTTTAGTTGTTAGATAAGAACGTCCAGGATAATTTAATAATTTTAATACTTTTTTAAGATCATAGTGATAATTTGACATACAAGAATATTTATCAACTTTATTCAATGTTTCTTTATCTATTTTATCAGTTGAAACTTTTTTATTAAAAGGTAAATATTCAAATAATTGATTACCCGATTTAGACATTTTAGTTCCAATAGTTATATTTAAAATAGATTCTAAGAAATTTTTAAGTCCACCAATTTCTTCCCATTGATAATCAGGTGATTTTAATCCAGGTGTTGCATTAACTTCTAATAACCATGGTACAGGAACTTTATTACCGGAATGGTTACCAGTTTTTTCATTTTCTAAATGGAAATCAAATGCAATATATTGATAACAATTATTATTACTATTAATACATAGTAAATTATCTTTTACTGCTAATATAGTTGTTATTATGATATATCTAATTCTATCCATTAAATTTTTGTAATGTTCTTGAGGTATTAAATAACGTGCTAATCCTGATAAATCTTTATAAGCATCGCCTGGATTTTTATTAAGAACTTCTTTATAGTACTTTGATCCAAAATATAAATTAGTTAAATTGCAAAATTCTTTGTTACTTTCGTTACTTTCGTTACTTTCGTTACTATCGTTACTTCCCCCACAAGAATTATACTCTTTAGCAGCACAAAACACTAACGATTCTTTATATAAATATACTTTTAATTGATTTTTAACTCTATGTACTAATACATATGCTCTTAAATGTGATTTTCGACCACTCATATCATTATAAATTACATCTGAAACTCCTGTTTTATTTAATTTTATTAAATATGGATCATCTAAATATTTTGAAAGTACAAAATTTTTTTCCTGGTCCTCATTATTTTTTATTTCACTAATAATTGTTTTAGGATTATCAGAGATTATTATACCTTTACCTTGTTGTCCATATGCAGGTTTAGCAATAATTTTTGAATTGTTTAATGGACTAGTTTTTATTTTGTCTAAAATATCATTATCTGATAATTCAGAAATATCAATTGTTTCTGAATAAGGAATTATTGAATCCCAGTTTTTAACATTTGATTTAATAATTTTTGTCATTTCGGCCTTGTCACCCAAGTAAAATGCTAATGTATTAATTCTATTTAACACTTTCATCTTCGCGTCATATGGAAATAAATTTTGCATTAGGTCTACAAATTTGTCATTTCCTAATTCAGATATTTTAGATATTAAAAATTTACTTATAGGTGACATACCTCTAAATCCTACCGACTTATTTAATTTGTTACCGATTTGACTTGGATATGGAAATGATGTATAGTTATTATTATCTAACGTATTGTAAATTTCATTGTAAACTTTACTTGTTGCTGTAGAAGTAATTCCTAATGAAAGAGGTACATAAATATTATTACGATTAACAATTTTATCAACATGTGTTACTAAAAAGTCTGAGTATTCAACGTTTTTATTTCCGGATGTATTAACTATATCAGTTGTTAGTCCTAATACTCCATTAAATATTTTATTAACATTTAATATATGTTCATTATTTGGATCATATTTATTAAAGTAATTACCAAAACCAACAAATGGTCTTGAATTAGTTTCTAATAACCATGGTTTACTATCTTTGTCTATAATAATATCGAGTGCAAAAAAACTGTAACAACCTTTTGAACCTTTTAATGTATACTTATTTAAACAATTCATAAAGCGTTTCATTTTACTTGCAAGTGTATTGACTAAAGAATACATTTGAGGCATTAAAGAATTATTCCATGCATCTTGACCCATTGGATAACTTGATTCATTTACTACTCTTGCATAATCTAAATATGTACCAATAAAGGATGCTTCAATTTTTTCCTCTTCTAAATTTTGCGTGCCATTTTTAATAATTTCTTCAAGTTTATCTGGGTCTTCCTCAACATCTAATAAATTTTGATAAAATGTTTCAATATCTGCTGGATCTAGTTGAGTTTTAGAATAATTTGTTAGTTCTTCTAAAGCAATTTCACAATATCCATTTTTGTATAAATAACTTGTAAATTCTCCATCAATTATTGTATAAAGTGCCCAAAATCTAAATTTATTAATTCTTCCAATTTTATCATCAAAATTAAATTTTAGTTTTGTTTCTTTTTGTGACAATTCAGAAAAAACACTTGACGTTATATTTTGACCTTGTAGTTTCCATAGAAAACTTTGTATAAATTCAGAAAAAATCCATGATGAATATTGTCCTGTTATAGCATATTTATTATTATCTGGGTTAGTCGTCCAAGTTTTAACAAAATTTAAATTTAACTCATTTTTATTTAATATTCCTACACCATCTGATAATGTACCTTCTGAAGGTTTAATTACAAAATAATCACTCTGTGTTCTAGTGATAAAATTATTGATTAGATTATTTAACACTGAATCGTCATCTGATATTTCAAATGAATCAGAAATAGGAATAAAATTTTCTCCCTTAAGAGTATAGTATAAAACACTTTTATTAGATAATATTTTTGTTATAGTATTTATTTTAGTATCAATATGACTTTTTGACATAATTTCAAATGTTATATGTTTTATATTATCTTTTTTGGATTCAATTAATTTATTAATATATGTAAATTTATCTGTTTCTTTTTCTAATTTTTTAAATTTTGATGTATCTAATTCAACTAATGGACCAGTATCAGATAGACCAACACACATATTAATTGAATCAACTGAATATGGATTAATTATTTGTTCATAGTTTCTTTCTTTTAGCAAATAATAATAAACATAATTATAATTAGTAATTTCTTTAAAAGTATTCTGATTTACAAATGTTAATTTTTCATCTAAATTATTATATTCAGGTATATTATTTGTTATATTTTTAATTATACTTATAATCGTTCTCTTATTTTCATCAGACAATTTATTTGAATAATCAAATAATATATTAATATTACTTAATAATTGCATTTCATTATTACTCCATTGTAATAGTGGATTTTTCTTTTCTTTTTGTATAATTATATAAAATTTTAAAGGAATCAAAGGACTAATAAAAAATGTATTCATTTATTAAATTATTATTATTAAAAATTTTAATTTAAAAACAATAATTTAATTACTTTGTAATTTTAATTTTTATATTTATATAAATTAATACTTTCTAAGTAAAAAGTATAACCCAATACAAACTAAATAAGTTGTTATACAAAAACTAACACAAAATTGTTTAATTTTTAAACATCGTTCGTTTTGATTAACTAATATTGTAATTATATCATTACCATTATCACTTTCATTATCATTACCATTATCACTTTCATTAAAATTTTTTCTACATATTAAACATTCATTCAATTTCCAAGTATTTAAACATTTATTGTGAACATAATAACTTCCGCAATGATTATATTCTATTAATCTATTACTATTTTCAATGTCAAATTCTGTTTGCTGTTCTAAACAAATACAGCATGTTTGTAAATTTAATTTTTCGCTGATATTAATTTCATTCATTTAATATTAATCGTTATTTTTTAAAATTAACAAAATATTACCAAATTAAATATTTTTTGTTCTAATCCATATATTTGCTATCCATTTTTCATTGGTTTTATCCTCAATTACTGGTAATCCAGAATGTTTAGAATTATCAATTATGTCACAAAGTCCTGTTTTAATTGTATCTTTATTATAAGTGCAATTAAAAAATATTAGTGCTTTACCCTTTTTTGGTATAATTTTTTTATTTATATTTGGAAAATATGTTTCTCCTCCTTTAAATCCATCATTTAGATAAAATATTATAGTTGCATATCTAACAGAATTAAATTTTTTAAAATCTTCTTTACACGTTTTTAAATGATCATAGTGTGCTTGTTGAGGATGACAAATATCAAAGTGTTCTTTATATTCTTGTGTTGGTTTATATCTAACAACTTGAATTTGTTCAAATTGTTTTCTATTTATATGATGTTTTGAATACCTATTAATTAATCTTTCTACTTTTTCATTTATATTTTTATGTAAATTATTTTCAAGAAATGTGTGATTACTAGTTCTGTTTGTATCTTTTATATCAATATATTTACCATTTTTATCAATAGACATAACTGTACTTTCAATTAATTTATCTTTTGCATCGTTTATAATATAATCACACTCTTCGTTAGTTAAAACATTATCAATTTCATAATAAAAGTTATTTGATTGTTCTATTATTGTAAATTTTGATTTATTTATAAAGCATAAAATAATCATTATTGTTATCACAATAATTAAAATTACTAATAATGTTAATAATAGTTTAAATTTATTCATTATTTATTAAACTATTTTTTTCTTTTTTAATTATTTTAGGTAATTTTTCTAGTAAAATATTTAAATCAACAGTCAGATCCCACGATTTATTAAATGAATTCCAATCTCCATATTGTTTTAGTGTCGGTCTATTATCAAATGTGCCTGGACCATATACTATTATTTTACCATTATTTTCATGATAATAAAGTTCTTTTTCTTTATTTGAATTATCTAAATTTTGCTGTTTTGAACTATCCGGCATTTCAAAATCTGGTTCTTTTAATTTCCCATTAAGAAGTTCAGACATTTTAATATTCTGGTTAATTAAATCAGCATTCATACTAATAAATGTTTTTTCAATTTTATTAAGTTTTTCTAAAATTTGAGTTAGTAACATTTGTTGTGATGGTGTTTCATTACCCATTTGTTCACAATAAGTTTCTTCTGACATTAAAATTGTTTATTTTATATTTATTACTTAATTAGTCTTTAAGTAATAAATATAAAATAAACAAATGAAAATAAAATATAAGTATATTTTATTAAATGGGTAATACAAGTTCTGCTGCAACTTCACAAAATGCGTCAAAATGTAATTCGTGTAGTCAAAGTGGTTTATACTTTAGTTTTGGAAAAAAAACAGATGCTAATTTTTATGCATTAATTAAAGGTAAACAACGACGAGTTTATGTTGATTCAAAAGGTAAATATTATAATGAGAATTATAAAAAAAAGTATTTACCAAAGGGTACTAGAACTCACAAATCACCTAAAAAAATTAAAAATTCACCCAAAAGAAAATCAATACCGAAACGTAAGGGTCACAATGGTCCAAAACCAAAAGGTTACTATCTAAGAAAAAAAGTTAAAAGTCCATTAAGAAAAGTAGTAAAAGATAAAAATAAAAAATCTATTGGTACTCGTTTAAGCGCAAGAGTAGTATTTAATAAAGAAGGAATGAGTGCAATTGGTAAATCATTTAGTATATTACAAAAAGATGGATCACATAAAAGAAAATATTTACGTTTAAGACAAAATGGAAGTCCTTATTTTGCAAATAAATTTGGAAAAAAACATACTAACGATGGTCTAATTCAACTAAATTTTCATGAAAATAAAAATTGGTTAAGAGGTCCATATCCAGGTGATGATATGACTGGACTAAAAAATTCTTGGCCGAATAATGGATATGATATTCCACCAGGAAGTGTAGCACAACCATTTAGAACTTCTTTATTACCTAGAATATCGGCTGGTACAAGAAGAGGAAATAATTATGGAAAGTCAGTAAATGTTCCACATATGCACTACGGTAAAATGTGTTTTGGTGCCTGAGGCGCAATGAAAATACCGTAATAAGGTAGTTCATTAAAATTTTCTTTGACCTTGTATGAAGTTTAAATTAAAAAGTGAATTATATTCATAGAATTTAAACTGAGGAAAAGGTCATAATTATAGTTTAATTAAATTAATTAAACTAATTTTCTCAATTTACTTAAAATTATTTTAATAATGAAAAGTAAATGGAAACTGAAACATTACAAAAAAATGAAACACGGGAAGAATTACGTTCTCGCTTAAAACAAAAAATTAACAGTAAAAGAACTAATAGAATTAACGGTATTAGTAGAAAAAAATCGCAAAATATTAATGATTCTTTTAAGAAAATAGCAGAAATATTAACAAATAAAAATATTGAAAATCCAGACCAAATTGATAGTACTTTAATTGAAACAATTATGAGTGCAATTTCAAAAGAAGATCTTGAATTAATTATACATACAATGCAAGAAAAATCTAAATTTAAAGAATTACTACAAACTATTAATAATAAATTGACTAATATAGAATAATCGAGACTAATATAGAATAATCGAGACTAATATAGAATAATCGAGACTAATCGATATTAATTTCAGGTAAAGGTTCTTTAGTATGCCGTGTTTCTTTTAAAGTAGAATGGTCTTTATATAATAATTTAGTATAAGGTGGAACTTCTAATATTTCTTTTATTTTTGTTTCAAAATATTCTTTATATTTTTTATTTGAAAACCATAGTTCAATACGATACATTATCTTATAATCTATTATTGTACTATCAACTATTCTAACTCCGTTTAAAGTTTCAGAATGATCAAAATTTTCTCCGACTGTTTTCATAACTAAATTAATCCATTGATTGTTTATTTTTTCAAAATTTTTATATATTCGAATATTCCATTCAAATCCTTTTATATTTGTTGTATCTTCCCAACTTGGATAACTATTTTTTCTAAATAAACTTATTGCTCCTGGTACTTCACCAGTTGCTTTTAATATTTTTTTATGAATACCAAGTTCAGAAAACATCTCAGTCGGTTTTGGAATATTATTAAATGTTCCCCAAAAATCTTTTATATTATTTATTTCAATTAATTTTGTAGTATTCTGAGAATATTTTTTGTCACTATTTTTTGCGTGAAAATATAGACACCATGTATCATTTAAAGGATACTCCATTCTGAGTATAATTATTTATTAAAATTGTCTTTATATAAATAATTAAAAAATATAAAAAAAATATATATAATAATTATTTATAATGCCAATATCATCTTGTATAAGAGGTAAGATTAGAAATCCTGCTACTGGACGTTGCGTTTATAAAGATAGTCCTGTATTAAAAAAACAAATTAATCCTTTTAAAAAAGTTCCAACTATAAAAGTTGTTCCTTCTTCGCCTATGGTTCCAAATAATTACACTGTACCTGGAAGACAAGTATTAGTTAAATGTGGTGTTAACATGTATATTAATCCAAAAACTAAACGGTGCGTTCAATTAAAAAATAAAGATATACAAAAATATTTATTTAAGAAAGGATATCAGTTACTTTCTAGTCCTTTGGGACCAGCACCAGATAATTTTAAATTAACAAAACCAGCACCAGTACCAAAAGTACAAATTAATAATCCAAAAAATGTTAAAGATAAAGATATAAAAGTATTAGTTCCACCTAATCTACAACAAACAGTTAAATTAATATACTGTGGTCCAGGTAAAGTAATTAATCCAGTTACAGGTAGATGTGTTTTATTATCGAGTCCATTAGGTAAAAAACTAACTTCTGTTCCTTATGTTATAATTAATCCTCCATCAAAACCACAAAAAACACCGTTTTTTATACCTGTAGATCCTAAGATACCTAAACCACAAAAAGGTCCTTATCAACAAAAACCTTTCCCGAAAACAAAACCTGAACCAATTAAAACTGCATTAGATACAGATGGAGATAATTATGTTAGTGTTAAAGAATATTTAGACGCGGTCGAATCTTTAGGTCCTCAAGAAAAATCACAAGGTTTAAATTTTGGTTTTTATAATCAAAGAGATATGGGTATATTATTTTTATTAACATTAATTAAAAATTTTAAAGGTCCAATACATAAAATAGGTTGTATTCCATTATTTCATTTATGTGTTTATAAAAGTCCAAAAGGTACATTTTATACAATGGAAAATATTAAAAAAATGAATAGACTATATTGTCCTCCAAATTCAGATTACTATATTGGAAATAGTACAAATACGTATGCTAGTATAACTGTATTAAATGCTCCAAAAAATAACAGTGATAACAGTAATAATAGCAATATGAGTATATTAATTCCACCAAATTTAGATCAATTATTACAACAGTGTGAAAAAGATAATAAATATATGATTGTCTGTGATTTAACTTTATTACTATCAGAAGATTTTATGGAAACTAGTCATTCAAATGTATTAGTATTTGATACAAGACGAAAAACTGTAGAAAGATTTGATCCTCATGGTGGTAATGAATACGCAGATGTAAAATTAGCGTATGATTCAGAATCTATAAAACAATTTGAAAGAAAAGATTTTATGTACGGAAAGAATAAATACAGTAAAAATAAATTTGGAAATGATAAATTAAATAAAAAGAAAAGTAATGTATTATTTGATCAATTCAAGATTGATAGAGCATTATCTGACAGATTTAAAAAAGAATTACCGAATTATACTTACTATGGTACAAATGATACAACACCATACTTAGGTCCTCAAGTTAAAGCAGATGAATATGCAGGTCTTTGTGTTACATGGTCATGTATGTATATGGTTTTACGTTTATTAAATCCCGATCTAGAACCTGCAGATATAACTATTAAAATGATTGACGGAACACCAAAAGAATTAAGAAATAGAATATTAAGATTTCAAAAATTCATAATTAGAACATTATCAAAAGAAAAAGAATCAATAAAGTAAATTAATAAAATAAATTTATAAAGTAAATTAATAAGTAATTTAAAGAAATTATCTAAAATATTCTTTAATTAATGATTATTGAAATTGATAATCGTGAACCAAAAATAATTAAAGAATATTTTAGTAATTCTTCTACTATTTGTAACAAATTAATAACTACTAGATTAAAAAATTTAGAACAAGGTGATTTTATAATTCGAGATTTAGATGAAAATATATTACTAATTATTGAAAGAAAAACAATTAATGATTTATTATCTAGTGTTAAAGATAGTCGATATTCAGAACAATCTGAAAGATACTCTCAATTAGATATTCCAAGTAATAAAATTATTTACATAATTGAAGGTAATTATGAAAATTTTCATAAAGATTCAATTGAGTTTAAAACAATTTATTCATGTATTTTTTCATTAAGTTATAATAAAGGTTTCACAGTTTTATTTCCTCAATCAATAAATAGTACATGTGTAATTATAGAAGAGTATTTAAATAGATTGATTGAAAATAAAATAAGTTCTAGATTTAAATTTAACTTAGTTAAAAAACAGACTATAACAAAAGATAATATAGATAGTTATATGCTAAATTTAGTACCAGGTATAGGATTACAAACTGCAAAAGAAATTTTAAATAATTATGATGGTAAAATATATAATTTGATTTCAGAAAATGAAACATATGAAGACACATTGAAAAATATTAAAATTAAAAATAGAAAAATTAGTTCAAAAGTTATTACAAATATTAAAGAATATTTAAAAAAATAATGTAATTTTAAGAAAATGAAAAAAGTAGAATATAATAATATCACATACGTCATAGGTGAAAATGCACAAGACAATTGGAATATACTTGATATTTACAAAAAAGAAAATGATAAATATATATGGTTTCATTTAAATAGTTTTTCATCTGCATATGTAATTATGTGCACAACTATAAATGATATTGATAAATCACAAATAAATGATTATTTATATTATGGTGCAGAATTGTGTAAAAATAATACAAAATACAAAAATCTAAAAAATTTGAAAATTATTTATACTACATTAAAAAAATTATCAAAAACTGATACAATAGGAGAAGTAATAATATCTGGTAAGAATAATATAATAACTATTTAATAAACTGGTAAAAATATTAAAAATAAATATTTTATTATTATTATAATTAAATTGATTTATGAACAGTGATAATAATGAGTTTATTGATGTAGATGAAAATTATTTTGAAAAATTATCAGAATATACTTCTGTTAGAACTCATGTATGGGGACCACCAGCATGGTTTTTTTTACACTCTATGGCAATGGCATATCCCAAAAAAATAAATGAAGATAATTTTGAACATATTAGAATTAGAAATAGTATGTTTTCATTTTTAAGTAATTTAGGTAATATTTTACCGTGTAATTTATGTAGTGTATCATATAATGGATATATAAAAGAACCATCATTTGAAATATCTAAATATTTAGGTTCAAGAGCAAAATTATGTTATTTTATATATTTAATACATGAAAGAGTAAATAGAAAATTAGGAGTTCCACAGTGTTACAGACCATCGTTTAAAAAGGTAATCAAAAAATTTGGAAAATTTTTAGTAGGACCAGATCAATGTAAACTAACAAAAATTGAACAACAAACTAAAAATACAATGGTCGGTTGTGATACCAAAAAACATAATATGGATTTTAAAAAATATAAATCAATAGTTACAGTAATTGATAAAGATACAAATAAAATAGAAAATTTTGAAATTAAAGAAAATTTTGGAAATGTTTATTCTTCTACATCAAATTCTAAAATTTTATTAGTATTATTTATTATATTTTTTCTTTCAACAATTGTTTTAATTTATATTCAATTTAAAAAATAAAAAAAAAAATATGTTTAATTTTAAAAGAAAATGACGGTAGATAGAAACAGAACATTTGGTGGTAATAGTAGTACATTATTCTCATCTCAAGTATCAGGTGTAAAAGGAGGATCAACTGGTCTTACAAGTGCTGCATATTTAAATAAAGCGTATTTACAGTTTCAAAAACCACAGAATGCGCTTGCTTTTCTAAGACCATTACAAAATACAACATATAATAATTCACATTCAACTATTTCAAATGGTTATTTCATTAGATCTGTTGCATATGGTGAACAATTAAATTCAAATGTTGCTGGACCAGTGGCATAACACCTATACAAAATTGAGTACAGACAACTCCTTTATCTAATAAAAATGCGGGTTACTACACTTGAGAATCATCACCTTAAATTAACTAGAACAAGATAAACATGGTTCATATGAATCATTTTGATTTTTATTTTTATTACGTTCTAAATTATGTTTAGTTTCTTTTAAATAATCCATAGAGAAATTTTGTGTACTTAATGCCGGTTTTGTTCTAATATAGTATGAACCGGTTTTAAGTCCAAGTGAATACCCATATAAATGAACACTATTAATAATTTTTGGGTCTGCTTTTTCAATAAATACATTAAAACTCTGTGATTGACAAATATAAGGACTTCTATCAGCAGACATTTTTAATAAACTTTTTTGTGAAATTTCCCATACAGTTTTAAATATCTCTTTTGCTTCTTTAGATATATTTAATCCTTGTACTGATCCTTTTTGTAATATAATTGAATCAATTATTTCCCTTGAAAATAAATTATTATTTTTAAGATATCTTATAAGATGTTTATTAATAAGTAAAAATTCACCTGCAAGTACTCTACGTGTATACATATTTGATGTATATGGTTCAAATGATTCATTATTACCCATAATTTGTGCAGTAGATGCAGTTGGCATTAAAGCAATCAATGTGGAATTTCGAAGTCCACATTCTTGTATTTCTTGTTTTAAAAAGTTCCATTTTTCTAATGAAAATCTCTCTGGTACTTTATTCCATAAATCAAATTGTAAAATACCTTTACTTGCGGGACTTCCACTAAATGTTTCATATATACCCTTTTTTTTTGCTAGTTGACAAGACTTTTTAAGTGCATGATAATAAATAGTTTCAAAAATATCATTATTAAGTTTTTTTGCACCATCACATGTAAATGATAAATTCATTAACATAAATGCGTCAGCAAGACCTTGTACACCAATTCCAATGGGTCGATGTTTCATATTACTAGTTTTTGATTCATTAGTAGGATAATAATTTTTATCAATTACTATGTCTAAATTTTCAACTATTGTTTCAGTAACTTCACCAAGTTTTTCAAAATTAAAGTGTTTGTTATCTTCTAAATATTTAACTAAATCAGTATAACCACCAATTCTTTTATTGTTACCATTATCATTTTCAAAAATTTGAGGCATTGTATTAACTAGTACTCCTTCTTCATCATCCGTATGTCTTTCATAAAAATCTAATCTTTCACTTTCATTATTTAACAAAACCTGTGAATATCCTAAATTATTATGAGATAGCAATTTCTTTGCTAAGTCACAATATTTACAATTATCTTTTGAATAAACAATAAAACTACTTGTTTTATATTCTACAAATTTTGATAAACAAATTGATGCAAGATTACAAACTGCGGTTTCTTTTGAATCAGAAAATAAATTAACTTCTACACATAAATTTGAACTTTTAATTATTCCAATATTCTTCTGATTAGATTTATAATTAACTTGATCTTTATAGCACATATATGGAGTTCCTGTTTCAATTTGACTATTAATAATAGCATTCCAAAGTTCAATAATATCAATCTGTTTACGGTATTTACCTTCTGATTCATATTTTTCATACAGTTTATCAAATTCTTCCCCATAACATTCAGTTAATCCAGGACACTCTTTAGGACACATTAATGACCATTTACCTTGTTCTTTTACTCTTTTCATAAATATGTTAGGAACCCATAATGCGTAAAATAAATCTCTTGCTCTTAATTCTTCAGCACCATTATTCTTTTTTGCTTCTAAAAATGTAAAAATATCTGCGTGCCATGGTTCCAAATAAATAGCAAATGAACCATTACGTTTAGAACTTTGATTAATATAACGTGCAGTATCGTTATAAACCTTTAACATTGGCATAATACCTTGTGATTCACCATTTGTTTTTGAAATTAATGATCCGGATGCTCTTATATTAGAAACATGCACACCAACTCCACCCGCCCACTTAGAAATTAATGCAACATCACTAATTGTTTTATAAATACTATCTACTGAATCTTCAGTTCCAATTAAATAACATGAACTCATCTGTGGATATTTTGTTCCTGCATTAAATAATGTAGGAGTAGCATGTGTAAAATATTTAGTACTTAGAAGATCATATGTATTCTTAATTTTTTTTATACAATTTTCATCAAAATTTAAATCTCCGTGAATACCAATTGCTACTCTCATAAATAAATGTTGTGGTCTTTCAACTGTCTTTTTATTTACTTTTAATAAATAACTCTTAATAAGTGTGTTAAAACCAAAATAACTGATTAGATAATCTCTTGAATAATCAATTAAACTATCAATTTTAGATTTATTATTTTCACATATTTTTAATATATCATAAGAAATATAATGATTTAATGTTTGCATAGTTTCACAAAAACTATCTGACGTATTTTTATGATGATTATTAATAATTAAACGACTTGCTAATTCTTCATAATCAGGATTATAAAGAGACATTGAAGCAGACGTTGACGCGGTAAACTCATCTAATACAGATGTTGTTATTCCATCAAAAATAAGAGATATAACTTCCATTGCTAGTTTTGCGGAATCAATATCTAATTTAGGTTGTTTTTCTGCTAATGTTTTAATTTTTCTTGTAATTTCATCAAATTCAACATCACATTCAACACCATTTCTTTTAATAACCCTCATTTATTATATATCTATTTGTTTTTTAAGTAATTAAAAAAATATTAATAACATGTATAAAAAATATTAATAACAAGCATAAAAAATTTAATATTCGTTATAATTAAATTCTCTGGAATCATATATTCAATAATTAATTCTAAAGAATCATTTCCTATGAAATTAAAACATAATTCATTTAATGTAAAAAGTTAAAATTAATTAAATACTAATAAAAACACTAATAAAAACACAAAATATTAAATGTAGATTTAAGTTATTAAATGCATATTTTCATTTACTTTAATTATTAAATCATGATAAACTTGACTCGCAATAAATCTTATCATTAGACTCAATATAAAATTTTCTAAGTTTTTTCTATTAAACTTATTAGTAATAAAATTATTTATGAATTCAATAATATAATTAAAAACATAAGTATCAGTACTAGGAATATACTTATTAGTTTCAATAAATGAATCATTAATTATACCAGATATTGTAGTTGTTATTTTCTTTTTATTATTTGCAACATCTTTTTTAAATTTATATTCAATTGGTATATTTTGTACAATTTCTGATTTAATTATATTATTTTTATTGATTATAATAATTTCATAATTATTTATATTTATTTTTGATATTTCAGGTAGTTTTTTTCTATTAACCATACAAGCAATATTTGATGGTGCTGATTTTATACGTCTCATATTAATATTAATATTACAATATATATATATCTATTTTTAAACTTTGTAAATTTACCATGAAATAATCATCATATTTTTTCCGCATAATTCCCATTTAAAATTTTGTCCAAATAATGTTTTGAACGTCATTGGGCTACCATTGCAATCTTTTGTTATATATTCTGAATATTCATAACACATTTCAGACATAAACTCATTTAAAAATCCGTGCGGTTTCCCAAGTCCATTATTAACAAAATCATAGTAATTATAATAGAAATGAATTTCTTTTTTTTCATTTGTTGCTGCTTTTACTACAGAATTTGTAATCTTATTAAAATATTTATTTGCGAGGGAATTAATTTTATTTTTTCTTTCATTCTCTTTGATTAACTTATCAATTTCGCTTTTGTTTGGTTCATCAATTCTACGACGCTGACCGTTAGTATTCTTAGCATACATATATCCAGAACCAAGCATTTTGTATAGTTATATTAATATATTCTGTAAATATTTAAGTATATTAAAAATTTGTTAATTTCTAACTTTTAACTATATTACCAAATAAATCAGTTTATATTTTTTTTTTACACTTAACTTGTTAATGTATCCTGAAAGTATATTCCCAATTATTATAACAATCTTTCCATGCCTCATAAGATAAAAAAAATAAAATAAAAATCGTATACTATTTACACTTAAGTTTAAACTAGGTACAGTTGATATACTTGAACTATTTGTTGGTGTAATATTTATTAATTTTTAGTCTAAAAGTGTTGAATATCCCCAAATAATAATACTAAAACGACCGTTATATGAATTATTTGTATTTTTATTATTTTTTAATGGTGGTATACCATGTCTAAAATCTATATTTACTTTATTTCCAAAAGAATAAACTGTTCCATTATCTAAAGGAAAATTTAATCTAATTCGATCATTTATATTTTTATGTGTGCTTTCAAATGAAAAATCACGTGTTTCTCCAAATGAAACACCAACTGTAATATTTTGAGTTTTTTCTTTGTCTTGTTTCAAAGCAGAAGCGTCATGATGATATGGTTTCCAATATGATTCTTTATAAAAGTTTAATCTAGTTACACTAGGTGTCATACAAAAATAACTACATAACTGTTTTACGATTTTATCAAATGTAGGACTCCTCGATTTCCAATCAATATTATGTGAATCATCCGCAATTAAATGAGTATCTCCGTTCCAAGGTTTGTATACTTTATCATCAATTTCTGATAATAAACTTTTGTACAAGTTTTTATCATAAAAAATATTATTATTAATACTTACTTCATTACTGTAAGTAATTACATTATTAAATCTTACTCTAATAGTTGGAACGAATGTTTCTTTATTTTTTACTATTCTATTAAAATTTTTGTTAATATTATAATTGTTTTTATTGTCTTTGTTGTCTTTGTTGTCTTTGTTTTCTAACTTATATTCATGTGTAAATTTACAATTATTACTAGTGCACTCTCCAAAAAAATGATTTATACATATATTATCTATATGTTCAAATCTACAATTATTATTATTACATCTTCTATTTACATAATGTTTACAAATACTCATTTAATTAAAATTACGCAATAATTTATTATGTAATTTATTATGTAATTTATTATGTAATTTATTTAGTTTTTAGTTTTTAGTTTTTTTTTACTCATTTTAAACATAAGCACAAATATCTTCTTTACATAAATTTTTCTTTACAGGAACTTTGGTAGTTTGTTCTGTACTATTACTTTTTTCTGTGTCTGGAATTGATGACACTTCATTTGAATGATTATGAACTAAATTTGTAATCATATATACTAAGTAATTATTGTAATTATAACTAGAAATTGCATAATCTGTCATATACTTTAACGATTCATTTAGTAATTTAATATATATTTTATCATTGAAAATTTCTTTATTATTTTTTTTTATTGTTCTTTTAAAATATCGGGAGGTTCTTTTTGAGATAATTGAATCTGGTTTATTACATTTACACATATTTTCTTATAATAATATCGTGTTTATCTTTAAATCTTTTTTTTAATTTTATATAATAATTAAGTATACAAATGAATAATTCAATGAATATTATTTACGAGAATGAGTATTTTATATTTTATTTATCCGGTGAAAATAATACGAATATTCATTTAGATTCAAAGTCTAAAGAAATTCAAGAGAAATATGATGATGAAGAAGTCATGTCACATGAAGAAAAACTTAAAAAGGTAGATGAATTACTAGAATACTTTTATAATTTTTGGAAATTCATTGAAAAATCATGTGATAAAAAAATATACACAATGTATTTTAATATTAATTTAGTTATGATTAATATGCCATCAGGTTATTTTATAAAAATTAAAAATACTTTAGATTCATTAAAAAGTGTTATAATATCTAATTTAAAAGAGTCATATTTCAAAGTAGAAAATAAACTTGCAAAATATTTTATTAATCTAATTTTAACTTTTTATAAACCAATCAAACCTGTACATTTAACATAATTAAAAATTTTAGAATTATTAAAAAATTATTTTATGATAGTATTAATGATAATAGTATTGAATCAAAAGAAAATTCATCAAAATTTGTAATTGAATATATATTATATCTAAAAAATTGTTATTATAAATCAGAAATGATTAAACAATTTTTTAAATATTATAAAACTTTACCAATTGATTTACAAGATAAAAAATACTTAAATAGTATAATATATCATTATAAGACTAAAAAAATTAGTCGACGTCCTCAATATTTTGTGAGTCATTAGAATTTGTTGTTTCTGTCGGAATAGATGTTCCTGGAGGCATTGCACCCTGAAGTATTGGTTTCATTTTTTCTTGAAATTCTAGTTTACGATTATCATAAATTTCTTTTTCTTCGTCCGTATGATTTTCTAACCATGAAAGTAAATCAGTAACTTCTTTATTTAAACTTTCTTTTAGTTCTTCTGAAAGTCCTTTATTGACATTTTCATCACTAAGCATAGATTTTATTTGAAACGCAATACCTTCAAGTGAATTTTTTGCTTCAACTTTTTCTTTTAATTTATTATCTTCTTCGGAATATTTTTCTGCTTCTGCTAACATTTTTTCTACATCTTCTTTTGATAATCTACTTCCATCATTTTTAACTTCAATTTTTTCTTCTTTTCCACTTGATTTTTCACATGCTGTTACTTTTAAAATACCATTAGCATCTAAATCATATGTGATTTGAATTTCTGGAACACCTCTAGGCATTGGTGGAATACCAGAAAGTGTAAATTCACCTAATTTATTGTTATCTTTTGTCATTTGTCTTTCTCCTTCAAAAACTTGCACTGTAACGGCGGGTTGATTATCAGAATATGTACTAAATGTCTGCGATTTTTTTGTAGGAATAGTTGTATTTCTTTCAATTATTTTAGTCATTACACCTCCAGATGTTTCTACACCTAGTGATAATGGTGTAACATCAAGAAGTAATAAATCACTTATTTTTGAATCTTTACAACCAGATAAAATTGCTGCCTGCACTGTAGCACCATATGCTACAGCTTCATCTGGATTAACACTTTTATTAAGTGATTTACCATTAAAATAATCGGATAAATATTTTTGCACCTTTGGAATTCTAGTTGAACCACCTACTAGTACAATTTCATCTATTTTACTTTTAGAAATACCGGAATCTTTTAAAACTTTATCTAATGGATCAAATAATCTTTTAAATAAATCACTACAAAGTTCTTCAAATCTTGCTCTAGTTATGAGAGCAGTAAAATCAATACCTTCATGGAGTGAATCTATTTCAATTGTTGCTTGTGTACTACTAGAAAGATTCTTTTTAACATTTTCACATGAAGATTTTAAACGACGCATTGCTTTTTTATTATTTGTTATGTCTTGTTTGTGTTTTCTTTTGAATTCTTGTGCAAAATGATGTACTAAACGATTATCAAAATCTTCTCCTCCAAGATGACAATCTCCTGCTGTTGCTTTTACTTCAAAAACACCCTCGTCAATAGATAAAACAGTAATATCTTGTGTCCCACCGCCGGCGTCAAAAATTAAAATATTTTTTTCCGAATCAGAACTTTTATCTAATCCATATGAAATTGCAGCTGCAGTAGGTTCATTTATAATTCGTAATACATTTAATCCTGCAATTGCACCAGCATCTTTAGTACTCTGACGTTGTGCGTCATTAAAATATGCAGGAACAGTAATAACAGCAGAATCTACCTTTTTACCTATATATGCTTCAGCAGTTTCTTTCATTTTTATAAGAACCATTGCTGAAATTTCTTCAGGTTTAAATTCTTTTTCTTCACCTTTATAATTTGCAGTAATAATCGGACGATCTTGCGAATCTGCTTTAACATTAAATGGAAAATGTTTAATATCTGATTGAGTAGTTGATTCAGAATATTTACGCCCAATCAAACGTTTAGCATCATATATTGTATTTGTTGGGTTACTACCTGCCTGATTTTTTGCAGATTGTCCAATTAAACGTTCATTTCCAGTAAATGCTACATAACTTGGTGTTGTACGAGCACCTTGATCATTTGCAATAATTTCTACTTGATTATCTTTCCAAATACCAACACAAGAATAAGTAGTACCTAAATCAATTCCTATAGAAATACTTTCTTTTTCCATTTATTTATAAATAAATGATTTTTTTAAGTACTTTTTTTTTCTGCTTTTATTTGTGCAGATTTTATATCTTCATTTATAAATAACTAAAAATGCTTAAAAATATTTAGGCGTTTTAAATGTCTAATTGTATAAAATCTGAATCACTTATATGATATTTATATTTTTTGGGTGTTTCGGTCCTCGCATTCCTTTCTACATAAGTCTCTTAATTGTGTCAAATTTGTAACTTTTATTTTTTATTTTATGGTTTTTTTTTGTCTATGCAGACGATTAATTATTTTAATTAATTTTAATGAATGTACTTAAAGAAATAGAATATTATATAAATAAGAAGCAACAAAGTCTTCTTTGCTGGGATGCCCGAGTGGTTAAGGGGTGCGACTTAAGATCGCATGGCGAAAGTCTCGTGGGTTCGAACCCCACTCCCAGCAAAGAATACTTTATGATGATAAAGAACACACATACTTATGGTTAATGGGGATAGACTGTGTTTAATAAATTATTAAAATATATATATATATAATGACTATTTTACATCATAATTTAGTTAAAAAAAATCCTTCAATTGGAGATGGATTTTATGCTTTATCAGGTGATTCTGATTTTAGAAATAAAATTTTTAAAGAATATCCTAATACTATATTATTTGAATATTTAAAAAGAACTACTAATAATAATAATTATGACATATTAATTGATATAATTAATAGTAAAAATTATAATATACCAAGGTATATAGGATTTAATAATAATTATATTATAGTTCATTTAAGAATTGGAGATGTAATGGATAGTTTACCAAGTGAAGTTTTTAATAAAAAAGTATCTGAATATTGGGGTTAATATGATTAATTATATATATTGTTTATTATTATAATGTTACTAGAAGAGGTTGCTATAGTTTGTATTGCAAAAAATGAAGAGAAATATATAAACGAATGGATTTATTATCATATAAAATTAGGTGTTTCTAAAATAATTATATATGATAATTCAGATAATTATTCGTTAGGATATTTAAATATAACATGGGCAGGTAAAGTTTGGGTTATAAATTGGTCGAGTAGTAATATTATAGAAAGTCCATTTTCTAAAAATAGAACCTATCAAGGAGAAAGAAAATGTTTTGATTGTGATGGACCACAAGTATGGGCATATGAAGATTATATATTGAAATGGTTACAAAGAAATTTATTATATAAATGGGTTGCTTTTATAGATTGTGACGAATTTATTAAATTAACTTATTATAATGAAACTATTGTACAATTTTTTAAACGCATAAATTTTCATCAAGGAGTATTAACTTTAAATTGGGTACATTTTGGAAGTAATGGTAATAAAAATTTTAAAAATAGACCATTATTAGAAAGATTTAATAAAAAAGAAATAGATGCAAATAATCATCATAAATCTATTTGCGTAATTACTGATGTACAGAGTACTAACCATACTATGCATGATTTTAAAACTAAAAAAGGTTGGCGTAAATATACAGGAGAAGAACACAATGATGGTCAAATAAGTCCAATTAAAATAGGGGAAATATATTTAGCACATTTTGCAGTTAAATCAGAAGAAGAATTTATAAATAAAATGAAAAGAAAATATTCTTGGTCTGGTAATAATTTAGATAGAGATTGGTCATATTTTAATGAATTTGATAAAAATGATATTGAAGATAATTCATTGAGAGATTTTCTCTTTAGTCAAAAACAAATTGTAAATGGTCTAGAAGTAGATAATTATTTATGGAAATATCGTGATTTATTTGAAAATGGAATAATGAATCCAGAAAGATTATTTGAACACTGGATTAATATAGGTAAAAAAGAAGGTAGAATAACAAATTTGAGTTAATTAATAAAAAAAAAATAGTAATTTATATTATTATAATGTTACTAGAAGAGGTTGCTATAGTTTGTATCGCGAAAAACGAAGAAAAATATATTAATGAATGGATTTATTATCATATAAAATTAGGTGTTTCTAAAATAATTATATATGATAATTCAGATAATTATTCATTAGGATATTTAAATATATCATGGGCAGGTAAAGTTTGGGTAATACATTACCCTGGTTCTGGACAAAAAGCAAATATTAAAAGAAAGACACAACCGAATTTTGAAGGTACTCAAATTAATGCATATGAAAACTATATGACTACTTGGAGACAAAAAAATTTAATGTATAAATGGGTTGCATTTATAGATTGTGATGAATTTATAAAATTAACCTTTGATGATAATATTGTTAAATTTATGAAAAGAATTAATTTTCATGAGGGTGTTTTAACAATGAACTGGGTTCATTTTGGTAGTAATGGACATGAAAAATATATTAATAGACCTATTTTAGAAAGATTTAATAAACGTGAAAAAAATATACATATTCCTTTTCACAAATGTGTATGTGTAATTACAGATATAATTTACTGGGAATATCCTGGGCATAAGGTTATAACAAATAAATTTTATCGTGATGCACATGGTAAACATATACCCCAAGATTCATTTACAAAAGAACCTGCTATAAATGACATTTATTTAGGACATATTATGTGTAAATCAAAAGAGGAATTTGAAATAAAAATGAAAAGAGGTAATAATCATTTAACAAAAGGTTCGGAAGGAAGAGATTTTGGAGGACGAGGATGGAACCATTTTAATGAATTTGATAAAAATGATATTGAAGATAATTCATTACGTGATTTTCTCTTTAGTCAAAAACAAGTTGTAAATGGTCTAGAAGTAGATAATTATTTATGGAAATATCATGATTTATTTGAAAATGGAATAATGAATCCAGAAAGATTATTTGAACACTGGATTAATATCGGTAAAAAAGAAGGTAGAATAACAAATTTAAGTTAATTAGTTAAAAAATATAAAAAAAATATAAAAATTATTACAAAATTAATGTTAGTAATCGGTACAGATAATTGGATAGGTAAATATATATATGATTATTTAAATAAAAATTCGTCTTTTCATAATACAGAGATTAAAATAGATAATATTATTAAAAATAAAAAACCATATAATGATTTTAATTCAATAAAGCAAAACTTAAAATCATTAATAATTGAATATAAAAATAATAATCAAAATCATCATAATGTTATTTGCTGTATATATAAATCATTCGGAAAAAATATTTATTCAGTAAATGAAATTGAATCAAATTTATTTGAAAATATTTTATTCAATTTAGAATTACCACTGTTAGTAGCACAACTATGTAAGGAATTAAATATCCATTGTACTATGATAAGTAATGGTTGTTTGTATCAATCTAATAATCAAAATGATAAATTAATTAACGAAGAGTCTATTCCTGATTTAACTGTATCTAATCATTCTATTGTAAGTATAACAAAAGAAAATATAATAGACTTAGTCAATAATAATTGTTTAAACTTAAGACTTCGATACCCTATTTCATGTGACTTTAATCCAGAATGTTATTTAAGTAAATTAATTACGTTTTCCGGAGTGTTAAATTGTAATAATTCAGTTTCAATTTTAGAAGATATTATACCTATTGCTATTGAATTGATTAAAAATAATGATATCGGTATTTATAATTTATGTAATAACGGACATATTAATTCAGTTGATACCTTATTAAAATATAAATATACAATTGATGAAAATATAAAAATGAATGAAATATCAAATGATAAACATAATGATACAGTTGGTAAAAGATCCAATTTAATTGTATCTACTCAAAAGTTAAATAATAAAATATCCGAAATTAATAATAAAAATAACACAAATTTATCATTGCCAGATGCTACAATATCAATTAACGAAAAAATTAATAATATGAAATATAAATGCAAAGAATTAAAATCATGTTTGTGTTGTTCATTAAATAATACTTTAAACACTGTTTTAAATTTAGGTTATCAACCATTAGCAAATGACTTTCACGAAGATGATTATTTTTGTAATTACTATCCTTTGCATTTAAAATATTGCAAAAATTGTTATCATTGTCAATTATCTCATGCTGTTAATCCAGATATATTATTTAAAAATTATAAGTATGTATCTGGTACATCTAAAACTGGTTTAGATTTTTTTAATGAAAATGCAACTATGATTAATAATTTATTTATAGATAATAACAAGAAAGATAAATTAAAAATATTAGATATAGCAAGTAATGATGGTTCTCAATTAAATTATTTTAAACATTTTAATTGGGATACTTATGGTATTGATCCAGCGACTAACTTATGTCCAGTAGCAGAAAAAAAAGGACATAATATTGTGTGTGATTATTTTAATGAGGATACAGCAAAAAAATATTATAAAAATAACAATATAATATTTGATGTAATAACTGCCCAAAATGTATTTGCACATACTGAATTTATAGATTCATTTTTACAAGGTTGTAAATTAATTATGGCAGAAAATAGTTCTCTATTTATTCAGACATCTCAAAGAGATATGATTTTAAATGGAGAATTTGATACAACTTATCATGAACATATTTCTTTTTATAGTACAAAATCAATGAGAACATTAGTTGAAAAAAATGGATTATTTTTATACAAAGTTTATGAACATAGTATTCATGGTCGTAGTTATATATTCGAAATTAAATTATCTAACATTAATGAATCAGCATTGTTGTCAGATGAAATAGAAGAAGAAAAAAAAGGTATATATAATCCAATTATGTATGAAAAATTTAATTTAAATGCAAAAAGAAGTGTAGAAAATTTAAATGTAACAATAAAACAATATTTGGATTTAGATTATAAAATAATAGGGTTTGGTGCTGCCGCAAAAGGACAAACCTTATTATGTTATTCAAATATTGATTTAGAATATATAATAGATGAAAATCCCCTAAAAATAAATAATTTAAGTCCAAAATTAAATATTCCAATAAAATCACTGGAATATTTTAAAAATGAATATTTTAAAAGTAATAATACTAAATATTTAATATTAATATTAGCATGGAATTTTGCAAAAGAAATAAAAGAAAAAATTAAAAAAATTATAGGAGAGAAAAATAAAAATGTATTATTTATTGAAAAATATTTTCCAGAATTAATTTTAAGTAATAGTTAAATAAAATTATTTAATTTATGAATGTAATCTAATATTATTTTCTTGTAAAAATCTATTAAGATGTTCTAAATATTTATCACATATACCATTATCAATTATATCATTGTTTAGTTTATGAAATACAGCATCATCCGGACCTTTAAAATTTTCTAATCTATCTGGTGTTGGTCCCAATGATTTTTTTCTATATAAATCTTCTCTTGATTTTAAATGATAATGATTTATTTGAATTTTATTAGTTGCGTGATTATTATTAAATGGTCCTGATATTATATTATAATTTGGATCTACATATTTAGATTTATTTTGTAGATTTACATGGTGAGGATCCATAAAACTTATAGTAAATTTAGGTTGACATATAGTTTTAATATGTTTATTTTGTTTATCTTCACAATGTCTAAATTTATCAATTAATATACCATCTTGTGATTTCTCGTGAAAACTTGACCCAAACATTACCCAATTAATTCCTATTGCATGATAATTTTCATATTTACTCACAAAATCTCTTAATGAAAAATCTTGTTTAGGATAAATATATTCATCTCCGTCTACAATTATTAACCATTTAGTTTCATTTTTAGTTTTATTTATACAATCATTATATGCTGGTAGTTGTTTTATTTTTCCACTAAAAGGAATTATTGTACACAAATTTTTAAAATAATTATTATTTAATCTATCTGATATTTTCGGTGAACTATCGTTATCATAAATGTAAAAATGTTCAACCCCAAGTACATGATAATATGTAATAAATTGTTCTAAATATTTTTCATTTTTTATAATACAACATAATGATAAGTAATATTTCATTTTTATGTTAATTATTTTATTTAATTAATTAAATAAACATATATAAATATATGTGTGGTATATCTGCGATAATAGGAAATTATGAATTAAGTACAATAATTAAATGTTTATCTAATTTACAAAATAGAGGATATGACTCTGCCGGATTATCATATATAAACTATGAGTTAAATAATTTTGTTATTAAAAAAGAACTTAATAAAGAATCAATTGATAATTTATTAAACTATACTCTATCTATTAATAATCACATAACATTTAATAATTGTATTTCTCATACTCGTTGGGCAACACATGGTGGTATTACCACAAATAATTGTCACCCTCATATTAGTAATAATAGTCAATTTTGTCTAGTACATAATGGAATAATCGAAAATTATTTAGAACTTAAAACATTTTTAAAAGAAAATGGTTTTACATTTTATTCTGAAACTGATTCTGAAATTATTGTTAACTTAATAGAATATTACTATAATAAATGTAGTAAATGTGGTACATCTATTACAAATATAGTTAAAGATTCAATATATTTAGCATTAAATGATTGTGTAGGTACTTGGGGTTTAGTTATACAGAATTTAGAAGAACCAGATAAGTTATATGCAATTAAAAAAGGTAGTCCTTTACTTTTAGGACAAAATAATGATATGTCAATAATTACTTCCGAAGTATCTGGTTTTAATAATTTAATTAATAATTATCATGAATTAATTTCAGATACTTTGTACTTAATAGACAATCAAAATAATAAAGTACTTGTTAATAACAGTAATAAAATTAATAACAGTAATAAAATTATTAATTATAATTTAAAGAATAATATTAATTTACAATATAATCTAGGAGATTTTCAACATTATACACTAAAAGAAATACATGAACAACAATATATTATTAATAAAATTACAAATAATGGGTCTCGTATTAAAAATAATAAAATTGTTTTAGGAGGTCTTATATATTATAAAGAAAAAATTTTAAATTGTGATAATATAATATTATTCGGTTGCGGTACAAGTTTTCATGCTTGTTTATATTCAATTTATCACTTTAAAAAACTTTGCGAATTTAAAAATGTAATTGCTATTGATGCATGTAATTTTGAAGAATATTTAATACCTAAAGGAAATAATTGTTACTTTTTTGTTTCTCAATCCGGTGAAACAAAAGACCTTTACTCTGTATTAAAAATTATAAAAGAAAGTAAAATATTATCCGGAATTACATTAGGTATAATAAATGTTGTAGATTCATTAATTGCTAGAAATGTTGATTGTGGTGTTTATTTAAATATTGGTAAAGAAATGAGTGTTGCATCAACTAAAGTATTTACGGCACAATCATTAGTTTTAATTATGGTTGCTATATTTTTGTCTAATAATAATAATTTAGTTAATAATTATATAAATAATATTCGCAATTTAGAACAACTTATTAAAATTGAACTAAGTAAAGAAATTTCAATAGAAAATTTTAATAATGGATTTTTATTAGCAAACGGAACATTATTTCCAATTGCTATGGAAGCATCTCTTAAATTTAAAGAAATAACTTATTCACATATAGAAGCATTAAGTATTAATTCTTTAAAACATGGTCCATTAGCATTAGTGTCTGAAGAAAATTTTGTTAATATTATACTAGGTAATCACGAAAGTGCAAAACAAGAAATACTTGCCAGAAATGGTAAAGTTATTAATATTGAAATTAAACATGAAAATATATTTAATGATTTATTATATATAATTCATTTACAAAGATATAACTATTTATTAAGTCTTCATAAAGGAATTAATCCTGATTTTCCTAGAAATTTAGCAAAAGTAGTAACTGTATGAAGAAACCTTGGTTTCTTATAATGAATTTGTTTTGCACACTTTTACGAATGTGCTTTACAAAAGTATAAACTTAGATTTCTTTTCTCATACACACTCCTTGTTGTATGAAATCATTTTTGTTATAAAATGGTATCAGTTCTTTTTTACAATCTAGTATAATTTTATAACAATTCTTTTCTTCTGCTATTTTTATACAATGATTAATTAATTGTGAAGCAATACGCTTACCTTTATAATTATTGTCTACTACTAAATCTTCAATGTGCCCTACACATTTACCCCCATGTATTAATTTTTGTTCTATTAATAATGTTATAATTCCGATAGGGACTTTTTCAAAATTTTCATAAAAATATATATAATGATTATCATTAAAATTATTTACAATTGATAATACATCGTCGTATTTTAATATAGGACTAACTGTTAATTGTGATAAAAGTTTAAATAAATTTATTATAAATTTACTTTTATCATATATAGTTTCTATTGTATTTAAACGTTCTTTTAAATTTATAATATTTGAATCATCGTTTTTATTAGTATTATTATTTTTTTCCATTAATTATTACTAATTATTAAAATTATTTATTTAATAAATTTTTTAATATTTTATATGTATCACTCACATTATATACTTTATGACCAATCACAAATTCATGATGTAATAATAAATAATCATTTCCATCTTGAAGATATTTATCTCCAAAATAATGTATCTCCGAATAATCATTATGATTAATATGATTCATTATTTGTTTTTTATCATGTTCACTAGGATATATTGCTATACCAACTGAACCACCATATACAATATGAATTTTATTGTAAATATTTAAATCTAATGCTTTATTTTGAAGAATATCTAATAATCTTTTACGATAATTTAATTTTTCATCTAGTTCTTTAAAATAATTTCTTTCATCTTCATTTGCATTTAGTCCTATTAATGATATATATATAATACCAGTGCGTAAATCAATAAAGTTGCCAGTTAATGTGTAGTCAACATCAGATAAAAACTTAAGTGCTAATTTAATTAGTATATTTATATCATTATATAAACTATGTTCTCTAATATTTTTTTCATAAATAAGATTTAATGAATTATTTAGTGATAGTGGTGAATGATTATTGTTATTAACTAATTTATTATTATCAGTTACTAATTTATTATAAACACATCCACATTCACTAAAGTAATGGTTAAATCTAACATCTTCTGTTTGCCAAAGTATTCTATCTAATTTTCCACCTCCGACTATTCCTATTTCAGTTTTAGAATTTTTGAAATAATTATTTAGTAGTTCTGCAATGTCTTTATTTATTTTTTGTCCTGATTCTGCAATTGTTCCATCTACATCAAATAAAAACAGTTTTTTCATTTATTATAAGTTTAATAATTTTATGTTTATTTAATTGTTAATTATTAATTAAAAATATGTCTTTTGGAATATTGATTTTAGCAGGTGGTCTTGGTAAGCGTATGAATTCTGACTTACCCAAAGTATTACATAATCTAACTGATAAAACTTTAATTCGGTGTGTTATTGAAACTGCCAATAAATTAAATCCAGATAAGATTGGTATAATTGTAGGAAAATATAAATATGAAATAGAGAAAAGTATCGAGGAAACTATTGAAGAAAGTATTTTATCAAAAATTGAATATATTATTCAAGAAGATGCAAAAGGAACTGGTCATGCAGTGCAATGTGCAACTGATTTCATTAAAAACTATAAAAGTGTACTAGTGCTATCTGGTGATGTACCACTCATTACAGAAAAAACATTAACATGTATGGTAAATTTAGATAGTAAATGTACTATATTAGTTAATGAATTAGAAAATCCTACTGGATATGGTAGAATAAAACGAGTAGAAAGTAACGAAAGTAACGAAAGCAACGAATGTAATCAATTTAAAATAATTGAAGAAAAAGATTGTACTGATGAAGAAAAATCTATAAAAGAAATTAATTCTGGTATCTATTGTTTCGAAAGTAATTTATTGCTTGAATATTTACCTAGATTAGAATGTAATAATTCACAAAATGAATATTATTTGACAGATGTAGTATCATTTTATCAAAATGTTAAAGTTGTAAAAAGTGAAAATAATAATGAAATATTGGGGGTTAATACTTCTGAACAATTAGAACAATTAATTATAATAATAAATAATTTTTAGTTGAAAATAAAAAATTAGATTGTTTTTCTGGTAAATTACTAATATAATATTTCATATTTTCTACACTATTAATATTAATCATATTTAATGATTTTAATGTTGTTAAACTATTAAGTTTCCTTTGAGGACTTAGACCTAGATCATAAATAAAATATCCAAATTTTTTAATTTTCATAATATATTCAGAATAATTATTTCTCAATTCTGGACTAATTTCAATTATTAAATTTTCTATTTTATTTTGTTCTAATCTTACTAAAATTGAATTTATAAATTCTATTTCATATCCCTCTATGTCACATTTAATTAATTTTATATATGAATTAATATCTATAATAGTATCTAGTGAAAATTCTTTATTAACTAATTTATTATAAATTTTGATATTTTCAATATTATTTTCTGTAATACTTTTTTGAAATAAATTTATATAAGTTTCATTACAATCTATTGATATAACTTGATTATTATAAGTAGATGCTAATAATGAATAATAACCTAAATGACTACCTATATCTATAAATATATTATTACCATCTTTAAGTATTTCTTTACTTATTTCTGTTTGATAAGGCTCCCAACATCCATCATGTTCTAAACATTTTGAAATAATATCTAATTCTATAGTATTTTGTAAAGCTTCATTATAATTAAATATATTCATAATTATATCTTTATAATTAAAAAAAGATATCTTTTGTAATAAATATTTCATTTATAATATTTCATTTATAATTAATTATTAATTATGAACTTATAAATATCTGGAATAATATATTCATAATTAAATATATTTAATTTTTTTTTATAGTTATTTCTAATAATTTCACATTTATCTGGATTATTTTTATATTCAATTATTATGTCAATTAATTTACTAATATCATCTATATAAATATAATCTTCATTTGGAACAAGTAAATTACCAAAATTATTATTGCTTATCATAATTGAATTACACGCTAAAATTTGCCCCAATCTTTCTGAAAAATAATATTTATTATCATATTCAATATTATTCAATGGTGAAATATTTAATGAAAATAATGCATTTGAAAAAACTTTATAACAATCTTTATATTTTATAAAACCTTTATGATATTTTTTATATCTTTCACATATTATATTATTTTCTGGTGAATATACATGTAAATTTATTTGATTATTTTTTGATATTTCATCTAAAATTACCATTCTATTTAAATTTTGATTTTCCCAAAATGAATTTGTATATAAATTAGTACCTACAAAAACAACATCACATATGAAATCTTTATCATAATGATAATATGATATTAATGGATTATATCCTGCATAAAATATTTTATGTTTATTACTAGTTATTAATTTTGGATTAGATACAAATATTAAATCAAAATATTTTTCATATTCATTACAATTATAATTATCAATTGATGGATCCCAATTAATATTTATAAATTTGATATTTTTATTTTTATCTTTATTAAATTCTAATAATTTATCCAAATAATTAGATAAAAGATTAATTGTACTAATATTATGCCAAATAATAATTACATCTATATTATTAATTAAAATAGAATCAATTAAATGATTTAATAAATTATCTTTGTCATTATGATAATAAAGCATTAATGGGAAAAATGTAATATTACATAAATTTTTAAAAATATCAAATGCTGCTTTATAACCATCCTCATTACTATAATATCCTAAAAATAATATATTCATTTATTAATATATTATATAAAATAAATAAAATATATAGATTTAAACTTTAATTTAAACTTTATATTTAAGAAATCTATATATGAAATAATAATATATATAATTTTTATTGTAATTCACCCACAAATATAAAATGACCTTTTTTCATAAAAAGAATTGTGTTGATTATTTTTATTATATTATCCGCATAATAATATAGTTAAAGAATATATTAAATTATATATATAATTTTTTTAATACCTTTAATTATTTATAATTTAAGATCTTATTAAAAAAACAATATTTTAAATGTATCATATAAATATATAATGAAAAAAATTGCTATTTTAATTTCTGGACATTTAAGAAATTTTAATGAAATAATAGATAATTTTTATAATAATTTAATTATACCTATTTCATCAAGTTTTTTATATGATATATACATACATACTTGGGATGATAACTATGCTAAAGATAAAATAATGAATAACGATCAAAATTTCATAGAATTAAAAATTACAAAAGAATATATTAATAATTTATTTAATGATAATGATATAGTTATAAAAAAAATTATAATTGAAAATCAAGAACAAATAAAAAACAAACTTAATTTACGTGATTACTTAAATAATAATACTAAAGAAAGAAGTATTCATGGTAAATTTGATAATAGTTATGTTAAAGATTTGACTAATAAATTATTTTTCCAGTATTATGGACATTATAAAGTGTTAAATTGTTTAGATTTTAATTGTAAATATGATTTTATAATTAAAACAAGACCTGATATGTTTTATGAAAGATTTGATATAAATTTATTAAATCATAATTTATTTTTTCCAAATTCTCATCAAAAAGAAGGAAGTAATATAAATCAATTATTTTTTGGGGGTAAAACTGAATATATTATAAATATTTTGAAATATTTTGAAACTATTATCTTTCAAAATAATAATATTAATTTTAAATTAATTGATAAATATGATAAATTTGATATTAATTTTAATAATTTATTTAGATATTATATTTTGAATAATTTAAATTATCAGGTTTTTTTTACTAATTATAATCCAAAAATTTACAGAAATAAAACAAATATAATAACAATTCATTAAAATTAAATTATTATTAATTTAATTTTTTATTATCTAAATGGACAACAATCCCACAATTTATCTGTATTTATTGGAAAATTAGGTTGCACTTCTTGATCAACAAGATTTAATAAAAAATTTATATCTTTATTATTAATATCAATTTCTTTTATATTTTTTTCATCTAAACCAACAGATAATTTATAATCAATAAATTTAGTTCCATCGCCACATAATTTATCGCTTATTTTAATAGCTATACCTGGAATAGAATAAGCGTGTGATATAATTAATCCATGTAATGATGTAGATATTATTTTTTTACACTTACAAACTTCATCAATAAATGGTTCTACATCTAATCTTGTACTAATAATATTAATTTCATTATTATCACAATATAAATTAAAAATTACATCATAATCTACAAAATGAGGAATAATACCTAATTTATATTTATAATTTTTTTTTTTTGGATATACTTTTGGTAGACATAAAGCAGGATCTCCATATATCTCTGGACAATAAATATTATTATCTAATAATACTTTTCGTGTAATTGGACCACGAACTGCTAATACTTGTTTTACACTATTTAAATTTTCTTTTTTTTTTATTATTCCAGAACCCCAAATTATTACATTACTATTAGTACTTATATTATTTAATATACTACCAGTACTTAATATAATATCTTCATTAGTTTTAAAATAATTCGTCCAATGAATAGGTTCTTCTTTTTTAAATTTTTTATAAAGATATGGAGTTATAATATCTCCTATATTAGTTAATGGATCACCTTGCATCCAAAGTAATATCATTTATATTATATTTATAAAATTATTTTTATAATTATTACAAATCCATTTATCTCTATTTATAATATCAATTAGTTTATTTTCAAAATCAGGATGACTGATTTTATTAAATAAATTTTCTAATGATTTAGTATTTATTCTTCCAGAATTAATTAAAGAATCATTATTATCTTTTAATTTTTCATAGTAAATATCAATTAAAAATCCATTTTCACCATCTATTACTAATTCATTATTAGGAAATGTATTTAATGTTATTAATGGTTTATTATTATTTAATGCTTCATAAAACCCTAAACCTAATCCTTCATGAGAACCACAATTAATAACAATATCACTTGATTTGATTGAATTTAATATTTCTTCATATTTAACATTTTCAGATATTATTTTTATATTATGTGTATCAGTAAAATTATTTATAAAATTTATATCTTGTATATATATATATAATTTAAATTTTTTATTATTAATTTTTAAAAAATGATTATAAATTATATTTATTTGTTTACGATATATACAATTTAATCCTCCGAAAATTATAAATTTAAATTCATCAAAATTATCTTTTATTTTCTTATATTTTTTAAAATAATAGTTATCAAATTCTAATAATTTAACTTTACAACCAAATATTTTATTTAATATATCAAATGAACTTGAATTATTGGTTAAAATATAATCTAAATTATTTAATTTATGAATTTCATCAATTTTTATCATTTCAATATTAATTATTCCATATGTAATTACGTTATGTTTTTTACATAATTCTATAATATTAAATATATAATGTTCTGAAATTTCTGGAATAAAAATTTTATCAATTTTATAATCTACAATAAATCTAATAAATTCTTCATCTGGTATATTATCTCTCTTATATTTTGATCTAAATATATTATAATTCGACCATTCTTCTGTGATATAATCTATATTATGATTAAATGGTTTATGACTAAATATAATTATGTTATTATTTGTTTCTTTAATTAAAAAATTATAATATTCTCTTATTTGAATACCTAAACCTTGATCGTTAAATGGTCCAAATAAACAAATATTATTTTTTTTTTTATTTTGAATGTTATTTATTATAGTTTCTACTTTATTTTTAATTATATTGTAATTTTCTTCATAATATGAAATATTTTTAATATTATAATTTGGTAATTCATTATAAATATTTTCTATTTTTAATTTCCAAATATTGAATTCATCTTCTATATTTTTACAAATATAATTGTTTACATTATAATTTTCATGTTTTATTTCAATTCCAAATGAATTTTTATAATTATTAAAAATGTTTTTTAAATTTCCATTATTATTATATATACAAAATATATTATATAATTTTGATTCATACGCAACTCTGCAATATGTTTCATCTGCAATACTAGGTATTAACGTTATTCTAGTTTTATAATATATATCTTCTATATCATTTAATTTTTCATTATGTAATACATTAATATTATTTATTTTATTTCTTTCAATGAATGCTTTTTTAATTTCTTCTGTATAAAATGAATCATATTCTGTTATAATACCACACAGTGGTATATTATAATCTAAATTTTTTAATAAATATAATAAAACTTGTCCTCCTTTTAAATAATTACAGTTTAACAATGTTACATATTTATTTTTTATTTTATTATCTGTATTTTTAACAAAATTTTCATTAATATTTATTGATTCTATAACAGGTAAAGTAACATTTATTTGTTTGATAATTTTTTCCATGAAATTTGATACTACATAGCAATTTGAATTTTCAATAATTTTATCTAAATTTTCATGTTTTTTAATAACTTTATTTTCCATATTAATATTTGAATCAATATGTATTAAATCATTCCAAAAACAAAAACCCGTTAAAAATTCAATTTTTAAATTATTACATATTTTCATTAATTCTAATCTATAAAATCCTTGATGATTAACTAATACTGGATTAATATATTTTATAATAAATTCCAAAATATTTTTATTAAAATATAGATTGATTAAATTTAAATTATTATTATAATTAATTGTATTATTATGATTGATTGAAATTATTATGTTAAAATAATTAATATCATTAAAAATATTTATCATAGATAATAACCAATTTTGACCACCACCTTGTGGAGGATATAGGTTATCACAAATAGATATAATTATAGGTAATTTTTTAATGTTATTTTTTAATAATTTACTAATTATATTATCATAATTTGAAACATAAGATTGTAGTAATTCGATGTTTTTAGTCTTGTATTTTAAATTATTTATTAAATTCTCATCTTTACCTTCATTATGACCATTTTGTGTTCCAGTAAATGATTCTTGTAAATATTTAAAATTTAAATTTAAACTTGTATTCTCTTTAAACTTTTTAATAAACTCAAAATCTCCCTCTGGTCCTAATTCGTAACTAGAATAATTTTTATAAATGGAATTAAATAAATATGTACTATTTGCTACTATACCACACTCTAAATCATTATAATTATTTGGTCCTATAATTCTTCCACCATTATAAATAAATTTCCAAAATATAAAATCATTATTTGAATTTATATTACTTATAATATTTTCTAACGCAGTATTATTTTCAAATTTGTCATCATCATCTAAAAACATAATCCAATTATTTATATCAACTGGAACATTATTTAATAATTCATTACAATATAAATTATAGAAGCAATCTTTAGAAATATCTTTTTCTACTTTTATTAATTGTACACTTTGGTAATTACTTAGGTACTCATTATTGTAATCATTTAAATATTCGAGACAATTTTCATCATCATAACTAATTATTAAATTTATTTTTTCATACGATTGATTCATAATTGATTCTATACATTTCTTAAAATAGTTTGGTCTATAACAACATCTTATTAAAATAAAAAATTTTGGTTTATAAATATTTATATTTGCTAAATCAATTTCTTTACCGGCTTTATATTCTATATTATTTATAAATATACTTTTCTCTTTACCAGGACAAGGGTCAACTCCAAATAACTCACATCGTTTCCAACAATCTGCTGGTATTTTTTTAATGTTATTTAATTTATTTGTTACATTTATTTTGTAATTAGTTGTTCCAAATTCTATTAACATTTAAATATTATAATTTATATTTATAATATTTTAAAACGTAATTTAATCATTATTTAATATGTTACCGACTTGATCAATACTGTATTTGATATTTAAAGAATTTTTATATAAATTATATACACAACAATTTTTACCAGTACCACACCATTTTTCATAATAATATCTATCAGTTGTTACAATTGGATTTTTACATGTTACTATATATGTCCCTTTTGCATAAAAAAAATTTAACCATATAAAATTTTCATAATTACTTGGAAAAAATCCTGTATGGGTTATGTTTGTATTATAATTAAATAAATTTAATACATTTTTATAATTATTAACAGTATTGTATGTTAAATATTCTTCATATTTATGTCTAGTATTAATATTATCATAAAAATCTGTCATTCCTTTAGAGTGAAAATATAAATATATTAAATCTGGTTCTTTTAAAGCTAAATCATAGATTTTTTTAATACCATAATATTCATACTTATTAATAGAATTAATATTAATATGATAATCATAGTTTAATAATTTATTTTTTATTGTTTCTTTTATTTTATCATGTAATTTTATATCTTCACAACAAATTTCTATATAGAAATTAGATATATCTAATATATTAGATTTAATTAAGTCATCAAGTTGTCCATCAATAATAAAGTTATATTGTTTTTTTGTATTTATCCAGATAAAATATACAATATTAATTTGTTTAATAAATTTTAAATCTATTTCTTTACCTGCTTTATATTCAATATTATTGATAAATATACTTTTTTCTTTACCAGGACAAGGGTCAACTCTAAATAATTCACAACGTTCCCAACAATTAGATGGTATTTTTTCTATATTATTTAATTTATTTGTAATATCTACTTTATTAGTTAATATACCAAATTCAATTTTCATGTTTATTATTATTATTAATATACAAAAAATTTATATTAAATTAACTCTAAATATTTATTTTTATTTTTTTGTGATGTTTCAAGTGTCATTTTTTCTCCCCATTCATTCCATGCATTAATTAGTAAAATGTTATTATCATTTGGTAATTTATTTTTATAAAATTCATTTATTTTATTTATGTATTCTAATTTATTATTAATTGAATTATTAATAACTTTTGTCCTATATTCTAATCTATTTGGTTTTGATAATCTAACCTCATTATCAAAATCATAAAATAAACATTGAACATCACAATCTAATTTTATATTTTCTTTAACATATTTTTCATAATTTAATAATGAACATTTTTCTTTTTCATCATATGTTGTACATTGATTTTTTTTATAGTTCGGATGTATATAAAAGTAATCATTTTTATTACTAATTTTATTCATATCTTCATTCATATTGTTTAATCTTAAATTAATACCATTAAATCCATTTTGTTTACATCTCACATTAAATTGATTTTTTATAAATAATAAACATTCTTTACTAATTTCCCATGGATGCAATATGTAAAACACTGGTTTATTATCTATTTTAAAATAATTTTTATGTTTAAAATCTTCTATTAATTCATCAATCATTTTATTTATATTATTATTTGAATAATCATTTTCAATATTACATTTTTTGTGTGATAATGATTTTTCATTACTCCAATCTTGATTTGCCCAAATATAAAATATATTTGAATTATAATTATTATTTAATAATTTTTTAATAACCGAATACATAATTTTATTTTCATTTGTTATACTATTTTTAGAAAACCAATAATAATAAACTGCGAAACCGTTTAATTTATATTCATTTAATAATTCAAATTGTTTATTTATAATTTTCTGATTATTATAATCATAGTCTGTTACTTTTGATAAATTGAAATAATCTAAACTAGGATAATCATTTAGATTTTTTGATTTATTATTACTTAAATTTAAATAATATAAATTAGTTATATCAGTATAATTCTCGTAAAAATTATAATCATTTTCGTCTAATTTATGAAATTGTGGAAAATAAATAGGAAATACTTTATAATTTCTATTAATATCTTTTTTATTTACTGATTGTTCTAATTTATAATTTAAATTATATTCTAATAAACCTTTATAATTTTCTTTATTAATTATTTTATTTATACTATTTGTATCATATGTATCATATGTATCATATTTATTTTCAATTATAATATCTAAAAATTTATAATAATTTTTTAATAATTTTTCTTCATCAATAAGATTTTCTTCACTTTCATTATTTTTTATATAATGTTCCGCAATAGGTATTCTTTCCTTAAAACATCCTATATTATTATAAAAAATGGGAATACCAGTTAAAAGTGCTTTAGTTAAAGAATAACAATATGTTTCTCCCCATTTATTTAAATATAATAATCCATTTATATTATATTTTTTTATAAATGTAAAATATTCTTCTTCATTATATTTAGGTAAATTTTTATCAACTATAAAAATATTAATTGTATACTCTTTATATTTACTTATTTTTTCGAGTTTATCTATATATTCTGTACCTTTATATATAGAATTTTCTGATAACATTCCAATATTAATTATATTATTTACTATTTTTTGTCTTCTATATTTTATATTTTTATCTAATTTGTAATCTATCCAATTAAATTTTATTAAATTACTATTTTTATAAATTTTTCTATAAATAGAATACACAAATTCTGAAGGATATAATATTTTATACGCAATATAAAATAAACATAATATTTGTGAATTTATTATGATATTACTATTTAAATAATTATTATGAACATAATATTCTAAATTATTCAACTTATACATTTCTTTATTACAAAAATAAAAATCGTGTAATGGAATTATTAATTTTATATTGTAATAAATAATAATATTCTTTAAAATATTCACATCAATGTCTGTAAATAAAAAATATTGTAATATCATTATTTTATTTTTAGAAAAATTAATTCTGTCTAATATATTTTTACTCCAAACAAATATATAATCATATTCTTTAAAATTATTACATACATCTTTAATAAATTTCAATGAACCACCTTTATGCATATTGTAATTATGAATTATTACAATTGTATTTTCAAGATTACTTAGATCTTTTAAATAAGTAATATCTCCTTTCTTAACATAAATAAATTCTTTATAGTTATCCAAAAAATGTATATAAAGTTCATATATTGATTTATTATTTAGTTCCTGATGTTCTTCTATGTAACTCTTTTTATCGAATTCTTTTAATTTTTCATTGAAAAGTCTTCCTTCATTTTTCCCGTCATTAATAAAATGAGTTTTTAATTCTAATTCTGATAAATTCTTTAAATCTGAATTATTATTTTTATAATATTCAATATCAAAATATTTAGTTATATTATAAATCTCTTTTTGAAATTTTAATTTATATTTTTCGTAGTTGTCTAAAAAATGTATATAAAGTTCATACATTGATTTATTATTTAGTTCCTGATGTTCTTCTATGTAACTCTTTTTATCGAATTCTTTTAATTTTTCACTAAAAAGTCTTCCTTCATTTTTCCCATGATTAATAAAATGAGTTTTTAATTCTAATTCTGATAAATTCTTTAAATCTGAATTATTATTTTTATAATATTCAATATCAAAATATTTAGTTATATTATCATTTTCTTCTTTTAATTTACATTTTTCGTAGTTGTCCAAAAAATGTAATTCAATTTCGATGTTTTTTTTATTTTTTAAAATCGGATTATCTTGAATATATTTATCATATCCATATCTTTCTAATTCTTCTAGTTTTTTATTAAAAAGTCTTCCTTCTTTCATTCCATCACCATTAAGAATTTTGTTAATACTATTTAAATTTCTTACTCCACAAAAATGCCAAATACAATCTTCATATGTTTGGCAGTTTTGTTTAATATCTGGATATTTTTCCCGATAATAATCCCAATCGAAATATGATAATATATTATTATTCATTATTCATTATATGTTTAAATTAATATTATATTAAAATTTTAAACATATAATGAATAATAGTAAAAATAACATAACATTATTTGCGTGTGCTAAAAATGAACATGATTATATTTATGAATGGATATACTATCATCTTAAAATAGGATTTGATCATATTTATATTTGTGACACTTCGGATGATAATAATATGAAATCTTGTACATTTAATACAGATTCTCGGATTACTCTTTTACACGAACCTTTACACGGAAAAGAATTTGGACCTTTACAACCAATATTTCAAACAAAATATAATAATGAGATTTTTAAAAGTATGTACAAATGGTGTGCTTTTATTGACGTAGATGAATTTATAGTACCTAAAAAACATGCAAATATTAAAGATTTATTAAACAGTATTAATTTTGACATAGGATCATTAGGAATTAATTGGGTACTATTTGGAAATAATAACAAAGAAAAAAAAGAAAAAGAACCAGTTATAAAAAGATTTACTAAGTGTAAAAATGTTTATGATAGACACATAAAATCGATAGTTAATACTAATTCAGTAAACTATTGTAATAATCCACATTTTGCATTTTTATCACAAGGTAATCAGGTTAATGAAAAAGGAAAACAATATAACCAGGGACCATGGCAAGAAAATTCTTCAGTAGATTTAATACAAATAAATCACCACGTTGTTAAATCAACTGAGGAATATTTAATTAGAACAAAAAATCATCATTGTAGAGATACAAACATTAAGGATAATAGTCATTTTAATTATCATAATTGTAATGATATAGAAGATAATACTGCATATAATATTTTAATGTCAAATTCTTATCATAGTGATATGAATGAATTAGATTATGAATTCTATATTCAATATTATGATGATTTATTAGTAAACGGAATATTTAATAAAGAATTAGCATATAATCATTTTATTAGTGATGGAAAAAAAGAAAATAGAATTTGTAATTTAAATTTTAATTATTATTACTATAAAATACATAATAAAGATTTAGAAAATTTGAGTAATATTGAACTATGGAATCATTTTAAAAATAATGGACTCACGGAAAATAGGAAATATAAAATCAATAATTAAAATCATTACTTGATTTTATTTTTACCAATATATAGTTAAAAAGTTAATATATTTATTATTCGCATATTTATCTTTATTATTCATATAATCTTCTATTTTAATTATACTTTTATCAAATTTATTATGTTCAAGTTCTTCTTTAAAAGTATTAAAATCCGAACAAGGAAATAATAAGTCTGAACCTAAATTATTACTATCATAAATATTACTAATAGAAAAGTTATCTACTATTTCTATACTTTGTGGAATTTTAAAATTAAAAGGATTTTTAATTCTCGTATGAAATATTATTTTGTAATTTAAATAAAGAAGTGCTTTTATTCCTTCTATAACATATCTTTTAATTATTTTTTCATTATAATAATAATTTATAGTTTTTGAACAATTTGATTTTGGAAAAACAATAAATTCTTCAGAATCTGCAAAAATTCTACAAAATTCATTCTTTGATGACCATGAAGATTTATTAAATATTACTAAACCAGTATTATTAATAGATAATAAACTTATATCTAATGAATTATTTTGATAATTTATAAAATTCATATTATTTAAATTTTCTAAATCTTTTTTTGTTTGTGACCACATGACTGGATGACAATCCCGTGATGAATTATCAATTCTCCAATGATTTTTTATAAATATACTTTTATATAAAGAATAATTAAAGACAGGATGCCTATCTGCACTAAATAATAATTTATTATTATTTTTTTTTTGTCTATAATCTAAATTTTCATTACATATACCCGCAATATTTAAATTATTATTTAACAGTACAGTTGAAATACAATGTTCACCTGAAATTATACAATCATGTTTATTTTTTTTATGTCCAATTACAGTAGTTGAAAATAATTTATTATTTTTAAATATATTATTAGGTTTTATTAATAAATTAATATATTCACTTTTCATTAAAAAACAATATCCCGGTATCTGTGGTCCAGAAATATAACTATTATTATTTATTAATGTTAAAATAGATGTACAACAAACAGTATAATTATTTAATTTATCAATAAACGGTTTTAACCAAAAGTTGTTATTTATATAGAAAGGACCCGTGCAACTACAATTCATAAACATTACATAATTATATAAACTTTGTATTTTATTAGAATATTTATTTTCTATATATCTTATACCTGTAAGATATGCTTCAAAATCAAAACAGTTTTTATTTTTTAAAACATGAATATTTTTTTGTACTGGTATATTTACTTCAGTATAATTATTATTTATTATGAATAAAAATTCAATATTATCTTTTACATAATCTCTCTTTTTTATTGTTTGATTAATAAAAAATGATAAATTAGTTTCATTTTTATATTCACCAGGTCTATTATAATAAACATAAATAACAAGGGTTTTTTTGTTTATTGGTACACTATTGTTTATCGGTACATTATTGATTTTATAAGTATTTTTATGATTCTTATTGTAAGTTCTACCTTCGAAATAACCATGGTATAAATAATGTTTCCACGTATATACATAAATATCTAAAAAATTAACGTCATTTAATTTAATATCAGGATTATTTTTAATATAATATTCGTAATCAAATTCTTTAATTGGTTCACAAAATATTCTTTTTTCATTTTTACCAAAATTTATAAAATGATTTATTAAATCATCATCTGATAAATTATTTAAATCTTTATTATATTTTTTATATGATTCTACATTAAATGAATACAAATCATTATTAGAATCATATTTATAATTTATTAAATTACGATTTTCATTAATCTTTTTATTTTCTTTTAATCTATTATTAATGTAATGTTCTAATAATTTATCTTTATTTAAATGTTTTAAATTATTATTATTTTTATAATATTCATAATCAAAATTTTTTATTGCTTCATCTAAGTTATTATATTTAATAATTGTATTATCATTAAATATTCCTTCATTTATAAAATGCATCTTAGCATTGTAAATATCGTTTGTTAAATTATTATCAATTATATATGAAGTCCAGTCAATAATTTGAAAATCACATGGTTCTCTTTTTTCTTTATAACCAATATTTTGAAAATGATATAATGGATTATTTTTATGAATAGAATTTTTTATATCATTATATTTATTACAATAAAAATTACTATCAAAATATTTATTTAAATTATAATGCATATTTATATTTATTTATTTTTTTTAAATAAATAATTGATACGTATATTTATTAAAAAAAAATAAATAAATATAAAATAATAAAATGTACAAAGATAATAGAGGATATTTAATTTTTCCTATTAAAGACAATAAATATATGGATAAAAAAACTGTAAATACTTCAAAAGATTGTACTTATTCGGTTAATAAAAAAAATGTTTTTAGGGGTCTTCATATTAATACATTTGGTAAATTAATTACTTGCATTTCTGGTAATTTTATTGATATTATGGTAAATATGGAAACATATGAAGTTAAATATTATGATATTAAACCAGGAGACCAGGTTTATTGTCCAGGTGGATTTGGACATGGGTTTATTTCACTAGAAGATAATTCGGTTCTTTCATATCATTGTGAAGGATATTTTGGTAATGAAGTTGGTGGACTTTTAAATTACAAAGATCCTATCTTAAATATTAAATTACCAAATTATATAAATGAATCTGATATAATTATAAATGAAAAAGACTCAACCGCACCATTTTTACAATTTGATTATTTTCTTCTTGGGGTGAATGGATTTATTGGTTCTAATATACTATGTGAATTACATAAACAAAATAAAAAAGTACTTTGCTTAAAACAACGAATGGAAAATCTTAAAGAAATTAAAAAGTTAATTGAATTCTATAGACCAAAATACTTTATTAATTGCGCCGGATTAACAGGTATTCCGAATACAAGTTGGTGTAATACACATCAAAATGAAACATTAATGACAAATGTTATTAATCAAATTAATATTTTAAATTTATGCAATGAATATTCAGTGCATTGTACTTTAATTGGTTCGGGAGCAATATTTAAATCTAGTAAAACCCCTAAGTTTTCATACAGTATAGGTGATTTAAATGATTATAATAATTATTATTCAAAATGTCGTATTATGTTAGAAGAACAAATTAAACCATTTAAAAATTGTATGTTATTGAGAGTAAATTATCCATTTAGTTTTAAAAAAAAAAGTCTAAAGAATAATAAAAACTTAGTGTTAAAATTACTTAAATATGAAAATATAGAAAATATTTCATTAAGTGTAACAAATTTAGATTCATTATGTCCTATTATTCCTGAAATGATAGAAAATAATGAAACTGGTATATATAATTTTGTAAATTCAGGACAATTAAATATGATAGATTTTTATACGATAATTTGTAAAAAAATTGATATAACAATTAAAAAACCTATTATTGATACTAATAGAGAATCAATTAAAATTATCCCTGATAAATTAGATAAATATAATATAAAAGAAATATATGCCTCATTAAATAAATAGTTGTTAATTTATTTATTTTTACAGTGTTCTTGCACTTGGATCCGTTGTATTAGACCATTTTGGCATCCAAAAATATGGTATGACATTTTCCCGTTTTGGGTACTTTTGTTCAAATAAATAACGATAATACATTTGTTCTTTTGTTTTAGGAGATAAATATTCATTATTATGTTCAAATGTACGAATATCAATCTTATCTAATTTTTCTGCAATTACTTGATACCAAGGACGTTCATTTCCTGATACTCCATCAGAAAATGCCTCTTTTTTACGATAAAGTACATCTGTAGGTAAAAATTCCATAAATGAATCTCTTAATATTTTCTTTTCAATTTCATTTCCTTCTGGTTTTCTATAATATAACGGAATACTTAAATAAGTATTTACAAATGTTTTATCTAAAAATGGTGTTCTCGGTTCTAAACCGCATGAACTAATACTTTTATCACTACGTAAAACATCGAAATAATGAATATTTTGCAAAAGGTGTTTTACTTCAAAATCAAATAATAATGAATTAGGCGCTTTATGAAAATATAAGTATCCTCCTGTTAATTCATCTGAACCATCACCATTAAATATAACCTTTGCTTCTGAATTTTGAGATATATATTTTGAAATTAAATAGTTTCCTACACTTGCTCTTACCGTAGTTGTATCATAACTTTCTATTTTTTCAATTACTTCTGGAATTGCATTAAAGAAATCATCTTCTGTTAATAGAATTTCAGTATGTTTTGTATCTAGATAATTTGCTACCTTTTTAGCATATACTAAGTCTGTACTACCAGGTAATCCAATACTAAAAGTTTCTAATTTATTTTTTGTTTTGTCTTTTAATAAATTAACTACTATACTTGTAATTAAACTTGAATCTAAACCACCTGATAGTAAACATGCAACAGGTCTATCACTTAATAATCGTTTTTTTACTGCATTAATTAATGTACCTTTTATAAGTGATTTGTAATAATTTCTTTCATCAACAAAATTTTTAAATTGTGCACATAGTGGCATATAATATTGTGTTATTGCATGATATTTATTTAGTTTATTTGTTTTACTATTTTTAATTAAAAAATGACCAGGTGGAAATTGTGTAATTATTTCAGATGTTAGATTATTGATCTGCTTTAGTTCTGAACTAAAATTATTATAATCATGCGAATAATATAAAGGTCTTACACCAAATGGATCTCTTCCAACAATCACTAAATTTTTACAAGTATCATATATTATAAAAGAGAAAACACCATCTAATAAATTAATAAAATAATCAATAGGATATAACTGATATAAATCAATAATAATTTCACAATCTGAATTTGTTAATGGTTTAATTCCTATATATGAATATAGTTCTTTATAATTATAGATTTCTCCATTACATATAACATACGTTCCATTTTTAAAAAAAGGTTGATTACTTTCTGTATTTAGTCCATTAATAGATAATCTATGAAAACCTAAATAATATTCTCCAATTTGAGAAAAATTAGTATCGTCTGGAGGTATACCACCTCTATTTTTAGATTTTTCAAATTCTAAATATACTTTTTCAGTTGATATATCATCTTTTTTCTTTACCAAAAATATACCACACATTTTAGATTTATAATTTAATAAGTTTAAGTTTTAAATCAATTAAATTTTAATAGTTTTTAATATTTTGTATTAATATTATTTAATGGAAGCAGTTACAAGACCGTGGGGAAATTATACAGTTTTATATGAAAATGACAACTATAAAATTAAAAAAATAATAGTAAATCCAAAAAGTAGATTATCATTACAAAGTCATAAACATCGTAGTGAACACTGGACAATTGTAAAAGGATATGCTATTATTCAACTTGGTAAAGATAAATTAAATCTTACCGCAAATCAGCATGCGTTTATTCCAAAAGAAACAATACACAGAATTGAAAATAATAGTGAAAGCATAGTTGAATTAATTGAAGTTCAAATAGGTGATTATTTAGGTGAAGATGACATAGTTAGATATGAAGACGATTATTCAAGAAATTGATTAATTAATGAAAACAAAAAACTAATTAAAATTAAATGTGAAGAATTTGACAAATACGATAGATTACTTGAAAGTTTATATACTGATACTATATTGGCGAAGAAAGTAACGTAACACTGGTACTTAACAAATTATTCAATATTATTGTGGAAGTAAGAAAAAATTTAATTATCAAAAATATTTAGAATAAATTACATATGTTCTAATTGTAATTCAAATAACTCTACAAGTTTAAAATGGATATCCATTATTGTTCTATATTCTTCTATTGTGTTTATAGAATTTTTTTCATTAAAACTAGAAAAGAAATGTTTTTTACCTTCATCATTTTTAAACCAGTAAAAATCTTCTTTTGACACATAATATTCTTGATCCCATGTCAAATTATGACCACATGAAACTAAAACTTCATATATATCTAACCCGATAAATGTCTGGTATTGTTTTAATTCTTCTATTATTACATTAATATCATTAACAAAATTTAATTTTGGTTTCCAAATTACATTAGTTTTATGATTAAATGCATTGACTAAATTATCTATATCCATATCAATAAAACTCGCATTGTTTGTATCAGAAAAATCATGATTTTCAACTTCCATTTCTTATTATTCTAAATAGTTATAATATACATTATTTATATTTTTTAAGTAATTTTTTTTTTGTAAATTTACTTATTCAATAATAACATAATTTTCTATTATCTTATAGTTTCTACGATGACTAAACATAACACATGATTTATATTCAGGATTATCTAATTTAAATTTTTGATATTTTGTTAAATTCCATGGCCAAATAAGTTTTGTTTCTGTAACACTTATTGGATAAAGTATAGGTGTTTTTACTAGTTTATATACAATTTGATAATACATATTAATAATTTTTTGTTGTGTACTTTTATAATTTTTAAATTTTAAATTTAAATTATCTTGTTTATGACTTTTGTTTATTTTACCATAAAAATTTTTCCATTTTGGAGTGATATCTACTGATGCCTTGTTCAGTCCAGCGGTTATAAAATCTATATCGGTACTATTTTGGGTACTATTTTGGGTACTATTTGGGGTACTATTTTCATTACTAATTTTAATTTTTTTGAATTGTTCTTGTAAATCAAAATTAACTTCTGCTTTTCTAAAAAAAGTATCTTCTTCTATAAATATTTTTCGTTTTGCGGAAAAACATTGAACATGTTTCATTTCACAATGACATATATAACAATATCTAACAAGTTTATTAAAATCTTTTGTGTCAATTAATTTAATATTCTTTTTATATTGAGGTCCTGAAAAGTTTTTAATTTGATTATATTTACGTGGAATACAAATATGACAATCAAAAAAATCATAATATGGTCCAGAAATTCCTTTTACATATTCTTTATAATCTTTTTTTAGTAGTCCAGCATTATTTTTTACCTCATGAATCCTTTTTGATTCATCATTTTGAATCACACCATTACGAATAATAATATCCATATTTGTTAATATAGTAATGTTATAAATTTTTAAATAAGTTAAATTTTGTTAAATTTTTGAATATGTTTAAATTAAATACATACTAATGTATAAAATTAAAATATATGTTATTACCTTAAAAAATAAAGAAGACTATATTAAAACTGAAAATTATAAAAATCTTGCTAAAGTAACAAATAAAATTATTTTATCAAAAGGTGTTTTATTAAATAAAGAACAAAGTGATAAGTATTTATTATATGCAAAAAGTGCCATAGGTATTTCATTAGCACATATAAATGTATGGAAAAAAATAAGAAAAAATAACGTAAGTAAAATTGAAGCATCAGAAAGTAAAGGCGAAGCACCAAAAAGTGACTTTTCTATAATTTTAGAAGATGATACATTATTAAATATTGATAATAGTAAATTTAATAATCAAATTAACAAAATAATTAATAATTACGATTTTGATATTTACAAAATTCATTCTGATTTTAATAATGGTTTTACTTCAATGGCCGCATATATAATTAATAATAAATCTATTGATAAAATAATTAATAATCATAAAATAACATTAGGACATCTAGATTTTGATTTGTACATATTAAAATTATTAAATAAAATTAAAGTATTAACTCATAAAGAAAATTTATTTATTACTGATGAAAATGAATCAACTAATCGTAAAGATAATTATAATATACTTAGATTATTAGATAATATTAAGTTATCTGATAGATGTGATAAAAATTTAAGACATTTTTTAACATTTAAAGTTTTTAGAATTTTTAATTATGAAACAATAGTTTTTGAATTATTGTTATTTGTTTTATTAATAATTTCTATAATTCTTAAATTAAAATATTTATTTTTTATTATAATAATTTTATTAATATTATAATAATGTGTATCTCCGATATAATACTAATTTTATTTTTTATATTTATAATAACAAGTTGCACGTGTTGTATACATTTGTTTCCATATTTTAGAGATTAAATCATAAAGATTTCTTTAATATTATTTATCATTAATGTTTTCTTTTTAATACCATGATTATCATAATACATTTTTGACCATATGACAATGTAAAAAATAAACTTTTTATTTATTTTTGAAATAAATAAAATAAATAAGACTTGCTGCAATACCACAATTTATTGTACCCATAATAGTATCAATTATAGCAGTGCTTAACGACCAATTAAATATAGCAAAACTAGTTAAATTAAATACTGAGTAAACAACAAAACCAACTAATAATCCATAAACAAGTGCTTCAGAATAACTTTTAGGTAATTGTACAGCAATTGCAGAACATAATACAAGATACACTAATATTGCAGCATATATATTTGGTTTTTTTGTTACTGTTTTATAAACAGTTTTTGAACTTAAAGAAAACCATATAAAATCAAAAATTATTAATGAAATAAAAGCAATAAGACCTCTAGTTGTTCCTTTCATTGATTCATGTATAGAATCAAAAAATATTATTTCGGTTCTCATTAATAATATAAGTAATATATAAATTAATATATTTTTTTATTAACTTTATTGAGTTTCTTTACTTTATTGACTTTATTTATTTTCGAGTTTTTCTTTTTCACTTTGTGTAATTTCAGATTTTCTAAAAGGGGAAAATGAAAGTAAACTTACTTTGTCCATTAAATAATGAAATGGTGTCTGAACTTTATCATATGTTTTTTCTACAAAATCAATATGATCTTCCATACGTTTTGTATTTTTATGAATTTCATCTACTTTTCTTTCTAAATTTAGGTGGGAGTGTTCAAGTTCTTCTAATTTCTGTAAAACTAACTCTAAAAGTTGTCTATCTGATTCCATTTAAAACTTAATTAATAGTTTTTATTATTTTTAAGTAATTTGAAAACAACTGTTTAAAATTTTTTAATTTAAAGGCAAAATAAATATATTATTAGTATTTAATATGCAACCTAACTCTGACGAATTATTAACTAAAAAGAACTCTAGAAAATATGTATTATTTCCTATTGTATACCCAAAAGTTTATGATATGTATAAAAAACAACAGCAAGCTTTCTGGACAGCAGAAGAAATTGACTTTGCTGCTGATATTAATGACTTCAATAAATTAAATGAAAATGAAAAATTGTTTGTTGAAAATGTTCTAGCATTTTTTGCAGGTAGTGATGGTATAATATTTGAAAATATTAATTGTAATTTTGCTGAAGAAATCGAAATACCTGAAGTGCGATTATGTTATGGATTTCAAGCAATGATGGAAGGTGTACATTCAGAATGCTATTCGTTAATGATTGAAACTTATGTAAAAAATCCTGAACGTAAACATCAATTATTTAATGCTATCGAAGAATTACCCGCTGTTCAAGAAAAAGCAAAATGGGCATGTAAATGGTTAGATAAGAGTATTCCAATTGGAAAACGTTTAATTGCGTTTGCGATAATAGAGGGAATTTTCTTTGCTGGGAGTTTTTGTGCTATATTCTGGTTAAAATATACAAAAGGTTTAATGACAAAAGCATTTGCAAAAAGTAATGAGTTTATTGCGCGTGATGAATCACTACATGCAGAATTTTCGGTTTTACTTTATAGTTATATTCAAAATAAATTAACCGAAAAAGAAGTGCATGAATTATTTGATGAAGCAGTAAACATTGAAATTAAATTTATTACTGAAAGTCTAAAATGTAGTTTATTAGGAATGAATGCTAAAAAAATGACTGACTATATTAAATTTGTAAGTAATCGTTTATTAAATCAACTTGGATATTCAAAATTGTACGATGTAAATGAATGTCCATTTAAATTTATGGAATCAATTTGTTTAGAATCCAAAAGTAATTTTTTTGAACAACGTGTTTCAGATTATAATAGACCAGAACAGTTAAATACTGATGGAGGTTTAAAATCAGTAGAAGTTCTAGATGATTTTTAAAATTTAAAAAATATTTATATAAAAACTTAAGAAATAAATAATATAATATGTAACTTTAAAAAAGTACCAGACATATTATATTATTCGTATTCATATAGTAAAAACAATAAAATTATTTCACTAGTCTAATATGATTATCACACAATCTAAATTTTTTATGATTTAAAATTTAAACACAAACATTAATAATTACATTCCACCTACAAGAGTATCAATTACAGTTTTATCAGTACATAGTTCCTGAACTATAATACCAAATACCGCAAGCATTGCAACGCGACCATTAAATAGTTCAGTTCGTTTATAATCCGAAAGACTTTCAGTGGTATTAGAAAATCCTAGTGGATCAAATGAATATTCACCGGGTACATGACATTCTTTGATATTAAACCATTTCATTGGTTCCATCGGATACTGATACGCTTTTAGAAGTTGTGATACTTCAGAACAGGCAAATACCCCAAGAAGACTTAGTTGAAAAGTAATTGGTTGCGAACTAAGTTCATAAATACCTTGATGATTACCATTTAGAATTTCTAGTGTGGGAATAGTTAATGTACTTACCATTGCAACACGACCATGTTTAAGTTCTGCTTCTTGAACAAATTTTGAAACTTTCTGTGTACTTGTAATAGTTGGTGTTAGTCCACTTACACATGAAATAAAAGTCATAATCACAGTTGCAATATTCATTACTGGTCCCATCTTTCTATGAATTAATATATAGTAAATCTTTAAGTAATTGCAAAAATTTACTATATAATAATTCTAAATAGACTTGTTACAGGTCCTTACAGGTCCTTACACTTAAGTTTTGTTATTTTAAATAAATGTTTTTTATCTGAAAAATCTGACCAAGTGCAATCAATTAATTTTTTAATAGTACTTGTAGATTCTCTTTATAACATAAATCTTAAAACTTTATCTGGACATTAATCTTTTAATTTTGATATATTCTTTTTTATTTTTTCCTAGGCATATAAATAATCTTTAATTGAGACACTACAAGAAGACATTATAATAATTATATAACAAAACAATTATTTATATTTAATCGCATGCAAGTTGGTTTTGTGGATCTAATTTAAAACTTAATGAACAAGAAGTTTCTTTTAAATCACCTGTATTATTATAATTAAAATATTGTGGATTACCCTGACTACCACAGTTACCTTTCATTGGACACATATCTTTTTCATCTACAAAATTTCCTACACACCAATCAAAAGGAACATAATTAACTCTAGGAGGACCATAAGCAGTAACATTAACACCAAAAGGAATATTATTTATTGAATTTAAATCACAATCACCACCAGATTTCATTGGAGTTGAACCATCTGGATTTAAACCATTATTAACATCATTACATCCATTACTATTTCTTTTAACTAAATCACACACTTTTGGATATATAACATTTGGAACTTTTATACAAATACCTGGAATATCAGGATTACAATCTCCCTTTGATTTAATTTGAACAGTGTTATTTTTTAAATTACAGGGATTATTTGGGAAAGAAGTATTATAATCATAATATTCATTTGAACTTGTAGTTGAATGAAAAGTCACTAGATTTTTATTATCACATTTTTTATATTTTTTACATAAATCAATACAAGTATCTTGAGACATAGCATTGTTGAGATTAGTTGCAGCAATACAACCATCGTTAGAATCACAACCAAAAAAATTACTAAGTTTAGATGGTGTCCCACCTACACATTTAAATTCTGTTGTTTTTTGATTATATTGAATTTGATAACATCCACCTTTTTCACTACATACGTCTTTTCCACAACATTCAGCTAAATTTTCACCATCCATACATGATATTTTATTATATGGCATACCTTTAACTTCATCACATGATATTTTTATACCAGTACGACCTTGAATTTCAGCAGTAGATCCTTTAGGTAATTTTATAGTTCCACAAGTTGGGAAGTCTACTTTTCCTTGTGGATCAAGTCCAGTTAATATTCCTGATTTATTAGTTTGATCTATAATTATATTAAATTTAGTATCATCTATACCTTTTAGATTAATTTTATTTTTCTCTCCTAATAAATCATCTTCAAAATCTTCTATATTTCTAAATAACATTATAATTATATACATATATTTTTTTATTTTTTTATTTTTTTATTTGATTAATTACATGCTCCGGATGATTTATCTAATTGTGAACCTTCACAAAATACACCATCCCAAGATAGTAAATTGCTTAATTTATCATTATTCACGCATGAATAACCCGCAGGTCCACTTTCACGAGTATATACGGAATCAGTAATACCTTGTGCAAATCCTAAAGAATTACCCGAACAGTTTTTATCTGGATAACCACTTGGATTTTTTTGTGATATTTTTTTAGTTCCAAATATTTTATTATAGTCAATATTTGGATTATTATCATAAGTACCCGCTTGATTTATTTGATTCCATTTTAATGTTATACTTTCACCAGATTTTGGTGGTGCTGAAACAGTATATTCATCACAATTAACTGTAAATTTACATTTATTATTACCTGTAACTTCTACATCTGTAATATATCCATGTGTACTAGCAACATTAGTACTTGCGCAAGTCTCCATATCTATAGGATTAGGACAACTATCAGGTGACATACTATAAGAAGTACTGAAACCAGTATCATTTGGAGTATTTGCTTCAATATTCCAATATTTTTCGGGTGAACTACTATCTTTTTTACAATATGGAATTGTTATTCCATTTAAATCTAACGTTCCATCTGTCCAAGAGTCACCTGTAAATTTACATTTACCCTTCTTTTTACAAAAACTAGTAGTATGACCATTAATAGTAGTAAATTCTATATCTGAGTTATCATGCCCACAAAATGAATACAAGTATTTTGGATCTTCACCATTTTTTTTTATACCACAGTAAAACCCTGTATAATTTATACTATTTGGATCATTAGGATTATCTTTATCTGATAATCCCAATTTACCCCATAATATTTTATTTAAAATATTTAATTCATCAGGACTAGTAGTACATTTTATTTTAGTTGTCAAATCAGAACCTAGTGGATTATTTAATAATTTAGCAGAATATGGTTTTTGAGTTTTATTTAAACAAGAAGGATTATTTGTTGTTTCTTTTATACAACAAAATTTATTACCAAATGGATCTACTGCAGTATGATTTCCATCACAACAATCTCCCTCTGACAAACTTGTAGGAGTTAAAGTTTGTAAACATTTTTGTTTACCACCATTTGGTATTGCTTGCCAACCATTATCACATAAACCATTTATAGCACAACCTGGAGGGTTTGTACTATGTGGACATTGATGATTAGCATCTGATACACCTTTTTTTAGACCACAACCACTTACAATTTGACTATCTGAATTTTCACCAATATTGTCTATATTTAAACAAAATGGATTTATAGAAGATTTATCGGTCTTTGTACAATATTTAACCTTTTTAAATTGTTTTGATTTACCATTTTTTGAGTTTATAATATTACTATCACTACAAGAACCGATAAATTCAGACCCTGTTCCACAATCCGAATCTGAAGTACAAGCAATTACTTTATCATCACCGTCACCGCAATATTTAAATTTACAAACAACATTACCTTCATCATCTGTAATACAATCGTCCTGTGAACTACAAGCAATATTCTTATCTTTATTGCATAAAACAAAATTCGATGGTAAACATTGACCAGGTAAAAATGGTTCTTTTGTCGAAGTTTGTTTATTATAATTTATACTCTTTGCACATAAATCACCAACTTTGCAAAATTTTTTGTCTGAAATATTACATGGTAAACCACATATTAATCCATCACCTACAGGTATATAATTATCACCTGATTTTTGCATATTTATTTCATTTTGTAATCCATCTGTTGTAAAACCTTGGTATTCTTCTCCAAGAGATGAACAATCTAATTTACACATACAAGATTCTTCATCATATGAATATTGACCCTCTGGACCAAAATAATCACAATAATCTTTTGGTATACACGTATTAACTCCCCTGGTTTTTTTATTTTTACAAACTATTCCATCTTCTCCATTATCCATCTGACACGAATCTTTTACACAAACTTTTAAATCTTTATCCCATGTAGTTCCTGTTTGTTTAGCGCAAGGATCAGATAATGCTTTAACTAATGCAATTACTCCAAATGATATTCCTGTCATTATTATTGCTATAACTAAAAGTGCTACTACTATTCTAACTGGTTTTTTATTAAAAAATTGTTTAGTACCTAGTATAAATTTATTTATTGTCATTTAATAATTATTACTTATAATTTTTTTTTATTTTTATTATTTTAAAAAAGATAAATGAACAACATTAGAGAAATTTTAAAAACAAATCAAACATTTGCAAATGCATTACTACACTCACAAATACAAATTCATGTTTATCATTTACAAACTAAAAGTTACTCACGACATAAAGCATTTGAAACTTTTTACGAAAAAATAGAAGACTTATTAGATCAGTACATAGAAACATTCCAGGGTAAATATGGTGTATTAGAAGATTACAGTGCAATTGATTTAGATAATAATTCTGAAAATTGTGTAGAATATTTGAAAGGCCTTCAAAGAATTAATAATAAAACCAAAATTGGACATTTAGACTCTGATTTAGATAATATTAAAGATGAAATTAATGAATTAATAAACAGAACTATTTACAAATTAGAAAATTTAAGATAATTAAAATTAATCTGTGAAAACATTAAAATGTGAAATATAAATTTGTGTAAAATTAAATAAAATTAAAACAAATTTATATTAAAATTAAATAAATGGAACTTTCTGATTATGATTTATTAGGTATAACAACAAAAGCAACATTTAGAATTGTTAAAAATGCATATTACGAACTTTCAAGAATATATCATCCTGATTCATCACAAATTATTATTGGAATGACAAAAAAAGAACGTGAAATAGCATTTCAAAGAATTCAAACTGCATATGAAAACATTAAAGAAAAAATGAATGTAGTTGAAGTTGACTTACCAGAGTCAGAGATTGAATATCAAGTTGATCATGTAATAAAAAAAACAAATGAAATTGACATAAATGATGAAAATTTTCATGAAAAATTTAATACAGAATTTGAAAAAGTAAATACTTTTGAGAATAATGATAACCCCTATTCAATTCATTATAAAGTTCCAGAAGAATCTAAAAGAAATTTACAAGATTCGCAAATAATATTGAAAGAATCAGGAAGTATTAAATCATCAAATATATTTGAATTTGGTATGAATTATATAGAAGATCACTCCACAGATAAATATTATGATTTTAATAAATTACAATCTGGTAAAAGCGAAGCGCTGGAAAGTAATGATAGCAATTTAGTAAATTCATTAAATTTTAAAGAAATAATTGATGATAATTTAAATAAAAAATTAGAAGAATTGGTTAATAAAAGAAATGAAAGTCTAGATTTAACAGATTCTGAAATAGAATTTGTTAAAAGACAAAAACGTGTTCAAAAAGAAATAGAAGAATCTAAATCTAAAGTACAAAATAGAAGAAATCAAGGACTACTTTTTTAATTTTTAATTAACTTTAATTATTTTTTCTTCCCCCTGGTCCTCTGTGTATTGGTCTTACGGGAGTTTCACTACAACCTTGTCCAACATTTTCGTTAAATCTATTGATGAAGTTATTTGGAAATTTCTGTGGATCGGTCCAGTTTCCAACTGTATAAAGATCTTGTAAATCGGTTTGCCCTGGAAGTGATAAGCCAGGATTAGCAACATATGCACTATGGTTATTTCTTTTAACTTTTAATGGTGGAACATTTAATCCTTCTGTTAGTTCTTGACAAGCAACTTTTCCTTCACCGAGTGCTCTAGTACCATATTTATTGGCATATCCATACGCATTTATTTGATGACCAATATCATTATGTGGATTGTTGAACATACTGGGATCATTTCCACCCATCATACTAATACCTGCTAATGTTGGTGATGCAACACCATCAATTGTCATATTGCAAGTTGGATTTAATATTTTATTTGGAACACCATTTGGATAAAATGGCATTAATTCTGATAGAGGTTGCTCATTACAATATAATTGCGGTGTAGGTGGTTGTTCCACTGTTAAAATAGTCCAATCATTTTTCATTGGATGAACTCTACCAATAATTGTTCCAGATGAATCTGTTCGATTTGTTGGATTAAACATTATTCCGTCATAAATATTACTTAATTTAGTAGGGTGTGAATTTAAAAGAGAACCAATATTACCGGTTGTTTGAAATCCAAATTCTTCAGGTACTGTGTATGTAGTAGTTCTAATACCATTTAAAAAATTCAATAAATTAATATCTTTTAAACTCTTATTTTCATGAATACTTGTCATTATTTAATTATTAAAAAGAAAAAAAAATAAATAATTATTATTAAATAATGATTGGTATTTTATTATTAACAAGTATTTTAGTAATTATTACTATATGTTTACTTTTTTGTAATTTATCAAGTTTTAAAAAAGTATCAAACTTTAAAACGGTGCCAACAGTTAAAGAACTAAAAATCGAACAAGATGAATTTTTAGATGCTTACAATAAAGTTAAAAAAAGACAAGAAGAACAAGATATAAATGAAATACCATTTACATGGAATCCAAATAATACTTTAGAATCGATGAGATTACAACCATGTTTATCTGATGTTGATGGTTCTGCTGCACCTGGTAGATTAACCTGTTTTGCTGCTCCTGCATGGTGGTATCCTGAAAATAAATATAAACAGGACAATTTTAGAGTTACATACTATGGTGATATGTTTAATCCAATTTATAATTATTTGGGTAATGCACAGGAAATGTTCTGGGATTTTAAATCTGTTAAAGACACATTTAGTATCATTTAATAAAATTTATTACTATTCAGTAAATCTTAAAATGATCTTTTTTGATGTATACCGATTGTTAAATAATGATTTAATGCATCTTTAGATGTTCTAATTCCTTTACTTCGTAAATCCCTATTTTTACTCAGATAACTTATCCAATCAAAGTTCAATTCATCGATCTTATTGACTAAAAATAATTTCTCAATTTCGTTATCATTCACGGTATGTTCATTTGGAGTTTTGCTATTATTATTGTTAATTCTATAATTTTTAAGATTTTTATCATATGGGATCCATGTACGTTCATACTTATGATCAATAATACATTGAGGAATTATTATTGCATTGCCCCCAATTTTAATAAATCTATTATACCAATCGATATCATTATAACCAAATGGAAATCTATCAGCATCAAAAAAACAATCTTTATTTAGTTTATTTTCTATCAAACTATTTACTGGAAATGTAAATAATGAACCTATTATAAATTTTTTAGTATAATTTTTATAATAAAGTTCATCTTGCCATAATTCATCTGTTTTACCTTTATAATTTTTATAAAGAGGACCAAAGTATTTTAAATTTTTATTATTTTCTGCATTTAAAGCATCATCTAGTAAGTATTTAATATCTTTATTTATATATGTATCATGTCCTAATATAGTAATAACTTTACAATTAAAATCTTTTTTATCTAATAAATAATTTATACCTTGATTCCAAGTACCTGTTAGTCCACAATTTTTTTCTTGATTATCAATATAAATTACATCAAATTTATCTTTGAAGGACAAATAGTCATTTTTAATATTTAAGACTTTACCACACTTTGTTTCATTGACATATAATACTACAAAACTTTCATTTGGAATAATACTAAAAAGTAAATCAAGACATTTTTTAATTATATTATAGTTATTAAAATGTGTTGTTACAATAAATCCATACATTTTATTAATTATAAATAGTTTAAAAGTTTAAATAATTTAACTTACTTAAATAGTTTTTAAAATTATAAGTAATGTATTATGTTTACACTTAAAAATAATAATGAAAATAATAATAACAACTTTGATTATAATAATTGTGTTTTTTCAGTTGGTATATCAAGACCTTCAAAATCTCTTATTAATTGTGAATTATATAAAGAATTTTCAAAAATAAATACTAATTTAGAAATATTAAACGAATTTTCTTATTTAAATAACCAATCAAAAAAGAAAGAGTATTTTTTATTAAGAGAAATTATTAGTGTATTTAAATTAAATACACTAGATACAGATGATTTTAGTATTTCATATGATAATATTATAATAAATGAAATTACCAGTGAAAAGAATATAATTTATAATATTCTTTTTTGTTTTGATAATGATATTTCTATAAGAAATACTGTAGTTAATTTATTAACGTTAATAAAAGAATTACAAAATAAAGATTGTTTATTAATTAATTATGATAATATATTCACTTATCCTTCAGCAGAATTATTACTAATTATTTCAAATTTGTTCACTAAAGTTAAAATATATTATTGTAAATTATTAAAACAAAACATTTTATACTGTTTTAATTATAAAAATAATCAATACATAACAGTTTTTTTGAAAAATATTATTAAAAATTGGAATAAAAATTCAAATATAAGACAATTTGGGATATTTATAGATGAATTTATACTCAAAAAAATAAAAAATCATAATAATTTTTCATTTGACTATTATGTAAAATTAAATAAAAATTTTGCTGATAGTACTTTAGAAGAAAAAGAATATTTTTTTAAAAATTACCTTAAAAAAAATTCAAAATTAAATAATCACTGTTTTGATTGCAATCATGAAATAAAAGAATTTAATTTATTTAATTGTTATATTTGTAATAAATGTTATGATTTATTCATGATTTATTGAATTACATATTAAATTATTTAATTATTCAGTTTTTTCTTCTTTTTTAGATTCTTTTTTCTCATTCCATTTTTTTGCAGCATCAGCAAATGCAACTTTATGATTAAAATCACTCCCTAATTTTTCTTTTTGTTCATTAATGTATACACTAACAAATTTATTGTATTCAGTCGGCGCTCTAGGTTTTTTTTCCTTTTTTGTTTTTTGTTCACTTACAGATGTTCCCATTTTTAAATTACGTACTTCATTTTCTAAAGATAGAAGTCTTTCATGTAAATTATTATCTTCACTTGTCATGTTATATTATTTTACTATATTTTTAATCGCTACACTAAACGCATAAATTATAAATATAATAAATTAATATGATTGATATTTGTAATGCAAATAATATTCTATAAAATTTAATTATTTTTACCATTTTTTTTGTTGAAGAAAATTCATAATGTTTACTTATAGGACTACACTTTCCTCTTTCATAGTCATCCATTATTTTACTTATTATTATTATTATAGTAATATTTTAAGTAATTATTTTCTCACTATTTTTTTAGGATTTTTGGATTTTTTTGCACATCTTTTTTTAATTTGTGCTTTTGTTAATTCTTGTACTGTTTTAGGAGTATTTGAATCTATTACTTTTGAAGGTCTACAATATGAAACTTTTGATTTAATAAATGCTTTTGTTCTACCACATGATTTTCTTTTTGGCCATGCACAAGCATCTATCCATTTTTCTCGGTACCAACGGTCCAGATTACTTGATTTTTTACTACTCGTTTTAGATTTTTTAGTTCCTGAATATTTACCACCAGATTGTTTATATTCTCTGACTAGTCTACCTGAATCATATGCGCCCCAACGTCTATTTTTCTTTTTAACATCCTGTTTAATTTTTGCTTTTATTTTTAAATATAGTTTGGGATTTTTAACATTATCAGGAACTTTTGATTTTTCAACTTTTCCAAAATTATTTTCTAGTACTTGAAAATAATCTAATACATCTTGTCTATCTAAAAAGTGCATATTATCTTCCATTAAAGCAGGTTGAAATCCTATTTTATTTAATAATATTTTCATGTATTTTTCACTCATATCATAATTACTATTTTGTCCTGGTGCATATAAATTATGAACTTCTTCGAATCCTAAAATAAATTTTGCAACATTACTCTTCCAATAATTATTATTCAAATCAGATTTAGTTAATAATTTAGATGCTTCTTCTAACCATTCAACTGATTGCTCATCAGATGGATCCCAATCAAAAATATATTCATATGGATTATCTGTTTGTCTTTCACCCAACTCACCTGTTATTAATTTAAATACTTGTTTTTTATCGCGATAACTTTTGTATTGATTAATTATATCACTTAGTTGAAGTTCTTGTTCTATTCTTTTAATTATGTCGTGCGGAAGATTTCTAAAACGTGTTTTATCTACTAAAAAAGGATATAAATAAACACGACCAAAACTATTATTATTATTAAAATTGTAAAAATCTAAATATTTATGTACATTTTTTATTACCGCAGAATTAGTATATTTTCCAAATTTAGATTTTAATGAACTTCCTTGTATAGATTTCTGAAATTTACCTGTTCTATTATATGCATTTAATCTACGTTTATAATCTGATAAACTTGATTTATAAGATTTTTTATTCCATAATACATACATTGATAAAAATCCTGCTCTGGTTGGGTCATTTGTTCGAAGATCTTTTGTATGACGTTTTATATATCTATTACGACGTTCTGTGTCTTTATGTATTGTATAATCAGACATACCTTTTGCACCAAATTTTGTGTTTTTTTTCTTTTTTTTACCATCTTTAGTTATTATTTCAAATTCAGCAACATATTTTTTATGCCCTGATTTTAAAGGTTTTATAGATAAAAGTTTAATTTTATTTTTCATAACTATTAATATATTAATATATAATAATTTTTTAAATATTTAGTTTTTTAAATATTATCCATAATTTAAATCCTATTGTTATACATAAACTATGAAGTATAAGTAATAACAAATTAAAATGGAACAGAAAAATATATATGATAAACACATGATTAAATTTAGTTACAATTTAAGAAAAATTATTAAAAAATATAAAACTTAATTAACTTTTCCATATTACGATATTAATTGTTCAGTAGGTGCTAAGTTTACATTACTTTTTAATTTTAATTTTGTAAATTCTTCAATTTTTAATTTTATATAAATATCTGGTTCTAGATATTTACTTTCTAATTGTAACCCTGTTAGTGGAGATTTACAACTATTTTCAAACCATTTTTCAATGGAATTTCTATCATAAGTAAATCCATCAATCGTCTTAACTGGGTCTACCATGATATCTTGACTAATGCAACATAAGAACTCATGAGGTATTTCATCTGATGAGACTAATGAATGTAATAATGTAACATCAATAGGTTTTTTATTAATATTATAGATTAATTCAATTAGTTCTTGAATAGTTACAATTTTTCGTCGAACTAATCTTTGTTTATTATTAATATCTTTTTGTTTAGCAAATACACTATTTTCAATAAATTGAATTATTCTTTCAGTATTATTTGGAAGAATAATAGTAGTAATTGTTTTATCATTAATAAAAGCATTTTCAATTAACAAATTTTGTTCATATAAATATGGTTCCCACCAATCATCTGTTAATTTCATTAAATCTCCTTGTCTTTCTGGAACTCCTTTACACCATTGCCAAATTACAACATTTGTTTCTAAATCTGAATCATTTGAATCTAAATTTTCAGGTTTCCATACTGAAATTTCAACAGGATTAACAACTAAATTACTCTTAATAATGCATTCTACCGGTACTTTTTCAGTGAAGTCTTTCTCTGAATCAATTGCACTATTTGTAATTCTTAACTCTCTATGAATTTGTTTTGTAAAAACTTTAATATTTTTATTATCTGGAACTTTTACTCTTCTTACAGACCTATATCCAGGTTGCTTATAACCTGCTCTCCCCAATGTTAATCCTGGTGTAGTTTGATAAAAATTTTCATCATTTTTAAAATGAATAGTTGCATTAAAAAAATCTTTTCCTAGTATACATGTCACCGGAACTCCTCTTATAATATTATCATGTTGTTCATTAAATGATTTTTCTATTCTTTCAGCAATTTTTTTTGGATAGTAATCAACTTTTTGTTGAACTGGATCAACTGATAACCACACAATATCAATATTGTTAGAGGTAGTGTCCATGATTTATTTTATTATAAATGACTCATGTAATTTTTTAAGTACTTTAAAAAAATCGTAAAATTTATCATATATGATTACTATAAATCAAAATTGATAAATTTTAAGCATGAAGTGGGATTTGAACCCACGAGGCTTTCGCCATGCGAACTTGAGTCGCACCCCTTAGACCACTCGGGCATTCATGCTTACTTAGTTTAATTTTTATATTATCTTTAAGTAAATTTAAAGAGTATAGTTTTAATGCATACTTAAAAATTTGATAGAATTAATGATATTATGGGTGCAGGAATATTACCTGTCACAATATTAAAAGGAAGTATTATATTTTTATTAGGGCGTGAACAAAATAGTAATTATTGGTGTGATTTTGGTGGTTCATCAAATAATGATGAAACGATTTTTGATACTGCAATACGTGAAGGATATGAAGAATTAGATGGATTTTTAGGAAATCAAAATCAATTAAATAAATTAGTAACAAATAATTTAGTATCATTATGTTATACAAAAAGATATACAACTTTTTTATTTTATGTTAAACCTCAAGTATTATGTAGTATTCCATACTTTTTTAATAATCATAGAACATTTTTAGAAGATGAACTAGTTTTAAATTATAAAAAAGAAGGACTTTTTGAAAAAAAAGAAATTAAACTATTTAGTAAAAAAGATTTACTAGCGAATTATCAAGATATAAGACCTTTTTATAGAAATATAGTACCACAATTACTTGAAATAGAAAAAAATGAATATGATAAATATATTTAAAAAATTATTTAATTATATTTATAATATGAATTGTAAAATTGATTACTATAAGATACTAGAACTTAATAAACAATATAGTTTAGAAGAAATTAAAAAATCATATAAAAAATTAGCAGTAAAACATCATCCAGATAAAGGAGGAAATCCAGAACATTTTAAAAATATATCTGAAGCATACCAAGTATTATCTGACCCAGAAAAAAAAATAGTTTATGATAATGGAAATGTATATGATAATTTACGTGGTAAAAATGAATTCACTGATGCAAATGAATTATTTAACTTTGTATTTAATACACATAATCCACATTGGGTGAATAATCCATTTAGTTCTAGAATTAATTTTAGTATGAATTCATTATTTCCACATATGGCAAATTTTAATATTAGAAATAAAAATAATAAAAATAGTTTTTCAAAATCTACTTCTGTTATTATATTAAATGGTAAAAAAAATTGAAACTGATTTAACAACTGGAAATGTTATTAAAAGTTCTTCAAATAAATACTTAAAATAATGTAAAATTTGTTGGGTTTTCAAATCAATTTATTGGTTTTCAAAATTACCTATTACTTTTGCTTTATTCATTTCAGGTACATCAAAATTATATTTATTGTAAAACATAATATTATTTACATTAATATTTAATTTTAAATGTGATGGATCTGCATAAACTAAACATTTATTATATTTATTTCCTGTTCTCCATTTCCAATATGGACTTAGTGTAATTCCTTCTAATGAGTATCCTTTTTCACAATTAGTATAAATTGTAAAACGATATTTATTTTTATTACTTATTATAAATTCTACTAGTTCTTTTTCTTTTTCAAAATCAAGTTCTCTAATATATTGTCCTGAACAACAAATAATCAAATAATCTTGTTCACTACAACTTCTTTTAGTAGGATTATTATTTAAATATTCACGAATAAATATATTTTTTCTTAATTTGATAGATAAACTATCAATAATTTTTTCTGGATTATTTGATTTTTTAAGTTTCTTAACAATATCAATTGCTTCTGCATTTAATGTGTCTTTTGTCATTAATTTCATTTTTAATGATTTAATATATTCAAAATCAGCAGCTGGTAATGCATCTAAAAATGAAAATGCAAGTACGGGTGCAGTTGCTCTTCTACCAGAAACATTATTTTGATGAGTAATACTTAATAATATCCATAAACAAGGAACATCTACATAATTCGATAAATTACCTTGTAGAAAATGCACTGATTCTTCATGCGTATCTGTATCAAGATATTTAAATTCTTTCCAATAATCTTTTAAATAACATAGTGATGCTTCACCAATATTCATTAATTCTTCCTTTCCTCTTGCAATAAACTGACTGTCGTCAACTAAATTATAACAATTATATTCAATACATCCAGATACTGCTTTCTTATTTGCTAACATAGCAATTACTCTAATTTTTACTGAATCTACATAATAATAATCATCATCATCCATATGACAAATAATATCAGTTGTACATTCAGATGCTAATCTGTTTCTTTTTTCTCCAATAGGTTCTCTTTTAGAACTATAAATATATCTAATAGATTTATCATCAGGTAATTGTTTTTTAAGAGAATCATTAGGTGAATCATCTAAAATTATCCAATATAATTTATCTCTTGGATAATTAAAATTTTTATAATTTCTGATTGCTATTTCGAAATTATCATGTCTATTATATGTTGGTGTTACTACAGTAACAGTTGGTAAAATTTCGTCTGATATAGATGGTAAATTTAAAAAGGATCCTTGTTCATTATTAGTTAGTCCGACTTTTAACATTTTTTAAATTTATCTTTTATAACTTTTTAAGTAATTTAAGTAATTTAGTTTAACTTACTTTAATTTATTATTTATATATAAAATTAATAATGAATAATGAATAATGAATAATTATTTGAACAATATACTTATTCATTATTAATTTTATATAGATATTTTAAATTTTTTATGTTTACTTATTCAACTAATGGCGCTAGACAATATTGTAATTTACCTAGATTAGCAACATTATATACTAAAATTAATGGAAATTTATTTTTCAAATAAATCTCAACTGTCGTACATAAATTCGTACTTTTTGTAAATAATAATAGATATTTAATATAAAATGTACCCATAGCATGATGCTCTGTTTTAATATCGATAGTATTTGAATCACCAACATTAATTTTTGTTTCTGCAAAATCACCTTCTCCGGACAACGAAAATGTATTATTTTTGGATTCTAATGTAACTTTATTTGTAATTATTGAAAGTTCTCGGATGTAAGACTGAAAATCATTTGATGGCATTGTTTTAACAGTATCAAATTCAATATTAGGAATATCTAAGATATCTTCATCTATATCTAGTAATTTTAAAACAGTTAAAATATTTGTTTTCTTTTCTTTATTTTCTATTTCAATTTGTAATTTAGTACTTGAACCTGCTAATATATAAAATGTAATTATATCACTATTTTTAACACTTTTGATAATTTTATATAATGATGTCATATTTAATCCTGCACGCATGGAATTTTTACAATAAAATTTTTCAAATTTATTTGCTTCTAATTTTAAATTTACAACTGCCTGTTTTGAACCATCCATTGATATAATTTTTAATCCTTCTGATGATGATATTTGTAAGTTAACATCTGTTAAAATATCTTTTAGCGCTTCAAATAATATTCGTATTGCATTTGATTGAACAGTTTTAATTTCTACGATTCTATCAGAATCTTTCATAATTATTATTATTAATTTTGAAGTATTTTTTTAAATAGATTTATGTAACGTAATTAGAGTTTTAGTTCAGGGTTCCATCTTAAATAATTAGAATCTATATTATATTCATTGTTAAAATTATCATAAAATAGTAATTTATAATTTTTATTTACCGTATCAAGTTTATCATACGTGTTTTCATTTTTACATTTTAAATATGTTAAAATTTTGTCTACATTAAGTTTAGTAACATTTGTACCTATATATTCTAGATCTTCATAAAAATTATAATTGGGTCCTATAAACGGAATTAACATTGGTAATATATCAATTTCATCTGTAACACTTATTTTATTATTGTCAGTTTCTGTAACTAACAATTTTGCACTACTAATTTTATTGATATATACATAGTTCTTGATTTGTTCGCTTGAATACATTGGAAATGTCAAAAAACCATTTTCTGAATAATATTTATACTCAGTATTATTATAAATATAATTTACAACAAAAAAATCATATATAAAATTTACATTTAGTTCAATATTGTTTTGTTTAAAATAGTAATTATTGTAATTTTTTAATTCAACACATTTACCATTCTTGAAAAATTCAATATTTTTAATTATAAATGAATAATTATTTTTATCATCTAGTTTTTTACATGTTAAATTCTTATTTCTTTTATCAGAAAAACAATTATATAAAGTAAATAAAATAAAACTTAAAGTAGATAAGTACAATACATACATTTTTATAGATTTATTATTTAAAATATTCTTTAAATAATTTAAAGTTTTATTTAAAGTTTTATTTTAAATTATTCTAATGGATAATTCAGAAAAAAAGTTATCAGAAATAAGTGATGAACCACTTAAAAAAACCAGAGGAAGAAAGAAAAAAATTCAACCAGAAATAGAAGATAACCCAAATATAGATATAGAACAATTACAAATTGAACAAGTTAAAAAGAAGAGAGGAAGAAAGAAAAAATGGGAAGTTGAAACTACCACTAAATTAATTGAAAATGGACCTATATCATTTTCTGAAAATAATTATAAAGAAGAAATAAAACAAATAGATGATAATTATGAAGCACGAAATATTTTATTTGGAAACTTAAATATTAAAGTTCATTCAAATAAAGAAATAGTACAAGTTGATGATATTAAAGAAAGTTTAAAAAAGAAAGGTAATTCAATATGTAAAATTAATTTAACAAATTCTGATTATGAGGACTCGGATAATGAAGAAATATGTGATAATTATGATATGCCAACAGATAATTCAAATAAAATTAAAAACATTAAAACAAAGATTGCAAAATTACAAAGTTCTAGTAAAAAAATAGTAGAAAAAAATATGAAAGTAATGAAATATTTTACAAATGAATATGATAGTGGTAATGAAATTTTAATTAGTCCATATAGATGTTATCATTGTCATCATAATTTCAATAACAAACCTTTTTTTTTACCAATTGATTATAATTGTGAGTTAAATAGATTTAAAGTTACAGGAAATTTTTGTAGTCCAAATTGTGTAAAAACTTATGGTTTAAATTCAATAATTTATCAAAGTAGAGTATATCTAATTGCACATATGTATAGAAAATTATTTGGTCCAAATTATACAATCAAACCAGCACCTCCTATACAGACGCTAAAAGAATATGGTGGTAAATTATCAATTGAAGAATTTAGAGAAAATTTTGATAATTCAAAACAATATTCTGTTAAAAATATATTTTGTAAAGTTCTAATGTATGAAGTAATAGAAAAATAATTTTTCTTTATTCAAATTTATTAATTTTTCTTTTCCAATATTTTAATCACAAACAATAAAATTAGTACTAACATTATTATTTTTAGAACAAGTAATAATTCTTTTACTACTGTAACTAACTGATGTAAACATTCTGAATCAGTTTTAGGTGCACCAAAGTTTTCTCTTAATTGAAATGGATTTTGAAATCTATTAAACATTGAAAATCCTTGTTCAGTTGGCCAATGATTATTTTTATCTGTCCATGCTAATCTTCTAGCAAATTTACTATCATTTTCGGTTAAAGGCGCAGGTTGTGGACCAAAATTTGTACTTTTTAAGTTACTTTCAGAAGGATTTGTTCTTTGTGGAATATTAGTATTATGACCATTCAAATTACCAAATGTTTCGGGTGGATATGTTTCTTTAAAATTTGCTTTTCCTGCTATTTCATTTTCTTTTAAATTATTTTGATACACTGAATTTTTTTCTGCACATTTTTGATTATTTTTTAATGTTTGTTGTACAATTTGATCTGGAGAGAGTCCAAAATTTGAACCATATAAATCTGTTACTGAAGCACATGAAAGTGGTGACATTAAATTATTACTTAATAATAATAAATAATTTTTTTTATATTTATTTTACTATTATAATTTTTACTTTCTTAATGTTTATAAAATATTTTATGTTCTGAATGAATATAAGTTTTCATAGTCCAATCATATGTGAAAAAAATCCTTTATTTTCATATGTTAATATAGAATATATTCCATTTTTATTTTCTTTACTATTTATTACCCGATAACGATGATAAACATTGCCCTTAAATGTTTTTAAAATATCTCTTGTGTCAAGAACAAAATTGATCCCAAAATATAATAATTCACTGTATTTTGATTTAACTATATCATGCTGATTATCTACAATTTCTTTAATATTACATTGTATTTTTCTAGATTTTTCAATAATTGTTGTATAATGGACTTAAATATTATCTTTTTTTTTGTATTTATTTTACTATTATAATTTTTCTTAAAACTTAATGTTTATAAATATATTCAAAATATGGAATGAAAGTGAAATTTAAAATTTTTCCATATAAATTATTTGTTAGGTCAAATACATCATTTCTTATCGCTACAATACTATTATCTTTATTATTTTTAAGTGTAACATAATTTCCATTTATATTATTCAATGTATAATTTCCATCATTAAAATTATAACTATCAGCATAATGTAATCTATATAATTTATTCATAATAAATGAATAACCAATTTTATCTCTATCTTCTTGTAAATCACTTATATTATATCTTAAATGAACAATAATAAAACTTTTTTTATGTTTATCATAAAATACATATTTATCACTATTTTCATAACTAAAAATCATAATAAAATTACCATCATTACTTTTCATTATAATTTCTGTACAACAATACACATCAAACATTATAACATTTATCTTTGTTAAGTCAGGTTTTATGTCTAACTGAAAGTAATTTTTTAGATATTCATTTCTTGTTGCAACTATAGTTCTATTATTTAATTCTTCAGTAAATAAAGACATATTATCATGAATGTGATATAATGGTATTATTGTATTATAATTTTTATTATCATATATAAATGATTTATCATGTAAACTTATATTATTAATTAATGCTTTTCTAATTAGTGGTATATTAATAGTTTTTCCAAAATAATCATTTGCATTTAGTATTTTGTCATTATCTATTTTAATATATACATTATTATTATTAATTATTCCAATATAATGTTTATCTTTCACTTTATGAACTATATGAACTTCTGTATTATCTATATTAGATGATTGTGTTAATGAAGTATCAAACATACAATAATATGGTAATAATTCTAGATTATATCTATGTTCAAAACCATGTAAAAAATTTATATTATTTGAATGAACAATTAAATAAGTTTCTTGAAACCAATCATATACTAAATTCCTTCCTTCTTCTATAGTTTTTGAATCTATTGTTAAAATAGAATATCTTCCATTATCACTTTTTACACATGTTTTTAATACAAAACGATAATAAAGATTACCATAAAAAGTTTTAGATAGATATGTTGTATCAGGATTTTTTTTAGAAGCACAATATAATAATTCACCATCCGTTGCTTTAATTACAACATGTAGATTATCGACAATTTCTTCAAGAGTACATTTTACTTTTTTTGATTTTGAAATAATGGTTGTATCATTATGATTAATAGAACCATTTCTATTATTTATTGTTAAATTATTAACTGTTAAATCATCAATTAATGCTTCATTTGCATTTAATTTGTTAAAACTTGCGTTACTACTCATTTATATATATATATATATATATTTAAATTTTATACTTTTAGTACAATTTATTTAATTTCTTTTTTCAATTTGATACTTTTAGTACAATTTCTTTAATATTACATTGTATTTTTCTAGATTTTTCAATAATTGTTGTATAATTATTTACAATAGAACCACTTTTAATATTTATCTGTAAATTATTAACTGTTAAATAATTTACAGATAAATCATCAATTTTTGCGTTATTTGTTTTCAATTTATTAAAACTTTGGTTATCGGTTATTTATATTTAATTTTATACTCTTTTCCATTCACTAATTTGTCTTTTATAATGGGAAAGGCTGCGTGCCATAATTCCTAAATCTTTCTCTTCAAACCAATAAATTTCATATTCATTTCTTCCATCAGGTACTGAATTACGTACATGTGAAAGTCGATTTAATCTTTTATTAAAAGTATAAATAATATTTGGATAATATCTCCCAGTTTTTGTTTCAAAATTACACAAATATGTAGTATGCAAATCATTATCATCTATTATTTTATTAAATTCCACTTTTGCTATAAACTCGTTATCATGTAAAGTTTCTATTTTTGTGTCTGATAATTTAGAAAATGAATTAACAACAAGTATAGTTTTTATTGTTTTAGTAACTAGAACATCACCTACATTAAAAGGACTATCAGTACTTATAGATGGTAAATTATTTCCAGTTAATTTAATATCACTCACTGTTAAATCATCTATTTTTGCATCATTTGCGGTCAATCTGTTAAAGTTTGCGTTACCACCACTCATTTATAACTTTAATAATATATTAAATTTTATTATTTTATTTTTATTTATTATTTAAAATTAAAATAATATAATTATTAATGAATTATGTAGAAAAAAAAAAATTAACAAGAAAATCTTTAACTAATTGTATACATAATACATTTATACCAAAATCAATTAGTAATTATATCTCGTTTTTTTCTAATGCTAAATATCCTTATTATAAAATGTCAAATTTTAATCATATTAAAAGTGGAATAATATATGATGGACTTAAATATTATTCTACAGAACATGCATTTCAAGCACAAAAATATATAGAATCTGATAGATATAGATTTAGTATAGATGGAGATTTAGGTACTTGGGATGGTTTTAAGTTAGTAAATAATAAAGATGTAAATTATTGGAAAAAAAAAAATAATATTGGTATTATCGCTAAAATGGCAACAAATATTAAAATAGGAAAAAAATTAGGACTTACAATAAATCCAAATTTTAATTCTACAATAGATTTATGGATTGATATATTACTTTTAAAATATAATAAACCTGAATATAAAAATATTATATTAAATACAGGAAATTTATATTTACTTGAATTTGATAGAGGTAGTCAATTAAAAGGTTCAAAATGGGGTGGTATAATTGAAGATGGAATTTTATATGGAGATAATAGAATGGGATTTTATCATATGATTATTAGAAAATTAATTAGGGATAAATTAGTTTTAAATTAAATTTTGATACTTTTAGTAAAATTTATTTAATTTCTTAAATTTTGATACTTTTTCCTTTTTGAACTTTTCCTTTACCTTTTCCTTTTGTAACTGTTGGCATATTAATTGTCTTAGTTGTTTCTTCTAATTCTGAATAATCAGAAGAACTTGCAACAGAAAATCTATCTGTTTCATCTACCTGTTTCATTTTTTGTGCTTGTTGAACCATAGGTCTATCAGGACCAGATTGATATGTATTTAACAAACTACTTAAATTCATTGATGGCCCAGTAAAGTCAGGCATATTGAAACTTTGTACTGGTTCTGGTCTTTGTGCTTGTTGCATTTGTGGCATTTGTGGCATTTGCGGCATCTGTGGCATCTGTTGGGCAGTATTTGATGAACTTGATGCTCCAGGAGTTAATCCTTGTGTATTGTTCATTGCTTTACCCATTGCACCCATTATGTTACTCATAATATCTGGATTTGTTTTTAATACATCTCCTAATCCAGGTAAGGAACTTTTAAATAAACTATTTGTTAAATGAAACATAAACCCAGAACCAACTAAAGTTACTAATAACTGTAATTCAGGGGGCATTGAAGCACGCTCTGAATATTTTTCGTGTAACTTTCTGAAAACTTCTTCATAATCATTTATGTTATCCATAACTGATTCAGACCATCCATCTAATTTTGCATGTACTGGATCAAATTTTTTATTTAAAAATTCAATTCCAGTTACTGCTGCCATTAACATTTTTTGCTGAAAATGAACACTCGCTTCCATACCCATTGCTTTTTGTTGTGTATTATATTCAAATTCTAGTTCTTCGAATGAACTTTTTAATGAATAATTTTTTGTAAGATTTACTCCCTTTTTCTCGAGTGCTAATAATTTAATTAAATATTCTTGTTTTTTCTGTTCAATTTCACGTGAATTCATTTTTTTGTGTTTAACAGATGGTTCTGATTCAGAATTAGATACATCATCGTCTGAATCTTCTTCTTCCTCTGATTCTTCATCATCTGAATATTCATCTTCAGATTCTTCTTTCTGTACTATCGGTTTCTGTTTTTTATTATTTGTAAAATATCTAAATTCATCATTATCAATTGTTGGCATTTTTGAAAAAGTTTTTTTTTGCAATTTTACAGGGGTCGCAATTGGACTAGCATCACTTTCGTTTTCAGGTTCTGCTGTGGCAATACTATCTGAATCGGAATCTCTAATTAAATTAACATTATTAATTGAAGTCTCATTTTTAACTCTAACATTATTTGAGGCATTTGAATCTATTAATTTTATGTTTGGTGCTTTACCACTCATACTTTTATCTTTACCATTGTTTTTTTTACTTTTATCGAAACGCATTTTCGATAAATTTTTTTTACTTTTATTATCTTGTTTATTCTTATTTATCTCATTGAGTAAAAAATTACTAAATGGTCCTGGATTATTTTTTAGTAATTTTTCATTCATCAATCATTTTATAAAATATTAATTAAAGTCTTTAAATAATTACATTATTACATTTTAAGTATTTATATTATATGTTTATAGTTTCTTAAATATTAATTATTTATTTTATTGATTTCTCTTAATAGTTGTTTAGGAGTTTTATAGACTCTTTTGTTATTTTTATTTATTGTTGTTAATTTAATTCTATGTTTTTTTGCCATTCTATGAATTTTAATAGCATTTTTAATATTTTTTACAGTTTCTTTATTAAGTTTAATTCTATATTTATTTGCAAGTAATATTATTTTATTAATATGTATAATATCATATTTACTTTTAATTTTTATATCTAATTTTACTGAGGCATTTTGAATTGATTTTTTAATTTGTAATTTTACCTTTTCGTTTTTTATATATTTACCAAAACTATTCTTGTATTTTAATTCAATACATTCTTTAATTAATCTTTTTACTAAATTATTAATATCTTTTTTAGTATCTGCGGTACTGAATCCTAAGTCTCTAAAACTTCTTAGAGATAGAACTCTATTAAATTCTGTATCAAAATCATTATTAACATTAAAATTATCTATTAAAAAACTTTTTAAAATTTCTAAATAAAAATTATTCGTTCCATCTAAATTATCTATTGTTAAATTTTTAATACAATCCTGAAATGCTGAAGAAGGATCAAAATCCTTATCTTTTACCAATGTTTTTTTTTTATCTATGTTTTTAATAATTGTTTTTTTTGGACCACTTCGAATAATCGGATTAATTGGTTTACCATTTAATTCAGGAAAATCATAACATACTTTCTCTTCATATATATTATGTAAATATTTTCTAAATTTAGAACTTAATGCATCTTTGTCTAATATATGATAATTTACAAAACATTTTCTAATTTCATTTATGTTATAAAAATTAGTTAAAGAATATTCTGATATTAAAGGACCAGATTCGTCTGTTTGTTTTTCTAATATTGAATTTTCTAGTAATATTCCTCCTAAATATCCGCAAATTATATCACCTGTTATAAATGTAGAAGTATCTTGTATAATATTTTTATTTTTTTCTTCAAAAAGTTTTACAGTAAAAATTTGTAAAAAATCACCCATTGTTTTATATGGTATCATAAAATGATTATTTATATTATTCGAAATCTCCATTTTTATTTTAGTTTTACTTGCATTTCCTTTTGTACCACCTAATATTGGAATACTACTGTTATAAATAGACGTATTTCCAAAATAATTTAATATAGTCAAAGCAATATCATTATTATTTTTACTAAATTTAAATTCAATAAATATAAAATTATCAAATTTAATTATAATATTTTGGTCTAATTTAATATCATTATATGAATCACTGTATATGGATATATTATAATCACTGCCATATCCACCTACACTTTTTTCTATACCGGTTGGAGTAGCAGCATCATATATATTAGCATTTGTTTTATTAAATCTTAGTGTATTATTTGCTTTATTATAGAAATTTGTCTGATTAACTATAATATTTATAGTATTCAATACAGATAAATAATTTTTAGTTGTTCCAATTTGATCTATAAATAAAACTATATTAGGAACAGTTGGATATTTATTTGCTTGAATAATATTTGGTGGTTCTGGAGTAAGAGAACACATATAACTTGGCATATTTGTTATTCCAAATATATTCATTGTTAAAAATCTTACTACTAATTTACAATTTTCATCATTAATAGCAGTGGAAATACTTGGACGAACAATTTTAAATACTTCATTTATAATATCTTCATTAGGATTATTATTAAACTTATAAATTACATTAATTAAATAAGCACGCATGTTTAGAATAAATTGTTTAAAATTAAGATTTTTTCTTTTAAATTCCATTGCTAAAATCTTACATTTTTTTCCTGTCATATAATTATCATCAACATATAAACTAGATTCTATTAAACTATTACTATACATAATTAAAAAATCTCTTATATTTTTATTACATTCTTTTTTTCTTAAATCTAAAACAGTATTCCATGTATAATACAATGTAGTTGTTTTATTTTGGTCAGATGTATTTTGTATTTTAAATTTTTCATTTCCACTAAAATCGTGTACTTCATCACAAAATAATATTATTCTAAAACAAACAAAAAATACAATTAAATCAATACTTTCTATATTAGATTTTATGGCACTTCTTTCTAATAACATATTAAATAAATTATATTCAATAGATGACATAATATACTTATAAATATATAATTTTTTTTTTATTTATAAGTATATTATTCGTTTATTTAAAGTTATTACTTTAATATTTTAGTATTAATCAATAAATATATCAATGAGTAATTATGAAATTTACTCCGCAGGAATTTTACCATATACAAATTATAAAGGTAGTATATATTTTTTATTAGGTCGTGATTATGACAATAAATGGTCAGATTTCGGAGGGCGTGTTGAACCTAAAGATCGTGGTGAATATGAAGCAACCGCAGCAAGAGAATTTTTTGAAGAAACATTAGGTAGTATTTATGACTACGATTACACAAGAAAATTAATTAAAAAATGCCCGAAAATAGTTTCTAAAACTGGTTCGGGGCATTATTATTATATGTATTTAATAAAAATACAATATACAGATTTATTACGTACTAAATTTTTAAGCACAAAGAATTTTATTAGCAATGTTATTACAACAATAGATAAAAAATACATTGAGAAAAATGATATTAGATGGGTTTCAATTGAAACAATAGAACATTCAATAGAAGGAAAATCATTAATTAATTTACGAAATGTTTTTCAAACAACTTATAAAAATAATAAAAAAGATATTGATTTAATAATTAAGAAATAATTAAAATATATACATAATTAAAATTATTAGTAGTAGTTTTTTATCTAATATTAATATAAAATCACAAAACCAAAATTAGAACTAAAATCATCTTTATTACAAAATTATAATAGAATTACTACAAATAGTTGGGATAATCATGGTACATATGTAACATTTTAATAAATTACAAATCATTATAAATATAATAAAATTCTTTTGGTATTAATTTAATGTTTTCTTTACTTGGTAATAAAAAAGGTATTATATAAATTTTATTAAATCCTTCTTCTAATTTAGGTTTAGAATATTTCTTATTTAATACATTATATGCTATATCTGGAACTTTAACAACAGATCCTTTTCCTATTTCAACTCGCGTGTCATTTAAATGTTTACATAATTTCAGCGGAGTATTTACATGTATGCACTTAATTGATATATTATTTTCTTTTGCTAAATTTATATATGGTTCTCTATTTTTAATATCTACATTTGTATCATCTACTACAACACTCAAATTTTTTTTAAGAGATTGTTTAATTATTGACATTGAACGAGTCTTATAAATATCTTTTGATATAATAATATAATTATCTTGTTTACCATATAAATTATATGCTAAATTTGATTTACCAGAACCAGGGAATCCACACATTACAACAATTTCCGGTTTTCTTATTATTGTTGGCAATTCTATATCTTTAACTATATCATAATTATTTTTATAATAATCATTAATAAATAGTTTTGGTTTATCTTTACAAATTGGTAAATAATCAATTTTCTGTTTTAGAAAAATTTCCTCTGGAACATAAAATTTAATACTATTAGGATTATTATAATATTTTAATGATAAATTAAAAGAAAATGCGTAATCAGAGCATGCAAAATCACCATGTCTTCCAGCAGCATCACCACAATAAAATATTTGTTCTATATCATTTATATACAAATCATTTAATTGTAAAAATAAATCAAACATTCCAGTGTGAGGTTTTCTATAATAATCATCCTTTGTTGCGATAAATATACTAATCTTAAGGTTATTTACACTTAATAATTCTAATAATATATTTTGAACTTTTATAATAACTTGTTGAAGTTTTGAACTCGATTGATTTGAAAATATTATAATATGGTAATCATCATTTTGTAATTTAACTAGTTCTTCTCTTACATTTTTAAGATATTCATAATCTTCTTCATCTTTTGGTAATTTACGATTTCCTTTTGGTTTTATTAATGTATGATCCAAATCAAAACATGCTAGTTTTTTAAATTTTAATTTGTTTTTATCATAATTATTTATATAATAAACTGTATTAAGATTACCTGATGTTTTAAAGTTAAATATTTTTTGAATACAATTTATTAATTCTTTTTTGTTTTGTGATAAAATCATATTAAAATTTGTAATTATTATTATTATAATTTATTTTTTAAAATACACATTGATTATTATTTAAACAACCATTTGGTGAAAAGTTATCTAAATATTTACTTGATAATAATGAATCAGTATCAAGAAGTATTCTATTTTTACCATTTATATCATTTGCACTAGCAGCTGTACCCGGATAACCTTTACCCATAAATACTGCAGAATTGTCCGCTTTACGTGACTGGTATAAAAATGTATTTTCTATAGTTGAATCTACTTGACCATATGTATTATGTGTTATAACTGAATTTGGATTATAATTATTATAGTTGAATACACTAATAGCACCATGAGATGGTTGTTGTTCTTTAAGACGTTTTAATGGAACAGTTTGTGTTGATACACCTGAATAATCTTGTGCATTTTGATCAATAAATAATGGGTCTGTAATTGTCTTGTTTCTAAGTTCTGGTCTTTGATATATAGAGAAATCATTTTGTTGTAAATTAGTTATTAAATAATTTGCTGTTTGTCTATTATCAACACTTTCTGATTTATTCGGATTTGATTGTACTTCTCCAATAAAATCTTGAGATACTTGCTGAAATCTTTCGGCGTTTGGAATTGCTTGTGCATAAGAACCAGAACCGCTTGAATTTACAATGTCCCAGTCCGCTCTCATTTCAGTGAAACCTAATTTTTCATCTGGATCTAGTTGAATATTCATTGCACCATTTGAACCAGGATAATAATCTTCAACTAAAGTCAGTGAACCTTGACCCCAATTTGTTACACCTGAATTACCTGATCTTACGTTACATACTTGTCCATTTTCATCTATATATGTTTCATATGTACCAGTGAATTGTACGCGATTCATTTGATTGTGACTGGTCTCTGTACCAGCAGCATTACCAGAATAACTAAAGTTAGTTGTCTGATTTGTTGTTACACGCGGATTATCTTCATATCTCCAGAAATTTGACCCATCATGTTCTCTCTGTGCATTACCTGAATAACTAAAATTAGTAGTTTGATTTGTTGTAACACGCGGTGTATCTTCATATCTATAAAAATTTGCTCCATCATGTTCTCTTTGTGCATTACCTGAATAACTAAAATTAGTAGTTTGATTTGTTGTTACACGTGCATCCTCATAACTTAAATTATGAAATTCATCATGACCTTTTAAGTTAGTCTGTTCTACTATTGTAGGTGATATTTGTTCACGTCCTGTAAAGTTTACATATTTATCATTAACATATTGTTGACTTGATTCATTTTGAGCATTGATAATAGGTGTAAAATTATTATCAACTTTTGTTCTAATATTATGATCTAATGTTAAATATGTGTCACTTCTAGGACTTAACATTTGGTCTATAACTGGTGAAATTGGACCCGTACCAGGTGTTGCCTGATCTAAAGTTAATATTCTATTGTCTAATAATGAACCATTCATCTTTAGTAATACTTATTATAAATTTTTTAAATTTTTTTTAATTTATTTAACTATAAATTTATTTATTGATATTCCCAGGACAATTATTACATTTAATATAATCAAATATACAACCATCAAATATTCCATCAATTTTTAAATGTGAACAAATATAATTATCATTGGAATTAATTATATTCCATAATTTATTTATACTCTTCTTAGAACTATAATTATTATCAAAAGTTAATAAACATCCTTTTTCAATACTATAATCAATAATTGACATAGTATCTATTGATCTACAATTTATATTATATTTTATTAACTTTTGTAATATATCATTACATGTATTATTTTTATTAGAAACACTAATGTTAACACTCATATTATATCAATCTTTTTAGGTTATAATTTTAAATGCTTAAAAAATTTATTTAATTTCAACACTTTGACCGAAAGAAATATTTGTAACAGTACGGCGATTTGTATTTGACGGGAATACATAATCTGAATAGTGCATCGGTGCCTGTGTAACAGCAGGTGTTGCTGTTAAAGGTCTTCTTTCTAAATCCAAAAGTATTGGATTTTTTTTACTTGGAACACCATACATCGACCCTTCATTAATTAATTTTTGTGAATCTATCATTCCATTATTACTATCCCATGCATGATCATTTGTTTTAGAATTTTTAAATGATTCAAATGAAGGACCAGTTCCTGGTAGTGCTTGCGGTAGATTACTTGCTTGATATTTAGTACCAGCAATTCTTCCGGGTAACTGTGTTAATCGGTAAGCATTTACATTATTTGGTTTGATTTGAGTACTAATTGAAGAGTTATAGCCTTGTCCATCATTCGGTAAATCTGCATCAACATTAATACCTGGTCCGACTAACTGACGTTCAAAGGGCGCCTCATCATTTTTAGTTAGTAGACTTGTTGTAAATCTATCACGTAATGGTCTTTGTGCTGGTGCACCTTCACCTGGTATAGTAGATCTATCTCTTCTCTCTAAAGGACTGAAAAAATTCGGTGCTTCTCTTTTATGTAAATATGTATCATCACCACCAACAAATGTTGATAATCTTGTATTATATGGAGTTATATAATCATTTCCTAAATTTAAGTCTTCAGATTTAACATTTGCTTGTGCAACACCTGTTCCTCTCATATCTTGATTTGTACTAGTTCCTTTAAAAAATGGAACCATATTATTAATAACAAAATCATCAACAGGTCTATTAGTAGCATTAATAAAATATTCTGGAGGTGGATTACCAGCATTATTTACTGCGGTAATATTTGATGGAGACATTATATATTGTGGATTTAATGGACTCGGTTCAATATTTTCAGGATTTAATTTTTGTTGATAATTACCGTTACTACCGTTACTACCGTTACTACTATTACTTTTATTATTCATAGCGATATTTTCAAAAGAATCTACAAAATTCCAAGGGTATTGATTAGCACACCCATTAATATTTTCAACTGGTATTTCATTATATTGATTATTTTCATTGAATTCTGATTCACTAAAAATCTTATCTAATAAATATCCAACTGTTGATACACCTACTATTGCTGATATAGGTAACATTCTATATTATAATTATTTTATTATTTTTATTTTAAATTTTTAACAATTATTTTCAGTATTATCATTTTCAGTATTATCATTTTCAGTATTATCGTTTTCGGTATTATTATTTTCAGTATTATCATTTTCAGTATTATCATTTTCAGTTTCCATTATAACATTTACTCTACAAATTGGACATGTATTTTTATGACTTTTTAACCATGTTTGTATGCAGTCTTCACAAAAAGCATGATTACATTTTTTAATTTTAATAGTAGTTTCACTTGAAGTAAAACAAACTGGACATTCATCAAATTTTTCATAAATTTTTTCTACATTTTTTTCATATTCCTCATCATTCAATTTGTTTTTATTTTTAATATAATCATTAAATATTATTTCAATTAAATTAACTGTTGGGAAAAATGTATTTGATAAATCATATAATCTTAAATTAGAACTGTTAATTATATTTGGATTACTCGTTTGACTATTATGATGAATTCCACTATCAAAATTATCATTTTGTTCATATGGCGGAATACTTAGTGGACTATCGAACGAAAATAAACTTTCGATAAATGTTGGAGTTATTGAAAATGTTGTAGTGTAAAAATATCCCAATGGTCTTAATATTATATTTTGCGTACTATTATTTTGCGTACTATTATTTTCATTTGTGATTTGACTTGTGCTTTCATTAGTTTGATTATTGTTATATTCCATAAAATATACGTTATTACTAATAATTTATATTTTATTTTTAAGTAAAATAAATCTTACTGATATATGATTCATGGGATTTCATTAAATAATATTGACCATTCAAAAAAATTAAAAATATAGTTATTATTAATGTTAATAATTTTGTATAATCTTTTTGATTATAATAATTAAAAACACCATTCATTCCAATTGCTAATGTATATGTACAACCAGGTGCTCTAATATAAGCGGATATAAATGTGTATATTTTCTTCTCTGTTATTGAATTAATTTTATTAGTTTTCACTAAATAAAGTAACATATAATCAATTGCTCCAGGTAATCCAGTTAAGAAAAAAAGTGCAAAACTACTAATAATACTTTTTAAAATATAACACAATGTTCCACAAATTGCTACCATGAAAAAATGATGTAAATAATCATCCTTAGTTAATGTAAAAAATATACAATGATAAATATGTAGTGATGTTGCATAATTATATACTTTTACTGAATTATAATTCCATGTGATTTTATAACATTCAGAACTATTTGTAATACATTTATATACATCATTAATACCATAATATACTACAATAAAATTGATAATACTATGTAAAAAAAACCATCTTGTTGTACCTGAACATTTAAAATTTACAATATAATTATATAAATTGTGTGTTGCATCTATTAAAAAAATATTAAAAAATTCTTCAATCATATTATATGTATCGTAAACTTTTAATATTTTTTTAAGTAATCTTTATGTTATTTATGTTATTTATATTTATTAGAATGTTCTAATTGGTAAAGTTCCAGAAGGTGGCATATCTGTACTAAAATTAAATGCATTAATACCAGTTAAATCATTGTTATTATCAGAACACATTTTACTGTTAATATCTTTTAGGAATGATACTTTATTACATCCTCCATTAGAGTATATTGCATCATAATTAAATTGTATTCTTGGATCTTGATCTAATACCGGAGAACTTATACCCAATGAAGCAACATCAATCGCGTTGAAATGTACAGATTCTCGTTCTTTTAGTTCTTCTCCATTTTGGGGATTTGTGGGAATACCAAATGGAAATTTAGTATTGTAAGGTTGTCTAATTTTTTGACATGTCGATATTTGTTTTTCACCTTTTAAATTTGTTGGACCTCTTGGACCATTACCATGTGTGTTTTTAGTCCATGGTTCTTGAGATTGTTTAATCATTTGATTTTGATCTAATCCACCTCTTTCTAACCACATTCTTTCTATAACATTTGTTAATCGTTGTGGATTTGTATGTAAATTTCCAACATTTCCAGCAAAACCTGCTTGCCAATCTACACCTGTATAATCTGCAGCAGAACGTTTATGATTTGTCGTTTCTGGTAATAAAAACTGTGTTCTATCAGTTAATCTTGCTCTTGTACCATCTGCCATATCTACTAAATCAAGATAATCTGGTTTTTTATTATCTTTTTGCATATTTTCAAATCGTTCCATATTTTCTCTATCAAATCGTGCAGATTGAGATAATTGTAAATCTGTTCCTCTATCATTTAAACCTTGGGTAGGTAATCTTTGTCCATCACCTCTGATACTATCATCAGTTGCATTACCATATTTAGAAGGTAATGGAGGCACCGGTGGTACACAACTTGTTAAATAATTATCTCTGCCACCAGCAACAATCATTGAACTAACATCAATAACTTCTGCTGGTGTATGTAAACCGATACCTGTAAATACACCTGTTTCACCTGCATTAAATTGAACATGATTTTGGACTGGATCTAATATCCAAAAAAAAGGTGCAGCCGATGTATTATAACCACAAAAATTGTCTGATTTTAAATCTGTTTGAACCATTTATTAATAATTAATAAAATAATTTTAATTTATTTTTTTAACAATTAAACACTGAATCATCGAAAATATAATTATAAAAGTTTATATTAAAAAAATTAATTATTTCATTGCATCTAATAATTGTTTTTTGTACTGTTTACATGATAAATTTGGACCATTATTATAATTTCTCATCATTACTGTACTTGATATCCCAAATCCATTTACACCACCTAATTGCATAATACCGATACCTTCTGATTCTGGAGAAGGCATATGATTTAATCCTGGAATATTATGATTTATTACACGCATACTGTGTGGTAATTTACTGTGTTGTCCAGCATTTTGTGATGTTACACCAAGAGTAGCAGCAGAAATATCACCATATACTGGCCAATTTTTACTTGATAAGTCTGCTTGATTATTTTTAGGTCTAAGTCCTAACCCTGTTTTTAATGTTAAATCCAAGTCCGTGTCTAATGTATTAATATTATTTTCCATTTGAAGATTCGGACTAGTTGAATATGGTAATGTATAAATCGATGGTGTTGTTTGTAATGAACTTGGAATTGGTCTATCAAATAAATTTGAAATATGAACAGTTTGTGCATTACCTACAGGAGTAAATGATAAAAATTCTTCATTGTCAGGTAATCCTGATATATTATTTAAAGAATTTACAAAATATTCCATAGGTTTTGTTGCTAAATTTAATCTTTGTTTATATTCACATGAATCGGTATGTCTACCTGTCCACTGATTAAATAATCTGTTACCATTAACAAAATTTTCAGAATTTTCTGCTAAAAAATTATTTAACTCATTTGTAAAATTATTATTATAAGAATAATCAACTTGTGATTCCATTTATAACTTTAATAATATATTAAATTTTATTTTTTATTTTTTTAATTTGTAAAAAAATTTTTAATTACTTGGTGCAATATAATCGTTTAAATTTCCAAAATTTGTTGGTGTAGCAACATTAAATCCATTACAGTTTAATGTCTGTTGTGGAGTACCGGTGCGATGAGCATATATTGACCCTTCTTTACAAATATTTTCAGTACCATATAACCAATTTGCAAATAATGTTTGTTCATTTGGATCAGATGAAATTGATGTTGTATAAAATGGTTGTGTATTTCTGTCAAAAATCCATTGATCAGATGTCTGAAAAATTTTACCTTCTACAAATTGTGACATAGCTGAATCTGATCTTGTTGCCTTTGAATATTCTGGTTGTTCTCCATAATCTGTTGGTGGCAGATTTTTTAGAGGATTATTAACTAGTTCTTGTGTATTATAATAATCTGATTCTCTACGTGGTAATTCTGTTTTTTTTAATAAATTTGAACCTCTTTCTTCAATAGGGGTTTCATTACTTTGCATAAATGGAAAACTACTTGGAAGTACTTTAAATGAATCTTTATTCAAAGAATAATACATTATTATAATTAATACAATAAAAAATATTCCTATAAAAATATAATTAATTTCTTTTGTTATAGTGTAAATTACAATCGAAACAATAATTATTAATCTTGTGTATGCATTCATATTATTTGAAAATCTTTTATCTGTGAATTGTCCAAATGGACTAAATTTACAAAAATTTGTAATTAAAACACTAGGATTTTCTAACCAAAATTTTTCAATTGATTTATGTGACATTTAATAATAACTAATTTTTTTATTTATTTATTTTATTTATAAATTCTTTAGTAAATGTATCATTTTCTTTCAGAGTTTGCATAGAATCATTAAAAGATAAATTATTATATACACTATTAATTTTTTGGACTATACTTGAATCTTTATTAATATACATTTCTCCCATTATAAATAATGTTTGTATATAATCCCATATTGCAGTCTTAGAATTATCTGATAAATTTTCCCAATAATTTACTAATCCAGTATCATCTGTAAATGAAGATGCTTGTGCTATTTTATTTACAAATTCTTTTCTTTTCGAAAAGAATTCAGTATCTCTACTTTTAATTTTATCTGAGAATTCTAAACATCCACCCATATAAATTTTAATAGGCATAGTTTTATCGTACATTTTTGTAACTTTGAATGCAGAATAATATGTCTTTAATTTTTTTTCCTCCGGAAATTGTAATATCATTTTGTTAATAAATTCATCTAATGTTTTATTAAATTCATCAAGTACTTTCATATTTGAATTTGTTGAATTATTCATTTTAATAAATATTTATAGTATAATTTTTAAATAGTTTAATTATTTTGAACTCAAAAATAGTTAATAAACATTAACTTGTATATTTATTAAAAAAAAAAAGAATAGTACATTATAATAATATTAATATGTCTGAATCAATTATAGAACCAACATCAATTAATATTTATGGTATTAATTCATTCATAAATAAGTTCCCTGATTCAAAATTAGATATTTTAGATTTAGAGTCTCTAAAAACAAATTTTAAAATAGATTTTACATTTGATGATAATTTAAATCAAATAGAAGAGACAGATTTACCTGCATTTACACAATTAACTTATAATAAAAGAGTTACATCTACTGATTTAAGTTATTCAATAAGTTATAATAGACCACCATTGGGACCCATTGAAAATTTTTGTTATTGTTCATATTGTACAAACATTTCACCTCAATATCACGATGAAAATTGTGCATTTCCAGAAAAAAAAAGTCTATTTTTAACAATTAAGGGTGTTTATTATTACATTATACAAAATAAAAAAGATACATTTAGTAAAAATGTCAATGAATTAAAACAAGCATGGTTAGAAAATAAAATAACTCTAGATATGTTAAATAATTTTTTACTTATTCCAGGTTCTATCAAATTAAAATCATCTGATTTTGATAGCAAATTCATTAAAAGTGACAAAATTCAATTAAATGATACACTTACTAAAATACAATACTTTGATGTAGTTAAATTAAGAGGACCTAGTAAATTAGAATATACAACAGCAACACAAAAATTTAGTAATGCTATTATGTTAAGTTATGAATATTTTAAGGACTCTGGAAATAACGAAAGTAACGAAAAAGATTATGATGAAAATTCTAAAAAAACTTCAATAAGAATATATAAAAATGGATTAATAAATTTAATTAATGTTCCTAGTTCAAGTTATTATAGAGAAATTTTATATAAAACTTTAATTGATAGAATAAATGAATCTTCAGATGACACTATCAATATTGATTATTTTAACAGAATGGCAAGTGAATTTACAGAAGATGAATACGATGAATATACTATTATAGATAAAGCAAGTTATATACACTCTGTTAATAGTCAATTTAATATGTGGCAAGTAAAAGATAAATATTCCATTGATTTTAGAAAATTTAATGACTTAATAAGTCCATTTGATTCATCTGGAAAAATTGTATCTGGCCAATTTACCACAGTATCTACTATGCCAAAAAGTAATAATCAAGTAATTAAATTAAGTTATAAATCAAATTCTGTCACAATAATTAACTGGGAACATAGTTTAGGAAAAGATACAAGAACACAATCATTAACAAGAGAAGAAATTAAATGTGTTATTATTCCAACCGAAGGTATTAAAATAAGTTTACACATTCATAAACATGGAACATTTCAAATGTCTATGAGTTATTGCAACGCATCAGATATTAAAAACTCTATATGTAGTACCATAGTCGATAAATCTATTGTACCATTAGATTTTAAATATTTTGAAATTGTAAAAGAAATATTAGTTGGTATTTTTAAAGAAAAACTAAGTTTAGTTGGTGCAAGTTTAGATTATTCAGAAGAATCAAGTGGGATGGTACGTCATAGTATATCTGGTAGTGCTCCACCTAATAAACCTGGTACTTCAACTGCTGTATGTAGAAGTAAAGACCCTAGACCAGGGTATCCAGGACTAAGACCGATTCCATATTCATTTCAAGGACAATGTCCAGAATCAAGACAATACATAGATGCAATTGGTGTATTAGGAAATGATGGATTATATTATCCATGTTGTTCTGCAAAAACTAAAAAATCAGAAGAAGATTATAAAAATTATCTAATTGAAGGATTTCCAAAAAATGCTACTGAGGCAAGAAAATATGGTGTAAATAGTATCGAAGATACAAAAAGTGGAATATTAGTTCCGGGAAGTTTAAATATAGGTGCTATGACAAAAGCGAAAATTGATGATACTTGGATTCCAGTAAAAGTAATAGGATTTAAAGGTAAGTCTAAAAAACCAACTGAAATTTTAGTACAAAATTTAAATACAAATAAAGTAATTACTGTAAATAGAAAAAATTTAGAAAGAGATTCTAGATATTTTCCTGGATTAAAGACTTTTAATAAAGAACAACTTATTAAATGTATTCTCAAAAATCTACAATATAAGAAAAAATATATGTCTGTATTCGAACTAGAAAATTTGGGTGAAATTAAAAGTTTAATTGACTTCCCAGATCAAACTTTTAATCCAGTTCTTTCAGTTTATTCATTACCTATTTTTGAACAAATAAATTATTATGTTACAAGTATTCCAAATAATTCAAATTTGTACTATTTGTATATTAAAGAAAATAATAGTTATTTTATCAATGTATTTGGTAATAAAAAAATAAAAGGACTATCGGAAATTATTAATGAAGAAATTATTTTATTAGGATTTTTAGAAACAGAGTCCGAAAAATATTTTGTAACTGATGTTTTATATTTTAATAAACCAGTTAAAATACCATTCTCTGAAAAACTATTATTATTAAAAGAAATAGAAGATACATATTTTATTACTGAAAATACAATAGAATTTCCTAATTATGAATCTAATATTATAAAAGGTTCAAGAGAACTTTTACAAGAATCAAGCGATATATTCTTGGTTTTTACACCAGAAGTTGATTATTTAAATCTAAAACTATGGACTAATGTTACTGTTGAACCTGAGATAACATTGCAAGTAATTAAAAAATCAAAAACAAATTATTTTTCATTAGGTTATGATAATACTCCATTAAGAGGATTAACAATTCAATTTGATAGTATTTTTATTCAAAAAGGATTTTTAGAATCGAATCAAGTAAATTTAAATGATTATGTATTATTTAAATTTGATTATAATTTACAAACAGGTCAAATAAGTACAAGAATATTAACACCAGTTGAAAAAACTACTAAACCTGAAATAAGTTTTAGTGAAACATTAACTAAAATGTCATTAATATTAAATCCAATTAAAGAATCATTTTTCCTGAATAATAAACTTGACGATGATTATATTTGGAATATACCTGGTAAAGATAGAATATTAAAATATCTATCACCTGAATTACCTTTAGTTGAGTACGATTGAGTACGATTGAGTACGATTGAGTACGATTGAGTACGATCGAGTACGATCGAGTACAATTGAGGATACTAGATTACGATTAGAAAGTATTCATTGTAAAGTGCAGTTATTAATTTAAGAATTAATTAGACCCATGATTATTACTAATTGATTTGTAATTTTATCTATTAATTCTTCTTCTGATAGTGATCTATTTTTAACTTCAAGTTCTACTTGATACTTTGGTGCCTCACGAGTTTCTTTACCATCAACTTTATTAATTTTAATTATTTCAGTTATATCTAGTGTAAATATGTTTCCAAAATTAAATGAATGTCTTTTCTTTTCAAGTACAAGGTCTGCATTTTGTTTTGTTACTATTTCTGTTGTCTGTTTTTCATTTGATAAAGCAAATCTTAAATCAAGATTGTATAAATATTTTAAATCAATATTAACATTTTCAATTGTGAGTTTTTCAATTGATGCTAATTTAATTGTACTTCTTAAATCTTCAAGGTACAAATATCTAGTGCGTATATTTCTTGAGTACAAATCATAAAATACAGAATATTCAACTTTAATATTTTTATAAAGTAGTGATATAATATCAATTATTTGTTTATAAAGATTGAATGGTATATTTGCTTGAAATTTTTGTGGTTCTATTATTCCAAAACGAATTTCAAATTCATATGCATTATTAGTTTTAAATTTCTTAATTTCTTCTGAAAGTTGTTTTTTTATGTCACTATTAAAAATATCTAACTTATTATTATTAACCATACATCTTAACATTTGACTTTTTGTCATATAACGAAGTAATTGCTTTAATCCTTGTTCGTTTAATTTGTTTATTATGAAGAATTTCTTAATTATTTCTAAATCCACTGGATTTTTAATAGCATTCATTACATTAATTGCGGTGCTTAATGAATTTGGACTATCTTTATCTCTTCGAATACGTAATAATTCAAATTGTTGTTTTGAAGTGTTATATACAAACTCCCCAATTGTTCCATCGCGTGTTTTACTTCTAGATAATTCAGTAGATGCTTCTTTTGTTACTTCTACAGGAACATAACTTTGATTTTTTCTAATAGTAAATGTAGTTAAGTTTTTTCCTTTACGTATTTTTAATACATACCGTTGTCCTTCTTTAAATATAGCAAAATCAACTGATTGTTCTTCTTCTGGTTTCCATTTATATTGTATATTTAAAAACTTTTTCCATGCTCCGCCAACTATATATTCTGTATCAAATGGTGTAAATACAAGTCCATCTAATGATACATTTAATAATTCTGCATGTTCATTTTGTTTTGTTCTAATTTTTTCATTTATCAATTTGTAAAAAGTTTCTCTAAATTTTATTAAATTTTCCTGAAAAAACGCCTTCGAATTTCCTGATTCATACAACTTTTTAGTTGTTCGAAGTGCATTAATGAAAAATATTGGTTTAATTTCAGGAACAAACCATCCAGTATTTTTAAATGCTAATGATAATATAGGTCTAAAGTCATTTAATTCATTTGGTACAATTAATTGATATAAAATATCATATCTTTTTTGATAAGGCCACATTTTACCACCAATTGGACCTGCTAATGAACCTTCACTACCAATGTTAAGTCTTTTATCTTGTGGTGGACCAGAATAATCAATACTAATTGGTCCATATAAAATATCAAATGCCATAAAACTAAACATTTTAATATTGTAGTATTTATCAGTAGGATTTGTTACCTGATTATCATTATTGAAAGTTACTAGTTCTCCATCAATTAGTACTTTTGGTCCTTTAAAATCAGGTAATGGTTCACGATTTCTATTTTTAAGACTATAAAAGTCATTATTTCTATCAATAAATGTGATGTTACGTAGTCCAGTATCTTTTTCAAAGTTTGCAAAAAGTAAAAGACGGGTTCCATCTACTTTTTGAGTTGCAGAATAACGATAATTACCTGAAAGGTCCTTTGATAAAATTGTAAAAATATCTTTACGTTCTAAAGTTACTGGAAGTCCACCAATAAATGGTTTAAAGTCTTTTTCTCGTGTAATATTAGTAACTAGACTTTTGTATTCTTTTTCTATTAAAAAATATTCAGGTGAACCTTTTGGAATTTTCTCCATGATTATGTATTTAAAATATACAATATTTTAAAATTTTACTTTTAATTTTCTTTAATTTATTAATTTTTGTAATTAAAATTCTTTTGTTAATATTATAGAAACAATGGCGGTAACACTTACAAAAAAATTTTGGACAAATTTTGTATTATTTGTAGTAGCATGTGTAGCACTCGGATTGTCTATTTGGGCATTTGCTACACCTTGTAAAAAAGATGGGTTTGGCAGTTGTATACCTGTTCCTTCAGAAGATGGACTCAAAAGTATTAAAACAGAGGATGAATTAAATAAACTATGTAAAGAATCAACTTGTCCAGATCCTGCATTATTTTTCTGTAAAGACGATTGTGGGTGGTCCTTAAATCCTCCTCCTGGTGGTGCATATTATATATTAGGAAAACAAAGTGCTACACAACAACCTATAGCTGAATGCCCTTCACAATCTCTTTAGATTCTAACTGTATTGATGGCGAATTTTCTGCCTGTGGTACAAATGTGACACCTACTAATTGGAATTGTTGTCCTAATCCTGATGGAACACCAAGAACATGTAAACCTGGATTTGGTCGGGGAGAATATGCATGTCAATAACTAAAGTCCCATGTTAGTACCCAACATTCCACCAAAATTTGCATCATATATACTTACAAACTGTTCTTCCTGATAAGCATCACGCCCTGTATTCATTCTATATATATTTCCCGGAACCATTCTAGTATTATCTGGTGTGTTTTCTTGATTTTTTCTTCCAAAATTAGGAGGACCTATAGACATTCCATCTCTGTCTGAACTAGAAGGATTTTGACTTGCTGCTGGTGGACCGTCAGGACCGTTAGGACCTTGTGGAACTAATTGCTGATGAGGTAATTGTTCAATATGAGGTGGTCTTCTATTAAAAGCATCGTTTGTAAAAGTATCACTAATGTTACTGAAATTTTCTGATACTAACCATATAATAATTGCAAGTAATATAATAATAATAATAACTTGTACTAAAGGTTTACTAAAAAATTGAATTACAGGATTCATTTTATAATTTATTATTATTATTATTTTATTATCAAAAAAAATAATTAAAATATTTAATTATTAATATAATGAGTAGATACTTAATAATTTTATTAATAGGAATTTTATCTATAATAAGTTTAACTTTATCAATAATATCTTTGGTAAAATGCAAAGACCATTTTGGAGGAGAAATATTAAATGCTGAAGATTGCAAAGGACTTTCAGACGAAGCATATAATTCTTGTGTGAAAAATATGGAAACATTATCAGATAATATTAATTCACAATATCAAGGTCAACCAGCAAATAGAGGATTAACATATCCAGGGGGTCCACATGGAGGTTCTTTTGGTAATCCCAATATAATAGGTTCTGAAGGTCGCAAGGGTCCAGAAGGTCCTGAAGACTCAGATGATTATTATGAATATTAATTAATTAAAAAAAAAATAAAAAATATAAATATTTATAATATAAATAAAAATGCTACAGAACTTAACAAAAGGAAAAATGGTAGAATGGGTAGTTTTACTAGTTGCTTTAATTGCTTTAGGACTAAGTATTGCTGCTGTTGCAAAACCATGTAGTTCAAATTTTGGTGATACTTGTAATCCATGTTCATGCCCGACTTATGGAGAAGATGAATGTCCATCAGGGACAAAATGTAATTGTTCAAAAACATGTATGAGAAAAGGTTATGGTTCATGTGAGGCAAATGGTAGTAGTAGTGGAGGAGGAAGTGGTAGTCCCGGACTAACTGATTGTGAAGTAGGGGGGCGTGTGTGTTGTGATGTTTCTGAAGATTGTCCTACAGCACCCCATGGGAAAAAAATACCTGTCAAGTGTGATTTTAGTAATGGTTGTAGTGCATGTCCAAACCAGCATAAAGGCGTTTGTTCTGATGGAACACCACCTTGTCAATCAGAAGAAGGAGATGATTGTGGTACAACAGAAGAATGTTGTGCTGGTTTAACATGTTCTCCTGCAGGTTTCTGTATTAAAACTTCACCGACAAAACCTGGACATTTGCCTGGTGGTTGTGAAGAACAACCTTGTAATAGCAATAAAGATTGTTCTGGTTACAATTGTGGTCCATGTATTAGGGGTATGTGTACATCTAAAACTTCACTGACAAAACCTGGCGGTAAAAAAGGAACAATTGGTGGCGGTCCAGGATCTTTGCCACCCGGTTTAGGTAATATTGGCGGTGGAGGTGATGGACCTGACGGAGAATATCAGGGACCACCTTTACCCGTTTTACATAAAAAAGGTAATACCCCAAGAAGTCCCAGTCCCTCCCCAAGTCACCACCGCCGTTCCCCAAGTCCAAGTCCAGGTGGCGGTGGAGGAAAAAAATCAAGTGATTTACCACTAATTTTAGGTGGCGTCGGTGGTGGTTTAGTATTATTTATTGCTATTGCTTTTCTACTAATGAAAAAAAAGTAAAATAAAATTAAAATAAAAATTATTATTAATTAATTAATGGGAAATATAACAACAAAATCAGTTGGTAATTTTCAGGCAAATGTAGGTATATTTAGTGCAGATATTGGAGTAATTATTTCATATATAACAGCAGGTATTTTAATATTAATTGCGATTGGTTTAGCAATTACAGCATTAGTTCCTATGAAACCATGGGATTGTAATGATTTACAATATCTAAAACAAACAATGGAAAGTTAGTGTTCTAGTCCACCAGTGCCACAATTTCCTCAAATGTCACAAGTGTGCAATGATGCAAGACAAGATTACAACGATGAAAAGAAAAGATGTAATACAAAAGTAAAACAAACCTGGTTATTATGGTTTTTATTACTAATTCCACTTGCAGTATTAATTGTAATTTTTTCAAAATGGTGGGATCACTATGTACACTCTAATAAAACTGCTGCACAAATAGGTGGAACTATATTTGAATTAAATACGGTAAAAAATTTTATGCGTAATTAATTATTTTTAGTTTTTTTTATATTTAAGGAAAAGTTTTGATAAACGAATTTATAGTAACTTACTATTTTTTCTTCTACCAAAAAAAATAAATAAAATAAATAATTACAATTTTATAAGATGATAATTGATAATATTAAAAACTCTATTAGAAGTTCTTATAATGGAATTAAGAAAGGGACACTTAATATCTCAAAATTAAATAGTCATAATAGACCAACAGTTTTAAGACAAATTAGAATGCCAACAAATAATAATAGTAAAATAAGACAAATTATTCATTATTTATGTGAAAATAAAGAACCATTTGAGAATTATAAATTTTTAATACTGCTATCAGATGACTATTTCACAAAAAAAATGAGAATACTTCCAACAAAAAAATATCATATAAAAAAAATATCATTACCAGGAAAATTACAAATTGAAAAATATTCTGATATGAAGTATAACTCAAATAAATATTCTTTTGAAAGTAATCCAGTACCAAATCAATTATATATAAAATTACAAAAAGAACAAATATATGTGCTTTATTCTGAATATGAATATAAATTATTAGAATCACAATTTAATGAATTTTATGATATTTTAACTTTAATTGGAGCAAAATATATTAAAATGTCTAAAATAATAAAAAATTTAGAGAATAGCAATGCTAATTTTTCTACTGAAATTGGTTTAAATACAATTTGTGAAAATGCAAAAATATCAAATAAAGTTTCAATTAAAAATGAAAAAGACGCTGCTTTATTATTAACGCAAGAAATGAGTTTTAATAATGATAAAAACCCAGAACTTAACAAAATAATTGATAATAATTATTATTATTTACCAAATCAAATGGACTTACAAAGTTTAATAATAAGAAGAATTGAAAATAATCAAATAAATGATAAATATACTTATATTCATACTGAAAATAATTTAATAAATAGAAAAATATTAACAAAATTAAGTAAATTTAATATTGGTAATAGTTTATCCTTTAATTTTGATTACTCATTTAAACAAGTATCAAATTTTCATATTGAATACATTATAGAATTTTATAATATAAAAAATAAAAATATGAATAAAATTCATATTGACGAAGATGATGAAAAACCATGGTTGATGAAAATGATAAGTAAATTTATTAATGAATATTATGACAATCAATGAAGAGAAGGTGGTTCACTAGAATTTGAACTACTATCAATTTCAATTTCAATTTGTGATTTATCAAATAATAAGGGGGATGAAGAACGTTTTAGTTTAGTTACTTCTACTTCTTTAGCAGGAACATATTTTGGTGGTCTATATACTTTAATATTAAATTTCTTTTCGCAAATGTCTGGAACTGCTTGTTCAGAATCAGCAAAAGTTTTTCTGAATAATTCAATTTGTGCACCTCCTAATGGTGGTGCTTCTTGTTGTAATCTTTCATATTCTTTTAATGATTGTTCAGATAATTGATCAGATGGTAAACGATCTTCACGTGTTAGATTCATTTGTAAGGTCATGTAACGATAAAATGAACCAAATTGACGTGCAACTGCATTATGATCTGCAGATTTTTCTTCAGCATTGTAAAATTTCTTTAAACTTTGAAGTAAAGAAGAAACAATACCTACACCACCTGTAATGTAAAGAACAATATTTTTTGCTTCTTCACCGTCAATACTTGCAGCAATTAAAGATGCACCTGATGCAACAGTGGTAATACAAATACTCCATAAAGTTAAAGTATTAGAAAATGTTTTCCAACTTCCTGAAGCATTATCGTGCATAAATCTTAAACCTGCTGCTTTTTCACCCCATATTTTCATTAAGTTTTCCATGTTATCATTCCATGATGCCGAATTTATTTTTTTACGTAAATCTGACATTTGTACGGCAGCAAGTGCTTCCTGTGCTTCTGCACTCATTTCTTTCTTACTTTCACTACCCATTATCTCTTTATAATAGTTAATAAAAAAAAATTTATAAATATTCTAAAAAAACTTCATATATTCAACAGAATCTGTACTTTCTTCTTCTTCACTTTCTTCTTCACTTTCTTCTTCACTAAGTTCTTCACTAAGTTCTTTTTCAGATTCTTTTTCCTGTTCTATATTATGTTCTTTATGTTTTTTGTTTAGTTCTTCGTTTGGTTCAATACTTGATTCTTCACTTTCTTCTTGTAACATTTGTTCTTTCATTTTTTGCTTTGATTTTTCATTAGTATCAATTAGTTTAAAATGCTTATTAAGTTCATTTTCAATATTACTTTCAAATGAACTTTCTGAACTATCGCCTAATGAAAAATCGTCACGTTCGTCCAATACTTCTAATTCGTCACGTTCAGATGAAAAACTATTTATTTTACTTAAATTTGAATTATTTTTATTTACACTAGTTTCTAGATTTATATCATGAGATAATTGTGAATATATTAGTTTTAATTTCAAATAAAGTCGTTTAAAAAATTTTTTATGTGATTCAATATAACCTTTTAATATTTCATAATAAAAGTTTATTTTTTGTTCAAGAATTATAATTGAATATTTTTTTTCATTTAGAAAATTATTTATATTTATTCCATTATTTTGTTTTTTTGTAATTTCTTTAATTAAATGATTTTCTTTTAAACAATAATTTGATAATTCTGTTAAAATTGACAAAATATTTGAATATACATCATCTATTATTTCAATATTATATTCAACATTGACTTCTAAATCTTTGTATTTTGGATATTGATTATCATTTACAATTTTAACGTTTTTTACATTATTTTTAACATAATCTATTAACTTATTATATAATTTATAGTAATCTCCGTACATTCGGTTAATAAAAAATTTAAATATTTTATTATAATTATCATGTTCAATATTAATTAATTTTGTTTGAAAATTAAAAGAATCTAAACTAAGTCGATAATTTACCGTATCTTTAATTTCTTTAAGATAATCATTATACATACAATTTAAGATATCAGTTTTATTTTTAATATATCTAAAAACATTATCTATATCATTTTTATAATCTTTAATTGTTTCAAATGAATTTTTAAATTTACTTTCCATAGTAATTAATTTATAACTTATAAAAAAAAACTAAATTATATATGATAATGAAAGATATAATTAATAAAAATAATGAAATACAAAATGACAGTGATGTAAAAATAAATATTTATAATGAACAATATAATAATTTAAAAACACAAGAAGATTTAGACAATGAAGACAAAGAATATAATTATTTAAATTTAGAATATGAAAATATCAAATGGAAAGAATATCATGAAAATATATTAGTTGATTGGGCAGATAAAGCACTTTGTTATAGATGGTTACATACAAAATCTTCATCAAAATATATTAGATTAAGAAATTTATATACTATACCTGTTATTATATTATCAACCTTGACTGGAACTGCAAATTTTGCTTTAGAAAGAGTTCCTGAACAATATCAGGGTTTATGTCAAATCGGAATAGGTTCACTAAATATTTTAGCAGGTATAATTACTACAGTGTCTCAATTTTTGAAAATTAATGAATTATCTGAAGCACACAGAGTATCAAGCATTTCATGGGATAAATTTTACAGAAATATTAGAGTTGAACTTGTTAAATGCCCTGAAGACAGAACTAATGTAGGTTATTTAATAAAATCTTGTAAAGATGAATATGATAGATTAATAGAAACGTGTCCAACAATAGATACAAATATTATAAATTATTTTAATAAAACTTTCAAGGTTAAAAGTAAGATTGATGATGAGAAAAAGAAAGATGCATTAAAATCATTAAGTAAACCAGAAATATTAGATTCATTAGAATCAACCAGAAATATAGTTTATAAAGTTGATAAAAAATTTAATAATAATAATTTAATGAACATAATCAAAAGCAAAAAAAATCAATTAGAAAAAGAAGATATTGTAAATAATTTTATAGAAACATTTGAAAAAGAATTTTCAAGAAAACCAAGTATTATAGAAATATATGATAATCTAGATCATAAAATATCTCAATCAGTTATAAATAAATATTTAAGTTCCAGTAAATGGTTAAATATAAATAAATAATTAATAAAAAAATTATTATATATAAATTAAGTATGTTATTATACTTTATTATTAGTAATTTTATAATAAATATTATTTTTCTAGGATTAATTATTTATTTCCTTGTCGTATTATCAAAGAAAAATGACAATAAATATACTTCGCAATCTGAAATTAATTTAAAATCAAGTAATAAAAATTTAGTATCATCAGTAATTAAAAGTAACGCAAGTAACGCAAGTAACGCAAGTAACATAGGTAACTTAAGTGAAAATAAAAAAGAATCCAAAAAAGTTAAATTTGTATATGATCAAAAAAAATGCTTTGAATGTATCAGAATAAATCAACAACTCGGAATTTTTGGTGATTGTCCGCATTGTGGTTCAGAAAATTATGACACTGGATGTGTTCCGGCATTAGTACAAGAAGGTAAACCTAATAATTGTGTTCCAAAAGAATTAACACCAGAACAAGCATTCTTGAGTTGTAAAAGTGTATCAAATTCACAGCAATCATGTAATTTAATACATCCGAAATATATGTTAGAATATCAAAAAGAAGAATGTAAACGACCTGATGGAGATTATGATTATTATTGTGCATATGATGAATCTGATTCATGCTCATATAATAGATGTAATTTAGATGATTATTACTCTTATGGTCCACAATCAATATGTGATTGTCAAAAAGTTCCGAATGAAAATTTACCGAATGGATATGGCAGAGAGTGTATTAAAGGAAATAATTGTAATGAATTTCATCCGTTACATAAAGCCCCTGAATTATTAACAGATCCAGGATTAAAAAGATTTTATAATGGATACGGAACTTGGATGGATGTTCCAAGACTAAACACATGGTATTCTTCTTTAATGGCAGATGTTCAAGCAATTTAAAAATTTTATAAAGTGATAATGTTCTTTATATATTTAATTATTTAGGTGGTTTTATTTCCTTTGTAAAACTGCACCGGATTGTCTATTCTCTGGTTCAATGTAAACTAACCCTAAAAAATAAAATATATCTTTTTCCTCTGTTGGATAATCTTTACCAATATCAGATTTATATTCTTCAGTTGTTACTTTTGTATTATCCTTGTAAACTAATTCTTTTTCACTTAAAGAATATCCTTTTTTAACCGCGTCTGTTCTCATTTCAATATTAAATTGTCCTGAACCAGTTGAGAACAGTAGTGCAAATGGATACTCTTTTTCTGAATAGTAAAATATATCAATATGTCTATAGTAATCTTCAATTTTACCTAATCCCATGAATTTAGTTGTTCCAGAACTAAATACTAGACTTGTATCTAAATTATCTGTTTTAAGTAATTCTTTGATAAAGTTCGTCATTAATTTTTTACCTTGTTCTGGATCTTTACTACTTAATAATATATCAATATCACCAGAATCTTGTGCTTTTCTTCTATAACTACCTACTAATTGCATCTTTACACCTTCTGGTTTTGTCTTCATTCTTTCAATTGTAAATTTAAGCATAACTGTAAAAAATTCATTCCAGGAATCCATTTCAGACCGCGGAATACGTTTTTCAAGATCATTATGATACTTTAATCCAATTGATTGCTTTGAATTTAATAGTTTAGAATCTTTTTTAAATGCATCTATTAATTCTGCAATTGTAGTAATACCATCTTTATATAATTTCTCTGCTTTAGAAGGTCCAATTTCTGGAATTGTTGTTAATTCAGTTATAGATTTTACTTTTGGATCATCTTGTATTTCAATTGCTTTTGTAAGAACTCCTGTTCTAATTATCTCAGATATTTTTTGTAAAGTTTTACTTTTATATTCACCGTTTTTTGTAAAATATGCTTCTTCACCATCTAGTTTTGCACCACCTGCACGTAAAACTTTAAGTGTTTTTTGAACTGAATCTATTTTTTCACTGCTATTCGAAAGTATATCAATTACTTGTTTGTATGCTTTTCTTTTAAATTGCCAATTTGTTTCTTTTTGTGTTTCTTCATTTTTAATTAAAATTGTAAATGAAGAAATAATTGTTTTTATATAATCTTTTTCAGTTTGATTAAGTAATTCATTTTCTTTTGATTCTAATTCAGTATTTTGTTTTATCATAAAGTCATCTCGAATTCCCCGATATACTGGATGACGGGGCACTGAATCCTGTGATAGTTCCATATAACTAAATGATACTATACTTCCGATAGGAATATATAGTGATGATTTAGAATTGTTATATTCTGTTCTATCTTTATCCGTAAATCCAGTACCAATATTAAACATTACTCTACTTGGTTTTTGGTCTAATATAAGTTCACAATCAAGTGATCCCAATAACCCCTTGTACTTTCCTGTACCCATAGTATATCCTCGAACAATTGCTTCGGCGTCATCTTTAATTTTGTACTTTAATAGATATTTACTTCTTTTGGTTTCGTATGGACTGTTTGGTGCTCGTAACATAACTCCTTCTGCACCTTTTGAAGTAAGTTCTTTATATGTATTTACTAATTCTGCCATATTTTCAATTTGGGTTTGTTTAGTAAATTTTATTGGGCACTCGTCTACGTTTTCTAAAATATTATTCCATACTTGCTTTCTATCATTAATAATTTGTTCTAAAAGTTTCATTCTAGTTTCAAATGGTTGATTACTGTTTGGTAAATCATAAACCATATATTTTACAGAATTATTATCTGAGGTTCCTTTCCAAATATAATCAATCTGTTTTTGTGATTTTGAACTACCGACTTTTAATGTAGATATTCTTGATACTTCTTTAAAATTATTTCTGGAAATCCATATTTCGCCATCCAGTGCAACTCCCGGAGGCATTAATTCAATAAAATAATCTGGTACATATGTAAATACTTTTTGACCACGTGAAATAAATTTTTCACCATCCCATATTGCTCTTATACCATCATATTTTTCTGAAACATACCACCCAATTGGAGGTTCTTTAATTTTTAAAAGCGTAGATAGTTTATCATTTAACTTAACCATTTTGTTTCCTATGTACAAATTTTGTGCTAAAAGAACTTTTAAGTTTGTTATATAAGTTTTATCACCGGTTACAGTTATATCTGGAACTTTGGGATAAACAGAAATATAGTGTTCTTTTTTAATACTAAGTCTTTTTTCTGAGTATTCTTTAAATTCACCCTCTGTTAAACCTAAATCTTCTGCTATATTTTTAATACATTTTGTTAACTGTTTTTTCGGTAAGAATTTTTCAGTCTCCTCTGAACTTTGCATTATATATATCTAAAAATAATTATATTATTTCTTTAAATTTAACTAATTTTTGTAAAAAAATAAAGAAGTTTTTAAATTTACAAAAATTAGTTGTACTTAAAACTTTATAATTAATAATGAATAAGTTTAAATACTAATGCTTACAATAGTTGAAAAATATATTATGCTTCAAAACAAAACAAAAATAAACAAAGAGATAACAAAACATATTTTTAAAAAATTAGATTTAGAGAAATACATTAAAACGATGAATACTTCAAATAATATGCCGGACAATAACATGAATAGAATGTTTATTTCATATTTCAGAGAGAATTTAATTGCTCATTTGTTGAATATGAAATATGTAGGTGATGAAAAAGAATGGGAAACTGATTGTGTATATCCAATGAATGTTGAAAATCCCAAACAATTTCATATTAAGTATGAAATTAAAATTCAAAAAAATATGTTTTTAAGAAACGGTAATACAAATGGTATTATACTTAAAAATGGACGTGGTGAAGGATCCAAAATTAAAAGTCTTTTAAAAACGATTCTTAAAAACAATTTTTTACTAATTAATAGTACTTATCCATATAATATTGCATATATAGAACCAACAAAATTTATATTTTATTTTAATGGAAAAAAAAATGCAAAAACTTATCCAGAAATAATAGATGACGAAAGTTTTTTAAATAGTAAATGTGCAGAATTATGTGCATATGCCAAAAAAGAAGATTTATTTTATGTACATGAACATGATGACCCTCAAGAATATAAACATGGTACTAATACTAACGAATCATTTAATCCATTCAAAAAGATAATAGATGAATATATTTCAAATAATTTGTAATACTTAACAAAGACTTAACAAAGACTTTAGATATTAGATATTATAATGTTTTAAGCAAGACTCGATAACATTTGTGACATTTTCAACACAAACACTATTTCCAAATTGTTTGTAAGAATTTTTATCGTTAGAATCAATAATAAAATTCTCTGGAAAACCCTGTAATCTCGCACATTCTCTAGGAGTAATATATCTTTTTTCTTTTCCATAAATAGGAATTTGAGAAATTGCGACTAATGTTGGAAAATATTCCGCTTTTTTAACTCTAATACCAGATTGCCTTATTTGAATAAAATAATTAAATATGGAATCATTTTCTTTAATATTTCCACATTGCCAATCTAGTTGACCATAAATATTTCTTTTTGTTAAGATTTCATTATTTTCTGTATAAAATTCATCAAATTCTTTTTGATATTTATTTATTAAAATTTTATTTTTTGTCATATAACCTTTTCGCCATGTTGCTAATTGATTAAATTCATTTTCATTATAAAATTTATAATAGTCATTTATCATAATTGTTGGACTTATTTTTTCACCTTTTTTAAATTTTTTAACAATTTCATCCCATGATTCTAAACAATTTAATATATCACCATCTATAAAATATTTTTTATCTAATTTGTCGTAATTATCTAAAAAATTCATGAAATTCGGTTTTTTCTTCTCGTGTATCAAAGAACAGTTTCCTTTATAAATATCTTTTCTTACACAAACAAAATAAATTCTTTCTCTTTGTTGTGGAATACCATATTCATGTGGAGACAACTGAAAAAGTTGTAATTCATAACCAGTTTCATCAATTTTTTGTTTAATATATTTTATAACTTCACTATTATTTACTTTTAATATATGTTTTACATTTTCTAAAAACATAAATAATGGTTTTTTTACTTTTGCAATTCTTATAATTTCATCGAATAATAATCCTCTTGAATCATCAAAACATAATTTTTTACCGCCATTGCTAAATGCCTGACAAGGAAAACCTGCACAAATTATATCAAAATCTTCTAATTTTTCTGGATCTATATCTTTTACGTTGTTTACAGGTTCAATACCATGGTTTTTTTTATAAACTTCTCTACATGCTTTATCTATATCACATGCTAATACACATTTATGTCCTAAATCTTTTAGTGCCTGATGAAATCCCCCAATTCCACAAAATAAATCAATGAATTTTAATTCTTTATTCATTATAATTTATAGTTATTTCTATTTATTCTTTAAGCAACTTAAATCTTTGAATAAATTTTTAATTAGATTGATGTAAATGTATTCATTTCAGTTTTTAGACTTCCAACTTCCATCGGATAAACTTTACGTAGTTTTTTACTACGATGACAAATGTAAGTCACTTGTTTTGTAAGAAGACCTGTACGTTTTGCAATACTTTTAACTGAAAGACAAAGACCAGGAACACTCATTAAACATTGTTCAACAGATTCAATATTATCATTAGAATTAGTCATTTTTACGAGTAATATAAAATATACTGTGCGAATTTTTTAAGTAAATAAAAAAAAAAATATAATATAATTAATAATTAATAATTTAATATGAGTCTTTCAAATAAATTAGTAAAATTAAGTGATAAAATAGATTATTATTCAAATGTTCTAAATAAAAAAATTGAAAAAATGAACTACGATAGTATTAAAAATAAAAAAGTAAAACTTGCAAAATGGAATAAATGTAAAATAAATCTTAATCGTGAACTTAAAAATATTGATAATAAATTAAACAGATTTATAAAAGATTCAAATAATTGTATCAATGAATTAAAATTAAATGATTTAAATAAAAATAAAACATTCAGATTCGGGAATGTAGAAGACTATGAAGACTATGAAGACGAAATAAATGATAATAATATACATAATAATACAAGACGTAGATTATTTATGGACTACAATGAAGAATCTGAAGTAGACTATGAAAATGAAGAATCTGAAGTAGACTATGAAAATGAAGACCTTGAAGAAGAAACTCCATATACACCTGATACTCCTAGTCGTAATACTGAAGTTCCACAATCAGAAGATGATTTTAATACACCAGTTCAAGTAACACGTTCTGGTATTTATTTAAAGGATGAATTTATAAAAAACGTTGAAAAACAAGATGATATTAATGTAAAATTATATAACTGTATGTTATATGGAAGTTTTTTCCTTTATCACGTTGGAACATTTGAAATGTTAACAGAAAATGAATATAGACAAAATTATGAAAATAGTAAAAAAATGTTAGATGAATTTTTATTATGTTTAAAAAATAATGATGCATATTTAGCAGGGGGATATATTAATATGGCAGTAAATTATCCTGATCTTATAGATAGTTTTTATACAGATTTAGACATATATGTTAATAAAAAAAATTTTAAAAATCTATATTCAGAAATTAAAAATATCGGAAATTTAGTTTATTATTCTTATGATATTTCTAGTCCATATATGGAATCTTTTTTTAGAAAAAATGGACTATTATCTAGATTAGTTTTAAAAATTAAGACTATTAAAATAGATATACTAATCATAAGAGATGATTATGATATAAAAGATGTAATTAAGAATTTTGATTTAACATATTGTTCAGTATATTTAGATCCTCAAGCTTTAGTTATTAAAGGTAATATTGAAGATATGTTAAATAAATCAGGTAAATTAAATGATGATTATGCACAAAAATATTTATTTAATAAATTTATTCAAAACAGATTAAAAAAATATACAAAACGTGGATACAAAACTATAGTTAAAACAAAAATTGATTTAGTTATCGTGGATGAGAAAAAATCAAAAATTATAAATATTTCTGTTGTCATAAATAAATTATTATTAGAAATTTATAAAAAGTATAATAGAGTTATTCAATTAGAAGAACTCTTATACATTATAAGTATATTAGATTATACCAAGCAAAATTTAATTAAATGTGCTAAAAATATTGCTACAATTTTATATAATGATGATAAATACTATTATTATATTTTAATTAATGCATGTGAATCTATTTTAGAAAATACATCACGTGAATATGGTAGTATATTAACAGAAAATCCTGAAATTAACCCAAATTTTAATAAATTTTTATCAATATTAAAGGCATTTAAAAATGAATTAACTGATACAGCATCAGAAAAAAATGAAACGATGTTTACACAAAAACCTGAAAATATTCATAAAATTATTAAATTAATTGCTATAGACAATAGAATAAAACATTTATTAAGTATTTTAAACCCATCTTTTGAACCAACCAGTGATTTAATTGAAGAATTACTAAACATCAGTGTTCAAAATCCATATTTAGAATTTAATAAAATATTATTGAAATCTGATAATAATTTACTAAATAATACGAGATATACAAATTTTATCATGTCAATATTAAGTAAATATTATGAATTAAACTACAATGATAAAATATTTCAAGATAAATGGTTTACGCAACCTAAATTAAGTATAGTAATTACAATGAATACAAATGAATTTAAATCAGAAATAACTAGATATAATAAAAATGATATAGACTTTAGAGAAATAATGTACCTTGATTTGTATGAAGCAGAAGAAAAACCATATGATGAAGTTTATGAAGACTCAGATAATTTATTATTTGTTTTAGAAGATAATAAGACTGGTTTTACTTATAATTATGAGACATTAACAACAGAAAGTCTAATGGAATTTATTTTAGAATGTACACAGGATGTTTTATCAGCACCAACATTAGAACAAATAAGACAAGATCGTAAATGGTATTCGCAATTAAGTGCCCCATTTAATATTGGTGTTTTGGTTGGACAATTATATCAGGCATACAGTATGTATGAAAATTCAAATAAAGAAATTAGAAAATTTCTTATAAGTTCACCACAAGAATTAAAACACATTGCGAATGTTAAAGCAATACAATGGGAAGAACCAGGTATGAATATTTGGGGTGAACAGATTAATCTAGTAGGTGCTACACACTGTGGTATTGGTATGAAAGTATATAATAAAGTTATGTACCACATTTAATTATAACATAATGAATGTCCAATTTGTTTAGGTCAGACTAAATATGTAACAGTAGGTTCATGTATGCATCATTTTTAATATTTTTGTTTATTTAAACATTGTAAATTCAGTGTCGAATGTCCAATTTGTAAAACTAAAATTAATGAAATAAAATTAGATAGAGAATTTGATATTTTAATTAATGGAGATATATTACCAAACATTAATTAAAATATCAAATGAAACTATATTATATCCAAAAATATGGATGAAAAATAAAGGATTAACCAAAAAAATAATTCAAAAAGGTCCTAATGTAATTATTACTAAAATAAAATCAACAGGACTTTTTCATTGGTATAATTTAAGTAAAAAGATATACTATTGTTTATGAATGATGTACCATGTTATAATCATATTCACGTTATTCCAAAGTTGTAAACCATTAAAAATAATTAAATTATAAATATTTTCTTTGTATAATTTAAATAATGTATAGATTTTATAGTCGAAGATGCGGTATTTATTCAGTTGAAGAAAAAGATAAAATAAATGTAAGATATTATGAATCTTCTATTATTGAAGATGAGAATAATATTATTAATAAATATTCATTAGAAGATAAATCAGGAAAAGAAATACTAACTTTTTTAAGTTCTAATGGAATTTATAATGAAAAATTATTAAAATTATCTACTATTTATAATGATTGGTACTTATATAAATCAGATCAAGTTATAGGTACTAGTATTAATTTAGTATAGTCTTAATTTTTATTCTTAATTTAGTAAATCTTTAATTTCATTTTGTTAACGTTTTAATAAATTATTAAATTCATTATTAATACGTTTAATTGATTTTTTGATAAAGTAATTGTTTTATGATCATTAAATGATTTCATTGTAATTTTACATTTTTAGAATTTCTTACTTATTTAAATAATAAAATTAATAATAATTAATTGATAATGCCAAAAAGAAAAAATTATGAACAGATAAATGGTGATATATTAGAATGGATTGTTGACATTTTTGGTACAAATAGTTTATTAAGTTCATTAATTGATGCTCCTGCTGTAAACTTAACTGAAAATATACAATTACGAGAAGAATTTAAAAAAAAAAATCATAATTTACCTAATGGAATTTATTTTGATGGATCACATTGGTATTCAATTAAAGATAGAATAAAACAAGATTCATATTCTTTACAATATCAGGTTAAAGGTACAGCACATTTTTGTCAAACATTTGCTATGATGATTTATTTAAATGATACTTCTACATTAAAACAAGAAAAATATGCTGATAACATTTCTGCTGCCATAAATTATTGGATTAATATTTTTATAAAATATCCTAATATTTTATATTATGTTATTAATGAAATTAGAACATCTAAATGGGCAGACGAAGGATATATTTTATGCAGAACTAATATATATTTAAAAAATATTAACAAGAAACAATTAATGAAATTTTTAAATTTACTCAAAGAACATTCATATGTATTTGTAAGTTGTAAACAAGGATAATAAAAGTGTTATTTATTCGCATAAAAAAGGGTACATTAATGTATGCTTACTACACATAAATGCTCCATTATAAACTTTGTGCCAACACATTATGCAACATCTACTATTTCTAGGATATTTAATAGCAGTTTGCTTATAATCTTCAATTATATCTTTTATAAATTCATTTACACTTTCACTTTCTTTATCAATTAAATTTTGTATCGGTTCCCTTGTTTCAGAATTATCTTCCCAAATAACATCGAAATCAATCGAACCAATATATAAACCATAATTAATTCTAGGTCTATTTCTATTATGTTTAATTCTTCTAACATTATATCGTGATGTATCCAGGTCAATAGAACTTAATTCAGAGTCCAAAGAACATTGACTAGATACGTAGATTTCATTGTATTCATTTTCAATTTCCTGTGATGAACTAAGATTGAGGTTCATTTACATATAATTAGTAATATAAACTACATTATTTTATATCAATTAAAATTTGTAAAATTGTAAATTGTTCTAAATTTTTTTTAAATATTTAAAGAATTGACAAATAATATTTACAAGTAAAATTTTATAATAATGTATCCATCAAATATTCACCAAGTACATGATACTTATTCTAAATATACAGAACATATTAATAAACCTGTATTTGATTGTTTTGAGAATAAAAAAGAGAGACGCAAGTTTATTCGAAAAACATTTGGTTTATTTTTATTAAGTATTTTATCAACATTAGGATCATGTTTAGCATTTAAGTATGTTGATGGAACAACAAATTTTGTTAAATCTGAAGTAGGACAAGCATTAACGGTTATTTCATTACTAACTACACTAATTACTATATTTATTACGATATGTTATGATAGTTTATTAAGAAAATCATATATTAAATATATGATTTATGTATTATTTACGTTTGGAATTTCGTGGTCTATTGGTATATTAGCAATTTATATTAAAAATAATATCTTAATTTCAGCAATATTAATTACAACTGGCACTACAACAACTTTGATACTTTATTCATTAGTTACAACATCTGACTTTACTGGTTATACAGAATATTATATAGTAGGTCTTGTAGCAATTATTTTAACTGGGACTATCAATATATTTTTACAAAATTCTATTTTTCAGTTATTAATTACTGGTTTTGTATGTTTACTATTTTCATTCATCATTATTTATGATGTACAAATGATTGTTGCACAAAAACACATTAAATATAAATTTTCATTAGATGATTCTATTTTAGCAGCAATGAGTTTATATATTGATACAGTAAATTTATTTATTTACATATTTGATTTTTAACGTTAACTGATAGAAACTTTAAAAAAATGTAAGAAAATAAATACACTAGAAAAATACCCATTAAAAGGTTATACATATTTAATAGATATATGTGATTTTGTATTGAATATATTGATTTTGGTAAAGTTGAAAATAATGTCAAAAAAGTATTTTAAATTCAACAAACAAATTTTTTAACAAATAATTATTTAGTTTATTTATTATTTGCTATATGATTTGGTCTGTTATTTGGTCTGTTATTTGGTCTGTTATTTGGACTGTTATTTGGTCTGTTATTTGGATCATGATGAATTCTACATAATGGAAATTCACCATTATAATTAGTTGAAATATACATTTCACACTTACAAACTTTACAATATGCTACAATTTTACCTTGTTCATTTAATTTTCTAATTCTATTCTTTTTAAGTGTTTCACCAGATAATACTGGTTTTTTTGAAGTTTTAAAATCAGCATCGTCCCAAATTTCTTCTAAAAACTGTTCATTATCAATTTTTTCCATATTAAAATTACAATAATAATAATTTATTAAAATAATTGAAGATACTTTTAAATATGAAAAAAATTGGTAAATTTAAAATAAAAGGAAAAGAAAGAAATGTATATGAAATTAAGAAAAATAAAAAGAACAAATACTATTATCACTATAAAAATAAAAAGATATTTATAAAAAAACCTACAGATTTTTCAAAAAAATATTCAAAGTATCGTTATAATAAAGGATCAAAAAGTAAATCGTTTGATGTTTACCTTGATAAAAATCCAAAAGATACAATACCAATTAAATATAAAACATTTTCTAATGTTAAATCAACTATTCGTAAATTAGAAAGATTATACAAAACTGGAAAGTATACTCATAAAAGAATATGGCAAGTTGGAATGATTATGTATGTCAGATTACGTGCAATGAAAGGAAAACAAAAACAAAAAACAGTTGCAAAAAGATATTATAAATTTTTAGGTAAAAGAACAAAACAGAAAGGTAAAAATAAAGAAGAAACGTTTAAAAAACGTAAAAAAATGAAATTTAAAATTAATTAGTTATATTAATGATAAAAAGTGAGCAACAAAATGAAAATAATGAACAAAATGAAAATAGTAACAATTTAGTAAGAGTTAGTAAATTTTCAATTTTAACAAGTATATTTTCAAGTTCTTTCAATTTACCTATAGTAATAAAAAGTATTAATGGGTTTTTAGGTATAATGTCAATAGGGCAAATAATATTTGGTATTATATCATGGTTCGTTAATGATAAAATAACAAGTATTGGATATGTTACAAGTGGAATATTTTCAGGTACAACACTAACATTATTATGTAAAATGAGACTTCTTAAAACAATGCAACAATCAGTTAATGTTCTTAAAGAAGAAAATGATGAATTAAAAGAAAATAATGAAGAATTAAAAGAAAATATCGATGACTTAGAATCAGTATCAAATAAATTAAGCGAAGATTTAAAAATGTTGAAAGAAACAATAGGTCTTTTAGATCAGAATGCTGATGATATTATAGAAAATTTACGTGAAATATATACTAGTTTAAAAAAGGAGAATGAAATACATTCTAAACTAAATAAAAATATGATTCATATAAATATATTACAAATAATTAGACATTTTGATACTAGTACAACTTTTAGTTTAAAATTAGAAGATTTAAATAAGGCAAAGAAAACATTGTTAAATTCTTTTCCCAATTTAAATTATAATTTATTACTAACAAAAATTAAAGAAAATAATAAAATAACTGCAAAAAATATTTATGAGTCAATTAAAACTCAGAAAGAATAATAAATTTTATAATTTAATGAAAATTTAATGTATTTTAATTTTTGCAATTTTTAAAATACATTAAATTTATCAGATAAATGTATTTTAAAAATTGCAAATTTGTTTGGTTGTATTATGAACATTTGTGTATGTCTTTCTCAACTATTTAAAAATGATATTAAAAAAGAAACAATATATGATAAAGTTAAAGATTATCAGTGTAAATATCCCATGATAGTTCATTTTATAAATTTTAAAAAAAAGAACACTTGTATAATTTGTTTAGAAAGTTTAAATAATAAAAAGACAGTTATAACTAGGTGTAATCATAAATTTCATTTAAAATGTATTAATAGTTGGTGCAATATAAATGACAGTTGCCCTTTATGTAGATATAAATATCCAACTGGATAATTTAATTTTTAATATGTTTTTAATAAATTCTATAGAATTTAAATTGCTTAATTAAGGTATCCAATTATTTTTTAACGGAGATCTAGGAAAATAATTAAATTATAATGTTAGTTTATCATGTTTTTTTTACTTAAAATTTATATTCTAATATATCATAAAAATTTTGTGCTATTTTATCATTTTTACATAAAAATATATTTAAATGATATTAGTTTTTATTTTCATCATAGTATACATTGTATAATTTTTAAATTTAATTTAATCTGTATAATTGTATATTTGAAAATTTAAAATCTATCATTTATTTTTTTACAAATAATAAAATTACTTAAAAAATAATTTTAAATATAGATTATATAGATACAAGATATGGAATTTGAAACTAACTCAAATTGTTCTGAAAGTTCTGATAATTCAAATATTTCTTGCTCATCGCGAGAGACTCTTGATAATAGTCTACCGCAATCGGCAATCATTTATACTGAATTTAATAGAATTGATATTGAAAAAATTATTGGAATGAAACCAGTTGATATTACAAAGTATAAAAAAGCATTTGTTCATAAAAGTGTTGTAAAAAATGCAAAAGAATCAAATAGTTTACCTGAATTTATGAAAGAGTCATATGAACGTTATGAATTTTTAGGAGATTCTGTACTAAACTTAATTGTTGCAAAATATTTATTTCATAAATTTCCAAATAGTAATGAGGGAAGTTTAACTAAAATACGTACAAAATTAGTTAATGGTAAAACATTATCTATGTTTGCAAATAAATTAGAACTAAGTAAATTTTTAATACTAAATTATAAAGTTGAAAATATTAATGGTAGAACTAATAACAGAATATTAGAAGATGTATTTGAATCTTTAATATGTTCTATTTACTTAGATCTTGGATTTAATTATGCAGAAAAATTTATTTTAAATTTAATAGAAAAACATATTAATTTTGATGAATTATTAGTTGATGATAATTATAAAGATATATTATTAAGATTCTGTCAAAATAAATTTGGAACAACTCCAAATTATAAAATTACAGAAGCATCTGGTCCTCCACATAACAGAACATTTAAAATATCTTGTTATGTACAGGAACTTGAATACAAATATGGTAAAGGAAAGAATAAAAAAGATGCTGAGCAAATTGCAGCACGAGAAACTTTAAAATATTTTAAAATGTTAAAATAAATTTTTATGAATTAATCTTTAAATATGCATTCATAATTAATTTTTCTGAATGTTTAAAATCTATACCATGATTATCATTTCTCCAAGTTACATGGTTACACATTGTATGTGCAATTTCATGAATAACTAATTTAACGATTTTTTCTTTATCATTAAATGTAAAATTTTTACCCCTCAAAGTAATAAAAACGTGTCTATATTCAGCACGTAGTGTTTTATCTTTTCCGATAGGTGGTTTATTAGAATTATATAAATTTTTAGGTTTATTAAGACCATAAAAATTTGTATCTAATTGCATTTCAGATAATAAATAATTTTTTGGATGTATATCACAAAAACAATCTATTATTTTTTGTTCATTTTTTGAATATTTATAGTAATTAATTTTTAGATATATACAAATTTGAATAATTATATTATGTATATGATTCAGTATTAAAGCAGCAGAGTAATAATCAGGAAATTTATTAATTACTTTATAATTTTTCCCCTGAATATTGACTGTAGTATAATTAACATTTTCATCAAAATCCCAAAATTCTTTCTTCATTTAATATTTGATTATAATAAACTAATTTATTTTTTTTTAATTAAAACTAATTTCAATACCAAGTGGTGATGTAAATTTCATTTCTTTTTTCTTTTTTGGTTTTAAAGTTTCCTTTTTTTTTTGTTTTCCAAATCCATTACCATTATTTGGAAATCTTTGTCTTTTAAAATATTGTGTTTGATTAGTTCCATTTCCTGAAACTGTACGTGTTAATGCCCATTGGTTCTCATCTCCAAAGGGTTTATTTGATCTTTTAGGTACAGAAGGTACCGAAGGTACCGAAGGTCTAGGAACTTTATTAATTAGTTTAATTTGTTTTTTTGAAGAATTACTATTTGAATTGTTATTTTTATTTCCATAATAATTTATACCTTGTGCATTAATTGACCATGGAGAATCTAAACCTCCTGCAAGTAATCTTTGATTATCTAAATTTCTAGATACATAATTTTTAATATTCCCTGAAATATAAGCAGTTTTTGGCGACTTTTCTATTGGTACTTGTTCTCTTAGAAAATTTTTCCCTGAAACTCTAGATACACCATTACCTCCTGCAGCATATGTTAAAAATGGAGCAGTTTGATTTACAGGTGCACTTATGAATTTATTTGAATTATTATTTTTAGTAACGTACGCGTCTTTAGTACCAAAATTATTAATATTTAATGGATTCCATATTTTACGATTTAAATAATCATCATTGAAAGTTCTAGGTGTATTCATTGCTGCCATTTGATTTCCATTTAAATACTGTTCCATATTTCTATCATCAACTAGAATTCTTGGTAGTGACCAGGGTTGTCTTTCTAATTGCCAGTTTTGTGTACCTGGAGTAGTCATACCAAAATAATTCATTTCACTTGAGTTACTTTTTTTAATAGGTAAATCACTTCTAATTGGTAATGCACATGGTGGTTGATAACCTTGTAATATATACTGATTGTCAGTAGGACCAAATGGTCTATCCATTACATGACAAGTATTTCCAAAACAATTATTTCGATGTTTTCTTATGTTAGTTAAACTACTTATATTTCCTTCATTATTATTTAAATAATCAGTATTAATATTAGATCCTGTTAGTGTACTTTTTGAGTTATCAGTGAAATTTCCTCTTTTTTTGATATTTCCAAAATTATTTTTTAACGTATCTAATATTGTAGATGAACCAGATAGAACATGAGAATTTTTATACGGTAATCCATTATTTTTTGGATTTCCTGTGAATGCAACAGGAAATTGTTTAATTCTAGGTTCATTTTCTTTAATTAGTTTAATATCATCATTTGAAACCATAATAAGACAAATATTAACATTAGGATTTTTCTTAATATATTTTAATAATTTTTTACAATGTTTACAGTTCTGAAGTAAATATGTGGTAATCATATTAACTGTTTATTAATAATACATTATTTTTTTTATTTTTTTTTATATAATTATATAATAAGCAATTAAAATGGATTTAGATTATGATGATTTATTACAAGCGTCAGATGATGATTATGATTTATTATCTGATACAGAAGAACAAGAACTACAAGAACAAGAAGAAACAGAAGAATCAATAAAAGAATATGAAAAATATGGTATTAGTATTAATAATAGTTTAGCGCAATATTTAGAAACTTTAGAAAATAAATTACAAGAAGGTAAATTAGATGATTATACATTTATGCTAGAAAATTTATTAGTAAAGTATAAACAAGCATTAATTCATAGAAGATTTAATATTGATAATAAAAATGATTCTGAAAAAATTGAACGAATTCGAGTTTTAAAAAGTGAATTAGAACAAGAATTTATAAATGAAAATATTGATGAATTTGAATTTAATAGAAAATATTATAACCTTCTAGATTTAGAATTAAATATATTATTAAAATATGAGGATTTTTCAGTGAAAAGTAAAAAAATAGCTCAACAGGTACCAAAAAGTTTTGATAAAAGTATTGACTCTCTTATTCAGTCAGAACATCAATACTTAAAAAATGTTGCAAAAGAAAGAAATATTGATTGGCCGGAAAAACCTAAAGTAAAAAAAGGTGAATCTAAAAAACTAAAACTGAAAAATTTTTTAACATATTACATTGAATTAGAAAAAGCATATAATTTAGCGAAAAAATATATCCCTGGATATAAACTTAGAACAATTGAAGAAACAAAAAAGGCAGATCTAGATGTTAAATGGACATTAGAATATCCAAACAGTTTAAAATTAAACGAATTATATGAAGAATATTTATCAGAAAAAAAGCAAAGATTAAATTATAGTGATCCAATTGATGAACTTAAATTTAAAAAAATTTTATCTATTCTTAAAAATAAATCGAGAGAAGAACTATTAAATTGTGTTGATGAAGCAAATGTAATTCATAAATTATCATATATTGAAAGATTGAAATTAAATACTATACCTGTCATGAAATTTAAAGAATATCCTGAATCATATGAAAAATTACAAGAAATACTTGGTGAAGAAGCAAAATACTACAAAATATCTGCAAATGATTTAATGAAAGATTTTAATAAAAAATTTTTTAATGTAACACCAAATGTAGAATTAAGTGATTTACCTAGTACATTTAAACCAGTATATTTTGTTAAAACTAAAAAAAGTTTTCATAAAACAGATGTACCTAGTTTTTTTAATCAAGAACAAGAATTAATTGAATCAGAATATAAAATTAAGTCATCAACAAAAGGTTATTCATTTTTAATGAAAACAAACGAAGTTCCATTAAATAATAAGAAAGAACAAATTTATAAAGAATATGTTGAAAAGGGTTCTGTTGTAAGTATTAGTTTAAAACCAGAATATTTTAAATCGTATAAAGTTTTGTCTGGTATTATAGATGAAAAATATTATGATATTATTAAACCTTTACCGGATAATTTATATGAAAGTTTAAAAGATAAAAAAATGTCACCGAATAAAACTCAATTAGTTGAAGTTTATGAATTGCATATTCCTGTTCCGGAGTTATCAAAGGATAATAAAATGATTAAGTTAACAAGAAGATATGAAAATTTCGATGATTATTTAAGAGATTTAGTTCAAATTTTGGAAGTAAATATGCTAGAACTTGAAAATCAAAAATCTTTAAGAAGTGCCGATGTTCTCTTTGTAAAAATTCAAAAAATTAAAAAATTTTTAGAAACTGGGAAAGACCCTGAATATGAAATATCCAGTCAATATTCTCTTGATACATTAATAAAAGAAAATCCTATAATTAAAAAGAAAAGAGAAACTGGAATAAATAAATTACGTGAATATATTTTTCAATTTTATCCAAATAATGAAGAAATAGTAGAAGTATTAGAAAACGATATTTATAGTTTCAATAATAAATATTACCAAGAAAATATAGATAAAATTGTATTTATATTTAACTATTTCAGTGATTCATTAGACAATTATATAAATAAAGAAATGTCATTTATAGAATTAATTGGATTAGAAATTCCATTAATAAAATCACCAGATGATTTACCTGAATATTTTACAAATCCAAATAAAACTTTTAAATATTTATATTCTTGGATGCCTAAAACTGAAATGTACGAAAAATATAAGAATGAATTAGAAAATGCTAAATATGATATACTTAAATTTAAAAAACAAAACGATATGTTATCTCAATTAGAAATACAAGAAATATATAGTCAATATTTAGAAATTAAACAGTGGGAAAAATCCAAATTAAAATTATCAACTCTTGAAATCACAAAAGGTAAAAATCCAATGAGAGTTATGTTAGAATTTCTTAAAAGAGAAAGAAATAAATTAGTATCAAGAAGAATTTACAGAGTTGCTACAATCAATGAAAGAATAAATACAAGAGGTACTTTTTACCAAATTTTTACAATGTGCAAATTAGAAAATTTTACTAATAATGATATTAAAACATTAGCAAACGATGTGGAAAATATTATATTTTCATATTCTAATAAACCTGATATTTATTACGACTATGTTGATTTAGTTAAAAATACTTATCAAGAACTTTGTAGTTTAATAACTGAACCAAAAGTAATTGTTCCTGTAACAACCGAATTTATAATTAAAGAAGGAAATTTAAGTTTTATAAATATAAAAAGATTGAATGATATTATTATTACACTAGATAGTAAAGATTTTGACGTTATTATAAAACTAGTTAGAATGATGAGAGAGTCTGAATTAAATGCCTATCAAAATTGTTTAATTGAAGAACAAAATCAAGAACCTACAAATTTTAGACAAAAACTTATTGAGATTATTAATAAAGTTATTGATGAAAATAAACAAAAGAAGAAAGAATTAATGTATTCTATTTCTATAAATACTTATATACCACCTGTTCTTACAAATATCGTTCCAAAAATTCAAAATGGACCAGAGAGATTTTATGTTCCGAATTATTATATAATTGGGGAAAATGAATATATTTATGGAGGTAATTTCCCAGATTTTATAAATTCAGAAACTGGAAATAGAAATTATACAGATGATGATATATATTCATTAGCAGTTTTATTTAAAATTAATTATGTTGATTATGATGAGTATTATAAAGATACTGGAAATGATAAATTAAGTTACATTAAAAAATTATATAACTTGTCCATGGAAAAAATGAAGAATTATTCTGATAACGATAAACAGATTGTACCAAAAGATATTGTATTAAATTATAATCCTACATTAGTTACTAAGAAGAAGTACACGTCATTTGTTAATTATATTTACAAAACAAGAATGGGTGTAAAATATCCGGGTGAAGTATATATTGTTTACAAAGATAGAATTGAAGTTAGTTATGCAGTTCCTTTTAAAACAAATGAATATAAAATACCTGTATACAGTTCAAAGTTTTTAAATCCAGATATTAAAAATTTTTATTATATCGAAGGACCCGCAGAATTTGAAGAAACATCAGAACAAAATTTTATATATTCTACCATGTATATTTTTGTTGAGTATACTGATAAATATGGAAAAACTAAATTATTCAGAGAAGGTGTTAATTATAGTATTGTTAAAAGAACACCAAAAGAAAATTTTGATGCTTGCAATAGATTTACTAATGAATTTGATTGTAATGATATTAATTCATATGGTATTGAAAAAATGAAATGTAGATTTATTAAAAATAAATGTGTATCAGTAAAAGAAGAGATTAAAAAACAAGATTTTCTATTTGATATATCCAAAGTTTTATTTACAAGAAAATTATTAAAAAGTGATTCTAAAGGAAAACAAAGAGAAGTAACAGACTATAATAAAACTAAATTATGGAATGAAGCACTTAAAAAGGCAAATGAATATATTTCTCAATTAATTTTCATTAAAAAGTTAAATGAAAGTCAAATTCAACAAGTTGCAACAGAACAAAAAACAAAATTATTAGGATATTATAACTTTTTACAACAACTTGATATTAAAAAACCAAAACTAGAAATTATTATTGAAGATACAAATTATAGTAATTTAAAACAATTAACAGATTTTTTAATTCCTGAAATAATTGAAGAACTAGTACAACCCGTAGTAATAGAACCAGGACAAGTACAAGAACAGACAATATTACAAGAGATTGCTAACTATACAGGAATAATGTTGCCACATATTATAGTTAAAAATAAAGAATTATCTATTAAACAACTAGTTATTGGAAATAAATATTTACTACCGGATAATACAATTTCGGTGTTATTAGAAAAAACACGTAATTTAATTACTTTTGATAATGGACAAAAATTTAGACCAGTAGAAGTAACAATTAGAGAACATAAAACTTCTACATTAATTCAAGAAACATATTTTAAGATTACAAAGGAAAATTTAAGTTTACTAAAAAATCCACCAACTAGTTTTTATTATACATTATATGAAAAAGAATATGCACTAGAAAAAAATAATATATCAATTAAAACAAAAAAAATAGAAACAAAAGAAGTTCCATTAGATATATTATATTTAGTTCATTTAGAATCAATTAATAAAGATGATAATTTACCTAAAGATGAAATTACTACAAATGATATTTATAATACATTAGGCAAGGTGTTATATTGTTTATATCAAAAAGATGAATTAAATTTTCTAGAGTCATTGGATATATTTCCTGCAACACAAGAGGCAAAAGTTCATTCATTAAAATATTCAGTAGATTTAATACAATTAAGTAAAAAAATTAATGGTGATATTGAATTATCAGATGTAATAAATGCTAATAATAAAGTATTACCAACTGTTAAAACAATATCTAATGATATAATATCACAATTAGAATATGGAATATTAAATAAAGATTTTAAATTACTAGAAAGATATATTAAAATAGCATATAAACATAAACCAAATGAATCAGAAACTATCAATTTACAAATATTAAAATTAGTTGATGATGCAAGTAAATTAATATTAGAAAAAGAAAAGATAAAAGAACAGATAAAAGAAGAGAAATTAATAAAAAAACAGGAAAAAGAATTACAAAAGCAAAAAGAAGAACCTGCACCATCTGTAAAAATTTCATATGTAGTTACTAAAAGAAAAAATAAAAAACAAGAAGATGATTAAAAGTGTACTCCAGGAAATACTGGAGGACTATTTACAGTTTTAACTTCTCCATTTTCATTTTTATAATTTGGAGGATATTTACATATACCATTACCAAATAAAGGTGGTAAATATTGTGGTTGGAAAGAATTTTCTTTGAATTCTTTTGGAATATCTGCCTTAATATTTACTGGTTTACCTTCTCTAAATTCTTCAATATAATTCATTCCCGAATAATCATTTGGATGTCCAAATTGGTCATAATTATTATTTGCAATAGTATTTATAAAAGAAAAATCTAGTGCTTCAGTGGGAATAACTTTTAAATTATCTTTTGATAATTTTTCGAAATCATTAACTAGTCCAGTATATTGGACTTCTAGTTTATTATTTATTTCTGTAATAAATGCTAGACAACTTGTATACGATGATCTTAATGGATTTCCAAGAACATAGGTTATCTTAAATAAATTAAATTTTTTTGGCATATTTTGAAACATTTTATTTTCATTATTAATTTCAAAATAGTATATAGTTGGACTACTTACATAAAAGTATTCAAATTTCCATGCTCCATTTTCTTGTAGATATTTTTTATCTGCTATTAATTTATTGATATTATTATTTAGAAAATTAATAATAACCTCCTGGTCTCCAGTGAAATATTTTTCAGTTAAGATTTCATCAGGAAGATTAGTTATATTTAAATTATTAACAGATAAATCATTTAATAATTTTTTTACCATTTTAAGATACATATCTGGGTTTAATAACTTTCTATTTGCATATTGAAAAGTATATACATCAGAGTTACATGTAGTATTTAATTTATTATTTGTATATGGGAATGGACATTTGTTTTGAGATTCAGTACGTGGTAAATATCTAACAATAGATGGAGTGAAGTTTTCTGTTTTTATACTTTTAAAGAAGTCAAAACAATTTGTAGTAAATATTATAATAACTACAATTAAAATTAAAATAAAACATAATGAACTAAAATTTAAACTACTCATTATTTAATATTAATACATTTTTTTAATAATCAAAAAAATTAATTTAAATATACATTTTTTGATTTAAAAGCGTTCTAAAAAAAAATTATATTATAAATAAATTATAATAAATTATGAGTAGCATTAATGCAAATACTGGAAATGATAATGATAATGATAATATAATTTTATTTTTTCATGAGCAGTCAAAAGCATGTCAAAAATTAAAAGAGTTTATTCCAAAAGATAAAAAAATTCAGATTATAGATGTCTCAAAAGTAAATAACATACCATCTTCAATTAAAAGTATCCCAACATTAGTAATTAATAATAAAGAAATTTTATCTGGTAAAAAAGTTTTTGATTACTTTAACAAATCTGATGAAATTGAATATTTAAATTTCTCTGGAAAAAGTTCATCGTTTTCATTTTCAAGTATTGACGATAAAGAAGTAGGAAATATTGAATCAAATACAATGTTTTCATCTATAGATATGCCATCTATATCAGATGGTATACCTAAGTGGGAAGAAAATGAAACTAAAGAAGGATTAGATATAGATAAATTACAAGCAGAAAGAGATTCAATGTTTAAAGGAGTACAAAGAGAATAATTAAATTAAATTTAATTGCGTTAAAAAAGTCATAAAAATAGTATAGTTATGTTTTAAACACGATGCAAGGAGCAAACATGGAAGAAATTATTAAAATGGCGCAACAGGTTGCTTCAAATATTGCTAAAAATCAGACAGAACCACTAGACCCACAAAACATGGATATGGGTAAAGTTATTTCACAAGTTACTCAATCTGTTTCAAAAATGATTACACCGGAAATGATTGAAAAAATGTCTGGTTCAAGTATTAATTCTGTTTCTGGTGATGATATGAGTATGGGTAAAGTGTCTAAAAAAACCAAATCAAAAATTCAGTTCGATAAACCAAATGAAGAAGAGGATACAAAAAAAGTAAAAAAAAATGTATCATCTAGTTCTATAGAAGAATTGGATGAATCTGATACTGAATGTCAACCATTAGCGCCAAGAACAAAAGATTTACACTTTACATTAAATGTTACATTAGAAGAATTATATTCTGGAAAAGTTAAAAAACTAGCAGTAAGAAGAAAAAGATTAATTACAGATGGTAAGAAAAAAACACAAACTGAAGAAAAAAAAAAAATTTCAGTTAATATTGAACCTGGTATGTTTGATGAACAAGTAATTACATTTAATAAACAGGCAGATGAAAAAGAAGGATATGAAACAGGTGATATTGTAATTACATTATGTTGTGCAGAACATGATGAATATGAAAGAGAAGGTAATAATTTATTAATTGAAAAAGAAATTTCATTATCAGAAGCATATGATTGTCAAATGACAATAACACATTTAGATGGTAGAGAAATTAATATCTCTTCATCTTCAATTAATGTATTTGGTGAAGAAATTGAATCATATAGAAAACTAAAAAATTTTGGTATGCCAGTATATGGGTCGGAAAATATATATGGAGATTTAATTATTAAATTTAAACCAGTTCTACCTGATAATTTAACTTCAGAACAACTACAGACATTAAAAGAATTATTTCCAAAAGTAAACAATAAAAAAGAACTACCACAAGAACAAGAATATGAATTAGAAATTGCAACTGAATCAGATTTTGAATATTCTGATTCTGAAGATGATTCCGAATATTCTGATTCAGAAGAAGACGATTCCGAGTATGACGACGATGAAGAAGGTGATGAAGAAGGTGAGGAAGAAGGTGAGGAAGATGAAGAAGAAGAGAAAGAAGAAAAAGAGGAAGAGAAAGAAGAAAAAGAGGAAGAGGAAGAAAAATCTAAATCAAAATCAAAATCAAAATCACGTGGAAAAAAATAAATGTATTTAAAGAATTATAATAAATTTTATATAAATGGATACTGAAACTAATAAAGAAAATATCATTATTAATGGTTGGGAATATTTAACTGAGATTAAACCATCTGAACTTGTATTAGAACAAAAATTACAAGATTCATATTTAATGCATTATAATCTAGCATATCATAACTTTCTAAAAAGTTTATGTATTGATAAAGAAAATTTAGAATCAATTATAGGAAAATTAAGACATACAATTGATCCTAAAACACAAAAACCTATTACGAAATATAGATGTATAATAGATACAAATGAGGAAAATGATGTTATTAATAATAATGATAATTATCCCATTAAATTTTTAAAAAGTAAATTTATTAATTTTAAATCTAAAAAACTAAAGACTGATTTAATTACATTTTATAAACCATTAGGATTTTATGTAAAAGGACCATTTGAATTAGTTATTAATAAAAAGATTAATAAATATTTTATTGAACTATGTTGGAATATTAATAATTAGTAAAGTCTAGTAACTTATAGTAACATTTTAGTCCTGATCATTTATAGTGTTTTTTTTTAGAATAGGTTTATTGTATTTTTCTAGTAGTAGTGTTCTATAAATATTCATAATTGGTATCATTTTCAAAATTAGTTCATTTTCTATTTTAGTATTAATAGAATTTAAATTTTTAACATTGTTAATTTTATCAATAACTAAGCATATTGAATTTATTAAATTTTTGTATTCTTTAATATATTCAATTAGTTTTTCTGCATCATCAATTGATAAATCTTTTAATAAATCTTCATTATCAAAAACTGTATTAATTTTATCTAAATAATTTTCATGTGATTTATTGATTGTTAATAAAAAATCTTGTTGGAAAGATACCATGTTAATAATTTAAATAACTATTTTATTTATGTTAATTTAACGATTAATATTATAAAATAGTTATTTAAATTATAATATGATTTTTATAATATTATTAATTTACTTTATTTTATTAATTATAATAGAGTTTTTCTTTATTTGTTCAACATCAAATAAAAAAGAAAGTATAACATTAGAAAACATTGAAAACATTGATAAATTTGATTTTAAAAAACATAAATTAGAAAAAGAAAAATCCGAAAATGATGTAGATATTAAAAATTTTGTAGGTAAATTTGTAATAGTGAATAATTATGGATTTTATATAAATTTAGATGATTGGAATTTACTACAACCAAAAAAATTGTATGAATTTAAAGTGCCAGTAAACATTAAGATAATTAAAATTAAAAATAATGAAGATATTGAATATTTATTAAATTAATAAAAAAAAAATTAATAAATAATAATGAGTGAATCAACATTAAATTCAGGAGAAAACATATTAAACTTTAGTTCATTTATTATTTCATATGTAAGTCTATCCGTAATTGCAGGTTTATTTACATTTAGAGTTTTAAACTCTTTATTAGATAATATTATATTACCAATTATAGATATTACTGTACTCCCAGAGACTAAGTTTCATAAACTTACAAAAATCTATAATCATCAAAAGAAAGAAATTAATAATAACGTAGAAAAAGATAAAGATAAATATGTATATATAGTTCGTCCCGGTATGTTCTTTAAAGAATTAGTAATATGGTGTTTTATGATGTTATTATTGTATTTTATTTATAGAATAACAAAAAAATAAAAATTATTAAATAAAAATAAAATATAATTAATTTATTAAATGGTAGACATCAACCAGAAAAATTTTAATAATCCACAAAATTTACAATTAAGTAATTCATTTTCTACAATTTCTACAACTTTAAATAATCCATTTGTAAGTAAACCAATTCAATATGGTGATTTTAGATCATCTGATCCAGTATTAAATAGTATGTTACCAAGTGTAATTAATTTGGGAAAAGACAATGGAAATGCAAATAATATGAAAGATGTGTTTAATGGATATAATAATTTTAACCTTGGATTAACATCTCCAGGATTTGTGGATAATGCAATGAAATGTACTGGACTAGATTTTGTAAACACAAATCCTGATTATAATAAATTGCCTTTTCAAGTATGCCAAAATAAATTTAATAGTCAATATCAAATTCCAGAAATTGCATTTAATAATTTAATGAATAATTTACCTTATACTTTTAGTGCATTATCTCCAGATGAACAAAAAAGATATTTATCATCATTGAAAAATTTTATTGATACTGAATCTACTAAAAATGGTATTAACATGAATGATATGAATAATCTAAAAGAAAACTATCAAACTATTAATAATGAAATAACCAGTCGGAATAATACCAAAGAAAATTTTGGTAGCGGACGCGAAAAAGATTGTTCTAGTTCAAGTTTAAGTCTATCAGGAATATTAAGTATAGTTTTAATTGTAATAATTATTTTAGTTTTTTTACTTTTTATTGCAAATAAAAATTAATTTAAAGAATTTTGATAACTAAATATATTAATAAAAACAAAAATGTCAGATTCTAAAAGTGATTTTTTTGATGAACTAAAACTTGGAATTGATACATTATCATCATTAATATGTGAGTATAAGAAAAAAGATAATATTGAAATAGAAATAAGACTAGGTCAAATACAATTTAATTCATTTAAATCTGGTCTTGGTTCTAAGGATTTTTTCGATAAAATTAAAAATTCTTTAGATTCAGCAAAATGCTGGGATAAAGTTATAAACAATAAACATGAAGAATTATGTCATAATGGTTTTAGAAGAACTACGGTATTTAATGGTAAAAAACTAATGAAAAATCAATGTATTAAAAAAGAAAGACTAATTAATAAAAACTTTGAATATTCTGGTACTCCATATGACTTACGAATTTCAGTTTCAAGGGAGATTCCTATAGAAGATAAAATTAAATTAGGTACAGGAGTTCTAAGGAAAAAAAATAGATTTAGTTATTACTATAAAGACTACATTATTGATTTAACAGAAGTAGAACAAATTGATAATTGTGTGTCAGAAACAAATTATGAACTTGAAATTGAATTAATAAATTTTAAAAATAACGTGACTGATAAATATAAAGCGCATAGTGCATTGCTTTTAATTAGAGATGTAGTTAATATGTGTGAAAAGATTGAAGATGGGTGCAAATTAGTATCTTCGGATAAAGATACATATGATAATGATTTATCAAATAAATTAAATGATATGGAAATAAATGAATAAAAAACTTAAATAAAAGTTACGAAAATTAACTTACTTAAAAATTTTAGACATTTTTAATTTAATAATGTTACATTTAGAATTAAAAATTTTTGCTGATAACAAAGAACAATGGGTTAATCACCCAACATATAGTAAAGCAAAACAAAATGAAGATACTGGATTAGACGTTCCAATGCCGTATTCAATAACTGTTCCTGCTAAAAGTAAATCATTTACTGTAGATTTGGGATTTAAAGCAGAACAGAACTTTGGATATATGTTAGTTCCAAGAAGTTCTATTAGTAAAACACCTCTTCGTCTAGCAAATTCAATTGGAATTATTGATAAAAGTTATCGTGGTAAAGTGATGGTAAAAGTTGATAATAATTCTGGTTCGGATTTTATTATGAATGAAGGAAGTTGTTATTTTCAAATTGTTGCATTTAGTGGTATTCTACCAACATATTTTTTAGTTGATTATATAAATGTAACAAAAAGAGGAGATGGAGGATTTGGAAGTACTACTAGATAAATTTATTTAGTAATAATTTTAAAATTACTTAATAAATGATCAACGTGGTGATACAGCAGCAATTGCAATGAGTTCATTAAGAGCAACTAATACTTTTAAAACTATAAAAAAAATGGTAAAAAAGTCTAAATATTTTGATGAAGATAAAACTAGATTTATATAAAACTGATAAAATTTTTTATAATAATTTTGTTTCTTGTCCAAAAAGTATTAAACATGAATTAATATTTTTATGGGAAGAAATTGGTGATTTATATGAAAAATTACAGATTAAAAAAGAACCAGAATTATAAATTTAGATTTTGATAAAGAATATATATTACTCATCCACAAAAAGAATGTAAATTTTTATTTTTTAATAATTTTAAATTTTTATTTAATATTATACAAACATGAATATTGATTATGTTTATATAGTATTACCACTAATTTTAGGTATTGTTACTTCGTTTTTTTGTAGACCAAGTAACGTAAGTAACGTAAGTAACGTAAGTAACAAAGTAAAAATTCCAAGTGAAATTTTTATAATTATTTGGCCGATTCTATACTTATTAATTGGTTACTGTTGGTATTTATCACGAAAAAATAAAACGTGTAATATAATGTTTTGGATATTAAATATTTTATTATGTTCATGGTTAATTATATTTTCATGCTTGAATAATAAAAATATTGCATATTTAATATTAATATTATGTTTATTAAGTTCAATTTTAATATATACATGTTTATCTTCTGAACTACAAAAATATTTAATGTGCCCATTAATAATATGGTTAATAATCGCGCTAATAATAAGTTATTAACAAATTTTTAAAACAATTAAGACAATTACATATTGATAGTAAAAAGTACCATGGAACAAGTGCTGTTTAATATTGATCTTTTTACACATATTACAATGTTTATGCCAAATATTTATTGCTTATATTTTAATAGTATATGTAAAAATATCAATGTAATTTTTAGTTGTAGAAAGTGTCATTTATGTGATAATAATTTTTTTTTACCAATTGAAGTAGAAAATAAACTTTATTGTTATGATTGTTATGATATTCAATGTTTGAAAATTAGATATACTAAATTTGACATTAATAAGTCGGATTTAGAAACATGGAAATATTTAGATCGATGTAGGAAAAAACCATATTTAAATTGTAAACATTGTAAACTAAAATGTAGTGCATTAGATTTTGCTCACTATCATTTGTTATATAGATGCGATGATTATGTACATAATATTGAAAAACTTATAGGAAAAATTTATTTAAATTAAAAAAATAATATATAAATATTAAAGTACTTTATAAATGTCTAAAAGATATAAAACTTTATTTGGAACTGTAGTGTTTCCATATGATTCAGACCCAAGATGGGTACATAATCAATATCCAATCACACAGTCTTTCGCACAACAAGCACTACCTATGGGAACAATAATTCATCCATCTGGGTATGCATATATGAACGACATGAATTTATTTAAACAAATTAGAGATGAGAGAGATGCATTATTTGAACAACAACGTAGAATTTTGCATGAAAAACAAGTTGAAGAAGAAAGGTTAAGAAAAATTGAAGAGAAAAAAGCACGTGAAGAACATAAACAATTATTAAAACAACAAAAACAAATTCAGGAACAATTACAAAAACTTCAATATAATTATGATAGAGAAGTAAGAAGAATTACTAGAGAAGTAGATTCAATATATAATCCTCAAATTAGTCAACTAAAAAAACAATTAAATAAAGTTAATAAAGTTCTACCTTAATTTTTTTTATTTACGTATTACCAAAGTGCTTTAAATCTAATTGAATAAAGTTCGTCATATCTACTAAAACATTTTGTAGCATTAAGATTCTTTTTTAAAGAATTTATCATTTGAAATTTAATTAAGTCAAATGCACTATAAATCATTAAATAAATTTAAAGTTTTTTTTAATGTAATTTATAAAATACATACAATATTATGTTCTATAAACATCCTATAGTTAAAAAAGCGATAATTTCATTAAATACTTACATACCAAATAATTGTATCGGTATACATGGCAAAATATATAACATTGATAATTTTGACCATCCTGGTGATAATACATTTATTGAAATTAATAAAGGATGCGATGTGACAACACTATTTGAGACACACCATATTAATTATAAATTAGCAAATGATACACTTGATAAACTAACAATAGTAGGAACTTACAATTCTAAGATTAATTATAATTTTAATAGTTATTATATTCTAAGAGAAAAGATATTTAGTAAATTTAAAAATAAAAAAAGTAGAGTAATGAATAATATTTCAAAGTATGCTTTATTCGGATATATTACGTTAGGAACATACTTACATTATAAATTATTACAATACAATTTTTCAAATATTGAAACAAGTTTTACAAATTTTATTGCTTTGTGTTTACTAAGTTCATTGGTTAATGGTATATTAGGTGGATTTGGACATAATGGAATACATAAATTGTTATATTCTTCATTATTATTAGACTGGAATGGATTATCATCATTAGAATGGTTATTGGAACATGTACATTCACACCATATGTATACAAATACAATTTATGACCATGATTCTATATCAATGAAACCATTTTTAAATTGGATTCCATCTAATACAAATTCAATATTCTCAGTTAACGGAAAACATTTTATTTTTTTAATTGCAGAATTAGTTGTCCCAATTCAAGGAAACTTTATTCATAAATTTAGGTGGTCAATCTTGTTCAATAATAAATATCAACTTTGGTTAAGATTAGCACCATTTGTATTTATTTTAAGAATTTTTAGTCATATATTACATCAGGGAATTTTATTTGGATTAATTAATATAATAATTTGTTTAATTTTTTCTGGGTACTATTTTTCATATTTAGCACATTTAAATCATGTAAATTTTGACAATAAAAATCATGATAGTTTAGATAATTTAGACTTTATTAATCATCAAATAAACAATACAAATGATATAAAAATTAATAAAAATTTATCAAGTGTATTTTTAAATTTAAATAAACAAAAAATGCATCATTTATTTCCAACTATAGATCATAGTCAATTAAATAAATTATACAAAATTTGTAATAAGGATATTAATTGTGAAAATAAAAATATAAAATTACTTAATAATGAACTAAATCATATGTTAAAATTATTTTCCAATAAAAAATTTATAACTTAAATAAATAATTCTACTAATTATTATATAATATTTACTATGGATATTATTACACAGCTTGATTTTTATAATTATGTTAATGATGAAGATTACATAAATTTATTAAGAACAAATAAAGAATACAATAAGTTATTATTAGATGATAACACATATAAATTAATATTATATATCAAATTTTCAATGAATTTTGTGGATAAAGCGAAACAAATCATATTTTCATGGAAAGATTGTTATTTAAGAATTAAAAAATTTGAACATTTAACTGTAAAATATTCATTTAATTTATGGTGCGAGGAAGACTATTTTGTATACTGGAAATTTAAAAATATACCAATTACGACAAGTGAAGTATATAAAAATTATTATAGAAACTATTAAAATAAATTTAAATAAAATATTTAAAATTAATTATATAATTATTTTTAATAATGAAAAGAGCAATTGTTCAATTTCCAAGTAACTACTCATATTCATCTTTAAATAATTTACAAGGATATATTTTATTTACTCAAAATAACAATTGTAATGTCGTAGTTGAAGTTAAATTATCTGGTTTACCACAAGGAATACACGGGTTTCACATCCATGAAAAAAATATTAAACAAGAATACATCAATGATCTTAAAAAAGGTAAAACAATTAAAGATTTATGTAATACACTAGGTGGTCATTTTAATCCATTTGGAACAGAACATGGATCATATAAATACGCAACCGAAAGACACGCAGGAGATTTAATAAATAACTTAGAAATTGATAATAGTGGTACTATTAATATGGTTTTTATGGATCCATTAATAAGTTTGAATGAAGAAGATATTAATTTTATTATAAATCGTAGTATTGTAATACATGAAAACCCTGATGATCAAGGTTTACCAGGTTTAAAAGCATTAATGGAAAATAGAAAATTAAATAAAGTAGAAGAAGAATCATTAAAAACTGGAAATGCTGGTAAAAGAATTGCATGTGGAAACATAATTTTAATTAAATAAGTAAAAATATTTTTTTATAATTACTAAATTTGGATCATTAATATTAATTCTGTAATATAACTTTTCTACACAACGACATAAACATTTAACATTATAAAAATATGGTATTTTTTTAATATTCATTATTAAATAATATTTAATCGATAATTTTACTAAAGATATTAAATCAATATAAAATTCAGTAAAGATATCAGAATCAATATAAAATTCAGTAAAGCTATCCGTGTTAAAAACATCAATATAATTGTTATAAAATTCGGTGTATCTTCTATATATTATTTTTGATACACTTGAATTATAATATCTTAAATAAATACCAGAATTAATATGCCAGAGGATTTTCCTTTGTAAATCCCGTGGCAGATTATAGTAAATCTTCAACTTTTTTCGAATATAGTAACCTTTATACATTTTTTGAATAATTATCGCGGATTCTGTATATAATAATTTAGAATGTATCATACATAAATTATTATGTAATTTCTTGTTTTTACAGCATCTATATCTTCTTGTTGTAGAGTCCCAAATATTGTTATATTTGCAGCGATAATTTGTGGGCATTTTTTTGCTATTGCGACAAATACAAATAGTATATTCTTACAGTACTCTAACAAAATTAAATTATTTTAAAATTTGTAAAATCAGTAAAAAAAATTAATTTAAAAAATCATTTTTTAGAAGATCTTTTTTTCTTTTTTTTGCATTCTTCAATTAATGTTGAATGAGAACCGACTGTAGGGTATTTTTTACAATTTCTTTGTACACATCTAGCAATTTTACATGGGTCAGTAGAATATCTTGCATATGATAAAGCAGCACTACATTTTTTCTTTGTATTTACTGGAAATTTTTGTTCTTTTGGTAGGCAGTAAACTACTTTACTTTTTTTTTGACTTTTAGGTACCTTTACTTTTCTGCGAGGACTTGGTATCTTTACTTTTTTTTTACCGAAATTTACTTCTTTAAACATAGTTCTGGGATAATTTCCTAATCCTTGAGCAAAGTAAGGACCTATTGGTCCATTCGCGTTTATATATCCACCTGATTCAGGATTATAATTTGAGTCTATAAACATAGTTGGATACCATATTTTACCAAATGAATTTTTTGGGTCTGGTATTCTAGGATTTATAATATTTTTTACTGAAATTAATGGAATGGTTTGTTGATTTAAACGAGCATTTGGAAAATTTAAATTTCTATTTTGAATTGCTCCATATGGAGGTAACCAATAGTCACCATATGTTAATGCAGATTTATCATAATTAAATACTGTATTGCCTCTTACTTTTCCCATTTTATTTAGTTTATATCTTGACATTGCTTATTATATATAAATATAATTTATTTATTTTTATTTTTGCGTTGATAAATATTAAAAAAATACAAAACTATTAAATTATATAGAAATGAAAGGTGTTAAAACAATGTCTCTTGCTAATGCGACATCTAAAAGATTTCAATCTGATGACATCATTACACAACGTGTTCATTTACCTGATGGTCTAGAACTAGTTGGAACTCTTAAACAGATGTTAAAAGAAAACAAAAAACTATCAAGCGATGTAGTTGACCTACAGGCAAAACTAAAAGAACTTGAAGATAAAGTAAATTCATTTGAAACCGAATAAATAAAAATATTTATTAAGACATTGACTGGAAAAACTATTATTTTTTAGAACAAACTCATTCTATTGAAAATAAAATAAAAAATTCAAGATAAAGAAGGTATTCCACCTGAACAACAAAGATTAATTTTTACTGGAAAACATTTAGAAGATTGACGCGTTCTTTCTTATTATAATATTAAAAAAAAAAGTACTCTTCATTTAGTTTTAAGATTAAGAGGTTAAAAATAACTAAATTAAAATACTTAAAGAAATGATTTAGATTAAATCATCAAGTAATCTAATGTTCCATTAGCTCAGTTGGTTAGAGCGTCGGTCTTATGAGCCGAAAGTCATGGGTTCGAACCCCATATGGAACATTAGATTACTTAATAATAATAATAATTATTTATTAATGTATAATAACAGTTAAACTAAATCATCAAGTGATGTAACGTTCCATTAGCTCAGTTGGTTAGAGCGTCGGTCTTATGAGCCGAAAGTCATGGGTTCGAACCCCATATGGAACATTAGATTACTTAATAATAATAATTATTTATTTAATGTATAATAACAGTTAAACTAAAAAATTAGTTTTAACAAAATAATAAGTACATCCTAATATAGTAAAAGTGATTAATGTTTTATTGTCTTTTACTAATTTTTTTAAATTTGAAATTTTATTATCGATATAATCATCTAATTTTATATTCTCATTACTTTTTTTAACACCAAATAAACCCATAAACTAATATGTATATAAAAATATTTTTAAATTTAATTTAATTATTGAAATTTAATGTCAAATACTGTCTTATCTGGAACTCTAACTGTACAAACACCAATACCTTGTTCTCTATCAAAAACATTAGAATCATGATTGCATTCTGCTGTTATAGCACAATGAGAATCAGTTTTACACGGTGTTTTAGGTCCAACATAAGAATAATTTGGAATTGAATACAGTTGGTTTTCCCAAACTAATGGACTATTTTTTAGTTCTGCATTAATTTTTTCTCTTAATGATAATTCTATTTTACTTGGTTTTTCTAACTGATTTGGAATTCTAACATTTTTTGTATTATATTTAATATTTAATGAATTTATAGGTTTAAAATGATCGATAGAAAAAAGTGAAGAAATAATTAAAATTGTTAAAATAATTAATAATATTGTTATACATTCCATTATGTAATTATTAATATAATTACATAATTTTTTTTATTTATTTATATTTTTATGAATATAAATGAAAAATTTAGAAAACTAATTACCATCTCATATATTGTTAATTTATTATATGCTTTATTTTTTTTATATATTTGGTACCATTCATAGAATGATTTATATTCAATCAATTTTAAGTTATTTTTCAAAGCAAGATTTTTCAACTTTTCTTTAAATAAGTAGAATTCTGATGATACACCTTGTAGTTCAAAATAGTTTTGTCTTGTTAGAACTTTACTTTTCTCTGTTTGAATATAAAATAGATAATTATTAAAATCCTTTTTAAGAAGTGTTAATAGTGGTATATTAACATTTCCATTATTAAGAATTTTATTAATTAAATCTCCGTCAGTAGCAGTACCAATAAATAATCCACCTTTTCTTAATTTTACTGATATTACACTTAAAACATTATTAAGAATGTTGTCATTTTTACAAAAGTAATGTAATGCAAATTGACAAGAAACAACATCATATTTTTTATTTGAATCAAATGAATTTAATTTTTCTAAAATGTTATTATCCAAAATACTTAAATTTTTAAACATAATGTATGGCATTTTTCCTCTAAAATTTTGTTTTATATTTTGAAATCTTGCAATTGCTCCATCAAAGGTATTTCCTTTTTTAATAGAACTGAATATTGATTCTTGATGTGAATCAAATGCTAAAATATATTGTAAATTATTTTTATTATTTATCCATTTTTGTAAATCACCTCCTCTACCACAAGCAATATCTAGTAAATTTTTGGCATTTGTTCTTTTACATACATCAATTATAAGATTTAATTTAATAAAATTATGAAATTTTCGTAAATTTTCTATTTGTAGAGTATTATTATGAATAATAAAATTCTTAATTTTACCGAGTGCAATTATACAATTTATAAATTTGTCTATTTCAATCATTTTTAAGTGAATTAATATATATAATTTATTTTTCTTTTAGTAATTTTAAAATTGTAATTTACAAATTTTTATTAACTTAAGAAATTAGTATTATTATAAATATTATACATATTATGCTTAAGTGTAATTGTAATGAACTATGTTTTTATTATAAAGAAACTTCTATTGTTGAAATAGATGGAAAAAAATATGTTCAAACACACAATTTTAACAAATGTAATAGATTATTAAATGAAAATTCAAAGAAAAAACAATGTGATTTTAATAGTAAAATTTTTATAAATGAAAAATTAGTAGAAGAAAAAAACAAAAATCCGATTATTATAGAAGAGAAAAACAATGAGAAAATATTAACGTACGGAGATGTGCGGAATAAAATTAATGATATGTTTGAATTTTACTATATTAAAATTTCTAATTATTTTGGAAATCTAAATTACAATTTAAAATTAATAGGTTATGATGCACATGACCCAACAATAGAGACACTATCAGAATTAAAAATAAGACTTTCACGAAAACCTAATAATGTAACAAAAATTTATATGAATAAAGAATCATATTTTTCACATTCAATCGGAGAATTTGATTATGATTATGATAATGAAGAACAAATATTTAAAAGTATTAAAAGAGGTGATTATCCATTAAAGTGGACAAAAAATAAAATTGTACAAGACTTACTTAAAATAAAAGTATACAAACATAAAAAATTAAGTAAATCTAAAAAACATGATAAATATATTAAATCAACTAAATGTTATAAAGTTACTTCAATTGAAAAATTAATGAAAGACGAAGAGGATCACCAAAAAGAGAAAGATGTAAAAGAGAAAGATGTAAAAGAGAAAGATGTAAAAGATGAAGATGTAAAAGATGAAGATGAAGAAGATGATGATGAAGAAGAGGATAAGAATATTGAAAATCTAAAGGATAATGAATTTGACGTAGAAGAATTATCAGATGATGATGAGTATGGTGACAATGATTATGAAGACTTTAGTGATTAAAATACAAGTTAATAAATTATTAAAAAAAGAATTTATTAATAATAAATGTTAAATTCATTAATCGATACATTTGTTAATTTAGATGAAAATAATAAAAATAAAGTTATGAATATTATCTCAAAAATAATAAATCCAATAAAATTATATTTAATTGTTGTAATTTTTATGTTATTAATTATGTGTATATCAAATTATTATATGTGTAGAAAATTTATTAGTTTAAATTTATCAAATAATTTATCATATAATTAATTAAATTACTTAAAAATAATTTTAATAAAAAATTAAATGGCAGATTCAACAATTGATCATTTTAAGTGTGAAGTCAGACGATTTGATACTATTGATACTGAAATTAGAAATATTAATGGAAAAATGAAACCATTGCAGTCTAGATTAAAAGAATTAAAAAATACTAAAAAAACACTAGAAGAAACAATTTGTTCTTTTATGGAAACAAATGAAATTGCAGAGTGTAAATTGACTGAGGGAGCACTATTATTTAAAGAATCTAAAAACATACTTCCATTATCAAAAGAATCAATTAGACAAAATATAATGAAATTTTTTCAGGATTATTATAATGATGAATTTAAAAAGTCAAGTGCTGAAGAAAAAGCAGAATCACTTTTTAAATTTGTATATGAAAACAGAGAATACAAAGAAAATAAAACACTAAAAAGAGTTTAATTTATTCATCTGATAAATTAAAATCATCGGAAGAATACTCATTAATACTTTTTTGAGAAACATTAATAAATTTTAAAAATTTATTTTCAGTTAGAGATTTAATATTATTATCATTATCAACAATAAATAATAAAAAATCTCCTAATAATTCTTTTTTATAAAACGGTAATGATGTTATATTTTTTTTATCATTTGCATTTTTATTAAAAAGAATAATAAAGTTATTAGAATTATGAATAATATTTTCTATATATGTATAATCTTTATAATTATCACATTTAAATAGTTTATCTATTGTTTTTATTTCAGTTAGTTCGCCTTTAGTAGAAAAATTAAGATAAGTTTTCATTATATCTATTATTAATTATTTCTTTAAATATATAAATAGTCACTAATTAACGTTAATAATAAAATATAATTTGTGTAATAATTTTATAATATTTTTTTTATACTGATTTTATACTGATTTTATACTGATTTTATTTCATTTGAACATTTTGGCATTAAAAATTTTACAATAAAAATATATACTTAAAAAAATAAAATATAATTAATTAAATATGGATTTTGAAAAGAATAGAGAATGGGCAAATCATATTAATGAACAATTAGAACATTCCGACCCATCTTCTATTGTAGAGTATTTTGAAAATCTAGAAGAAAAATGGAAAATTACAAATGATATTACAAGTAGTTTTACAAAAATTGCAAATAATTTTAACATACATAGTCTTAGTGATATTGATATTAATTTTATCGAGACAGAAAAAAATAAAATTATCTGGGAGATTTTAGGAGTTCATAATAAATTTAAAAAACTTGTTCGTTTTTATGATGATGATAATGAAGATAATGAAGATGATAATAACAACTATAGACTTCGCTGGGAAAAACTACTTGAAAAAATATATTATTCAGAACGTCTATTGCGTACACACTATTTATTAATTCAAACAAATAAACAGCATTATTCTTATTCATTAAATGAAGATACATCTTCACTATTTAAGTTTGTTCCAATTAGTTATGAAAAAAATACATCTTTCCAAAATCTACTATTGTTTTTACTTGAAGAACTATCGGAAGCAGAATATGCAAAATATAATGAAACATTATATAAAAAAATTAAAACAAAAATTAAGGGAACAACTTATGATACATATGCATGGGAACCCCATATGAAAATTAAACAATTTATTCACGATAAATGCAGAAGAAGTTTAGGTAAGTTTGATCAGTGGAAAAATTTAACAGCAGGAAGTAATAATTTAAGACAAGCAATTGAATATTTAGTAGATTGCCCAGATGATGAATTACTAAAACTTGTAAAGGACCGTCATATCTTTTCATATAAAAATGGAGTATTTCTTACAAAGATTAACAAAGGAACAGAAGATAAACCAATATGGGGTACATTATTTGTACCATATGGAACAAAAAGTGAATATTTATCACCTAAAATAGTTGCAAGCAAATATTTTAAACATGAATTTAATGACTTTCCAGAAATTAAGGAAGATTCATGGTTTGATATTATGAAGCAATGTCCTAATTTCAGAAAAATTTTAGATTTTCAGGAATTTCCAGAAGAAGTACAGTTATGGATTTGTATTTTTCTGGGAAAATGTGGTTATGACATCGGAGAAATGGAAAATTGGCAAATCCTAATGTACTTACTTGGTGCAGGTAATGCAGGTAAAAGTACAATCTTAACAAAAATTCTTCAAAAATGGTATGAAGAAGATGATGTTGGGATTATTCCAAATAACATTGAAAAACAATATGGTTTAAAACCTCATATTAACAAATTCTTAGTTCTTGCTCCAGAGATGCAAGGTGATTGTAAACTAGAACAAACAGATTGGCAGTTAATGTGTGAAGGTGGTAAAAATTCATTTGCACAAAAGTATAAAGATGCAGAATCTGAATATTGGAAAGTTCCAATGGCAATGGCAGGTAATTCATTAATTAAATATAAAAACATGGGAGGTCAAGTATCACGAAGAACAGCAGTAGTAAACTTCTCAAAAAAAGTTATAGATGTTGATCAAAACTTAGATAAAAAGTTAGAAAAAGAAATTCCACTTATTATGAAAATGTGTATCACAGGTTATCTATGGGCAGTAAACAGATATGGTGATAAAGGTATATGGAAAATTCTACCAGAGTATTTCCATGAAAATAGAAATGAAATGGACCAGACTACAAATATACTAGAGCACTTCTTAAAATCCGAAAAAATTATATTTGATAAAGAGTTATATATTCCAGAAAAAGTGTTTAAACAGGCATTCAATGAGCACTGCCGAGAAAATAATTTGGGAAAAGAACAGTGGTCATTCGACTTTTACTCTACAACATTTACTAATAATAGTATCATTATCAAGAAAAATACAAAAAGAAAATATCCTGCAAAATTGGGTGATTATATTACTGGAACATATTTTATGGGTTTTGATATAAGGAATACAGAATCAAATGGTGACGATCCAGAATAAATAGTACGTTAAATAATTTTCAATTAAAATATAATAAATTTATAAAATGGGCAAAGAAAAAGTCACGGAAGAAGTTGCAAAAACATTAGGTATAAAAAGCAATGTTTTATTACAATATGCTCCATTAATCATCGGATTAGTATGTTTAGTTGTGTGCTATTTATTATTTAAGAAAATTCAAACATTAAATTCGCATAGTGATACGGTATCAAAAATAGAAAAACAATATGCAAATTTTGTAAGAGAACAATCTGAAGTAAACTCAATTAATGGTAAAAAATTCAATGCTATGATATCTCAAATTAATCAGTTAAGTTATGTTATTCAAAATTCAAGTAGTAGAGAGTCTAATACAGTAGTATCTCAAATGTCTCCAGAAAGAGATAATGGTCAAGAATTACCTACACAGCATACACAACCACCACAAAGAGAAATGATGCCTACATCAGTTATTCAAACAAATTTCCCAATGAAAGGTGAATCGAGTAGTTTACCTATACCTGTAAGTACAACTAATAAAAAAGAAATAGAAAAATTACCTACAATTGAACAGCAAAAACAACCTAAACAAGGTGGTAAAAATAATAATAATAAAAAAGTAATTGATTTACAAACATTGAAAGAAGAAGTTTTAATTGAAGAAGCATCAAGTGATGAAGATTAATTAACTAATTAAAGAGTTATTTAAAATTTTATAAATTTCTTAAATTAATATATTTTTTTAATAATTTGTAAAAAAAACAAAATAAAAAAATATATTATTTATAAATAGTTATGAGTACAGAAACTGAATTTTTACCATTTAAAGAATATAAATCTACTCTATCAAGATATTCAGACAATAATCAATTACAAGCACATCAATATAAATCCATTTTAGAATCAGAATTAGGACAGGCATTTTTTCAGCGGGAGTTTGATACTATAGATAAAGCAGCATTAGGACCAATGAATGCTAATTTACCTAGATATAATGATACTTTTAATATTAAAGTCAAAGATGAAAATGTAAATGTTTTCAAGGAATTTTGGCAGTACAAACAACCAGGTGCTACAATTTTTACAGATTGGAATTCTGCAGGTGTTGCTGCTATAAAAGAAGATATGTCAGTTAGAGATTTACCTTTATACGGTAATATCCAAAATCCAACATTAGTTTTATCAAATACAAATAATGTTAGAAATAACTTTCAAAATTATGGCAAAGAATATTTAACTACTACAAATATGCTAAATGCACAAGCATTCTCAAATGGTATATCATATGAATCAGGTGGTTCAAGTCCATACAGAACTGGAAATAGATATGAGATGGAACAAATTGAACATGGTAATTTTAAAAACCGTGAAGATGGTGATATTTATTCTAGACAAATTAAAGAATTAAGAGTTGACTTACCAATTAATTATGCAAATAATGATATTACTTCTTGGAATTATATTAATCCAATTTGTATCATACCGAATGATAGTAAAAATCCAGATGGAAAAACTAATAAAATTAAAGTATTTCATGAGAAACTTAAATTCGGTGTATTTGATTTAGATTCTATGAGATTAGTTGGAACATCATGTTTAACTGAAAACTTTAATATGATTCCACAAGGATTTACGAAATCCGTGGATGTTTTTAATGATAAATCAAATTATCCACCTTTATCAAATCCTGACTATTTTACTCCTGGTGAAAACTTTTTCAAAAAAGAAGGTGCAGGGTCAAATTTATATTGTTCTGCAAATACAAATTTTGTTACTATGCCTAGAAATAATGTTCAAAGACTAAAAGGTCTAGATACTTCATTCCAAGTCTTTTCAGGTACTAATTCATTAACATTAGGTGCAATTATGTCACCTAAATTAAAAGATTTTATACAGAATGATTTATTTAAATTTAATGAAGCATTGGTTGTAATGCAAATTTACAGTCAGGAAAGTAGGAAAATGTATTGGAAAGAATTTGCAAGAGAAAATCCAGGTACACCATTAAGTAAATTTCCAAAATCAAATATGATGTCAAAAATTGAAAAATATTACCCCCATATATTTATGAAACATGCAAATAATGAAATGAATATAAATTTTAATTATTTCATGGGATTAGAAGAGGGTAGTAAATATAGTTGGGTTTTTAATATGCAACGTAATTTTGCTGCAATAAATCAAGGTATCCCAGAAATAGAAGCATTTATTGACCATTTAAGTATTTTCAAATTTGGAGGGAACAATGTTAATTACCCAGAAGAAAAAGGGAGAATAAGACTAAGAAAATTAAGTAATAAAGATATTCCAATTGAAACACCTGGTTGTTTCACATTATTACCAACTATGTTATCAGAAGACTTATTTACAGTAAGAAAAGAAATACCACAAGAATTTACTGGTTCAGTAAATCATATAAATCAACAAATATTAAATGAAGCAAAAGAAAAAGCAAAAGCAAATAATCAATCATTCATTGAATACACACCAATTCAATCAGGTGTAAGAAATGGAAATGATTGTATAACCCCAGGTGCTAACTTTGCAACAAATGCTACAAACTGTGCATTCAGAGATAAAGCAAACATGTGGCAGCAAAAATTATATCCTGGAGATACAAATCCTAATTTTGTACCAAATATGTTCAATGATCCAAACAATTATAACAATGATATATTTAATCTAAGTAATCCATACGCTTCTGTAAATCCATATGACGCTCCACGAAATTTTTAAATATAATAAAATTATTAGTTGTATATGATGTATTCCAATTAATTCCTTTTAAAATAATCAATTCATACTTTGTAAATTCATCATAATTTATATTTAATAAATTACATACATCTCTTATACTAAAAATTTCGTCGTATAATTGTTTTAAACTTATAATTAGGCAAGTAAAAAAATGAATATTTATATTTTCAAAAAAATCATTCATTAATAATTTATCACTCTTATTAATATTATTAAAATTATATAAATAGTATAATGAAATAATAAAACTTTCTTTAGGAATGTCAAATTTACTATAAATATTATTAATAAATTTTTTTAAAGGACTCCCAAATAAAGTTTTATTATTTTTTAATTTATTATTATCAATGAATAATAGTTTACTTAATTCATTTTCATTTATCATTAAAATATTTATTAGTATTAGATAAATAAATTTTTTTTATTTAAATTTATGATATTTATTATATATTTATATACATCTAAATAATCTGTTATATCATTACCACCAGTAATTATTATACTACCTAATCTAAATATCAATATAGATATTCTTTTATCAAATTTTTTTTTCAATGAGTACTTATAAATATGTTCAATATATCGTTCCATGTATTTATTGCAAATAAACTTTGTATTTATTGCATGATACTTAATAGGTTGGTATACTATACTTAAAAAATTACCATTTGTTTGAACTGAATAGTTTGATAACAACTCACAAAAATTTGTCAAGTTTAGTTTATCAGATATTTTAAAATCACTATTTATCATTGCAATTTTTACGTGTGATACTTTTGCTTCTTTTTTATTTTCATAGTAATCACTGCACTTATTGTTTACTTTTCTAATTATATAAGCACATGATTTAATATTTGCTAATCCTGCTATTTGAACTTTTCCATTAGGAAATATTTTAACAGATACCACTGTTTTATACTGATACTTTGTATGCCAATTAAATATTAAACTATTATAAAATTTACCATTATTTTTTGAAACATATTTTTCTGATAGTCCTTTAGTATCAATATTTGAATTAAGATTAAAACATAGAGTAATTGTAGATATTCTTAATGATTTCAATAAAATTTCTGATGAAACATTTTTAATTTCCTCTAAAGTTTCATCAAAACTTTTCCATGATTCAGCACATATACAATCTAAATATTTACATTTTGGATCACATATTTTACAATATGAAATATCATTAGATTTACTACAAGTTTCACTACTTATATCGCTAAGAATATCATTTATTTTTTCAGTAGATTTTGCATCTTTATCAACTGCGAAATCATTTAGTTTTAAGTTCATAGTAAAACTATAAAGATACTTAAAGATAATTGTTCTTTTGTCTTTAAGTAGTATAAAAATTGTTAATTTTTAAATTATTAATGTCTATAACGTCTTACTTTTCCATATAAATTTTCCATCTTTTCTAGTTTTGATTCAGAAAATAGTTTGAACATTTTAACATTTTTATTGGATAAACCAAGTAATGCATGACTACCATTTTTAAATTTGACTACTTCAATATACTCTCTGGGCACCATTTCTCTTTTACCAGTTCCTACATTGTAAAATTGTCTTTCTTTTAGTTTTGCCATTATTAATTTATAATAAATTTTTTAAAATTGATTTTTTTAAATAAATATGTTTGGTACATTAATATATTTATTATTTACCATATTATTACTTCTAAATTATACAACAAGTTTTAAAGATTTATCTAAAAAAAATCCCATCTTCTCGAAGATTATCAAAATGTAAGGTATTTAAACAAGATTACATAATATTTTTTTATGGAAACAAATTAGAAATAGTTACAATTTCAAATTATATATTTAATAATGAACTTTCTTTTGTGATTCTTGATTGTTATTCAAATGTTATGTCATGGGATTCAAAAGTAGGAATACATAATATAATGTAAATTTAGATAAAAAAAGTAAAGATAAAAAAAGTAAAGATAAAAAAATAAAGATAAAAAAAGTTAAATTAAAAATTAAAAATAACATATAATTTAGTATTTATCAGAATTATATGTTATTTTAAAAATCATCCTAAAGGGTGTAAATCTTTTATTCAACAAAAAACAAACTGAATGAAAGGTTATATTATTAAAACATATTAATTTAAAATATTATATACCCAAGAAATGAATTTTAAAGTTTTTTTTATAATAAAATTGTATTAATATTATTTAATCATAAAACATTTTATTATTTATTCATTCAATCATTTTTATAATATCAGTATGAATATTTTTATTTTTAGATAAAAAATTAAAAAAAAGTTTTAGAGGAAAAAAATTTTTATTAAATGTTATTCCATCTAATTTATAATATGAATACATATATAGTAATAATATATGAACTTTATATGGACTCGGAGTAGTGCTAAAATATAATTTATATAAAATTTTATAATCATATGTATTCATTTTAAAATCTTCTAATCCTGATGTATCATCATACTTTTTAATTTCAGATTTAATATATTTTTCGAAAGATTTAATAAAATTTTTAAGTGTTTCCTCTGTAATATTTTCCGAATTACTAATATTTGAAATAATAAAATCTATTTTCATATTTATAAATTATATAATTATTTAAAACTATTAAATATACTTAAAAATTCTTTTTAAATATAAAAATAAAATTAATGAAAAAGAATATGAGTATCGAAAATAAAAAAAGAAAAATGAGGAAAATTAATGATGATGATGATGATGATTCTGACTATTTTAAAATTGAAGATTATAAAATCACCGATTTAAAAAGTTTAATAGATTTAACATATGATTTAATGAATAAAGACCCACCACCAAAAAGAATTAAAAAAAAATTACCACCAAAATTATATAAATTAATTGATATTTTAGAACCATTGGAAAATTTAAATAATTTAATTGGTTTAACAAAACTAAAAGATCAATTATTAGAACAGTTATTATATTTTGTACAAGGAAATAATGATAATATAATGTTGCATACTGTAATCGAAGGACCTCCTGGAACTGGAAAAACAACGGTAGCAAATTTAATGTCAGAAATTTATTCTGGTATCGGTATATTAAAGAAAAGAAAATGTAATGTGATTAAACGAGAAGATTTAATCGGTCAATTTTTAGGTGAAACAACAATAAAAACAATGGAAACATTAGAACATTGTAAAAATGGGGTAATGTTAATTGATGAGGCATATTCTTTAGGATCAGTAGATAATAGAGATTCTTATGCTAAAGAAGCAATAGATTGTATTAATCAGTACTTAACTGAAAATGCTGATAAATTAATTTGTATAATCGCAGGATATAAAGAAGAATTAAATGAATGTTTTTTTTCACAAAATAAAGGTTTACGTAGGCGTTTTCCTTGGACGTTTACAATTGAAAGTTTTACAAAAGAAGAATTAGCACAAATTTTTATAAATAAAGTTAATTATACTAAAGAATATGAATTACATGAAAAAGTTGATAATAAATTTTTAGAATCAAAAATAAAAAAAGAATATTTCAATGGAAATGCAGGTGATATAGAAAATATAATTTCTCGAGCTAAAATAATTAATTCACGTGTTAATTTTTGTAAAGAAGAAAACTTTATTTTAACAAAGGAAATAATAAATGAAGCATTTTATAAATTTTACGATACAAGAGTATCTAATGTAAGTAAAGTACCATTCATGATGTATACTTAAAAAAAATAATATAATATACTAATAATTTAATTCCCACATAGATTAGTTCCCGATCTAGACTTAAAAAGGTTTATCATCTTCTACTTTAGATAATAAATTAGTTCAGTATGGGAAAATAGATTATAATAAATTTAAAGAAAATGTAAAAGAATACATAAATAAATACAATGAAAAATAATTTTAATTTAAGTTATTTTTTTATAAAATTAAAATTATCTATTATTTAATGAATGTTAATTTTATATAATTCTCTTTTTAAGAAAAAAAATTTAATAAATGTAATGAAAATAAATAAAATAAAATACTATTCTAAATTAAATAAAAATGAATTAATTGATTTAATTAATACTACAAAATCAATTATTTTTATTCAGTCAATTTTAAGAAAAAAATTAAGTAAAGAATTTAATGATGAATTTATTTGTCCAATTTCATTTAATAATTTAAAATATCCATTTGTGTCTATTAAAAATAATCATAAATTTAGATATTATTCATTAGATACATTTGTTGAATATTTAAATAAAAGTACAAATGATTTAATTGATCCTTTTACACGAGAATTACTAAGTGATACTTTTATATATCAAGTAGAAAGATTAGTAAAACATTATAAAATTAAACAATCATTTAATAAAAAATCATGGAAGAAAAAAATAAATTCTAGAGCAGAATTTTTAACAATAACAAATTGTTTAAATGAAATATTGAATCAAATATTTTTTGTTAGTAAATTAAATTTTACTTTTATTTATAATAATATTTTGCCTCAATTTATATATTATTTTCATTTTTTATTACAAAGACATAAGAGTAATTGTTTTATTGTAATTAATAATTATATTAACTGTATTAATCATCATCCATGTCAAAATAAAATATATTTAATTGATTATTTAAAATTAATAATATCAATTAATAATTTGTGAATTAATAAATTATTTTACACCATTAGACATTTAAAAAGTCGATTATTTATAATATTTTAAAACAATCATCAATTATTTTTTTATAGAATCATTATCTCTTAAATGCTTCATGTGCAAGTCATTGTACTTAATTATTTTTACATTTGAAAAACATTCTATATTTTCACAATGTAGAATATGATGATTGTTATGTTTATTTTGAATACTTGTATCACCATATATAATATATTTGTATTTTTATTTATTATATTTTTAAAGTTTGAATATTTTAAATCTATTGGATTATTAAGTATTGTCTGTGGAACAAAACTAATAACATTATTTACATTATCACATAATGAACAAAATAAGATAGACGCATAACCGCCCATAGATAATCACATAAAATTAAAAGAAAATATAGAAAATGCGATAAGCAAAATACCGAAAGAAAAATATGTGGAAAAAAATAAAACAAGAAAACGTAAATTAAAAAATTATAAGGAGTGAATAATCGGCGTTTTAAATGTCTAAAGGTGTAACAAAATTTATATACAATGAATTAAAGAATTAATATATTCTATATAAATTATAATATTTTTAATGTTAATTTCATATGAGTATATTTCACTTTATACATCTAATAAACAGGCATCTCAAATGTTGTATATAATGAAAAAATATTGTGATAGAAATTATACAGTAGTAGATGCAAATGCTGGTATGGGTGGAAATTCAATATATTTTTGTAAGTATTTTAAATTTATATATTGTATTGATATTTCGGACAAGGCAATAAACTATTTAAATCATAATTTAAGAGAATATGATAATAAACATATAATAAATGATAATTGTTTAGATATATTAAAAATTATTAATTACGACGTAGTATTTTTTGATCCTCCATGGGGAGGGTCAAATTATAAATTTAAAAAATCAGTAAATTTATATATTAATGACATAAACATTTATAATATTATAGATTATTTGTACAATTATAAAAATCTTAAAATAATTTGTCTTAAAGCACCTAGTAATTTTTTAATCAGAAATAACATAAACTGGAAAATGAAAATATTCAATATATATAAAAGTGATAATAAATCAGTTCTATTTAAATTTATAATTTTTAAAAAATAAAATTTAAAAAAATAAACATTATATTAATTTAAATGAATTTACAAGATTTCGAAAAACCATTACAACCAGTACAAAATTATGATGCAACTTATTGTCCTTATGTAAAAGTAAAAAACAAACTTATAAATACTCCTGTACCCCAACCACAACATTTTAATGGTAAACCAGTTGAAAATTTGTGTGTACCAAATTTATCTGATAGAATGATGATACCAGGTTTTGGACTTAATTATTGTGAAAACAACAAACCAGTTCATTTAAATTTCAATGAAAAATCAGATTGTTATTACAATAATGAATGCAAAGAAGAACATAAAATACATACTTGTATTGATCCATATATACAAAACTAAATCCATAATAATGTAAATTTACTAATTCTACGAACTTTTTACTTAAAGTAATCATTATATATTTAACTAATTTATATAATGAATACTTTTGAAAATGAAGAATTAAAAAATTTTTATATAACAAGTAAAGGTTTTAAAATACCATTAAATCATGAAAAAGTGAATGAACTTAAAAAAGAAATGTTTGTTCAGCCCTATTGTGAAAATCCTGTTAGATTTCCAATATTTAGAATATCTGATAAATTTTTATATATTCCAAAATATTATGGAATAAATAAATTTGGTCTACCAAATGTAGAAAATATTAAAGAACAAAATGGATTATCAGTAGATATAAATTTTACATCAAAATTACGAGATTATCAATTAGAAATATGTTATAAAATACTTTCATATTTAAAAAAAAATCAATCTGGTTTAGTTAGTATTTATACTGGTTGGGGTAAAACTTGTGCCGCATTGTGGATTGCATCAGAATTAAAACTAAAAACATTAATTATAGTTCATACTGAAAATTTACTAGAACAGTGGAAAGAAAGAATTACAGATTTTTTAGGAATATCTAGTAATGAAATTGGTATAATTCAAGGTCCAAAAACTGATATACAAAATAAAATAATTGTAATTGGAATGATTCAAAGTATTTCAATGAAAGATTACCCAACTGATACTTTTAAAGAATTTGGACTTACACTGTACGACGAGTGCCATCATTTAGGTTGTAGAGTTTTTTCTAAGATATTTTATAAAATCGGTTCAAAATATAATTTAGGACTTTCAGCAACATTAACAAGAAGTGATGGTTTAACAAAAGTTATTAAATACTTTTTAGGAGAGACAATATTATCATTAAAACTATCTATTTTAAATCCTAATATAATTGTTAAATTTACTAATATAGATCCACAAGAAGAAAAAAGAATGGTTAATGGTAAAGCAAATATACCAGGAATGATTAATAATTTATGCGATTCTTTTGCAAGAAATCTTGAAATAGTAAATTTAATAAAAGATAAATATTTAGAAGGTAGAAAAATATTAGTTCTTTCAGATAGAAGAAATCATTGTAATGAGTTAAAAAGATTATTAGAAGCAACTATAATTAATTCCGAAAATGAAGTTGGTCTTTATTATGGGGGTATGAAAAATACAGCATTACAAGAATCTAATAAAAAAAGAATAATTATAGCAACATATCAAATTGCGAGTGAAGGATATGATAATAAAGAATTAGATACATTAGTATTTTCTACTCCAAAAAGTAATATTGAACAAGCAATTGGAAGAATTTTAAGACAAAAAAATATAAATGAACCAGAAGTTATAGATTTTGTAGATGCTTGGTCAGTTTTTAATAATTTGTATTTTGCAAGAAGTAAATTTTATAAGAAAAAAAAATATAATATTACTGGAGATGTTAAAAAAAATGAATATGAACAAAATATTAAACTAGATAACTGTGTAATTATAGATGAAGAATAAATAAATATAAATAAATAATTATAAAATGAATAACGTTTTAGAATATGGATGGATAATATGTTTTATAGTTGCATATTTAATTCAGGTATTAGTCTCAATGGGTCTAAATAATAATAATAATATTGATAGGGGAAGCATATTTTTTGAATTAATAGCATGGGTTTTATCAGTAATAGGATTTATAATGTTCGTAGTATGGTTAAATAGATTTAATGATACAAAAGTATTAAATACTATGTGGATAGTTTCATTAATAACTTTGATTGTATCTTGCGGTATAGTTATTTTTATGGTAGGAAATGTATCAGGAAAAACACTAGTAGTTCCAACTTATTTAATAGGTTATTCTTTTACAATATTAATTGGAACACTTATAACTTTTCTTTTTAAAAATAAGTAAAATTATAACTAAATAAAAAATTACTTAAAGAAATAATTATATTATATATTGTGAAGTCTTCATAACTAAGTTGATAGACTTTTAATCTGGTGTTTTGTATATAACCTTCCAGAAAATTCATTCTAAATGCCCCCTTAGCTCAGATGGATAGAGCGCCGATCTTCTAAATCGGAAGTCGTCGGTTCGAACCCGACAGGGGGTATTTAAAATGAATTTAAATGTAATAATGTAATAATAAAATAATAAAATAATAAAATAAAAAAAATAAATATAAGTATATTTTATTATGACATTCTCTATTGGTCAAAATTTTTTTAATGATTTATTAGAATCATCTGATAAAAGAACACATAATGATCAAAAAGCAATTGAACAAACATATTTAAAACAAAAAAGATTAAATGATTTTTGGGTTAATAATGATATACCAGTTTTATTAAAATCTAAAAAATATGGAGGAATGGTAGATTTATTTGGTAATACAGAACCACTTGGAGGGCATATTAATTGGCAAAGATGCGGTGCTCGTAATGCACCTGGTTCATGCAAACATGGTTGTCCAGATGAATATCCATTTTGGGGAACAACAAAAGAAACTAAACTAGATAAAAAAGAAAATTTTGAAAATATTAATGAAGCAGTAGAACAACCTGAAATTATAGAAAAATTTACAGTAGATGATGTAATTGGTCATAAAGAAAATTTTAGTGGGACTACATCAATGATATTATGGATTGTTTTAATTATTGTTTTAGTATTAGGTCTAGGTGGATTTTTATTTTTTACAAGAAATAAAAATAGATTACCATAAAGTAATTCATTTTACGATTATGCGTAAATCTTATTAAATATTTTTTTGGTAACTAAATTGAAAATATGATAATTTCCTATCAAATTTAATTCTGAATACATATTAATAAATATAGAATATTGTTCAAAATTAACTTTGTAATCTTTTTTTGTTAGTTTTACATGTTTAGTAGTATCTTCAATAAATGAAAGAATTTTACCAGAACAAACATTTTTAATTCCAATAAATTCTGGTTCTTTACTTAACTTTTCTTTATAAAAACTTACTATTTTAATTTTTTTATCATAATTGAACTCTTCAATTATATCTGCAGTAAATTCAATGTATTCATTATCGTTATCAGAATCATAATCATTTTCATCAAAGTACATAATATAAAGTTTTAATTAGTAATTAATACTTTTAAATATATTTAAAATTTGTAAATTTTATTACAAAATAAGAATATTCTTAAACGATTCCAGAGGGGTTCGAACCCTCGACCCTGCGGTTAACAGCCGCATGCTCTGACCAACTGAGCTATGGAATCATTTAGGAATATTCTTAAACGATTCCAGAGGGGTTCGAACCCTCGACCCTGCGGTTAACAGCCGCATGCTCTGACCAACTGAGCTATGGAATCATTTAGGAATACTCTTAAACGATTCCAGAGGGGTTCGAACCCTCGACCCTGCGGTTAACAGCCGCATGCTCTGACCAACTGAGCTATGGAATCATTTAGGAGTATTCACAATAATAATATAAATTATTTCTTTAAGTCAATTTAAATAAAAAATTTATATTTATTTACTAATTTTTGATTTTACAATATTTAAATAAAAATCTGGCACTCTCAATTCACCTATAAACATATCAGGACAATACTTTTCCACTTCTTTATTCAATACTTCTCCATAACCACATTTTAATGTATGTATGTTCAAAAAACAGTTTGCCAACATAACCGCATGTGATAATCCTACCTTTTTAATTGCATGTTCAATATATATAAATCTAACACAATTAAATTTTAATGGTTCATAATTCCTATAATTGTACTTTATCAAATCATTTAAGCAGATTCTTGTACAGGTTTTTTGATTACTTTCCTGATAACTTTTTTTTTAGGTGCTACAGATTCATCAACAACTGCATCATCAGCAACAACAGAGGAATCCGCGACAACAACTGAATCAGTAACCACAGAGGAATCCGCAACCACAACTGAATCAGTTGGTGTATCAGTAACATCTACACTTTTTCCTTTTGGTGTATCGGTTGTTTCAGTTTCAGTTGGTTCTACTTTTGGATAGTGGGGTTTGAGATAGCGCTGAATGTTGAAAAATGTAAGTGGTTGGTCAGGATCACGCAGTAGTGATTTTAGTTTTAGACCTGGTTCAGATTCAAGTAGGATGTAACGACGGTTTTCAGGGTTCTGAATATCATTATCTTTAATAAATTTGTTTACACCCTGTGTAACCTTCTGACGTGAATACATTTCACCTTTGGTTAGACCAAGGAATTCAGCAAGTTCTTCAGAAATAGGTACAGGTTTTTCAAGTGCACCCAGTTTACGTGGAATATCAGGGTTTACAACACGTTTCTGTTTTTTGCCCCCTTTTGATAAACGAAGTTTACTTACATCTTTTGTAAGCGCTTTCATCTCTATAGTTAGAGATTTGCTTGTCTTCGCAAGTGTATCAAGAAGTTCTGCCATTGTACTTAACTGACGTACCATTGGGTCAATAACAACTTCAAGTTCATTTTCAATGGGAGTTTGGACAGTTTCTGTTTCTGTGCTCATTTCTTCTTATAATAATGTATTATGTATAATCTTTAAGTATATTTAAGATATGTAATATTTAATGTGTGAAAATATGCAAAAATAAATGAAAAATTTAAATTTTTTTTTTATAAAATATTACAAATTTTAAAATTACTTAAAGATTTTAGACACTATATAGTATACAATCATGTCCGCAGTAGTCCTAACATCCAATTTTAAACTCGAAAATGTCTCTTTCAAAGAACCAAAAAAGAATACAGTTGGTGGACAAAGTGTACTTCTAAACTATTTTAATGAAAAAACCCAAAAATCTGGTCCACTTGTTATGCAGACTCCAAAAATGCGTATACCATTTGGAGCGGATGTTCAAGAAAGTGACACTGGTGTTAAGAAATTTTCAGTCAACGCAAGTCTTGCTAATGAAGAATCTAATAACAACAATCTAAAAGTGTTTACTGAAACCATCCGTTCTCTTGATTCGCATACCAAGAACTTTGCAACAGAAAATTCTGAACTATGGTTTGGTAAAAAACAGAAAGCAGAAGTTCTTGAAGAATTTTACAAAAGTGCTGAAAAGAAATCGAAACAGGATAAATATCCAAGCACACTAAAACTAAAACTACCATCAAAGGTTAGTGGTGACAAAAATATTCCACTATTTGATATTTACAATGATACAAAAGAAGTTGTAAATGTTATTGATAACTCTGAAATTGATCTTTCATGCCTCGAAAAGGGAAGTGAGGTAGTAGCAATCATTCAGTGTACCGGTGTATGGTTTGTCGGTAAAACACAATTTGGTCTTGGATGGAAAGTTGTACAACTCCAGACATTCAAAACTCAGAAACTTGTAGGATATTCTATTGTAGACGAAGACCCAGAAGAAGTCGAAGAGGAAGAGGAAGAGGAAGAGGAAGAAGAAGAAGAAGTAGAAGTTGGTTAAATAGTAAACCTGTAATGGGTAATGGGTAATGGGTAACGAGAAAAAAAATAGTTAAATAAAAATTAAGTACAAAATTAAGTACAAAATTAAGTACAAAAAAGAATAATTAAACCTTCGGGTTTTAAAAAATTACATTAATAATTTTATTTAAAATAGAATTATTAGAGTTATTTTTTTTATTTATCCATTTTTTTATATGAAAATGTAACTATTTTACCTAAGTATAAAATAATAAATAAATATCGTCCATCGGTAAATTATCTAATTTAGAAATTCTTGTATCGTCTATAATTAACTTGTTAATATAATCTATAAATATGTAATGACCAGATTTTTCATTTCCAAAATGTTTTATAATTCCAGTTAATCTATATTTATAAGACCCAAATGTAATATTTTTAGTAATTTTTAATTTATTTTTGACAATATTATAAAATATTAATACATTTCCTAATTTATTTATTCTACAAGTTTTTTTTGTAAAAGTATTCTTTTTGCAAAAATCGCATTCAAGTTCAAATTCTTCATTTGCAATTACTTGTCTAACTGAATCTTCTAAAGAATTTGTATGAATATAAAATGTACTAAATGTATCTTCTTTAGTTCTTGATTTTTCACATTCTTGACATGTGTAAATATTTTTAATTTTGTTTACATAATATTTTTCCAAATCAGGTATTAAATCCAAAATCAGTGTAAAAACCTCCTGAGAATCATTTTGACGTGATACATTTATCTTTTCACTTAACTTTATCATCAATTTCTCGGGGTTTATAATATTTGCACCATTATTATTTAAAATATCTAAATAATTCATAATTATATTTGAACTATTTTTGTTATAAAGAAACAATTGGATAATTACATTTAAATAACAATTATTTGAAAAATTTATGATTCCGAATTTACCATTATTATTTGACATTAATATAAATTATAATTAATAAAACTATAAATTAACATAAAAATATTAAATAGTAGTAATTTTCATGAATAATAACACGCCCTCAGACCATTCCTCAGTATAAAGTTTGTACAATTTTTACAAGGTGCAGAATATCCAATTTCTTCACAGACTAGACTTTCTGATTTTGTTAATGTTTGTTTATTGAGTATTTGTGTTCCTTCTTTTAATTTTCTTACAACAATAAGACTGCTTTTCCTAAGATCATCCGGTGATATCTTACGAAGAGCATTATTAATTGCATCAACTTCTGCATGTACGGACCAGCGGTTAACTTTATTTTTATTTTCAACACAATACTTATTATAACCACGTCCAACAATCTTTCCGCGGTAAACTACAACTGCACCATGATTCGCGACATTCAAATTCGACTTCTCAGCGCTCAAAATTGCCTCATCAATAAACGTTCGCCTCATAATTATTAATTATATTTTTATTGTATTTATTTTTAAGTAATTTAAAAATATGTAAATTATTTGCACATTTTTCAGAAACTAAATCTTCCAAATGATGTTTTTCCTACTATAGAAGAAACACGCGTTCCCGATGATTTGTTAAACATTTGACAAATTAATGTTACTAAAAATATTAATAATAGTAGAAAAAATAAAAACATGAATAAACTATTACTATTATTTTTTAATTGATCTTCTGAAATACAATATTGATTGAAATATCGATTCATTTCGTGAGAATTGGAAAATTGGATAGCACCTTCGGTTGCGGAACTGGGTACAGTTTCATAATTATTTGTATTTACTAGTTCAAGCTCATTATTTTTTTGGTCTCTTTTAACTTCGCAAATGTATTTTTTTACCATTTATAATATTATAATATATTTTTTTTATATTTTTTTTATATCTTTTTATATTTTTTTTTTATTTTTTTTTTGCAAATTTTAAATTATTTAAAAGCAGATTATTAATAATAGTATAAATAATACAAACATTTTAAAATGTACTACAAAAGACAATATTGCATTGATAAATTCAGTACTATATTTGATTTAGTTGTTGATGATACAATAGTTTTAAATTTGGAAAAGGGTATATTCAATGAAACTATTAAATATTGTAAAGAAAAATCAATAGAACTAAAATGGTCAAATATTAATTTTTCTAAAAAATATTCACAACTAGCGCGAAAAGTATTAGCAAATATTACATATACACCTAATGCAAGTAAAGTAAAACAAAAAATATTAGAAAATGTTTGGTTGGCAGAAACAATTGCATCAAAAACTCATACAGAATTACATCCAGAGTACTACAAAGAACTAAAATTAAAAATTATGGCAAAACACATTAATATAAAACCTGAACAGGAACATGATGGATTTTTTACATGTGGTAAGTGTAAAAGTAAAAAGACAACATATACACAGGCACAGACACGTTCTGCTGATGAACCTATGACTACATTCGTTACATGTTTAAATTGTGAAAATAGGTGGAAATTTTCATAAAAAATATTAATTATATTATAATGAAACTGAATCAATAAATCCACATAAACCATTAAACTTTTTTTTAGATAATGCAGTGTTATTTGCTACTTTATCTAACAAATTTAGAAACACTAAAGAACTAATAAATTTCACTATTGCACTCATCTGTAATACTTGATTAATTTAAAATCATGTAATAAACTTTTTCCCATTATCATTCACATAATAATTTATTTGAATCAATATAAACTTTCTATGGATTGGGGTTTCAATACTCCAAATTTTTATGTTTTAAATGTGATTATAATTTTGGAATTCCAAAATATAAAGATACAATCATATTCATTTATTTCTTATACATTAAAAATTTTAAAAAAAATATATACATTTATTTTTAAGTAAATGCCAAAAAGAAAAATTGAAGTAATGTATAATCCAAAACTAAATAAACAAGAATTGTATTCCCAGGCAAAAGAAGAAATTAAAGAAATATATAAATCTCTTAAACAAAGTCATTTAGATAAAAAAGAAGAAGAAATATTAAAAATATATAGTAAATTAGATAATGATAAAGATAATTATTTTAGACTTCTTTTCTTTTTATCAATGTACTGTACATATTTTCATAAAATAAAGCATAAAATTGATGTTAAAAAATTAAGTGAAGTACAACATGAATGTTATAAAAAACATAAATTTTTTATTCTAGATATAGATGATACACACAAAGAAATTTTTAATGCAATAGTTACTTATTTTAATACTGATTCAACTAATCTAGAACCTATTACTGGTAAAATTTTATATGATCTATACAGAATTGATGTTGAGTACAAAAAACAATAAAAACAAAAGTACAAAAAACAATAAAAACAAAAGTACAAAAAACAATAAAAACAAAAGTACAAAAGTACAAAAAACAATAAAAACAAAAATTTAATAAAACGTATTTTTGTGTTATCCGAAGATAATTTTTTTATGTAATCATTTAAATATATGTTTAGATAATTTCATTTTTATTAAGTTTATTCTTATTCTTACGTTTGTTTTTCTGCTGACGAATAATTTGTCGCTTCTTTGCGTGATTATTCTTTGCTTGCTTAATTTCATCTGACGACATTGTCATAGTCATCTTCTTCATCATTGCTTTGTTTGTGCGAGTTACATGATTAACGTACATATCTAATATTTGGTACTTATTTGTAGGTGTCATATTTAATATAAATTAAAATTTGTTATTTTTTTTTTATAAATCTTAATATAAGATGGAATATCCAATACTCGATAAAATACCATTATTTCCTCTAATTAAAAATTTTAGGGCAAATAATGTTTTTAATGCATTTATTTTAGCAGCACTATTTCAAACTATATTACTTAGTTTAACATTTAGTAGTAGAGACTTAGTTAAAAAATATGAAACAAATGAATTTTGGAGATGGACTATATCAATTATTTATATTTTTATAATTACTATTATTTCTTATACAGTTATGTATTTAGTATTTGGATTTGGAGGTGGTATGCTTGTAAAGAATTAAAAATTCATTAAACTAAACAATTAAATTCATTTATTAACAGTTAATAAAAATAAATAAATAAGTGTCGAAAATGCAAAACTTTTTACAAGATTTAACATTTTAACGTTGCATGAATAAACTTTGTTAATATTACTAAATACAAAGTAAATTAATAAAAATAATATTCCAATAAAATAATTTTTCCATGAAAATTTAACTATAAATAATACAATAAAAAGTAGTATTACTTTGACACTTACTACCCATAATTTAGTAGTAGTGTCTATTTTACAATCTGTTAAAAACATAACAAATATAATAAAAAAGTTGAGAACAACAACTGGAGAAAGTAAGTTTTGAGATAATTTATGATTTGTTATTTTGAATAAAAGTAATAGTAAAACTATAAATTCATAAAGAATAATTATTGAAGAAATACTAATTACTTCATTAAATTGCAATTTATTTAAGATATTTAAATTATTATACATTGATTAATATATAATTATTACCTAATAATTTTTAAATAAATTAAATAAAAATAAAAATTTAGTTAGTAACTTAAACAATTAAAGTGTCCATATTGTAGACTAGATTTAGAACCGATATCTGATGTTGAATGTGAGTACGACCTTGACCCTCCACTAGAAATACAAGTAACTCCTGTTACAAATAGAAATCGTCGTAGAAATAGAAGAAATGCACACAGAAATTCTAATAATGAATTAATGTTTGGTGACTTTAATGAAACTAACATCAGTAACGCTAGTACCGCGAGTAATGCAAGTAACGTGAGTTCAAGTCGAAATATGAATAATGTAAGAAATACAACAGAAAGATTTTCAATAAGTACAACTATCACAAATATTAATTACAATAATTTTTCATTATTAGCAGATTAAATTACAACATTTTTTATATTTTTTACTTGAATCGCAGTAACACATATCATTTGGTTTAATTTTTGATATATTTTTATAATTTTTTAAAATATCATTATATTTATTTATATCATTACTAATTAAATTTAAGTAAATATATTTTGATAATGGTGGTATATTAATCATATCATAATTATTATTATTCTTAAAATTAATTTTATTGAAACTATTAAATGTTTTAATATCTAAAAAATTTTTAAGTTTGTTAAGTTCATAGTTAAAATCTATTTTTAAATTATTATAATTAATTACAATAAATGGAATATTTACTTTTTGAATAATTTGTAAAAAGTTAATGTAATATTTGTTCCAATTATTATAATTTATAATTTTATTATCTAAATTTTCTTTTGAAAACTTATTACACGATTTTAAAACCTCTAATGGATTTCTTACTACTAATATTATTTTTTTTACTTTTTCTTTTATAGATTCTAAAAAAAATAATAAGTATGGTTCTTTAATAATTTCACAATTAGGTAAACTAATATTTTTATTTACTATTTCAAAATTAATTGCTTGTGTATTTATGATATTAAAGTGAATATCTTTATGCTGAAAATATTTAGTATTTGGTTTATAAATATTATCTAATATATTATCTTCTTTTAAATTAAAATTATATCCAATATCTTCTAATATTTTAGATATATAACTAGTTCCAGAACGAGGCATTCCTAATATTAGAATCATATAGAATATTAATTGAATTTTATAAATAATAAAAAAACGTATATAGTCATTACTATAATAAATAAATACATAATATAAGCAGTGTTAGATGATATTTTTTCTCTTAAAATTTCATCATGATATAAACTTTCTTCTTCTAATACACTTTGCATTCCTTTTAATGAACCTACTACATCAGTTGCAATTGATGCGTCTAATGTTGCAGCAGTTAAAGCAGCATTATTAATCAATTGTCGAGTATCATTTTGTTTTTGCGCAATTTGGTTTTGTAATTGATCTAATGGTGTAGGCGCAGATTTTTCAATAATTGAACCAAATCCAAACATATTTGCTATTGAATATCCAAATGCTTGACCAAATTGTATACCTCTTTGTGATCCACTTCCACAAACTGATGTCATTATTAATATAATAATAAAAAAAAAATAAATAATTATATTAATATACATGCCATTAGCGATTATTGGTGGATTAATGATGGCGGGTGCAGTTTTTGGTGGAGCAACCTCATCAACTATTTCAGCAACACAAGGAATAAATGATGCATGTAATAAACTTGATGATGCAAATACTAAGTATAATAATGTTAAAAATAAATGGAAAAGTGCTTTAGGAAATCTAGCAAAAGCAAAAGGAGATTTAGAAAGTCTAAATAAAGAATTAAATAATGAATATCAAAATTATAAATTAGCTTTAAAAATTCAAATTGATTTACATAGACAAAGACAATTATATATTAATATTTTTATTGGTGTATTTATTTTTGTAATAATTTTAACTTTATTATTAAAATATTTTAAAGTTTTTCAATTAGTATGGGATGTAATAGTTAAAAAATAAAAAAAAATTATTATATTATATTATAATTAATGGATGCACCAATTAAACCAGAACCAGAACCTTTACCAGAAGGACCTGCAAGTGCTGCGGCAGAAACTATTGAACCATCATATGCTGCTGCAGAAGATATTAGTGATTTACAAAATGAAGGACAAACAGAAAGAGTTAGACAAACAGAAGAAATAATTCAAAAAACTATTAAAACTATGTCAGATAATTTTAAAGATGGAGGATCTGGATTAAAATTTGCTGATTTTATATCAGATTTTTATAAATTTGATGATAATACTAAAACTAATTTAAAAAGTGTTCTAAAAAAATTGTATAGTGGTGAAGAAGGAAATCCGCCTTTTGGATTTAGAGAAACACAATCAGGTTCTGGTGTATTTGAAAAAGATCCTAATGTTTCACCTGATAATTTAGGTATGCAATTTAGTCAAGATGGTACACCTAATATTGATAAATTATTTGAAGATTTCGAAACTTGGAAATCTAAAAATTCAACAAATATTAATAAATATAAAATAACCCCTGATGAATTGGGTGCATTAAAAAAATTTTCTAATAAATCAGGTAACTACGCAAGAAATGCAATAAAATTACCTTTAACAGAAGATATTGCCTCAATTTTAAAAAAAAAACCATCAGAAATTACACCGGATGAAAAAACCAGATTACAAAAATTTATGAATGATCGATATGGTGCATGGGATAAAAATGAAACAGAACAATTAAATAAAAATACTTCTCAGGCGAGAGCAAAAACTGGTGAAAATATAGATAAACCATATAGTAAATGGAAAGCATTTGCACATTTCTTATTTTTCTTAGAATTTTCAGGAACATTAGCTACGATATTATATTTTACAACTGCATATGCAAATGCTCATACAGGATGTATGGAAATTTTTAAATTAGATTCTAATAGTTTTATAACTTCACAAAAAGTTTTATGTAATAAAACTAATGGATATCCTCCTAATTTATGTTATTGTAAACTTCCAGATGATACTAAACAATTTAATAAAACTAGAGCCGGTTGTTCACAAAATGAAGATGCGATACAACCAAGACCAGCGCAATATCCAGATACTGATAAATTATGTTTGGGTGATATTAATAAAGGTATTCAAGAAAGTTTTCGGTATTATTCATATCAAATTATGACACCAGGTGGAGCAATCCCGGACATAATTAAAAAATCAGGGCAAGCGATTGTACAAGGTTTCGGACCTATATTAGAAATGATTATACATGCAGCAATTGTAATTGGTATTATAATAGGGGTACTATTAGTTTTATGGATAATTTACAAAGTTGTTGCAAACAGAAAACCAGCAGAAACACTTAAAATAGAAACTGTTGGTGCCCCAAGCACGGTTACTAAATTTGGTAACAGAGGATATCTTGGTAATTTAAGTAAATACAGTAATTATGCTTTCATGGGACGTTGTGTTGCACAACCTGCTAGACCACACATACCATCTAGATTTAAATTTTAATTCTAATTAATTTTTTACCATCATATATTTCATGCATATTTAATTCTTTACTTTTAGTACACAAACTATTATCAAGTAGTGCAAAATCAATTTTTTTATCAATTACAGATTCATTACAATTTGGAACACCTTTATGACACCAGCGTCCAAGTAAATTATATGAATCACCACCAAAATTCTTAAAAAAATTGATAAATGTAAAAATCTCTCTCTTACGGTACATAGAGATAACTATTTATATTTTTAATTTAAAGTTTTACTTAAATCAGTTTAAAAAATGTAAAATAATTAAATTTATTAATTATAAATTATTTATATTTCAATCATGAATAACTATTATGAATTAAATGATACTAAAAATTTATCTAGTTTTTCTGAAGATGACCAAAAAAGAATTAAATATTTACGTATTCCTCCAAATTGGAATTCAATAAAGGTTACAAAAGATCCAAGTTCAAAAATACAAGTTACCGGAAAAGATGCAAGACAAAGAACTCAATACATTTATCATCCTGCATGGATTCAATTTTCAAAAGAAACTAAATACTCAAAAGTAAATTCTATTAATTTTACTACTTTTGAAAATATAATTAAAAGATATTCAGAATTTAATGGAACATACAGCAAAAATTATATAATTTCTAATATGTTTATTATTATGAAGGATTTAAATATTAGAGTTGGTAATGAAAAATATTTAGAAGAAAATGATTCAGTTGGTCTTTGTACATTAAGTAAGTCTCACTATAAAAAATTAAAAAGTAATACAAGTAACACAAGTAACACAAGTAACACAAGTAACACAAGTAACACAAGTAACAAAAATGATACTATTAATAAATTTATTTTTAAAGGTAAAAAAGGGGTTTTACATGAAAAAATATTATTACCTAAACATATTACGTTTATTGAAAATATAATTAGTTTTCCAGGGAAATCATTATTTAAGTACATTAACGAAAATAACGAAAGTAACCAAAAATGTTACAAAAAAGTAACAGCAGATGATTTAAATCAATTTTTAAAAAAATATGTTGACAAATACATGTCATGTAAAGATATTCGTACATATTGTGCAAATACAATTTTTAAAAGAGAATACTCAAAACTAATTAAAAGTGGAATAAATTCTAAAAAATCACGTATTGAAGCAACTAAAATAACAGCAAATCAGTTAGGAAATACACCTAAAGTTTGTAGAGATTCATATATTGATCCAAAGTTATTCATGAGTGAATTCAATATCTAAAATTTCTTTGAATGAACGTTCTATATCAATAGTCCACTTAATATAAGTAGGTAATACACCTAACGTTTGTAGATATTCATATATTGTTCCAAAGTTATTAATAAGTGAATGTAACAGTTAATGTTATATCATCGGTAGTAGAAAAAATCCAAACAGAGTTATTATTATAATACGATGTCTTTAATGTCGAGGTGTCAATTTTAATACTACTATATGTGGTAGTATTAAAATCTGAATACGGTCGAAAAAATATACTCATATATTTTTTTGTAGTAAAATATTGAGATTTTTGTGTGAAATCCACACCTCCCATAACCACTAGTATCATTAAAAACAAAAGTAGTAATATCAGCAGAACCACAACTACCACCACCGCGTAGGTCAGGTATTCTTCTTTGATGACGATGTCATATACGGTGTCGACCACGGTGGAGACTTTCAAGGGTCTCAGTAATAACCCTACAAATTCAGTGGATTGATGTTAATGTACCCGACGCTTGCTTGAATAGCAGCATCCAACTGTGCCGGGGTATCGGCTTGAAAATCGGCCCTGGTCAGACCTTGAACAACTACGGCCTTGGTCGGAACTTGAACAACTACGACCTTGGTCGGACTTTGAACAACTACGGCCTTGGTCACATTATCAACAAATAAATTCATTCTACCCGAAACATCACTTAAATTATGTGTCTCATTTGGTAATAATTCTAAATTAAATGTTGCTATTGTTTTTTCATTATTTATATTCGATAATCTTATAATATAAGTTGTTTGATTTTCAGAATGTGTTAGAACACCGTTCGGTGGGTCTTCTTCAAATGAATTCATACCAGAAGTATCATATAAAGAAACAAATGTTTCAAAATCGATATTACTTGTTTGCCTGAATGGACGGTCCGAAAATTGAATAATAGGTTCAGTATCTGATTTATTAATAGTTAAAGTACCACCGGTTTGATTTCTTTCAAACAACGCATTATTAAATACAGCAGAAAAAAGATAAGAAGGACTTTCAGGAGAAATATTATCAGATTTAATTTCATTTGCTTTTAAACGATTAACATGTAATTTATCAAAATATTTAGAAGGTAAAAGAGAACTGGACGCCATTGTATATATATATGTATATTGAAATATTTTAAATTTCGTTTAAAATAATAAAATAATTACTATTTTAGAAATAAATAACTAAATAACTTAATGACTATATTATTAAAAAAAAATTTTATAAGTATTTTTATTTTTATTTTAGTAACATTATTAACATTAGTTTTTTTAGAATTTAATACTAGTTATCAATTAATTAGTAAAATTCCAAAAATAATACATAATCAAACTGGTATTTTATTTATAGGAACTCATAATTACGAACACAAAGATATATTTATAACATTTAAACAGTTTGAAAAAATTAATAAAAAATTTTATATGCTTTTTGCAAATAAAAAATGGAATCATTGGTTAGAACCATTTAGACCTAAAAATATAGAATTTATTTATGTTAAAGAAAAAACCGTTGAATGTATAAGTTCAAAATTATTATTAGGTGAAAATGTTATAATGTTTTTGTATTACGAATCAGATTCTACTGGACCATTTTATATAATTAAAAATACTAAATGCCCATTAGTACTTTTAAAAATTAAAAAGGAAAATAAACAAATTAAAGAAAATAAGACCAATCTTACCACAGAAGATAATAATTTAATTACTAATCATTATAACAGTAGTTTTAAAGAAATATATATTAATAATTTTATGAGTAATTTTAATGTTAAAATTAAAAAATTTAGATATAATTTATCAAAATTTACAAATAGTAAAAATTTTATTAATGAATTGAAACAAAATTTGTACTCTTAATTACAGTTAAAATAGTTATTAATTTTCTATAAATTTAAAAATTTCAATTCCAGAATTTGATAAAAAATCAATACTTTACTTATACAAGACTGTAGAATTAGTTTAGTATATTCTTTTCATGGACTAAATGTAATATACAATGTAGTAACCTTATGCAGATATTCCACCTGTTCTAACTAATTTAGTTATTGCATTTGCTTCTGAATGTAGTGTATACAATTTCGTATTTCATTAAATATCTTCTCATTCATTTTCAGCCCCATATGGTGTTCCATTATATGAATATTTAAAAAAGAATAAAAAAATTAAATATAAATCCAATAAAATATTATTCAGGTAAAAATGTTTATTTAATGAGTATTATACCTTATCATACTATAACTTTTTGTACTTTTGAATACTTTAAAAAAACACTTTAAAAAAAATAAAAATAAAATATATATATATCTTATCAAAGAAATGGATTACGATTTAG